>Ga0182737_1003936_pt1 | contig 10437 bp, 8 predicted proteins | sample eDN5th30CBELigOP_FD_128878 | JGI IMG/M metagenome (GOLD analysis project Ga0182737, IMG submission 128878) | Enriched Organic Plus compost microbial communities from Emeryville, California, USA - eDNA 5th pass 30_C BE-Lig OP (version 2) (version 2) ... | reverse complement strand
GTTTTGAGATGATTGATGCAATAGGTTTTTATTAGAACGGTAGAATAGTATTAGGATTTAAGTAGATAGTAATAGAAGGTGTAAAAAGCCGGCTATAATTTGTAAAATTGCACATGTTACTAATTAAACTGCTATCTCCTGTTACCGCAACCGGTAGCATTCTTGCTTTTTGTTGTTTGGTAATCCTCGTCGGAATGGGAAGGGCCCAGGAAGGTTCTTACCCCTTTCAGGACAAGCAATTGTCAATGGATGTTCGCATTGCAGACTTGGCTGACCGACTGACGGTTGAGGAAAAGATCGGGTTTTTATGTGCCAAAGCCCCTGCTATAGATCGTTTGAATATACCGGCTTACGATTGGTGGAGCGAAGCCCTGCATGGGGTAGCACGAAATGGAAAGGCTACTGTTTTTCCGAAGCCGATTGCGTTGGGTAGTACGTGGGACGCCGGGTTAATCCAGCGGATAGCGGATGCCATTTCGGACGAGGCGCGCGCAAAATACCACGCTGCGCTAAAGAAACAGGGATTTACCAAACGGTATGAAGGTCTGACCTTTTTTTCACCCACCTTGAATATCGCCCGCGACCCGCGTTGGGGGCGGACATCCGAATGCTTTGCTGAAGATCCATTACTTACGGGAACGCTGGGTACTGCATTTGTAAAGGGATTGCAGGGCGACGATCCTAACTACCTGAAGATCCTGGCAACACCTAAGCATTTTGTGGCCAATAACGAAGAGAATAGGCGCAACGATGGATCGGCCGATGTGGATGAAACATCACTCAGGGAGTATTATTTTCCGGCGTTCCGGATGAGCGTGGAAGAAGGAAAAGCTGCTTCTGTAATGGGGGCTTATAATGCACTAAATGGCGTTCCGTGTTCTGCCAACCCCTTTCTGCTGACGGACGTGTTACGGGACGAATGGGGATTTGATGGGGTTGTCATGTCCGATGGGTCCGCTGTGGAAAAAATTTATACGCATCATCACTATGCAGACTCACCCGAGGAGGGTGCTGCCAAAGCGTTGTTGGCAGGTTGCGACATGTCGTTGCGGGATGAGTATCGCGAAGGGTTGAAAAAAGCATTGCTTGTCGGGATGATTACTGAAGAAGACATTGAACGGGCGCTGCTCAGGGTATTGAAGCAACGGTTTCGGCTGGGAATGTTTGACCCTGATTCAGCGGTGCCCTATAGTAATATCCCCGAGTCGGTAATTGAAAGTGAAGCGCATCGCAAGCTAGCTTTGGAAGCTGCACGGAAATCGATCGTTCTGTTAGAAAATAAAGATGAGATTTTGCCACTTGATGCTGGGAAAAAGATGAAAATAGCATTGATTGGCAATGACTTCCAACGTACGTATTACGGCGATTACAGTGGCTTGCCGGATAGTAACCAAACGCTATACGAAGTATTACACAGGCGTTATGGAGATACGCTGGATTGGCAGTGGGTAGCGGAGTCGAGTCGCGAGGAACCGGTCGCTTCCCAATACATGATTCGAGGTGAATCATTTGCCTATGAAGGAAAATTAGGATTGACGGGCTATTATTTCGCTAATGGGAATCTAGCAGGCAATCCCATTGCCATCCGTCACGATCATCAGGTTGATTACCGTTCAGCTGCCGACGCCGATTTGGCAATCCGAGGCCTTTCGGAAGCTTCCGTGCGGTGGGAGACGAATTTGCATGCACCGGTTTCGGGAGATTTTACCTTAATTTTTCGTGGAGATGCAGACCTGACGGTAAAAATAGGAAGTGCGGTTTATCGACAGAAAAGTGGGGAGCAGCCGCTCACCATCACTGCCAAACTTGATCGATTGAAACCCTGCCCAATTCGTATCGAGGCGCGCAACATACGTTTGAAAGGCAATATTGAGATGGCTTGGAAATGGCCATCGGGAAATGTGAGTATGACACCCGAAAGCGTAGCGGCACAATCCGACGTGGCAATTATTTTCCTTCGGGATGATTTGGCCTATGAAGGGAGGGACCGTGAAACACTTGTTGTGCAACGGCATCAAGCAGAATTAGTAAAAGCGGTTAGTAAGGCAAACCCGAATACGATATTGCTGTTCGGCAGCAGTGCACCACTTTTGGTCGGGGAACTGGCTCCCCATGTAAAGGCGTTGCTTAATGTATGGATTGCAGGACAGGGTGAAAGCGAGGCACTGGCTGAAATCCTATTCGGTGAAACCAACCCTTCCGGTAAATCGCCTGTTACTTTTTTTTCGGATGAAAAGCAGTTGCCTCCTTTGGATGATTATACCATTACGCATGGCAGAAGTTATCAATATTTTGAGGGCGAGGTGTGCTATCCATTCGGTTACGGACTTAGTTATACCAAATTTAACTACGAAAACCTAAAAGTGAATAACCGAGGTGCAGACAGTCTGTTGTTGGAGGTTGAAGTAACCAATGTTGGAAGTTTTGATGGCGAAGAAGTAGTGCAATGTTTTGCAACAAATCCGGCATGGAAAGACAGTGGCATATTGCGGCGGTTGGTGGGCTTTCAACGGGTGTATGTTCCCAAGGGTGAAACGATCTCCGTGCAGATTCCGATTGCTAAGCAGCCATTTGAACGGTGGGATGCAGGGTCGGATAAATGGATAATCCGGCAGGGACCGTATCAGCTGTATGCAGGAGACCAATCGATAACATTTAACTGGTAAACAATTAAAATCTGGCAGATGGAAATAAAATGGGGAATCATTGGGGCAGGCGACGTAACGGAGGTAAAGAGCGGTCCTGCATTCCGAAAAATCGAGCACTCCGATTTGGTTGCTGTTATGCGGCGGGATGCCGCAAAGGCAAAAGATTACGCCGAAAGACATGGAGTGCTCAAGTGGTATTCTGATGCACAACAACTAATTGATGATCCAGAAGTCAATGCAATCTACATAGCGACGCCACCGGATTCGCATCTATTTTACGCCTCGGCAGCCCTCCGGGCCGGCAAACTGGTATACCTTGAAAAGCCGATGACATTGAACGCCGCCGAAGCCAACGAACTGGTGAAATTGCAGCAAACTCATCAAGGTAAACTTACTGTTGCACATTACCGGAGAGAACAACCTTATTTTAAAAAAGTAAAAGCGCTTATCGATTTCCATATAGGCGTTCCAAGAGTGGCCAACCTACGATATTACCAGCAACCGTTGTCTGCAGAAGCCATGGAATCTCCGCGTATGCAGTGGCGGTTAAATCCAGCGCAATCGGGTGGTGGGCTATTTCACGATCTCGCTCCACATCAGATCGATTTAATGTGTTATTTTTTTGGAGACATTATATCCAGCAAGGGCATTGCGCACAATCAGGCAGGACTATATGCAGCAGCTGATGTAGTGTCCGGAGAGATTTTATTTGAAAACAATGTATTGTTCAATGGACAATGGGCATTTAACGTTGCCGATGACCTGGACATATGTGAAGTTGTCGGTTCAGAAGGGCGCATATCTTTTTCGGTTTTCGGAAATCGACCGATTGAGCTGGCTAGTAAACTCGATATCCAGCATTTTCCTTTTGAATCGCTTGCGCACGTGCAGCAACCTTTGATCGCCGCGGTTGTTGCTTATTTCAGGGGTGAGGCCCCCAATCCTTGCAGTGCTCAGGAGGGCTATGAAGTGATGAAGGTGATGGACAGTTTTGTTATGCCCACGCCTGGGTTGTCGAATGGTTTTCCGCAGGAAGGGAGACAATAAAGCGAGTACCGGATTTTCCATCGCTTTCCATGCCGATGGTGCCGCCGTGTGATTCGATGACCGTCTTCGTGAGGTAAAGACCCAGCCCGGTTGTCGGTTCTCCGGATGTTCCCGGTCGTTTTGCTTTTGTGAATTTGTCAAATATTTTTTCCTGCATTGCCTTTGGGACGCCAATTCCAGTGTCCTGAACCACAAGCAAGGCTTGGCCATCCGGGCGTTCCCCCGTAGATACACTGATCGTTCCACCTGGGTGTGTAAACTTAATACTGTTCCAAAGTATGTTGCTGATGGCTCGCATTAGCTTGGGACGGTCTACTTTGACGACTTTGTTGGAAAGCAGTTGCTTTGATAAAACAAGTTGCTTTCCCTCAAACTTGTCGGAAAGGGAAGCCGTGCAGGTGTCAACCAGTTCATCCAAATCCTCATCCGCTAGGATAACAGCTTCTTCTTGGGCTTGTTCAGTGGTAAGAATATCTTGAATTAGTATCTGTGCATAGTCGCAGGTTTCACTGATTTTGTCGATCAGGTATTGATGTTTGTTCAGTGCTGGGTCGGCTTTCAATATCGTTCCTAACATGTTTATTGCTGCTATGGGGCTTCGTAAGTCGTGCGCAGCCGCCAACAATGCCGTTTTTTGCTGTTCATGGTTGGCATGAAGGTGAAAAAGAATATCGGACTGTTTAATGAGACCGCAAAAGCTGCCTTGGTGGCTACTAACCGGAAGTACCGTGTTTCCGGTAATTTTCATTAAATTGAGAACTGTATTTATTGAGTCCATACAATTCACTGTGGGTCGATCACGCAAGCAGTCAATGACCAGTTGATGCGATTTCATAGCAAGATCTGATGCGGTCAGAATTCCAATAGGTTTGCTGTTTTCCACGATAACCACCACATCTTGTACCCGCAACAATTCTTTTGCAAGACTTGCTCCCGTATATGCATCGAGCGTCGTATATTGCTTGGTTATGAGTGCCGTTATGTTCATCGTTCAGGTGTATCTCCGGTTCATTCATTAATATTATGCATCGAAATCCGCACCTTCATATCCACTTGTATAAGTTCACCGTCCCCTACGTATTCGAAGACATGCCGTTGCAACACGCGCATAAGCTGTTCAATTGGAATTTTGGTGAGCAGCTTTCGGTTTATAAACACCGCCTCAATGCGTTCACTCTCCACCTCCGCGTCTACAGCCTGGAATACACCCGGAGCGAGCAGATCCAATGATCGTCCCAATCCTAGTTTGCCCTGAACCGCGTTTTTTGCCAGCACTAGGACGTCGTGAAAAAGAGGTAGCTTAAGCTCCTCAAAGCTGATATCAATTCCATATGTTTTGCTTGCATTCAAGAGGATAATTCTAGAAAAATAAGACCAAAGGTTCCTGCGCCATCAGCTTGTGCAACGTTTCTCTCGTTAGTGGCTTTTTGTTAAAAGCAATAACCTGAGTGTATAATTTGGATTTTGCTTCATCGGCTAGCTCTTCGGAAGCGGTATTCACAATGACCCACACATCTTTGCAATAGGGTTTCGTACAAATAGAATCCAGTACGCCCCACCCATCTATGCGAGGCATGTGGATATCCAACAGAATTAATATCTTTTTACCTGCGACTGCTTCCCGTTCGATATGTTCAAGTGCGCTGAAGCCATCAAAGCATACAATGGGTTCATCAAGTGGCCACACTGATTTTACCAATGTTTGGTGTATCTTCCCTAGCATCTCGTCATCGTCAACAATAAATATACTCAGATCCATATAGCCTGTTCCCGTCTCATAAACAGACGGCAAAGGTAGGAACGTGTGCTAATTATACAAGGTTAAACCGGTTGATAATCAGATATTGTAGTGGATTTCTGACATGGAGAAGCCTCACAGCGCCATTAGCACATCAGGACCTGATTGGTCTATTTCAACGATAAAGGGGAAGAAGTTTAGGTTTGCCGGGCTTTATTTCTAGCTTATCATTTATCTCAATTTTACTCGTAACACATACCTATCATTCGTTATGTAGATAGTCCTTTCATCTGCCGACAACGCTACGTTTGATGCGGCCTCATCTAACCTGATTTTTCCTAATACCGTGCCGTTATCGTTAAATATCCAAATCCCACCCGGTCCACTTGCGAAGACATTACCGTTTTTGTCGATCTTCAACCCATCGGGCAGGCCTTTTAACCCCTGGCGAGTTTCGGTCGCGCTGTGAAATAAAGTGGGTGTTGACAAGGTATCTCTGACATCCAGTACGTACCAGTTGGCCGCATTGGGATCCGAACTTGCTATCAACAGCTTTTCTTCGCCAGGGAAAAATGCGATGCCATTGGGTCTTGTAATACCGTCTGCCAGTAAGACGACTTCCCCGTTTGGCTTTACTTTGTATACCCCATTGAACGGGATTTCTTTGGCTGGATCGTCATCGTTTTGCGCAGGCAGTCCATAGGGGGGGTCCGTGAAAAATAGCTCGCCCATACTGTTGTATACAGCGTCATTCGGACTGTTGAACCGCATGCCATTGTATTTTCCTGCTAAGGTAACAAAGATCGCTTCTGGTTTGTGTAGCGCTGCATCCATTGTAGCCATCTGCCGGTTGCCATGTTGGCACAGAACGAGATTGCCTTCGCCGTCTAATACAAGGCCATTGCTGCCGGGTTCTTTGCTATTGGTAGGTTCTACTCCGGTGTAACCGCTCGGCTGCAGATAAACTTCCGCGCCATTTTCTTCCGTCCATTTATAAATTGTATTTGTGGGAACATCTGAAAACAACAGCATTTGTTCACTTTCTACCCATAGTGGGCCTTCGCTCCATTCAAAACCTTCTGCAATAATTTCGGCCTGAGCGTTGTTGTCGATAATCGCGTCCAGCGCTGGATCGAGCCGTTCGATGCTGCCTGTAGTTCTATCATTCATTTGCGCGGATTGTTGCGTGTTATTGCAGGCCATTGCCGCAATTAAAACGAATGGAGTGAAAAGCCGTTTCATAAGCCTTCCGTATCTTCATCACGTTCAACCGTGATGGAACATTCGGCAACAAGGGCCGCAAGTGCGCCAACAGCCGCAAAGAGGGGGGCCAGTAATGTGCCCACCACGCCGACAGTAATCGGGAAGCTCATGATTTCCTTGCCGGATTTGTCAGATATGATGATTTTCCGGACGTTGCCTTCGGCAATGATGTCTTTTATCTTTTTTAGTAATTCTTCACCTTTTACAAAAAATGATTCTTTGTTCATAACGTTTCCTAGTTATTACTTAACAAAGATAACATTCTTCCTATCAAAATCTATCTAGGCAGTCTATTTACTATCCGGCTTATTCCTGTTGCCGGGCTGAGGGGTTACCATTTACCACGAAATAATAAACTAGAAATCCAAGTGCGATAAAGGTGCCTTCGATACCGTAAGGAAGCGGCGAGTTATATTCATACGGTATATACTCCAAAAGAATAAGGCCGTTACCAGCGAATAAGAGGATGAGTCCCCATTTCAATGTGCTGTACCGGTTATCTGCCTTGCTGGCAAATAATCCTTTAATCAATTTCTCGTCGGTGAGTCCTGACGCGACAATTCGTGAGCGGAGTCGGTACTTCAGGAGAGTTTCGATAATATAAGCGAGCGTGAAAAAGACCGTTCCGACAATAAACCTTTATTCGATTTTCAGGGCCTAGTAGCATTTTATTATTTAGATTTAATTTAATTATATATTTTTGCCCCGTATTTATCAATCGCTTATATGAACAATAAATATTACGGCATTCTTTTTTTTCTATTGATCTCTACGGTAGCCTGGGCACAAACTGGCACAATTAGCGGAACCATCCATACGGTGGACGGCCGCCCTGCTGAGTCCGTAAACATCACGGTAAAAGGCACAAGCCGCGGTGCTACGGCAGATGGGACCGGCAACTATCAAATTAATAATGTACGCGAGGGAAATCAGGTTGTGGTGGCTTCGTTTATTGGTTTAGAAACGCAGGAGCAGACGGTATCGGTTCGCGCTGGGGAGACAACGGTTGTTAATTTTGTACTCGCCGAAGATGAGGCCCGGTTGCGTGAGGTAATTGTCTCTGCGCAACGGTCGCCCAACCGCAATACCCAGGTGGCGAAAATCCCGCTCAAAAATCTTGAAAATCCACAAGTATATAATTCAGTATCCGCTGAGGTGCTGAAACAGCAGGTGATAACCACGTACGATGATGCATTCCGGAATATTCCGGGTATTACACGCACGTGGGAAGCCACCGGTCGCGCGGGCGATGGTGCGGCATACTTTGCGTTGCGCGGCTTTGATGCACAGCCGGCTTTGACCAATGGATTGCCCGGCTTGACCAGCGGTAATCTCGATCCGGCCAACGTAGCGGAAATTCAGGTAATCAAAGGGCCGTCAGGCACCTTGTTTGGCGGCAGTTTCTACAGCTACGGCGGGCTCATCAATACGATTACAAAACAACCCTATGACAGGTTCGGTGGCGAGGTGACCTATAATTTTGGAAGCTACGGCCTCAACCGGATTACAGCGGATATCAATACACCCTTAAGTAAAACGGAGAAAATTACGGCGCGCGTCAATGCGGCTTACCATTCGGAAGGAAGCTTCCAGGATGCGGGTTTTAAAAAGTCATTTTTCATTGCCCCTACGTTGGCGTATGAAGTCAATGACCGGCTTTCCTTCAAGGTCATGGCCGAGATATTGGAAGAGGAACGTTCTGTGGCACCGGTGTTTTTCCATTCCGATCGCCTAAGTCCGCTTGATTTCCATACCCTTGAAGAGCTTAATCTCAATCCAAAGTTGTCGTTCACCAGCAATGACATCACCATTAAGAACCCAAAATACAATCTGCAAGCACAAATGGTCTATAAACTTTCTGACCAGTGGACTTCGCAAACGGTGGTTTCGCGTGGTACGGTCAAGTCCAATGGCTACTATACGTACATGTGGGATGACGTGGCGGGTGACAATTACTTTAGCCAGTATTTCCATAAAGAACAGTTCACCCTGCATACGACCACCATTCAGCAGAACTTCAATGGTGATTTCAAGATCGGTAGCCTGCGTAACCGCCTGCTTGTGGGTTTGGATTACTATAGTCGTAACGCCATTGACAACGGTTCAGGATGGGGTTGGGCACGTAGCGTAACGCCACAGGGCGATGTGGATTACACCGATCCATTCACGGGTGAGGAATTGCCACCTGTATACCTCACACAAGCGTCTATCGAAAATCTGTTGGGGGGCTTGGAAGGCACGTTGAGTAACATCGTAAACAGTTCATATGGAGCTTATCTATCCAATGTGCTTAATGTGACGCCCGGTTTAACGGCGATGGTGAGCCTTCGGGCCGACTACTTTGACTCCAAAGGCGAGAAGGGCACGGCGGATGACGACTATGACCAATTTGCACTATCACCGAAATTAGGGTTGGTATATCAACCGTTGCGCGATAAGCTATCACTTTTTGCCAACTACATGAATGCGTTCATCAATGTAGATCCCCAATCGGTATACGATGCCGATGGCAATTTTATGGAAGTTAAATCATTCAAGCCCGAACAAGCCAATCAGTGGGAATATGGCGTGAAGGCCAATCTGTTTGGCGATAAACTATTTGGTACGGTGTCAGTTTACGACATCAAAGTGTCTGATCGGGTCTATCCCGACCCGACAAATCCTAATAACTCCGTACAAGGTGGCAAGGTAGGTAGCAAAGGGTTTGAGATTGACTTAAATGCCAACCCGACAAAGGGACTGAGTGTACTGGCAGGATATAGTTACAATGAGACAAAGGTTATTACCGGTAATGGCGAAGATTTCTATTCGGAACCCGGCCGAAGCCCCGGCGGGCAAGGGCCGCAACATTTGGCCAATCTGTGGGCAACCTACCGTTTCCCCGAAGGAAAATTGAAAAACTACGGTATCGGCCTTGGGGGCAACTATGCCGGCAAGTACAAAGTGATCGACAACAGCGCGACGGGGGTCTTCTACCTACCCGCCTATACCCTGGCCAATGCAAGTTTGTTTTATAACGGTGAGCGCGTGCGTATTACGGCCAATCTGAATAACCTGACCAATGAGCAATACTATGTCGGTTACTGGTCAGTCAATCCACAAAAAAGACGTAATTTCGCTGCTAGCGTAGCCTATAAATTTTAACCGATGAAGGCACAGTCAATCAATAAGTGGTTTCATATCCATAAATGGACCAGTTTAATATGTACACTGTTCCTATTGATGCTGTGCATCACGGGATTGCCGCTGGTATTTTACGAAGAAATAGACCACTTTCTGCACGACGAAATTGAGGCGACTCCTCCAACTGAGGGCGCGCCCCGCCTTTCGGCCGATGCTATACTCGGAGCGGCGAGGGAGGAATTGCCGGGCAAAGTAGCCAAATATGCTTTCTGGGACGAAGATCATCATCCGGGACAACTGTTCCTGACGTTGGCCGATTCGGCGGAAGCACCCATAGAGGCCGACCATTACCTCACCATGAATGCTTATACAGCCGGCGTACTGGAGGCATCACCCAACGAAATGGACTTTATGCTGGTTATGTACTACCTGCATGTCGAAATGCTGGCAGGTATTCCGGGTAAGCTGTTCCTCGGATTTATGGGCGTGTTGTTCATGTTGTCAATGATTTCTGGGGTGGTGTTGTATGGTCCCATTATGAAACGGTTTAATTTCGGGATGATCCGCACGGAAAAATCCCGGCGACTACGCTGGCTCGATCTGCATAACCTACTCGGC
>Ga0182737_1003934_pt1 | contig 10442 bp, 10 predicted proteins | sample eDN5th30CBELigOP_FD_128878 | JGI IMG/M metagenome (GOLD analysis project Ga0182737, IMG submission 128878) | Enriched Organic Plus compost microbial communities from Emeryville, California, USA - eDNA 5th pass 30_C BE-Lig OP (version 2) (version 2) ... | reverse complement strand
GATCGCGAGCTCGTCGCGATCGCCCTTCGCGAGGGCCTGGACCAGGGTGATCGCGGGTGCCGGGCGTTCGACGACCGTCAGTTCGTCGATCTCGAGCCGCAGTTCGCGCGGGGCGACCGAGACGACCGGCCCGCGCACGATCGTGCCGCGGCCGTCCCCGATCGCGAGGCGTTCACCGGCGCGGACGCGCGCGACCGACACGGCGTGCCGCGCCTCGTCGCCCGTGAGCTCGACGACGTGCCCGATGCCGAGCTCGCCCAGCTCGAGCGTCTCGTCGAAGTACAGGCTGCTCATGCCGTCACCCCGCCCGTCATCGCCTCGTCGCTCAGCTCAGGAACCGATCGCGGAGACGCGCGAAGAGTCCCTGCTGGAAGTGGCTGAGCTCGGGCGCCTTGGCCTTGTGCATGGCCGCGAGCTCCTCGACCAGCTTGCGCTCCTTGCCCGAGAGCTTCGTGGGCGTGAGGACTTGGACGCCGACCCGCAGGTCGCCTCGCCCACCGCCGCGCAGCCGCGTGACACCGCGGTCCTTCACGGTGAGCACCTCACCGGATTGCGTCCCGGGCTTGATCTCGAGCGCGACGTCCCCGTCGAGTCCCGGCAGGTTCGCGGAGGTGCCGAGGATCGCGTCGGTCATGGCGACCTCGAGCGTGCACAGCAGGTCGTCGCCGTTCCGGCTGAACACGTCGTGCGTCTTGACCTTGATCTCGAGGTAGAGGTCGCCGTTGGGGCCGCCGGCCGGGCCGGCCTCGCCCGAGCCCGGCATCTGCAGCCGCAGGCCGGTGTCGACGCCCGCGGGGATGTCGACAGGAACGGTGCGCCGTGCCCGGACGCGCCCCTGACCCTGGCAGGTGACGCACGGCGTCGTGATGACGGTGCCGTATCCGCGGCAGGTGCCGCAGGGGCTCGAGGTCATCACGTTGCCGAGCAACGAACGCACGGTGCGCTGGATCGAACCGGTGCCGTGGCAGATGTCGCAGGTGACGGGCGCGGTGCCCGGCTGGCAGCACGAACCGTTGCAGGTCTCGCAGAGCACGGCCGTGTCGAGCTCGAGGTCGCGGTGCGTGCCGAAGATGACCTCGTCGAGGCCGACCTCGACGCGGATCAACGCATCCTGACCGCGCTCGCGTCGGGACTTCGGCCCGCGCGTCTGCTGCCCGGCTCCGAAGAACGTCTCGAAGATGTCGCCGAAGCCGCCGAAGCCCTGCCCGCCGAACGCGCCCTGCCCGCCACCGTGGTCGTACTGCTCGCGCTGTCGCGGGTCGCTCAGCACGTCGTACGCGTGGGTGACCTCCTTGAACCGCTCGGACGCATCTGTCCCGGGGTTCACATCGGGGTGCAGCTCGCGCGCGAGTCGGCGGTACGCCTTCTTGATCTCGTCCTGGCTGGCGTCGCGGGAGACGCCGAGGACCTCGTAATGGTCTGCCACGGCAGGGGCGGTTCCTTTCGATTGAATCGGAGTACGCGGGCTCGGCCCGGTGCGTCAGTGCTCGCCGAGCGTGCGTGAGAGGTATCGCGCGACCGCGCGCACCGCGGCCATGCCGGCCGAGTAGTCCATGCGAGTGGGGCCGACGATCCCGAGTCGTGACACGTCCCGCCCCGGCACGGAGAAGGCGGTCGACATCACGGAGGTCTCACCGAGGCCGAAGGCCTCGTTCTCGCGCCCGATGCGCACCGCGATCCGGTGCGGGTCGGCCGCCATCTCACCGAACAGGCGCAGCAGGACGACCTGCTCCTCGATGGCCTCGATCACATTCAGGATGGAGCCGGGGAAGTCTTGCTCCGTGCGGACGAGGTTCGCCGCGCCCGCGACGACGAGTCGCTCGGTGCGCTGCGTGCCGGCCTGCTCGGCGAGCGTCGACGCGAGCGTGGTCAGCACCTCCGCATGCCGGGGGTCGACGCGGGCGAGCTCGCCCGAGAGCGCGCTGGCCGCATCCGAGAGCGTGAGGCCCGCGACGATCGTGTTCAACCGAACGCGCAGCGATTCGAGCGTGGGCGCGTCGACCTCGTCGCGGAGGTCGACGAGACGCTGTTCGACCTGACCCGAGTCGGAGATCAGGATGCACAGCACGCGTGACGGCGACAGCTGCACGAGCTCGACGTGCCGGACCCGAGAGCTCACGAACGTGGGTACCTGCACCACGGCCAGCTGGTTGGTGAGCTGAGCGACCAGCCGCACGGTACGGGCCAGCAGCTCGTCGAGGTCGTTGGCCTCGCCGAGGAAGGTCTCGATCGCGTGGCGCTGAGCGGGCGTGAGCGGGCGCACATCGCTCAGCTGGTCGACGAACACCCGGTATCCCTTGTCGGTCGGGATGCGACCCGACGACGTGTGCGGAGCGGCGATCAGCTCTTCCTCTTCGAGCAGCGCCATGTCGTTGCGGATCGTTGCGGCGGACACACCGAACGCGTGGCGCTCGACGATCGTCTTCGAACCGACCGGCTCACGCGACGCGACATAGTCCTGCACGATCGCGCGCAGTACCGCCAGTCCGCGTTCCGAGACCATGACCCCTCGCCCCTCGACTCCTTAGCACTCCATACGGATGAGTGCTAATGATACGCGACTTCCCTGGGCGCGCCTCCCGTTCGCCGCGCCGCGCCACGTCTTCCGTCCGACCCGGCAGGTCTGAGAATATGGCGACGCCCCTCTATCGGGCCTGACCAAGGAGATGCCATGTCCGACGTGCCACCGAACCCACCGACCCCTCCCGGGCCGCCCGCCGCGCCGCCGCCCGGCGCCTACCAGCCCGCGCCGCAGATGAGCCCGGCCGACGAGAAGCTCTGGGCCACGCTGGTGCACATCGGCGGGATCTTCTTCGGCTTCATTCCCGCGCTTATCGGGTACCTCGTCTTGAAGGACCGCGGCCCCTTCGTCCGGGCGCACACGGCGACCGCGCTGAACTTCCAGATCACGATGACGATCGCGGCCGTCGTGAGCGCGATCCTCTGGATCGTCATCGTGGGCATTTTCCTGACCATCGCGATCGGCATCGTGGTCATCGTGTTCAGCATCATCGCCGCCGTCAAGGCGAACCAGGGTCAGCCTTACACCTACCCGCTCTCGATCAAGTTCGTGAGCTGACCGGTTCGACCGCGTCGAGCAGCCGACGTACGACGGCATCGGCCAAGAGGCGCCCTCTCCGGGTGAGCACCACTCGCCCGGAGAGGGCGCTTCGCGCGTCCACCAGTTCATCGGCCACGAGCCCCGCGACGGCGACACGCGCATCGGGGGCGAGCGACGCGATCGGAAGGCCCTCGCGGATCCTGGACGTCAGCATGACGACCTCCGTGCGTCGCGCCGCGTGGTCGAGCGTCTCGCGCCCGGCGGCCGGCGATACGCCGGCGAGGACGCGGTCGGCATATGCAGCCGGATGCTTCACGTTCCACCAACGGACGCCGCCCACGTGGCTGTGCGCCCCGGGACCGACGCCCCACCAGTCGTCACCGCGCCAATAGCCGAGATTGTGGCGCGAACGCTGCTCGTCGCGCCGAGCCCAGTTGCTCACCTCGTACCAGTCGTACCCGGCCTCGGCGAGCCGCTCGTCGGCCAGTTCGTACATCTGCGCCGCGAGATCGTCGTCGGGCGTCGCCACGTCGCCCTTGCGGATGCGGCGCGCGAGCTTCGTGCCGTCTTCGACGATGAGCGAGTACGCGCTCACATGGTCGGGGGCGAGCGCGATCACCGCGTCGACGCTGCGCTGCCAGTCGGCGATCGACTCACCCGGCGTCGCGTAGATCAGGTCGAGGCTGACCGCCAGACCGGCGTCCCTCGCCCAGCCGACGACGAGCGGCACCCGCGCCGGGTCGTGCGTGCGGTCGAGGGTCGCGAGGACGTGCGGCACGGCCGACTGCATGCCGAACGACACGCGCGTGAAGCCGGCGTCGGCGAGCCGGCGCAGGTCGTCCGGTCCGACCGAGTCGGGGTTCGCCTCGGTCGTGACCTCGGCGCCGGGCCCCAGCCCGAACTCGTCGCGCACCGCGCCGAGCATGGCGATCAGGTCGCCGGCGGGCAGGAGCGTCGGTGTGCCGCCGCCGAAGAACACGGTCGCGGCCTCGCGTGCGGGCAGACCGGATGCCTCGAGGACACCCCGAGCCATCCGGATCTCGCCGATCGCGTGGGCCGCATAGTCGGCGCTATTCGTGCCGCGCAGCTCGCCGGCGGTGTACGTGTTGAAGTCGCAGTACCCGCACCGGACCCGACAGAACGGCACGTGCACGTAGACCCCGAACGCGCGCGCCTCGGCGCCCGTCCTGGTCGTCGGCGGGAGCAGGCCGTCGGCCGGAGCGGGGTCGCCGAGTGGGAGCGGACCGCCCACGTCAGCTCGGGAACGCGGGGTGCAACGCGCGGAGCTGCCGCTTCGTGAGCTCACGGCGGCGGCGGCGCTCGAGCGGCGCGAGCAGGCGACGCAGACCGCCGGGCGGCTCGAGGATGGAGCGCACGGTGAGCCAGACGGTGTCGTCGTCGCGACGCTCGAGGATGAAGGACTCTTCGCCGGCTTCCGGCGCGTCGCCGGCCGTGCCGTACGCGAATCCGATGCGGTCGGGCTCGTCGATGACGTAGACGACGAGCACCGGCATCGCGTGCCGCCCCGTGCGGAGGGTCGCGGTCATGCCCGCGGTGATGAACGGGGTGCCGTCGGCCGCGAAGCGCTGCTCGGTGCGCTGTGCGGGCTGATCGGTGAGCGGGGTGCCTTCGAGGTCGAACGCGAGCCCGGAATACTGCGCCCCCGTCCCGGCGGAGACGTCGGTGACGGTGAACCCCGAGCCCTGCTGCACGCCCCACGTCATGAGCGACTCCGCCGCGCGCTCGAACCGTTCGGCGCCCGAACCGAGCTTCACGCGATCTTCTGACGGCCGGAACCCCGCGGGCGGGTATCGGAGCACGTCGGGGTCGAGCGTCGCGCCGATGGCCCCGTACGTCACGGACTGGTCGGTGAAGGTACTGCGACGAGACATCCGCTCAGTGTACTTCCTGGCGTTCGTCGCCTCATGAACGGAGGCGCCGGAAGGGTCGTGCCGCGAACCGCCGACCGCGATTACTTCTTGCTGTCCTTCTTCTCGGTGTCACCGCTCAACGCCGCGATGAACGCCTCCTGCGGGACCTCGACGCGGCCCACCATCTTCATGCGCTTCTTGCCCTCCTTCTGCTTCTCGAGGAGCTTGCGCTTGCGGCTGATGTCACCGCCGTAACACTTGGCGAGCACGTCCTTGCGAATCGCACGGATCGATTCGCGCGCGATGATCCGTGCGCCGATCGCGGCCTGGATCGGCACCTCGAACTGCTGCCGAGGAATGAGTTCGCGGAGCCGCCCGGTCATCAGCACGCCGTAGGCGTACGCCTTGTCGCGGTGCACGATCGCGCTGAACGCGTCGACCTGCTCGCCCTGGAGCAGGATGTCGACCTTGACGAGGTCGGCGGCCTGGTCGCCGGACGGCTCATAGTCGAGCGAGGCGTACCCCGCGGTCTTCGACTTCAACTGGTCGAAGAAGTCGAACACGATCTCGCCGAGCGGGATCTGGTAGCGGATCTCGACGCGGTCCTCACCGAGGTAGTCCATGCCCATGAGGCTGCCGCGGCGTGACTGGCAGAGCTCCATGATCGTGCCCACGTAGTCCTTCGGCGCGAGGATCGCGGCCTTGACCATGGGTTCACGCACCTCGGCGATCTTCGCCCCGGTCGGGAACTCGCTCGGGTTCGTCACCGTGACGGTCTTCTTGTCTTCGGTGGTCACCTCGTACACGACCGATGGCGCGGTCGCGATGATGTCGAGCCCGAACTCGCGGCGCAGCCGCTCGGTCACGATCTCGAGGTGCAGCAGCCCGAGGAATCCGGCCCGGAAACCGAAGCCGAGCGCGACCGACGTCTCGGGCTCGTAGACGAGCGCCGCGTCCGAGAGCTTGAGCTTGTCGAGCGCCTCACGCAGGATCGGGTAGTCGCTGCCGTCGATCGGGTACAACCCGGAGAACACCATGGGCAGCGGCTCGGTGTAACCCGCGAGCGGCTCGGTTGCGGACTTCACCGCGGTCGTGACCGTGTCGCCCACCTTCGACTGGCGCACGTCTTTCACACCCGTGATCAGGTAGCCGACCTCACCCACGCCGAGCCCCTTCGTCGGGGTCGGCTCGGGTGCACTGACTCCGATCTCGAGGATCTCGTGCGTGGCCTTGGTCGACATCATCTGAATGCGCTCGCGCGGGTTCAGCTGGCCGTCGACCATCCGCACGTACGTGACCACGCCGCGGTAGCTGTCGTACACGGAGTCGAAGATCATGGCCCGCGCCGGGGCATCCGCATCGCCGACCGGAGCCGGGATGCGCTCGACGACCCGGTCGAGCAGATCCTCGACGCCGAGGCCCGTCTTGCCGGAGACCTTGAGCACGTCGTCGGGCGACCCGCCGATGAGATCGGCGAGCTCGCGCGCATACTTGTCGGGATCCGCCGCGGGAAGGTCGATCTTGTTCAGCACCGGGATGATCTCGAGGTCGTTCTCGAGTGCCAGGTAGAGGTTCGCGAGCGTCTGCGCCTCGATGCCCTGCGCGGCGTCGACGAGCAGGATCGCGCCCTCGCACGCCGCGAGTGAGCGCGACACCTCGTAGCTGAAGTCGACGTGACCCGGCGTGTCGATCATGTTCAGCGCGTACGAGGTCGCGCCCACCTGCCACGGCATGCGCACCGCCTGGCTCTTGATCGTGATGCCGCGCTCGCGCTCGATGTCCATGCGGTCGAGGTACTGAGCGCGCATGTCGCGGTCGGCGACCACACCCGTGATCTGCAGCATGCGGTCGGCGAGCGTCGACTTGCCATGGTCGATGTGCGCGATGATGCAGAAGTTGCGGATCAGCGCAGGATCGGTGGCGGCAGGCACCGGCGGGTTGGCGGCTCTCGGAGACATCCTGACGATTCTCCCATGACTGGAGCGTTCCGCCTCGCGGGCCACGTTGCGTGCGGCATCGCGCGCCGCACCGCGCGGGTGCTCAGCCCTTCGATGGATGCCTCGGGCGAGGCGCCGCGGCTACGCTGAACAGCACCATGACCCTGCTTCAGGTCCCGCCAGCCGACGTCGCGGCGTCGGCACTGCGACCGGTCTTCACCGCGCTCCGAGGCGGCCTGCACCTGCTCGTGGTCGTCCTTTCACTGTTCGTCGTCGTCCGCGCACTGGTGTTCGACACCACGCGCGAGATCCCCGTGACCGTGCTCACGCTGCTGTTCCTCGTCTGGTACGGCGCGGGCGTCGCGGTGGCGCACCGGCACTACACCCTGTGGCCGCGCACGCTCTGGCTCCTGGGCCTGCTCGGGCTCTGGATCGCGCTCGTCGTGCTCACCCCGGACGCCGCCTACCTCGCCTTTCCGCTCTTCTTCCTCGAGCTGCAGATCCTGCCCGCCGCCGCGGCCATCCCGCTCGTGGTGGTCACCTTCGCACTGTCGGTGTGGAGCTCCACCGCACATCTCGGCATCGAGGTCGGCACCGTGCTCGGGCCGCTCATCGCCGCGGGCGTCGCGATCATCGTCGGCCTCGGGTACCACCAGATGGCGCGCGAGACGCGCGACCGTCAAGCGCTCATCCTCGACCTGCTGACCACGAGGGAGGAGCTCGCCGCCGCCAGCCGTGAGGCGGGATCGCTCGCCGAGCGGGAACGCCTGGCGCGCGAGATCCACGACACCGTCGCGCAGGGGCTCTCGAGCATCCAGATGCTGCTGCACGCGGCCGAGCGCGACATCGATGACGAACAGACCCGCAGCCGGCTGCAGCTCGCCCGCGAGACCGCCGCAGACAACCTCGCGGAGACCCGTCGATTCATCCGCGAGCTCACCCCTCCGGCGCTCGACGACCAGACCCTGCCCGCCGCCCTCGGCCGGCTCGCGACCGCGACCACCGACCAGGCCACGCAGGCCGGACGCGCGACCGAGGTGCATTTCACGGTGAGTGGAACGCCAACCGCGCTGCCCATGGCGCTCGAGGCCACGCTGCTCAGAGTCGCGCAGGCGTCGCTCGCCAACGTCGTGCAGCACGCCGACGCGTCGCGCGCCGAGGTGACACTCACCTACCTCGGCGACGAGGTCGCGCTCGACATCGTCGACGACGGCCGCGGCTACCCGGCGGGTGCCGACGAGGCCTCGCGTGTCCGGCGAGCGGCGGTGGCGACGCGCGGCTCGGGGTTCGGGCTCACCGCGATCCGGCAGCGCGTCGAGCAGCTCGGCGGGCGGGCGATCGTCGAGTCCGCACCGGGTGAGGGAACGGCCGTGTCGGTACGGCTGCCCATCGGGAGGATGGCATGATCCGCGTTCTGCTCGCCGACGACCATCCGGTCGTCCGCACCGGCATCCGCGCCCTGCTGGACGCCGAGCCCGACCTCGTCGTCGCCGAAGAGGCCGGAACGGCCGCCGAGGCGGTCGAGCGCGCCATCGCCGGCGACGTCGACCTCGTCCTCATGGACCTGCAGTTCCCCGGTGATCTGCAGGGTGCTGAGGCGACCCGGCGGATCCGGGCGAGCGTGGGCGCCCCACGCGTGCTCGTGCTGACGAACTACGACTCCGACGCCGACATCCTCGGGGCGATCGAGGCCGGCGCAAGCGGCTACCTGCTGAAGGATGCCCCACCTGCCGAACTCGTCGCCGCGGTCCGGGCGGCCGCGGCCGGCGAGACGGCGCTGGCGCCCGCGGTCTCGTCGCGTCTGCACGCCGCACGCGACGCCGACCACCGGCTCACCGCCCGCGAGGCGGAGGTGCTGAACCTCGTCGCCGCCGGCCGATCGAACCGCGACATCGGCCGCACGCTCTTCCTCAGCGAGGCGACCGTGAAGTCGCATCTCGTGCACATCTTCGCCAAGCTCGGCGTCGGCTCACGCACGGCTGCGGTCGCGAGGGCCCGCGAGCTGGGGCAGATCCGAGGCGCGTGATGCCGCCGCGGGCGCGCGTCGTGCTGGTCCACGGGATCCGGACGTCGGCGACCATGTGGCGGAACCAGCTGCTGCCGCTCGCCGCGTACGGACTCGACGTGCACGCGGTCGACCTTCCGGCACACGGCGCGCACCTCGGCGAGCCGTTCTCACTCGACGCCGCGCTCGACGCCATCGACGAGACACTGAATCCCGCCGACCTGGCTGACCCGCGCGAGTCCGGCGGGATGCCGTCGGCGCGCGTGCCCCGGCTGCTCGTCGGGCTGAGTCTTGGCGGCTATCTCGCGATCGAGTACGCCGCGCGCCACCCCGGTCGGCTCGACGGCCTCGTCGCAGCGTCCTGCAGCACACGCCCGCGAGGGCCGGCCCTCACGGGGTACCAGCGGATCGCCGAGGTGATCTCGCGCCTGCCCGATCGGGGCCGCCGGCTGAACGACGCCATGGCGAAGTGGTTCCTCTCCCCCAGCGCGGTCGAGGACGTCATCGCCGGCGGCGTGGCGCTCGACGTCATGGGGCCTGCGCTCACGGCCGTCGGCGAGCTCGACGTCGAGGGCGCCCTGGCGCACGTCGAGTGCCCGGTCTGGCTGGTCAACGGGCAGTTCGATCACTTCCGGCTCGAGGAGCGGCGGATGCTCCGTGCCGCGCGCGACGCCCGACTGGTCGTGATCCCGGGCGCGACGCACCTGGTGAGCCTGTCTCGCCCCGAGGCGTTCACGGCCGCGATCCTCGGCGCAGTGGCCGAGCTCGATCACCGCCGGATGCGGACGGCCCGGGCGGGTGCGCCCGACGGCGTCGGCGCGGAACACGGGCCGACCCGACCGCGCTGACGCCGTCGAGTCCTCGGTCGACCCGCCGGCGCATTGGAACCGCTCGCGCGAAGCTGGTATCGTTCTTTGTTGGCTTGCGCGCGAGTCCCACCTCGCGCGATCGTCGGCCACGAGTCCCTCTACCTCGTGACGGCATACACTCACCCGCACCGAAACGAAAGAACACCACGTGGCAAACATCAAGTCGCAGATCAAGCGCATCCGCACCAACCAGAAGGCGCAGGAGCGCAACAAGGCCGTCAAGAGCGAGCTGAAGACCGTCATCCGTGTCACGCGTGACGCCATCGCCGCCGGCGACAAGGAGAAGGCCACCGCCGCCCTTCGCGTCGCGGGCCGCAAGCTCGACAAGGCCGCGTCGAAGGGCGTGATCCACAAGAACCAGGCCGCGAACCGCAAGTCGGCCATCGCGAAGCAGGTCGCCGCGCTCTAACGCGAGACAGCTCGACAACGGCCCCGCACCGCACGGTGTGGGGCCGTTTCGCGTTCGCGGCCCGATGGTGGGGCCGTGGCCCGATCGTGGGTCGGAACCTGTGTCCGCCGGGGTTCCGACCCACAATCAGACTTCCAACACACCACCGGTGCCAGAGGTCAGCCGCGGGCGGACGGGAGCGCGCGTACGGCGGGACGGTCGGCTGCGGGGCGGGCGGGCGGGGTCAGCGGCCGCGGTCGGAGATGAGCACGACGAGGCGTTCGAGCGCGAACACCGGTTCGCGTTCGGCG
>Ga0182737_1003933_pt1 | contig 10444 bp, 7 predicted proteins | sample eDN5th30CBELigOP_FD_128878 | JGI IMG/M metagenome (GOLD analysis project Ga0182737, IMG submission 128878) | Enriched Organic Plus compost microbial communities from Emeryville, California, USA - eDNA 5th pass 30_C BE-Lig OP (version 2) (version 2) ... | reverse complement strand
AGCAGCGTGAACGCGGCTCGCCTGCGGCGTATTTGGACGCGACTAGCGTCCGCGAGATGGGCCACCACGACCTCCTCCTCCGCGTCCGCCGCCGAATCCACCGCCACCGCCGGGGCCGCCACCACCCGGGCCACCGCCGCCGCCACGGCCCCCGCGACCACCGCGCGGGCCGCCACCTTGGCCAGGGCCATCCGGCCCTTGGCCACCGGCGCCGGGCGGAGCGCCGCCGGGAATTTGCGGAGTATTCGGATCGGTCGGCGCTTGACCGCCGCCATCGGGGGCTCCACCAGGCGGGCCGCCGCCAGTGGGATCGTCGCCGCTTTGGCTGCTGTCATTGCCGGAGTTTTGGGCGTTGCTGGCGGCGGCGCGGTCCGCTTCGGCAGCCGCGCGGGCGGCTTCGTCGCGGGCAGCCTGTTCTTCGGCGGCGAGCTGGTCAACCGCCGGATCGACCATCCAACGCGAGAGCTGGTACGAAACGGGACGGGCGGCGAAGTTCGGGTCTTGTTCGACGAGCACCGTCACGCCGAGCAGGCCCAGCTCGTCGACCGGCTGCACATCGACCGACACCAGCCATTCGCCCGTTTCCTCTGCCATTTCTCCCGCGATCGGCTCGGGCGGCACAACGCCGGCTGCAATTTCGGCCAACTTGTTTTCGCAGAGCAATTGGGCCTGGGTGAGATCGCGCACCGCCGCGGAGCTGCGGGCTCCGATGCGCACGAGTTCTCCGAGCACGGCGAGAGCGCCGCCGAGAATGGCAATGGCCAGCATCACCTCCAATAGCGAAATGCCGCGCCGCCACCGCGGAGCATACGCCGATCGAAATGAAACCTGCTTGCGCATGGTTAGTAACCCGGGTTCTCGGAGACCAGTTGGTCGATCGACGAAATCTCGCTCACCTTGGCCGTGCCGGTCAGGCCGCGCAGGTCGATGCGGATGCCTCGCTGCTGTGGGCTGCCGACGACGACGAACGCGTCAGACGTGCTGCCGTCGGGATAGAAGAGAATCGGCCGCGACCATTCAAGCCTGCGCTCGGCTTCGAGGATCGCTTCCTCAATCTTCATCGCGCGACTCTCGGTGCGCGCGTCGCCGGCGACAAACGTGATGTCGTCGGGCAGCCGGTAGCGGTCCGACTCCGGATTGCCGTATTCGTCGATGCGCACATTCGGCGGCAGCTCGTTCTGCGGACTCGCTGCAGTGCCGAAACCGGGCGCATAGGGATTCATGGCGTTCGGATCGACCGACATGTTCGTTTCGAGCATGTCGTCCCCAGCCGCCCACGGCTCGACGCGAAACCCCTGTCCGCCGACCTGATAGCGGAACATCTGGATTTGGCCGGTTTTCATCGCCTTCACATGGGCCCGGGCCCATTCGATGCGAACGATGTCGCCGGCGCGCGTGAGCTGCTGATTGCGCAGCGTGCTTCGCAGCGTGGGGACCGAGACCGCCGCCAACAACACGACGATCGCCAACACGAGCAGCAGCTCCACGAGCGTGAAGCCGCTTCGTGCCTGGCGAATTCGTCGAGTTTGAATGGCGGACGCGATCACGGTGCTACTCTCTGCGAAGCGAATCGTCCGTCAGGCGAAGCGCGTCAGACGCGCTGGCCTGAAACTAGGTCCCCGAGACGATGTCGTCTTCGGTGCCGCTCGCGCCGTCGGGACCAGCCGACCAAATGCGGAACTGATCGGCCGAGATCTGCTCGTACTGGTACGGGTTGCCCCACGGATCAGCCGGGATTTCCTTCTCCATGTACGGGCCGGTCCACTTGGCCGGGTTGCGCAGATCGGCGGGCGGATTGCGCAGCGCGTCGAGACCCTGCTGCGTCGTCGGCGGAGTGCCGACCGACAACTGATAGGCTTGCACAGCCGTCTCCAGCGTTCGCACCTGAGTACGGGCGCCGTCAACCTGGGCGCCGCGCTGCAGACGAATGACCGAGACGGTCACGATCGAACCGAGGATGACCAGAATGGCCATGGCCAAGAGGATTTCGATCAGCGTAAAGCCCTTCCGCCGTCGAGGACGTCGATTCTTCATGGATTCGTTCCTTCTTTGATTGGGGTGTGATTGTCGATCGGCGTCGCCGTGTGTGGCGAGGCCGGGATTATTCATTTCCGTTTTCGTTCTTTTCGCTAAAGCGTCTGGCTCATCTTGATCACCGGGACGAGCAGCGCCACCACGACCATCAGCACGATCACGGCCAGCAGCAGCAGCATGATCGGCTCGAGCATGCGCACGAGCAGGTCAAGCTGTCGCGTGGTTCGCCGCTCCAAACCGTCGGCGATTTCGACCAGCACGCGATCGAGCGTGTTCGATTCCTCCGCCACGGCGATCATTTCGACCACCATCTTGGGAAAGTGTCCGCTCGCCGAGAGTGGGCCGGCGAGCGATTGACCGGCTGAAATGTTCGTCGACGCTTCGGCAATCGCCTCGGACAGGATGCGGTTGCTGGTTGCCTCGCGGCTGATTTCGAGCGCCTTAAGAATTGAAACACCGTTGTGGAGCAAAGTTCCGAGCACGCGGCAAAAACGGGCCACCGCAAACGACTGGAAGATGGTTCCGAACATCGGAATCTTCAGCTTGATTGCGTCGGCCCGGCGTCTCCCCTGCTCCGATTGCAGCGACCGGCGGGCCAGATAGAAGGCTGCCACAATCGCGGCGAGCGCAAACAAGCCATAGCTCCGCAGGCTGTCGCTGATCGCCAGCAGCACGTCGGTGGCCCATGGCAATTCGCCGCGCTGCCGAAGCTGATCGAACATCGTCGCAAACTTCGGCACGAAGAAGACGATCAGCACCGTCACCACCGCCGTGCCGACGATGCCGATCACGATCGGATAGATCACCGCCCCGAGCGTCCGCCCTTTGAGCTCTTCCTGGGTTTCGGTGAACGACGCGACGCGCTCAAGCGCCTCTTCAAGGAAGCCGCCCTCGGCGCCGGCGCGGACCATGTTGATGGCCATTTCGCTGAAAGCTCGCGGCGAGCGCGCCATGGCGTCACCCAGCGACGAACCGTCTTCGACGCGCCGCTGCAGGTCCTCGAGCACGGCTTTCAGGTTCTTGTGCGAGGTTTGATCGCGCATCACCGTGAGCGCTCGCAGCAGCGGCACGCCGCTGCGAAGCAGCGCGGCGAGCTGGGCATAGGCGGTGGCCATCACCTGGCCTTTGACGTACAGATTCGACCCGGCGGCAACCTTGCGGTCGGCGGTTACCTGCACCGGAAAGAGCGACCGGCCCGCGAGAATCGAAATCGCTTCTCGCTCGGTGGCGGCCGACAACGATCCGGTGACCTTCTGGCCGGACATGTCGCGGGCTATGTACGCAAAGTCGGGCATGGATCAGCGTGCGGGAAACTTCGGGACGGGTTGGCTTTACTTATTCAACATCATGGCGTGGTCGGCTTTGGCGGCCCGCACCACTTCTTCCACGCTGGTCGAACCGGAGATCACTTTGCGCCAGCCGTCCTGGCGAAGCGAGATCATGCCTTGCTCGGCTGCCGCCTGGGCGATCTTCCAACTGCTGACGCGGTCGTTGGCGAGCTGGCGGATTTCGTTGGTCGTTACGAGCAGCTCGTAGATACCCATTCGGCCGCGGTAGCCGAGGTTGCGGCACTCGCGACAGCCGACGGGGCCGTAGATCGGCTTGCCGTTGAGCAAGTGGCGCGGAAAGTCGCGCGGCAGATCGTCCGGACCGGGATTGATTTGCGTCTTGCAGTGAGGGCAAAGCCGGCGCACCAGACGCTGAGCCATCACGCCTTCGACCGTGCTGGCGACGAGGAACGGCTCGATCCCCATATCGGTCAAACGCGTGTAAGCGCTAGCGGCGTCGTTGGTGTGCAACGTGCTGAACACCAGGTGGCCCGTGAGCGACGCCTGGATGGCGTTCTCGGCGGTTTCCAAGTCGCGGATTTCGCCCACCAGCACGATGTCCGGGTCGTGACGCAGGATGCTTCGCAGCGATTGGGCGAACGTCAGGCCGATCTTCGGATGGACCTGAATCTGGTTGATCCCTTCGAGCTGATATTCGACCGGGTCTTCGGTCGTGATGATCTTCACGTCGGGCGTGTTGATCTCGATCAACGAGCTGTAGAGCGTGGTTGTCTTACCCGAACCGGTCGGACCCGTAACGAGGATGATGCCGTGCGGCAGGTCGATCAGCTCGCGATAGGTCTTGTAGGTGTCTTCCTCCATGCCGATCTTGCGCAGGTCGAACGTCATCGATCCCTTGTCGAGGATACGCATGACGAGCCCTTCGCCGTGGATCATGGGGATGACCGACACGCGGATGTCGATCTCGCGCCCCTGCACCTTCAGCTTCATGCGGCCGTCTTGGGGCAAACGCTTCTCGGCGATGTTCAGCCGGGCCATGATCTTCATGCGGCTGATGATCGCGGCTTGAAAGCGGTTGATTTCCGGCGGCACCGGCTGCGCCTGCAACATGCCGTCGATGCGGTAGCGGATGACGATGCCCGACGGCTGCGATTCGATGTGCACGTCGCTCGCCCGCGACTCGATCGCTTCGATCAAGATTTCGTTCACCAGGCGAACGACCGAGGCTTCCTGCGCTTCTTCGGGAACCTCGGAGCCGTCGGCATCGATGTCGCTGAGCAGCTCGACCGCTTCATCCTCGGCGGCCTGGGCGAGCAGCCCTTCGACCGTCTCGCTACCGACGCCGAGGTGTTTCTTGATAAGCTTGGAGATTTCCACCCGCGACGCCAGTACCGGCGTGACCGACAAGCCGGTCGCGGCGCTAACTTCGTCGAGCGGATAGAGATCGAACGGATTGCTGGTGGCCACCACAAGCTGCCCGTTGGTCCGGCGAACCGGAAACAGCAACTGGCGGTGCATCAGCTTCTGAGGGAAGTTTTTGAGCAGCGAGAGATCGACTTCCGCTTCGCGGAGGTCGATGAATTCGATTCCCGTTTCGGCGCCGAGGGCTTTGAGCGCCGCTTCTTCCGACACGAAGCCCATCTGAATCGCGACTTCGATCAGCCGGGCTCCGTCGCCGTGGCCATTAGCCTGCACACGGGCCTGTTCGAGCTGGGACGGCTCGAGCAAACCGTTTCGCAGAAGAATTTCGCCAGCTTCCATGGTATTGCTGAGGGAGGTCGAGGAAGGAATTCGAAGCGGGGAGGATCGGGCGGGTTCCAGCGACGAAAGGATCGGCTGGAAGGTGTAATCGCCACACCGCTCCCATTCTAACTAAACCCCGATCAGCGCGCGTTTGTTTTGCGGATACTGATATCGATTTTTCGCAAGTTTCCTGCGGCAACGCGCTTGGTCGCGCTCTGACCAAACGCCAGCGGCCCACCGACCGAAGGAACTTCGGTCGATGGGCCTGTGCTGGTTATGCGTTTTGTGCGGACTACCACCGCCGCCAGCTTGCATGTGCAGGCTGGCGCGTGGCTGGTCGGATTACGTCCGCTCGAGATTAGTCACCGTCGGCCGGGCGCTGAATGCGACCACCCTGACGGCCACCCTGGCGAGGGCCTTGGCCGCCTTGACCTTGGCGACCACCGAAGCGCTGGCCACCGGCGCCAGGACCACCGAGGTTGGCCGGTTCGCCGATGAGCTGCTTCAGCTTCTCCTGCTGCGACGGGGTCAGAACGTTGAGAACCTTCTGACGGGCCTGTTCGCGAAGCTCTTCGGTCTTCGTGCGGAGCTCTTCTTCCGCTTCCTGAGCGGCCTTTTGCAGCTGCTCACGCTGGGCGTCGGTGATGCCGAGTTCCTTCGCGACTTCGGGGCTGGTCAGCGCGTTCTGGGCGCCAAACCGCATCCGCTGCTGGAGCGAGATCTGCTTCAGGCGATCGCGCTGCTGGGGCAGCAGAACGGTGTCGATCTGCTTTTGCAGATCTTCCTGCTGCTGAGCGACCTTGTCGCGGAGCTGGGCGAAACGCTCACGGCGCTCGTCGTCCGAGAGGTCGCGCAGGCCGCTGAACAGTTCGCGAGTCTGCTCGCCAGCTTTACGCTGCAGTTCCTGCAGCTTTTCGTACTGATCTTCCGTGATGCCCAGTTCTTCGCGAACTCGCTGGTCGCGGATGACGCCGAGCGGGCCACCGCCAAAACCGCCCGCTCCGCCTCCGGGACCCCCACCGGGGCCGCCGCCGAAGCCTCCCCGGCCCGGCTGCGCCTGGAGATCGCCGGCAGCCATGCCCATTGCAATGACTACTGCAAGAAAACTAATCCAACGCTTCATCGTACGTGCCCTCAGGTGTCGCCAACACGGAAGAAATGGAAAGTGGCCGGCCTGGCCCGACATAGCCCGCTCACGGGCCCAAGCGGCGCAAGCCTACACTGACGCCTGCGGTTGAAACCCCGCCGGCGGAAAAGAGTTTCGCGCGGGAACGTAAAAAGATGTTCGTGACGCAACCTGCTTTCAGGAAAAGCGTTGCGTCCGAGTTGGCGTTCGTCGCTGGCGCTGGCTAGGCCGGAAAACTAACGGAGTGAGCCCTTCTCGCTCCCCTCGCGCTGGGCGGTTTGTCCCGCCGATTTCCGTCCGATCGCCACCAACCGGTCCTTTTTCAGGAACAGGGGCGTATCGGAGACCACTTCCACGTCGGGGGGGAGATACGGCTGCAGTTCCTCAAGCCGCTTGCCGGTTGTAATCAGGAACGCCTCGGGATCGGAGTTCAAAAACTCGATCGCCTGCTGCCGGCCAAGCTCGCCGACTTCAGCCGGAGTCAGCGGACGGTCGACCGCCAGCTTCGCCGGCCGCGGCTGGTCGAAACGGGGAAACTCTCGGACCGGACGATGGGAGTAGAACACCCAGGTCGGTTCCAGAGTGCGGAACGACCCCAGTTTGGGCGAGCTCGAGTGTTCGAAAATCGATTGCAACATCAGGTGGTTCTGCTGGTGCTCGCTCACCCGATCGGCAGCCACGGCGAAGAGCAGCGTAAGGAGCCCAAGCGCTCCGCCGGTCATTGCCCAAACAGCTTGCGGGCGGCGCAGCGAACGCTCAGCCAGCCAGCCGATCGCTCCCGCCGCGAGCGGAACGAGTCCAATCACGCCGAGCCACTCTTCGCCCGGCAATTGCAAGTGCGCGACAATCGGCAGGGCAACCAAGAGGCCAATGCCAACGAATGCCAGGATGCCAAACCCAAGTCGCGGGAGCCACACGGGGCCAATCGCCACGCCGCGGCGCCAACGATCGAAGAAACTGCCGACCAGCAACGCCACAGCCGGATAGCACGGCGTGACATAGCTCGGCAACTTGGTCTGCGCGAGCGAAAACGCGCCAACGAACACGCCGATCCAACAAAGGCAGAACGTAATCGGGATCGCGTCGGCGTCGCGACGACGCAATCGGGCTACTGTGTCCCAGATGATTGGCACGGCGAAGATCGACCAGGGGAAAAAGCCGACCAGAATCGCCAGCGGATAGAACAAAGGCCCGCCGCGGTGCCCTTCCATGGCCTGGGTGGCCCGGCTGAGGTTGTGTTCGAAGAAAAAGCCTCGCAAAAACTCGCCGTCGGTCTGCACGCCCACGGCGATGTACCACGGCAACGCGATCGCGCCGGCGACGCCAATCGCCAGGAGCGGCCGCATGTACCAGCAGGTTTTCAGGAAGTGAAGCGGCGCAAACGGCCGCAGCAGGCTCACGATTCGGCTTCGCCAGGTCGGAGGCGAAACGGCTTCTCGCTCCGGCAAACGCATGAGGAGCAGGAACATGCCGATCACCGCGGTGGGGACGACGAGTCCAACCGGCCCCTTCGCGAGGACGGCGAGTCCCATCATCGCGTAGAGCGCGGTTTGCCACTTCCAATCTTGCGGGAAGTAGTGCCCTTCGACGCGCAGCCGCAGCGGCTCGTCGCCGGTGCTCGAGGCTGCGGAGTCACGCGGTAGGAACGTGCCGCAAACATACACAGCCATCGCGCCGGTGATGCAGAAGATCAGCACCGAGTCGGGGGTAGCCGCTCGTCCCGCCACGACGAACATCACGCTGGTCGCCAGCGCGAGCGCGCCCATGAGCGCGGTGTTCGAAGGGAACAAGCGGCGGCCGAGGGCCAGCGTCATCAGGCACGTGCCGATCGCACAGAGGGCTGACGGCAGGCGAGCGCTGAACTCGCTTACGCCCAGCGCGCTATAGGCCGACATGATCAGCCAGTAGAGAAGCACCGGCTTGTGGGTACGCAGCTCTGCGTTGAAGGTTGGGACAATCCAGTCCCCCCGCTCAAGCATTTCACGAGCACAGCCGGCGTTGCGCGGCTCGTCGCGATCCCACAATCGAGGACCGCCAAGATTCGTCAGCATCACGATGGCAACGACGCCGAGCGCGATGATCCACTGCCGGCTGGCGAAACCCGTCATTCCGATCCTCCCTGATCCTATTGCGTTCGCCGCACTTCCAGCGGCGCGATGGGATGATAGATCGTCGCTTGCAGGTCAGCAATGGCAGTGCCCGCAGGCGGAGCGGTTGAGGAGGACGCGCGCAGTTGCGGGCGAACTCAAGAATAGCGGAACGGCGCAAGCCGTCCGGTGAAGTCCGGCACAAGCGTGGCTGGTTTGGATCGTTGGCGTTCGTTTACCGGGCGGCTCGCGCCGCTCCGCTTTCTCGGAGTAGGTGAGCAACGGAGTAGGCGAGCAATGCCGGCCTGGTAGCCGGCGGGCGTTGGTTTGGATTCGCCTTGCTGAATTGTTTTGACTCTGTTTTTAAAAGTGTGTAGAATGCGGCTGCGGAATCCTCGTCGGCGAAAGTCGGCGTGGGGCGTTTCACGCTGCGCTTGGTGACGCAATGGCGGCCGGCGGTTTCGCGCGACAGGGACGTTGCGAAAGCAGCGGCGTGAGCGGTCGGCTGGTCTGCTCTTTGATAATTTGGTGGTTTTATTGTTGGCGCGAATACCTCTGTAGGGGTATTGTGGGTCGCAATCGCCGAAGTGTCGTAAGTGCTGTCCTGTGAACGACTTTTGTGCTTTTGAAAACTGTTGTGGGGTCTAGTAGGTCACTCACAGGCTTTCGGGCCGGCGGGGCGCACTTGGGCGAGAAGTCCTGTTGCGTCAATACCAACTTGTTGTTACCCTCCCGCGTGGGTGTTGTTGTACGTGCGTATTTGCCGCACGTCGCGACGCTTCGGGCGAGGGAATTCGCCCGCAATTGAATTCTGACGAGGTCGCCACGAACGGACGGAGCCGTTTCCGGATGACGCCATCGCATATCACGACCGCTGTTACGTTTCGCAGCCGCGCAATCGCGAGGGCCTGGTTGGCGGTCGTTCTGGGACTGCTTGCCGCCCCTGTCGCTTCCGCCCAGGAAGCCGAATGGATCTGGTCCCCCGTCCATGCCAAGGAAAACGTGCCCGTTGGGGCCACGGTCTATTTCCGCAAGACGCTGACGGTGCGGAATCCGGAGCAGGCTTCGATTTCGATTGCCGCCGACGACACTTACGAGCTATTCGTCAATGGCCGGCGGATCGCCGAGGGGGAATCGACTCGCAAGATGGGCGAGCACGATCTCTCGCGACACATCGTTCGCGGAACGAACCTCGTCGCCGTGAAGGTGACGAATACGACCGGCAATACGGCGGCGCTCGCAGCCCGCATCACCGTGAAGGAGAAGGCGGGCAACTGGGTCGCCTATTCGACCGACGAAACCTGGCGCACCTCCGACGCCACGTTGCCCCTCTGGAACACGACGCTCTACAACGACCGCGGCTGGAAGGAGGCGCAAGTCTTCGGCCAACTCGGCAATACGGCTCCGTGGGACCGTCGCGAGGACGTTCCTAGCGAAGACGTGCATCGCTCCGAGCGATTTCAGATTGCCAGCGACTTCGTCGTCGAACGCGTGCCGCTGAAAGGCGAAGAAATCGGTTCGCTGATCGCGATGACGTTCAACGAATTCGGCAACATCATCGCGTCGCGCGAAGGCGGCCCGCTGCTGCTATTGCACGACACCGACAATGACCAAACGGTCGATACGGTGCGCGTTTACTGCGACAAGGTAACGAGCTGTCAGGGCATTTTGGCCCTCAATGGCGACGTGTTCGTCACGGGGGACGGCCCCGATGGCCTGGCGCTCTATCGTCTGTCCGACAAGGACAAGGACGGGAAGCTGGAAGACGTTCGCACGCTGTTGCGTTTTGATTGCGAAGTGGCCGAACATGGCCCGCACGCGATCGTGCTCGGCCCCGACGGCCTGCTGTATGTGCTGCTGGGCAACCATGCGAAGCTGGCGGGCGAATACGACGCCGGAAGCCCGCACAAGGACGCGTACGACACCGAACTGCTCACGCCCAAGTATGAAGATCCGGGCGGACATGCAGCCGGCATCAAGGCGCCCGGCGGAACGATCATTCGGACCGACGTCGAAGGCTCCAGCGTGCAGTTGGTTGCCGGCGGCTTGCGAAATCCGTACGATTTCTGCTTCAACCGCGAAGGCGAAATGTTCGTGCACGACGCCGACATGGAGTCGGACGAAGGGATGACCTGGTATCGCCCGACGCGGCTGTATCACGTGGT
>Ga0182737_1003930_pt1 | contig 10448 bp, 9 predicted proteins | sample eDN5th30CBELigOP_FD_128878 | JGI IMG/M metagenome (GOLD analysis project Ga0182737, IMG submission 128878) | Enriched Organic Plus compost microbial communities from Emeryville, California, USA - eDNA 5th pass 30_C BE-Lig OP (version 2) (version 2) ... | reverse complement strand
TGACGTCATTCGACTTTTTTTGATGTCGTAATGCCTGATCATCCCGCTTGACAATTCGCTCTTGCTATTGAGACTTCATCTCGAATAAATGGCAAAATTGCAAGCATCTCATCTCCCCATCGCTGACTCCCCCGACCTCCGCAAAAAGCGGCTCAGGAACCTCTTTACCAAGCAATTTTACCTGTGGCATTGGGTGTCCTCCGCCATTTGCCTGGCAGCCATGCTGCTTTTCACCTTCACCGGGTTGACTCTCAATCACGCTGCAGACATTCCCGCAAAACCTGTCACGACCGAGACGATTTATGAGTTGCCAGACTCTTATCACAAAGAGGTCGCCTACACGGCGGCGGCTGGTGAGCCTGATGAGGTGAAAAAACCACTCCCTGCCAACCTCGCCTCTCACCTTGGTTCTCAATTCGACGAAAAGCTCAGAAACAAAATCGCTGAATGGAGCACGGATGAAATCTATCTGTCGCTTCCCCGCCCAGGTGGTGATGCCTGGCTAAGCATTGACCGGGAATCAGGTGAAGTCATCTACGAACGCACCACCCGTGGCGCCATCTCCTTTTTGAACGATCTGCACAAGGGGCGTCACACAGGCCCGGCATGGTCCTGGTTTATAGACATTTTTTCCGTGGCAGCCCTCATCTTCAGCCTCACCGGCCTGGGCCTTCTGTGGGTTCATGCCCGGCGCCGCCCCTCTACCTGGCCTCTGGTTATTGCGGGCGTCTTACTGCCCATCATTCTCATTATCTTTTTCATTCACTGACTCTCTTCGTAACCCGAGCTGCTTTTTCATCTTTCATGAAACATCCCATTACACTCGCTACACTCAGCCTTGCTGGAGTTTCGCTTGCCCAGGCAGGCGATGTCACGCTGGAAATTGAGATCCCCAAGCTCGAAGTTGCCGAATACCACCGTCCCTATGTCGCGGCATGGATCGAAACCGACCAAAAAGACCACGTAGGCAATCTCCTGGTGTGGTATCAGACAGAAGCCCGCAACCCTGGGGGAGAACACGGTGATCATGGTGAAAAGTGGCTGAAGGATCTGCGCAAATGGTGGCGCGTTACCGGTCGTGAACTGACCATGCCTGTTGACGGTCTTGCCAGCCCGACCAAACCAGCAGGCAAGCACCAGATCAATCTCACTGAAAAATTCAAATCTCTACCAGCCGGCACTTATCAACTTCAGGTGGAGGCTTCACGCGAGGTCGGCGGTCGGGAATTACTCACAATCCCCTTCACCTGGGATGGCTCCACCCTCAAAGCTGACAAAACACAGGGAACAAGCGAACTCGGCTCTGTCACCCTTCAATAACGTTCATCGAGCTAAGTCCACTTTTACTCTGCACCTCTTCCCCATCTACTCACATGAAAACCAAACTGTTCTTAACATTCCTCGCCATAGCAGGCTTGCAAACCGCCGAGGCCCATCGCGCATGGGTGCTCCCGTCCTCCACCGTTCTTTCCGGTGATGAGAGTTGGGTGACTTTTGACGCCTGCGCTTCCAATAACATTTTTTTCTTCAATCATCGTCCCATGCCAGCCGATGCCATCTCGGCTGTTGCACCCGATGGTTCAGCCATTGCCCTGCAAAACACCGCTGAAGGCGCCATGCGCACCACGTTCGATCTGGAGCTGAAAAAAGAAGGCACTTATAAAGTCGGGGTGGTACGCAGTGGACTTGGGGCCTTCTGGCGCGAAGGCGAAGAACGCAAGCGCTGGCGCGGCACCAGGGAAGAGTTGATCAGCCAGGGCATTCATAAGAAGGAAGGCGTGCGCATCTCTGATGGCAGCTCATCCATTCTCTCTTATGTCACACTGGGAAAACCCAGTAAAGAAGTGCTTGCTCCTAAAGGTGAAGGTCTGGAAGTTTCGTTTAATGATGGCCACCCGAACGATCTCGTTGTTGGAGAAGACACCGTGCTTACCTTCACACTCAATGGCAAACCCGCCGCCAACCTTGAGGTGGTAATAATCCGGGATGGTGACCGCTACCGCAATGAGGTCGAAGAGATCACACTCAAAACAAACGATAAAGGTGAATGCACCGTCTCCTGGCCGCAAGCAGGCCGCTACTGGCTGAATGCTGAAATCGAAGGCGAAGCGGAAGCCATTGAAGGCATTCCAGTGAGAAAAAACTCCGCCCTCGCCCTAACGCTCGAAGTCTTCCCCGAATAAGGCAAGACCACCTCTCTTGCCAAAACCCATGTGGCTGGCTTCATGCCGTTCACAGCTCAAACCGTTGTACCTGGAGACATCACTCCAGATCATCTGCGTGGCGCCTGGTCTTGCGCCACGCTTTCCTGTTTGCATGGTCACACCATGGGGACTTATTGGAATCTCCGCTGGCAGGATCAAAAGCGATGTTCACCGGCTGTTATTCAGACCTGCCTTCAGGGTGCATTCGACCTGATTATCGCGCAAATGTCGCACTATGATTCCGACTCAGAACTCAGTCGGATCAATCTAAGCCCAGCAGACCATTCGCATCATCTTTCAGACGAGTTTTTTCATGTCCTTCAGCGGGCTCTCGAGCTTTCCAGGTTAACAGGCGGCGCTTATAATCCCAACCTGGCTGCGTTAAGCTCATCATTCGGATTTGGTCCCGACCCGACTTTTTTGCCGCCTTCTGCCGCCTCTTTCGCCGAGCCCTGGACACACATCCAGCTTGATCCTGAAAAGCACACACTGACGCATGATCTTGAACGCCTGCACTTGGATCTTTCCTCCATCGCCAAAGGCTATGCATTGGACATCGCCGCCAGAGAACTACAATTCCTCGGAATCAACGATTTTCTCCTTGAAATAGGCGGCGAATTCCTGGCCAGAGGCTGTAAACCCGATGCCCAGCCTTGGTGGATTGAATTGCCCTCCCCTCCCCCTCTTGCACGCCTGCATTTTGCCCTCACTCATCACGCTCTGGCAACTTCTGGTCTAGATGAAAAAAGCTCTCTGCGGCTGCATCACCTGCTAGATCCTCATCACTCCCACCCCACTGCTCACCCCTTACTGAAGGTCACAGTCCTCGCAAATACCTGCCTCCAGGCCGATGCCTGGGCCACAGCACTGTACGTGCTGGGCCCGGAAAAAGGGCTCATATTCGCATCAGAACAGCAGATCGCTGCCGTTTTTACAAGTCAAGCATCCCACCAGTTCAGCCCCGTGATGGAGGATATGCTGGATGAAGCCACGGCCCAGCTTTGATCCAGGCCTGCTTCGCATTAATGATTAAAACAGCAGCGGAATAATCAATATCGCCACGATGTTCACCACTTTGATCATCGGGTTAATTGCCGGGCCGCTGGTGTCCTTGTAGGGATCGCCCACTGTATCGCCCGTCACAGCCGCTTTGTGAGCCTCGCTGCCTTTGCCGCCATGATTGCCTTCTTCGATGTACTTCTTGGCATTATCCCAGGCGCCACCTGCACTGGTCATGCTCAGGCCAAGGAAAAGGCCGGTGACAATGGTACCCATCAGCAGACCGCCCAAAGCCTTGAACCCCAGAAACGGGATCAATCCAACGGCCAGCACAACCACCACAGGTAACAGGGCAGGAACAATCATCTCACGAAGCGCAGACTTGGTCACAATGTCCACGCAGGTGGCATACTCAGGAGTATCCTTGCCTGTGAGAATGCCCGGCTTCAGGGAAATCTGGCGGCGCACTTCCTGCACCACCGCGCCAGCAGCGTTCCCTACCGCATTCATGCTCATGGCAGTAAACAGGAAAGGCAGGAGACCGCCAATGAACAGTCCAATGATCACATACGGATCCTTCAATGAGAAATCCACGCTCGCTCCAGCCGCCAGCACCCCGGTATGATGCAGGTGTTTGTCCAGCTCCAGATAGTAGCTGCCAAAAAGCACCAGAGCCGCCACACCAGCAGAGGCAATCGCATACCCTTTGGTCACCGCTTTCATGGTATTACCCACGGCATCCAGGCCATCGGTGACCTCACGCACTTCCTTGGGCAGTTCACTCATGACCGCAATGCCGCCTGCGTTGTCCGTGATCGGACCAAAAGCATCCAGGCTTACAATGATCCCCGCCATGGACAACATGCTCATAACCGCAATAGCAATGCCGTAAAGCCCCGCCAGCATATAGCCTCCCGCTATGGCAGCACAGATCAGAATCACTGGCAGCGCAGTCGCATAATTACCTATCGCTATACCAGCAATGATATTCGTAGCGTGCCCCGTTTCTGAGGCCTTGGCAATTTTACGCACAGGACTGTATTGCGTCGCCGTGTAATAATTGGTAATCAACACCACAGCCCAGGTCATCACCAGACCAATGAGAACGCTGCCATAAAGTCCGGCAACTGTGATTTGGCGACCATTCACCACGCCAATGTCCACATTATGAAATAATGCCTGGGTAATCGGCCAGGCTGCAACCGCTGTGACCACCGCAGAAACCCCAACCCCCTGCATCAGCAGCGTGGTCGCGCCGCCTTTGCGAATATTGACCCATAAAATTCCCAGAATGGCTCCCACAATGGAAATCCCCCCAATAAGGAACGGATAAACCAGCGCAGGCATGATGTTTGGCAGGCTCAGGTGGGCAATCAACAGCGCGCCAATCAGCGTCACCGCATAAGTCTCAAACACATCAGCCGCCATGCCAGCACAGTCACCCACATTGTCGCCCACGTTGTCAGCAATCGTCGCAGGATTACGTGGATCGTCTTCATCCAGCGCATTTTCGTTCTTACCCACCAGGTCAGCGCCGACATCAGCAGCTTTCGTGTAAATACCGCCTCCCAGACGGGCAAAGACACTGATCAAAGAAGCGCCTAGAGCCAGGCCCACCAGTGAGTCAATCGCTGCAGAGATATTCCCACCAGCCGCCATGATCAGATAAAACACCGCCACAGATACCAGCGCCAGCCCCACCACCAGCAAACCTGTCACTGCGCCGCCATTAAAAGCCACACGCAACGCCGGCAGACTCCCGATCGTAGCAGCCTGCGTCGTCCTAACATTAGCCACCACGGCAATGCGCATGCCAATGTAACCGGCAATCATCGAACAAACCGCACCCACCAGGAAACCAGCAGGAACTGGAAAAGATCTTTTCCATAAAAAAAGCAAAACAGTGATGATCACAGCTATGATGCTCACCGTTCTCACCTGCCGACTGAGATAAGCCTTCGCACCTTCCTGAATGGCTCCTGCCACCTTCCTCATCAAATCATTCCCCGGTGAAGCCGAAGTGATTTTCTTAATCAAAATGACCGCGTAAACAAGGCCTAGAACGCCCAGCACAATGGAGATAACAATACCGTTGGAGTTGAGGAATGACATGCGTGTGAAGACAAACGTTACGAAAGCGAAAACTTTTCCAAGTTGCAATCCCTGAGAAAAGAGGGCGCGAGTTTAACGAACCTGACTGATTCGGCAATGCTGAATTTTATTCGACCCCTTATTTGAGAGGTAATTTCCCCTCTTCTCCGCTCAACGCGCGGCCTTGCTAAAGTAGCCACGCTGCTTGGTGGAAATGGGAAGCCCAACATGCTCCATCACCTTCAGCATATCTTCCCACACCTGGCGTTTTTCCCATAAACCTCCCCCATCCTCCTGCTCCCTGCGCAGCAAAAATGAAGGATGATAAGTCACCAGGACAGGAATACTGCGGAAATCATGCATGCGCCCACGTAAACTCCCCACCTTGCCCTCAATCCCCAGCCCAGTCGCAGCAGTTGCCCCCAGCGCAACAATAATCTTGGGCTGGATGATGTTGATTTCTGCAGTGATAAACGGCAGGCAGGCAAGCATCTCCCCTATCGACGGGGCGCGGTTTTTTGTGCCCTGATACTTTCCATCATCTATCATCGGCCTGAACTTGCAGATATTGCTGATGTACACATCCGCCCGTCGCAAACCCATTGCCTGAATGATCCGCGTGAGAAGCTGCCCGGCAGGTCCCACAAATGGCTCCCTGTTCTTTTCCTCTTCAGCACCAGGAGCCTCTCCAATAAACATGATCTCAGCATCTTCACTACCCGTGGCAAACACCATGACATCCCTCAAAGTGCCCAATGCCTTGATGCTTTCACTCCCCTCAGCCTGCAATGCCAGCCTCTTCAACTCCTCTTTTTTGGAAAAATCCGCCGCTGCTATAGGCGCAGAAAAGGCCCCCTCAGTGGATGCTAAAGTCGAAACCGACTGTTTTTTGGCAGCATCCATAGGCTGATTGGGGGGCGTTTTAAGGCTTTCCGTAGACTTTTGAGTGAACATCTTCTCCCTGGCGCTGTCTGTAAGTCGCACATGAGTCAGCCCCTTGGCTTGCTGCTGGGAAAGGTAGGATTGAAGAAGTTCGTGCGCCGTCATGACTCTTATTTCATAATCCGGCCCGCATCCTGCTGCAACAACGGACTCCGTCAGGGCAGCCCTAACTGCACTTTCAGGTTGACTCTCACCCCCACGTCCGCCAAAATCTACTTTTTATTCGGAGAGATTAAATAAAATCGTCCCTATGCGATCCCTTCAGTTACTTGGAATTCTTGCTTTATCTGCCTGCGCCATCTCATGCTCAGGCACCAAAACTGCAGGCCTTCGCCCGCTTAAGAAAATTGATAACGTCCGCACCACCGCTTACACGCACACCGAACGCGACCATATCAAGTACGGTAAGAAGACCGCTGAAGGCGGCCAGCTCAAATACGGCAGCACACGCAGCGCCGCTGCAGACTGGTCAGTGTATCCCGTGGGAACAGTGTTTAAAGTAGAGGGTGAACCCTACCTCTATGAAGTGGATGACTACGGCTCTGCCCTCGTTGGCACAAATACCATTGACCTTTACAAACCCAGCAAAACAGAAATGAATCAGCACGGCGTAAAGCACGTGAACATCAAAGTTCTGCGCTGGGGTTCCTATCAACGCAGCCTGGTCATCATGAAACCACGCTCTAAATACCAGCACATCCGCCAGATGGTGAACCGCATTGAGCGTAATTCCTAAAGCTTCCACCGTTCAGTTTTACCCCACCTGATCGGAGTGACCAAGCTGGAAAGAGCCCGCCACATCCACCAACGCTTGGCGGCGCTCTACCCCGATCCACCCGTCCCCCTGGATCACAAAGATGCCTACACGCTTCTGATCGCCGTTCTGCTTTCAGCTCAGTGTACAGACATCCGGGTGAACATGATCACCCCAAAACTTTTTGCCCTGGCAGACAATCCGCATGACATGAGCAAAAAGGAGGTCGCAGAAATCGAAAATATCGTTCGCCCTTGTGGACTGGGCCCTCAGAAAGCCCGCGCCATCAAAAATTTGTCATTAATTTTGATTAATGATTACGGCGGCAAAGTCCCCGCCGACCTTGCCGCATTGGAAACACTGCCAGGTGTAGGCCACAAGACAGCCCAGGTGGTAATGGCCCAATCCTTTGGCGTCCCAAGCTTCCCGGTGGACACACACATCCACCGTCTGGCCAAACGCTGGCGGCTCAGCAACGGGAAATCCGTGCAGCAAACTGAAAAAGACCTCAAGCGAATTTTCCCAGTCGAATCATGGAACAAACTGCACCTGCAGATCATTTTCTACGGCCGCGAGCACTGTACCGCAAGGGGCTGCGATGGAATTCGTTGCCCTATTTGCAGTGAGGTTAATGCACCGAAAAAAGCCAGCCTTGCCAAGGGTGTCGCAGCAGTCTAGATAAACAGCGAAAGATTTCTCCCAAAAGCCATTGTATTTCATCGAACCCCGTCAAATCTTGGCCTGCATTTTTCTTGTCCTTTTTGTTGCTGCGAGCGCCTGCCTCGCCTAAATCAGTCCGATTCATCAACCAAGCACTCCCGCCCAATTTTCGCATGAGACCCGCAATGACTCCCCGCGCCATGAAGCCGATACTTCCGCTCATAATGGGCAGCGTCCTTCTTGCGTCCTCCCTTAAGGCCCAGGATGACGCTCTACTGGACAGCTTGACAAGCAATATCAACATTGAAGGTCTTGAGACCCAGTTCGATCCCATCACCGGTGTAGCCACTGCCACTGGCGACGTCCATATCGTTTATGATGACCTGGAAGTTCGTGCCGGCCGCGCCGAGTATAATGCCAACACCGGCGACATCGTAGCCAAGGAAAATGTTACGCTGGTCAAAGCTGGCGAAGTCTTCCGCGGTGAAAATATCACCTACAACATCAAAACAGAAGACCTCACCGCCAACAGCATCCGCAGCTATGTAGAACCCATCTTCTACGATGCAGACAGCTTTGAGACCAATACGGGCGAGCTTAACCGTATTGATGGCGCCAATTCCTACTTCACCACCCACGATTCCGCGAATCCAATGTTCAAGATTCGCGCCAAAACCATCACCATCTATCCAGAAGACCGCGTGGTGATGCGTAACGTAAAGATGTACGCAGGCAATACCCCCGTACTCTGGCTGCCATTCTTCACCCAGCCTCTGGATGATGAACTAGGCTACTTCTTCCAGCCAGGTTACACCTCCCAGTGGGGAGCTTTCCTGCTGAACCAGTACGGCGTCATGCATGGCGACCACACTCTTGCCAAGTATCAACTCGATCTGCGCAGTGAACGCGGCGTTGCAGGTGGCGTGGACTTCTACTCTGAAAAATGGCGCGCCAATCCCAACATCGGCCAGTTGAAACTCTACTACGGTTACGACCTCAACCCTGAAGAAGGCGTGAACGAATCCCTCCGCGCTTCAGACCGTGTGGATGAAAACCGTTACCGCATCGCTTTCCAGCACCGCATCTACATCCCAGGCCCTGAAGAAAGCACCTGGTACCTGGATTTTGACATCACCAAGCTGAGTGATGAATTCATGCTGGAAGACTTCTTCCTCAATGACTTCCGTACCGAGCCACAACCGGACAACACCATCAAACTGGTAAAACGCAGTGACATCTTTACTGCCACTCTGCTTGGCCGTTTCCAGATCAATGAGTTCTATCGCTCAGACGAACGCCTTCCAGAACTGGCCTTTGACTTCACCCGCACCCGCCTCTTCAATACCCCAGTTTTCTATCAGGGCGAAACCTCCTTCGGCTTTTACAGTGACCGCCTCTCCGATCTCACCGTTGACGCCCTTCGTAACAACATTGAAGCCCAGCAGAACTATCTCGCCACCGCTTTTGACTCCGATGGCAGCCTGCTGACCGGTGAAGACGCCGTTCCTGCACCGACTCTCCGTCGTTACTACAACAGCAGCGATATCGCCCGGGATGGCAACACTCTCCCCACTACCGCAAATGCGCGCGACGCCATTGAAGCTGAACTGGAAATCCTGCGTGCTGAACTTAACGAGTCCGAGTACTTCCGCGCTCACAGCTACCATGAGTTCCTCTACCCAATGAGCTTCGGCAGCGGCAACTGGATCAACTTTGTACCACGTGCCGGTGCTGGCCTCACCTACTACAATGACATCCAGGGCGGCGTTGCTGATGGCGGAGATGACACCAAACCCATCTTCCACCTCGGCTTCGACTTCTCCATGAAATTCAGCAAGGTATGGGAGGACTACCAAAACCGCACGCTCGGCATTGATGGCCTGCGTCACATTGTCCAGCCTTACATCAACTACTCCTACGTTGAAGCAGATGAAATCGAAAACCTGCGCGCTATTGACCGCCTGACACCTTCCACTCGCCCACGTCCTCTGGATCTGCCTCAGTACACCGCGATTGATGACATCCGCTCATGGAACATTGCCCGCATTGGTGTTCGCAACCTCTTGCAGACCCGCCGTGAGAACTCCCCTGGCAACTTCGGCACATTCAACTATGCCGGATTAAACACCTATGTGGACCTCTTCATGGAAGACCCCGAGTTTGATCGTGACATCTCCAACCTCTACAACGATCTGTTCTGGAACCCGCTTCCATGGCTGGCCTTCAACATCAACAGCCAGCTTCCTATCGGTGACAGCGACTTCAACTTCACAGAAGTGAACTCCTACATCACCTGGCTGCCTACCCGCAACCTCTCCTGGTCCCTTGGCCATCAGTTGCTCACAGACAACCCACTGTTCCTGGACAGCAGCCTGATCACCTCACGCTTCTACGCCCGCTTCAATGACAACTGGGGCTTCTCCATGAACCACATCTACGAAATGGATGACAGCACTCTGGAGTACCAGAGCTACAGCATCCATCGTGACCTTGCCGCCTGGAAAATGGCCGTAGGCGGCCTCATCCGCGACAACCGTGATGGTGAACAGGAGGTCGGCATCCTCGTATCCTTCACCCTCAAAGAATTCCCACAGCTCAGCATTCCTCTCGATCTCGACCCGAACCCCACAGGTCGCGGCGGCAGTGAATAGCACACCTCACCATTTCGTCTCTAAAAACCGGCGCCCACAAGCGCCGGTTTTGTTTTTATATCCCATACAAAAAATTTAGAGCCTGAAGAAAAGATGTGGCCACCGAGACGCCGAGGGTTTGCCGTCTGGCGCGAAGGCAGAAGTGCC
>Ga0182737_1003929_pt1 | contig 10458 bp, 11 predicted proteins | sample eDN5th30CBELigOP_FD_128878 | JGI IMG/M metagenome (GOLD analysis project Ga0182737, IMG submission 128878) | Enriched Organic Plus compost microbial communities from Emeryville, California, USA - eDNA 5th pass 30_C BE-Lig OP (version 2) (version 2) ... | reverse complement strand
CCAGGCCATGCTGGATGCGCCGCGCCTGGCGCGGCAAGGCGCGGAACACCACGCCTTCGATGTTCAGGGCCTCGATCTCGCGCGGGATCAGGCCCACCCCGACTCCCGCGGCGATCAGGCACAGCAGCGTCTGCGACGCCTCGGACTCGCGCACCACGCGCGGCACGAAACCGGCATCGCGGCAAATGGCCTCCATGGCCTGCCGCAAATGAAAGCCCTGCCCCGACGGATACGCCACGAAAGGCTCGGCCTGCAACTGGCGCAGCGCCAGCCTGCGCGCCCGGGCCATGGGGTGGGAAGCAGGCAGCGCCATGGCGAATTCGCTTTCCAGCGACACGCGCGTCTGCAGCCCCGGCCCCTCGATCGGCAGGAAGCACAGCGCCGCGTCCAGTTCGTCTTCCAGCACTTTCAGGCGCAGCGCGCCGGTGGGCAGCGGCCCCTGGATGTCGAGCATGACGTCGGGGTAGGCGTGCCGCAGCTGGCCCAGCAGGCGCGGCAGCTGGGCCTGGCTGGCGCGGCCGGTGTAGCCCAGCCGCAGCTTGCCGGTCTCGCCGCGCTGGGCGCGCCGGCAGGCCTGCACCGCCTCGTCGAGCTGGCGCGGCAAGCCGCGCACGTGGTCCAGGAAGGCGCGCCCGGCGGTGGTCAGCGCCACCTTGCGCGTGCTGCGTTCGAACAGGCGCGCGCCCAGTTCGTCTTCCAGTTCGCGGATGCGCTGGCTGAGCGGCGGCTGCGCGATGTGCAGGCGCAGCGCGGCGCGCGTGAAGCTCTGCTCTTCGGCGACAACGATGAAGCTGATCAGGTGGCGCAATTCCATGGCATTCCGGTGGCGCAGCGAATAATACTCACTGAGTATAAATAGGCCAGTAAATATGTATTAGACATCATAATCGTGCCGGCATACGCTGTGCCCCGATACGTTCGACTGATACGGAGATGGGCATGGCATTGTTGAAGGGACGGGTGGCGCTGGTGACGGGGTCCACCAGCGGCATCGGGCTGGAAGTGGCGCGGCGCCTGGCGGGCGAAGGCGCGCACCTGGTGCTCAATGGCCTGGCCAGCGCAGCCGAGGCCGAGGCCCTGTGCGACCAGTTCGAGCAGCAGTACGCCGACCGCCCCGAATTCGCGCCCTGCGACCTGCGCGACTACCTGCAGATCGAGCAGATGATCGCCGGCCTGAACCGCCGCCACGGCGCGCTGGACATCCTGGTCAACAACGCCGGCATCCAGCACGTCAGCCCCATCGCGGAATTCTCGCCGCAGATCTGGCAGGACATGTTGGCGGTGAACCTGTCGGCCAGTTTCCACACCATCCGCACCGCGTTGCCGGCCATGCGCGAGCGCGACTGGGGCCGCATCATCAACATGGCCTCGATCAGCGGCCTGCGCGGCCGCGCCGGCAAGGTCGGCTACAACGCCACCAAGCATGGCCTGATCGGCCTGACCAAATCGGTGGCACTGGAAACGGCGCCCACCGCCATCACCTGCAACGCCATCTGCCCCGGCTGGGTCCACACGCCGCTGGTGCAGAAGCAGATCGACGCGCTGGCCGCACGCGAGGGACTGGACAACGACACCGCCACGCAGCGGCTGATCGGCCTGCGCCAGCCTTCCGGGCGCTTCGTGACCGCCGGGCAGATCGCCGACCTGGCCGCGTTCTTCTGCTCGCCGGCGGCCACCGAAGTGCGCGGCGTGGCCTGGGCCATGGACGGCGGCACCACCGCGCAATAGGGGCACGACAATGATCGACCATACTCACGACGCGTCGCGCACCAGCTGGGTGGTCAGCGCCAACGGCCACCCGCAGTTCCCGCTGCAGAACCTGCCCATGGGCGTGCTGGACAGCGCCGGCGGGCGCATCGCGGTGGCCATCGGCGACAGCGTGCTGGACGTGCGGGCCGCCCTGGACGCGGGCCTGCTGGGCGCCCTGCCCCCGGCCGCAGGCCAGGCGCTGCGCGCGCCCAGCCTGAATGCCTGGATGGGCCTGCCGGCGCGCGACCGCCGCGCCGTCCGCCATGCCTTGTTCGACCTGCTGGCCAGCGGCCACCCGGCGGCCGCGCAGGCCGACCGCCTGCTGCACGCCATGGCCGATTGCCGCCTGGCGCTGCCCGCCGCTATCGGCGGCTACACCGATTTCTATTGCGGCATCCACCATGCCGTGAAGGCCGGCACGCTGTTCCGCCCCGACAACCCGCTGCTGCCGAACTACAAGCACCTGCCCATCGCCTATCACGGCCGCCACTCGTCCATCACCGTGTCGGGCGAAACCGTGCGCCGGCCCTGGGGGCAGGTCGCCAGCGACGACGTGCCGCGCCTGCAGCCCAGCGCGCGCGTCGATTTCGAGCTGGAACTGGCCATCTGGGCCGGCCCCGGCAACGCGCTGGGCGAACCGGTGGCCATCGCCGACGCCCCCGAACACATCGCCGGCTACGGCCTGTTCAACGACTGGTCCGCGCGCGACATCCAGGCCTGGGAATACAAGCCGCTGGGGCCGTTCCAGGGCAAGAACTTCGCCTCGACCGTCTCGCCCTGGGTCGTCACGTCCGAGGCGCTGGCGCCGTTCCGCCGCGCCGCCATGGCGCGCGACCCGGCCGACCCGCCCATGCTGGACTATCTGCTGGACGCGCGGGACCAGCGGCAAGGCGGCCTGGACATCGCGCTGGAGGTCTGGATTTCCACCCCGGCCATGCGCGGCCAGGGCCTGCCGGCGCACCGCCTGGCGCTGTCGCATGCGCGGCACCTGTACTGGACGCCGGCGCAGATGCTGGCCCAGCACACGCTGGGCGGCTGCAACCTGCGTCCCGGCGACCTGCTGGCCTCGGGCACCATTTCCACGCCCGACCACACGGGCGACGGCAGCCTGCTGGAACAGACTTCCGGCGGCCGCCAGCCCATCACGCTGCCGTCGGGCGAACAACGCACCTTTCTGTGCGACGGCGACGAAATCACCCTGCGCGCGCACTGCGGCGACGCGCCGGGCTACCGCATCGGGTTCGGCGATTGCCAGGCACGCCTGGCGCCGGCGCATCCATCGCCGTACCGCCGCGACCGCTGATGCCTCATTCCGATAACTCACAGGAGACCACACCCATGAAAACACCGTTGATCGCCACGATGATCGCCGCCCTGGGGCTGGCGTCGGCCGGCGCGCACGCGCAAGCCGCCTACCCGAACCAGCCCATCCGCCTGATCGTGCCCTACTCGGCCGGCGGCGTCACCGACCAGGTCGGCCGCGCGCTGGCCGAGCAGATGGGCAAGCGCCTGGGGCAATCGGTGGTGGTCGAGAACAAGACCGGCGCCAACGGCACCATGGGCGCCATCCAGATGCTGCAGACCAGGCCCGACGGCTACACCATCACCATGGTGCCCATCGGCATCTACCGCATGCCCCACATCACCGGCGCGCCGTACGACCCCGCCCGCGACTTCACCTACATTTCGCAAGTGGCCGGCTACGACTACTACCTGGCCGTCAAGGGCAATTCGCAGTGGAAGACGCTGGACGATCTGGCATCGTACGCCAAGAGCCACACCGACTCGATTTCGTACGGCACGCCCGGCGCCTACAGCAGCCAGCACATCGCCATGGTGCAGCTCAGCGAGGCGCTGCAGGTGCAATGGACGCACATCCCCTTCAAGGGCGAGTCGGACGCGCTGGCCGCGCTGATGGGCGGGCACATCCAGACGCTGGTGGGCGCCAGCGGCATCCTGCCCTACATCCAGAACGGCGACGTGCGCGCGCTGGCCACGCTGGGCGAAAAGCGCTCGGTTTCGCTGCCGGACGTGCCCACGCTGAAGGAATCGGGCTACAACGTGGTGCACACGTCCGCCTTCGGCATCGCGGGCCCGAAGGGCATGCCGGCCGACGTCGTGGCCAAGATCGACGGCGCCATCGGCGACACCATGAAAGACCCGGCCTTCCAGCAGAAGCTGATCCAGCTGGGCGTGTCGCCCCTGTACCTGGACCACCAGGCCTACACGCAGGCGGCGCTGAAAAGCGTGGAGGCCGAGAAAGAAACCATCCGCAAGCTGGGCAATATCACCGGCAAGTAATACCGGCACAAATAACGCCGGCAAGCCGCGCCGGGGCGCGCGGGGATCAGCGCAGCAGCTGGTCCGCCAGGTGGCCGAAATCGTCGGCCACCGCGTCCCAGTCCTGCGCGGGCCGCAGGTCGGTAGTCTGCCCCGGTCCGTGCTCGGCGGGCCGCCGCACGAATGCCGTCTTCAGCCCGCACTGGCGCGCCGCCGCCAGGTCGCCGTTATGGGCGGCCACCATGCCGATCTCGCCGGGCGCCAGCCCCAGCACGTCGGCGGTGCGCAGATAGGCCTCGGGCATGGGCTTGTAGGCCTGCGCCACCTCGGCGCCCAGGATGGCGTCCCAGGGCAGCCCGGCCCGCTTGGCCATGTCCAGCATCAGCCGGATATTGCCGTTGGACAGCGGCGCGATGATGTAGCGCGATTTCAAGCGCGCCAGCCCGGCCACCGAATCGGGCCAGGGGTCCAGGCGGTGCCAGGCCAGGTTCAGGGCGTCGAGCTCGGCGGGCGGCACGCTTGCCGGGTCGAGGCCCACCTCGCGCAGGGCGACCTCCAGGTTTTCGCGGTGCAGGACGTCCAGCCGCACGAACGGCCGCTGGCCGCTGCGCACCGCCTCCATCGACGGCGAATACTGGCGCCGCCAGGCATCGGCCAGCATCTCGGGCGCCACCCTGCCCTGCCCGTGGCGCGCCAGGAACGGCGCGGCCTCGCGCGCCACGCCGCCGCGCCAGTCGACCACCGTGCCGAACACGTCGAAGACCAGCGCCTGTACCTTGTCCCATGCCATGATGTCAGCCTCCGGGTAGTGGGCCGGCTAGGTCTTGAGCCGGTACCCTGTCTTGAAGATCCACCGCACGCCCACCAGGCACGCCGCCAGGAAGGCCAGCGTCATGCCCAGGCTGATGCCCACGCTGACGTCCGACACGCTGTAGAAGCTCCAGCGAAAGCCGTTGACCAGGTACACCACCGGATTGAACAGCGTCACGCCCTGCCAGAACGGCGGCAGCATCTTGATGGAATAGAAGGTGCCGCCCAGGAAGGTCAGCGGCGTGATGATCATCAGCGGAATGATCTGCAATTTCTCGAACCCGTCGGCCCACACGCCGATGATGAAGCCGAACAGGCTGAACGTCACCGAGGTCAGCACCAGGAAGCCGATCATCCAGAACGGGTGCTGGATCTCGAAATCGACGAACAGGCGCGCGGTCAGCAGCGTGATCAGCCCCAGGATGATGGACTTGCTGGCCGCCGCCCCCACATAGCCCGTCACGATTTCCACGTACGAGATCGGCGCCGAGTGGATTTCGTAGATCGTGCCCGAGAAGCGCGGCATGTAGATGCCGAACGAGGCGTTGGCCACGCTTTGCGTCAGCAGCGACAGCATGATCATGCCGGGCACGATGAAGGCCCCGTAGCTGACCCCCTCGATCTCGACCATGTGCGACCCGATGGCCGAGCCGAACACCACGAAGTACAGGGCGGTGGATACCACCGGCGAGGCCACGCTCTGCATCAGCGTGCGCCAGGCGCGGGCCATTTCGAACAGGTAGATGGCGCGGATGGCGTAGAAATTCATGATTGGGTACTCACCACGCTGACGAAGATTTCCTCCAGCGAGCTCTCGGACGAGCTCAGGTCGGTGAACTCGATGCCGGCCTCGTCCAGCTGGCGCAGCAAGCGCGCGATCTCGCCGCCGCCCTGCTGGTTGTCGTAGGTATAGACCAGCTGGTGGCCGTCGTCGGACAGCTCCAGGCCGTAGCCGGCCAGCGCCGCGGGCACGGCCGGCAGCGGCGCCTTCAGGGTCAGCGCCAGCTGGCGCTTGCCCAGCTTCTTCATCAGCGCGTGCTTTTCCTCGACCAGGATGATCTCGCCCTTGCGGATCACGCCGATGCGGTCGGCCATTTCCTGGGCTTCCTCGATGTAGTGGGTGGTCAGGATGATCGTGACGCCGCTTTCGCGCAGGCGCCGCACCATGTCCCACATGCCGCGGCGCAGTTCCACGTCCACGCCCGCGGTGGGCTCGTCCAGGAACAGGATCTGCGGCTCGTGCGACAGCGCCTTGGCGATCATGACGCGGCGCTTCATGCCGCCCGACAGGGCCATGATGCGCGAGTCTTTCTTGTCCCACAGCGACAGGTCGCGCAGCACCTTCTCGACATAGGCCGGGTTGGCCGGCTTGCCGAACAGGCCGCGGCTGAACGACACCGTGTTCCACACGCTTTCGAACGCATCGGTGGAGATCTCTTGCGGCACCAGCCCGATGCGCGAGCGCGCCGCCCGGTAGTCGGCCACGATATCGTGGCCGTCGGCCAGCACCCGGCCCTGTCCGGGGTTGACGATGCCGCAGATGATGCTGATCAGGGTGGTCTTGCCGGCGCCGTTGGGGCCCAGCAGGGCGAAAATCTCGCCGCGATGGATGTCCAGGTTGATGTTCTTCAAGGCCTGGTGCCCGGACGCGTACGTCTTGGACAGGCCTTGCACGGAAATGACGGGCTGCACGCGGACCTCGGTGTGTCGATGAACGGAATGATTCTACTTGTTCGATTCCCGCGCATCGTTCCGTTGGCGCTACAACTGTGTTCCGCCCGGCGCCCGCGGGCTGGCCGGCTGGCTAACCGGCTGATTTCATTGAATTGTTACAAGCCGAGTACAGGCGCCGCCCGCCCGGCGGCGCCGTGCCGCTAGAACGACGCGGCGTCGTCGGCGTGGCCCGCGTCGCGCGGCGCCAGCCAGGCCGTCAGGGCGCTGGACAGCGCGGCAATCAGCCACAGCACGAAGAACGACACGGTATAGAAAGCGATGCGGCCGGGTTGCCAGCGGCCCAGCACGATCACGTCCAGCGGGTCGATCAGCGCGAAAATCACCCCGCTGCCCACCCCCGCCGCCAGGAACGAGGGCCACAGGATCCACATCAGCATGCGCCAGCGCATGGGGCCTCCGTTCAGGGCCGCGCCGGCGGCGCGTCGGGCACGGCCGGCGTGGCGGCCGCGGGCGCGGACGCGGGCGGCGCCGCCGGCTCGACGCGCTTGACCACCAGCCCGCGCTTGGTGGCCCCTTCCAGGATGGGCTGGTCGTCGAAGCGGGTCATGGCCAGGTAGATGGTGATCATGCAGCCCAGGATGGCCAGCAACGGGCCCGCCATCAGGAACCAGGGCCAGGGTTCGCGGTACCAGGCGTTGGGCGTTTCGGGGGTGCTCATGGGTGGGCTCCGGACATTGGCGGGATCAATCGGGCAGGTAGAAGCTGGATGGCTCGTCGCGCTCGAGCGTCAGCCCGTCGGGGCCGCGGGCCTGCGCCCGCAGCACGATGGGGTGCGACCCCGGCGCGGCCGCGCCGGCCGGCGCCCGGATGACCACGGGCACCAGCCTGTTGGCGTAGGGTTCCAGCAGGATGTCCTGGTCGGCCTGCCGCTCGACGTGCACGGCCAGGCCGGGCAGGCCCGTGGCGGCCAGCCGCAGGGTCATGGCCGATTCGGAGGTGTTGATCAGTTGCAGGCGGTAGACGTTCTCGATGACGCCCCCGGGCGCCTCGCGGGCCAGCACGCCGCGGTCGCGGATGACGTCGACCCGCAGCGGGTTGCGCAGCGCCAGCGACGCCACGAACGCCACGGCCAGCGCCAGGATGACCGCCCCATACACCAGCACGCGCGGACGCAGCAGCCGCGCCCGCGCACGGCGCGGCGACCAGCCCTGCTGCACCGCATTCTGCGAGGCATAGCGGATCAGGCCGGCGGGGTACTGCATTTTTTCCATGACCTGGTCGCACGCGTCGATACAGGCGCCGCAGCCGATGCACAGGTATTGCAGACCATCGCGGATATCGATGCCGGTGGGGCATACCTGCACGCACAGGCTGCAATCGACGCAATCGCCCAGGCCGGCGGCCTTGTGGTCGGCCTTGCGCGAGCGGCCGCCGCGCGGCTCGCCGCGGCCCTGGTCGTAGGTGACCACGAAGGTGTCCGGGTCGACCATCACGCTCTGGAAGCGCGCGTACGGGCACATGTACTTGCACACCGATTCGCGCATGAAGCCGGCGTTGCCCCAGGTGGCGAAGCCGTAGAACAGCATCCAGAACCACTGCCACGGCCCCAGCTGCAGGGCGACCAGCGCCGCGCCCAGTTCGCGGATGGGCGCGAAATAGCCGATGAAGGTGTAGCCCGTCCACCAGGCCACCACGATCCACAGCGTGTGCTTGGTCAGCTTCAGGCGCAGCTTGCGCGGCGTCCAGGGGGATTCGTCCAGGCGGATGCGGGCCAGGCGGTCGCCCTCGACCTTGCGCTCGATCCACATGAAGATTTCGGTGTAGACCGTCTGCGGACAGGCGTAGCCGCAGAACAGGCGCCCGGCCACCGCCGTGAACAGGAACAGCGCCAGCGCGGAAATGACCAGCAGCACGGCCAGGTAGACCACGTCTTGCGGCCACAGCACCAGCCCGAACAGGTAAAACTTGCGCGCGCCCAGGTCGAACAGCACCGCCTGCCGGCCGTTCCATTGCAGCCAGGGCAGGCCGTAGAACACCAGCTGGGTCAGGAACACGAACACCACGCGCCAACGCGCGAAGACGCCGCTGACCGAACGCGGGTAGATCTTGCCGCGCACGTCGGCCAGGGTTTGTTCCAGCGGCTCGCCGGCCGCCGCGGGGCGAGGCGGGCGCTGGTAGGGTTGCCACCCCGGGGCCCCGCCCGCCGTGTCGCCCGATCCGGGCGCCACGCCGCCGGGCTGCCCGGGGGTTTCAGGCTGCTGCATTACTGCTCCAGTACTATTGCGGCGCGCTTGCGCTCGAAGCACCCGCCGGGTTCGACAGCCCCCAGACCCAGGCCGTCAGGATCTTGATCTGCTCGGGCGTCAAGACGGCATCGTGCGCGGGCATGCGGTTGTCGCGCCCTTCCAGGATGGTTTGCACGATGGTGGCCTCGGAACTGCCGTACAGCCAGGTACCGTCGGTCAGGTTGGGCGCGCCCAGGGCCTGGTTGCCCTTGCCGTCCACGCCGTGGCAGGCCACACAGAAATTGGCATAGGTGCGCTGGCCGCGGAACACCTTCAGCGGGTCGGCCGCCAGGTTCGACAGCGACCGCACATAGTGGGCGGTGTCGCTGGCCGCGGCCGGGTCGATGCTGGCCTTCCAGGGCGGCATGATGCCGTGGCGGCCATGCGTGATGGTTTCCTGGATGGCTTCGGGCGTGCCGCCGTACAGCCAGTCGCCGTCGGTCAGGTTGGGAAAGCTGCGCCCGCCGCGGGCGTCGGACCCGTGGCACTGGGCGCAGGTGTTCAGGAACAGGCGTTCGCCGATCTGGCGCGCGCCGGCGTCGGCGGCGATCTGCGGCACCGTCATGGTGTCGAAGCGCGCATACACGGGCTTGACCTGCTCGGCCAGTTGCGCCTGGTGACGCTGCACTTCGCCGGCCGTGGTGTAGCCCAGCATGCCCCGGAACGCGCCCAGCCCCGGCATCAGCACCAAGTAGCCCAGCGCGAACAGGCACAGCAGCAGGTACATCCAGGTCCACCAGCGCGGCACCGGGTTGTTGAGTTCGGTCAGGTCGCCGTCCCAGACGTGGCCCGTGTCTTCCACGGCGCCGGCGGCCGGCTTGGCGCCCAGCCAGCGCCGCTGCGTGTACAGCAGCCACAGGCACCAGGCGATGCCCCCCAGGGCGATGAAGGCGATGAAATAGCCGATGAAGCCGTTGACGAAGTCGCTCATGGCCGCGATGCTCCTTGTGCGGGCCCGTGTTCATCGGGCAGCGCGAACGGCAACAACGCCGATTCGCGGTTGGCGCGCTGTCGGCCGCGCGAATACGCCCACCAGACGATGCCGAGGAAGGTGGCCATCGACACCGCTGTCATGATTCCGGTAAAGATCAGCATTGGTCAGTTTCCTTGCGTGGCGGCGCCCGGCCCGGCCGGCCGCGCTTGCCGGGCCTGCTCGGCCTCGGCCTGGCGCGCCTTGCGCAGGCCCACGCCCAGCCCCTGCAGGTAGGCCACCAGCGCGTCTTCTTCGGTCTTGCCGGCGATGGCCTGCGGCGCGGCCTCGATGTCGGCATCGGTGTAGGGCACGCCCAGCGTGCGCAGGGTGCGCATGCGGTCCTGCACGTTCTGGCCGTCCAGCGAGGCATGCTGCAGCCAGGGATACGACGGCATGTTGGATTCGGGCACGACCAGGCGCGGGTCGCGCAGGTGGATGCGGTGCCATTCGTCGGAATAGCGTTCGCCCACCCGGGCCAGGTCGGGGCCGGTACGCTTGGACCCCCACAGGAAGGGATAGTCGAATACCGACTCGGCGGCCTCGGAATAGGCGCCGTAGCGCTGCACCTCGGCCTGCAACATGCGCACCTGCTGCGAATGGCAGCCCACACAGCCTTCGCGGATATAGACATCGCGGCCCATCAGGCGCAGCGCGCTGTAGGGTTCGATGCCGGGCACCGCCTGGGTG
>Ga0182737_1003928_pt1 | contig 10458 bp, 12 predicted proteins | sample eDN5th30CBELigOP_FD_128878 | JGI IMG/M metagenome (GOLD analysis project Ga0182737, IMG submission 128878) | Enriched Organic Plus compost microbial communities from Emeryville, California, USA - eDNA 5th pass 30_C BE-Lig OP (version 2) (version 2) ... | reverse complement strand
TGAGCGTGGTGCGGGATTTCTGCGGCCACGGGCTCGGCAGGCTGTTCCATGACGAGCCGAACATCATCCATGTCGGGCGGCCCGGCGAGGGCGTGGTGCTGCGGCCCGGCATGTTCTTCACCATCGAGCCGATGATCAATCTGGGCGGCACCGGGGTGAAGGTGCTGAATGACGGCTGGACGGCGGTGACGCGCGACCGCTCGCTGTCGGCGCAGTTCGAACATTCCGTGGGCGTGACCGAGGACGGCGTTGAAATCTTCACCCTCTCGCCGAAGGGCTGGCATAAGCCCCCCTTCGCCTGACGACGGCATACAGGGCGTAGCGGATGCAGGTGCGTCTTTCGCGCCCGTCCATGCCGTTTCACATGACAGTCCGCCACGCGCCGATGCGCATGATAACGGCACGGACGGCCATCGCGCACGGCTGAGAGCGCGATTCCTCGCCGACAGCGGCGAGGCCATGCCCGATTACGAGCTTCTGGAACTGACCCTGTTCGCCGCCATTCCCCGCCGCGACACCAAGCCCCTGGCCAAGGCGCTGCTGGCGCGGTTCGGCAGTTTCGCCGAGGTGATCGCCGCGCCCCGCGCCCGGCTGATGGAGGTCAAGGGCGTGGGCGAAGCGGTGGCCGCGCATCTGAAGATCGTGGAAGCCGCCGCCCGGCGCGCCGCCAGGACGGGCATCGTGGGACGGCCCGCTTTGTCCTCCTGGGCGGCGCTGCTGGACTATTGCACCGCCGCGATGGCGCGCGAGCCGGTGGAGCAGTTCCGCGTCCTGTTCCTGGACCGCAAGAACATCCTGGTAGCCGACGAGGTGCAGACCCGGGGCACCATCGACCATACGCCGGTCTATCCGCGCGAGATCGTCAAGCGGGCGCTGGAACTGGGCGCCTCGGCCCTGATCCTCGTCCACAACCATCCATCGGGCGATCCCACGCCGAGCCGCGCCGATATCGAGATGACGCGCGACGTCGAAAAGGCGGCCAAGGCGCTGCACATCACCCTGCACGATCATCTGGTGATCGGGCGGGCGGGCCATGCCAGCTTCAAGTCGCTGGGTTTGCTGTAGCTATTCGCCGACCAGCACATCCAGCGTCTTGCGTTCGCCGAACCGGATGATCGTCACCGGCACCAGCGTACCGGGACGCTGCGCGGCGATGATGCCGCGCATGTCGTCCGGCGTCTCGATTTTCCGCCCCGCGATCTCGATCACCACATCCATCATCCGCAGGCCGGACCGCTGGGCCACGCTGCCTGCCGCGACATCCGTAAGCAATGCGCCGTCGGCGGCACCGGAGAAGCCAAGGTCAAAGGGCACACCCAGATTCTGGGCAATATTCTTACCGACGGCTTCGATCTGCACGCCCAATCGGCCCGGCTTGGCGGGCGGCGGCAGGGGCGGCACAGGATCGGACGGCACGGCCTCCGCGCCCGGCGGCGCCCATGACAGCGGCTGGCGCCGGAGCGCCAGATCCGCCTTTTCGGTCGTGAACAGGTCGCGCCGGTATTTCTGGGCCAGGGCTTCTTCCGCCAGCGGCATGCAAAGCGCATTGGCCTCCATGCCCGGCACCCCGCTGGCGACGGAAATGCCCGCCGCCTTCGCCCCGTCCATCACGGCGGCGGCATGGCGGCGTTCCACCGCCTGCACATCGGCATCGGTCGTCTGGTCCCGGAAGAGCGTGCTGATGATATAGCCCGCCACCGGCGGCTCCAGCGAAACCGGCACGAGAATGGAGCAGACCCAATAGGTGGCAGGCGCGGGCTGGCCGTGCGCGGGAACTGACAGGCACAGGATGACGGCGGCGGCCGCGCCGCACCGCGCGATCCCGGAAAAGATGGTCATGCATGCCCCAACTGGCGCGGATGCGCCGAAAACCCCGCGGCAAAATATCAAAAGCCGCGCGGGGAACAATGGGGCTGCGCTAGACGTCGTCGGAGCCGACCGTGCCGCCTTCGTCTTCCCAGCCGTCTATGGCCTCCACCACCGCGCCGCTGAATTTCAGGCGCACACCCACGCCCCGGCCCTCGCTTTCCGGGATGAACACCGCCCCGCCGCTTTCCAGGGCTTTTTGCAGCCGGTCCGCGACGTCCGCCTCCGGCGCCGTCCGGCCCTGTTCGATGGCTTCCAGACGCGCCACGTCCAGACCAGCCAGTCCCGCGACATGCGCGCGGGGCCATTGCACCAGGGCGCGCGCGGCACGGATTTGGGCTGCGGTGATCGTCATGCGGCTTTCCCCTTGCGGTTCGCACGGATGATAGCGCGAAACCGGCGCGCGGGCGGCATGACGTTCAAAACCCTGAATCTGTTGACCAATCAGCACCCTTTCGCCGCCGCCGGGGACACGTTAGAAGCACCTGCAATCTTCACGGTAGCCCCATGATCCCGCGCTATGCACGCCCCCAGATGGTGTCCATCTGGTCGCCCGAAACCAAGTTCCGCATCTGGTTCGAGATCGAGGCGCACGCCACCGACAAGCTGGCCGATCTGGGCGTGGTGCCGAAGGACGCCGCCGAGAAAATCTGGGAAAAAGGCAAGGATGCCACCTTCGACGTGGCGCGGATCGACGCCATCGAGGCCGAGGTCAAGCATGACGTGATCGCCTTCCTTACCCACCTGTCCGAGATCGTGGGACCGGAAGCGCGCTTCGTCCATCAGGGCATGACCAGTTCGGACGTGCTGGACACCTGCCTGAACGTGCAGCTGGCCCGCGCCGCCGACCTGCTGATCGCCGACACCGACGCCCTGCTGGCCGCCCTGAAAAAGCGCGCCCTGGAATACAAGATGACGCCCACCATCGGGCGCAGCCACGGCATCCATGCCGAACCGACCACCTTCGGCGTCAAGCTGGCCACCTATTATGCCGAATTCACCCGGGCCCGGGCGCGTCTGGTGACGGCGCGGGCGGAAATCGCCACCTGCGCCATTTCCGGCGCGGTGGGCACTTTCGCCAACATCAATCCCGCCGTGGAAGAGCATGTCGCCAAGGCCATGAACCTGACAGTGGAGCCGGTTTCCACCCAGGTGATCCCGCGCGACCGCCATGCCGCCTTCTTCGCCGCGCTGGGCGTGGTGGCCTCGTCGCTGGAACGGCTGGCGGTGGAAATCCGCCACCTGCAACGCACCGAGGTGTTGGAAGCCGAGGAGTATTTCAGCCCCGGCCAGAAGGGCTCCTCGGCCATGCCGCACAAGCGCAATCCGGTGCTGACCGAGAACGTCACCGGCCTGGCGCGCATGGTGCGGTCCTATGCCATTCCGGCGATGGAGAATGTGGCGCTGTGGCACGAGCGCGACATCAGCCATTCCTCGGTGGAACGCTATATCGGCCCCGACGCCACCATCACGCTGGACTTCGCCCTGGCCCGCATGACGGGCGTGATCGAGAGACTGGTGGTCTATCCCGAACGGATGCAGCGGAATCTCGACGCCACCCACGGCCTGGTGCACAGCCAGCGTGTGCTGCTGGCCCTGACCCAGGCGGGCGTGAGCCGCGAGGACAGCTATCGCCTGGTCCAGCGCAACGCGATGCGCGCCTGGAACGGCGAAGGCAACCTCTTGGACCTGCTCAAGGCCGATCCCGACGTCGCCAAGGCGCTGCCCGCCGACCGGCTCGAAGCCATGTTCGACCTGGGCTATCACCTCAAGGCCGTGGACACCATTTTCGACCGGGTATTCGCATGAGCCGCGCCGATACCGAAAGCCTGATCCGCGACTATTACAGCGCCTTCAATGCGGGCGATGGCGAGGGTTTTCTGGCCCTTCTGTCCGAGGATGTGATCCACGACATCAACCAGGGCGGGCGTGAAAAGGGCAAGAAGGCCTTTGCGGCCTTCCTGGAGCGGATGAACCGGTCCTATGAGGAACAGATCGTCGAACTGGCGGTGATGGTGAATGACAGCGGCAGCCGCGCCGCCGCCGAGTTCACCGTGCTGGGAAAATATCTCAAGACCGACGAAGGCCTGCCGCCCGCCAAGGGCCAGACCTATCGCCTGCCCGCCGGCGCCTTTTTCGAGGTGAAGGACGGCAAGGTGACTCGCATCTCCAACTTCTACAATCTGCAGGACTGGCTGAAGCAGGTCGGCGCATGATTAAAGTCCGGCGGCTGTCCGGCGACGAGATGCGGGCGCGGCTGGACGACCTGGGCCGCCTGCGCATTACGGTCTTTCGCGCCTGGCCGTATCTTTATGAAGGCACGATGGACCATGAGCGCGAATATCTGCCGCGCTATGCCGCCGCGCGCACCGGCACGCTGATCGTGGCAGAAGATGGCGACGCCATCGTGGGCGCCTCCACCGCGCTGGGGCTGGACGAGGAAAGCGACAGCGTCCGCGCGCCCTTTGAAAAGGCGGGCATGGACCTGTCGCGGATTTTCTATTTCGGCGAATCCGTGCTGCTGCCGCAGTATCGCGGCCAGGGCGTGGGCGTGCGCTTCTTCGAGGAACGCGAGCAGGCGGCCCGCGATCACGGCTATGCCCAGACCGCCTTTTGCGGCGTGGTGCGGCCCCATGACCATCCGGCCCGGCCCGCCGATGATGTGCCGCTGGACGCGTTCTGGGGCAGGCGGGGCTATGCCAAGCGGCCCGACCTGGTCACCCGCTTTTCCTGGCAGGACATAGGCGACACGGCGCAGACCGAAAAGCCGATGGTCTATTGGATGAAGACGCTGTGACGTCTCTCAAGGTTGCCCTGGCGCAGTATCCCATCGGACGGTTCGCGGATTTCGGCGCCTGGCAGGCCCATGCCGCGCAATGGGTGGAACAGGCCGCGCGGGACGGCGCGCAGCTTCTGGTCTTTCCCGAATATGGCGCGATGGAGTTGACCGCGCTGCTGCCGCCCGCCTTGCAGGCGGACCTGCGGGCGCAAATTCCCGCGCTGGGCCGGTTTCATGACGATTTCGTGGCCTGTTACGCGGCGCTGGCCAGACGCCACGGCGTCCACATCCTGGCGCCCAGCCTACCGGTGGAGACAGACGGCGCGATCCGCAACCGCGCCTGGCTGCTGTCGCCGAACGGCGCGTCCTTTCAGGACAAACGCCAGATGACCCGCTTCGAAAAGGAGCAGTGGGGCGTGACGGGTGGCGATACGCTCAAGGTGTTCGACATCGGCACGGCCAGGATCGGCATCGCCATCTGCTACGACATCGAATTTCCCCTGATCGCCCATGCCCTCAGCGCGGCGGGGGCCGACCTGGTGCTGGCGCCCAGCTGCACCGACACGCTGGCGGGCGCGCACCGTGTTCATGTCGGCGCGGCGGCGCGGGCGCTGGAAAACCAGATTTATGTGGCCCTCAGCCCCACGGTGGGCGAGGCCCCCTGGTCCCCGGCGGTGGATGTGAACAATGGCTGGGCCGCCGTCTATGCCACCCCCGACCGGGGCTTTCCCGATGACGGGGTGCTGGCGCGGGGCGCGATGAACGCGCCGGGCTGGGTCCATGCCGAACTGGATTTCGACCGGCTGCGGGCGGCGCGGGGCACCGCCCAGGTCTTCACCCGCAGGGACTGGGACGGTCAAAGCCGCCCCAGCCTGTCGGTGGAAACGATTACGCTGGCCTAGCCCTTGGCCAGCGCCTCGGCGGCCTCGTCCAGATACTGCGCCATCTTCTCGCGGATCAGGGTATCGGAATATTTGCCCGCATCCAGTTCGCCGCGCAGCTTGCGGAACACATCCTCGTCGCCCGCCTCCTGAAAATCGGCGGCGATCACACTGGCGGCGAAGTCCTCGGCCGCCTCGCCGGTCAGGCCCTTTTCGGCCGCGGCCCACAGGCCGACTGCGCGGTTGCGCCGCGCCTCGATCTTGAAGCGCAGTTCCGCGTCATGGGCCCATTTGGACTCGAAACCCTTGCGGCGGTCATCGAACGCGGACATGCAAATAACTCCCTGTAATTAAAAGGTATTCTCGATGCTGGCACGGCATCATGTCAAGATTGCGCCCGCCCGGCCATGAAACCATATGGATGTGGGTATGCAGTTTCGCAACATTGCCGCTATGCCGCCCGATCCGGTAGATTTGGAGCCTAAAGGGCCTCGCGGTGGGCCCGCCGCTTCCTCATGAAGGATCCAACGCCATGAAACGCCGCCGCGTCATCTACGAAGGCAAGGCCAAGACCCTCTACGAAGGCACCGAGCCGGGCACCCTCGTCCAGTATTTCAAGGACGACGCCACCGCGGGCAATGGCGCCAAGAAGGACACGATCGAGGGCAAGGGCGTCCTCAACAACCGCATCAGCGAATATCTGATGACCCAGCTTGCGGGCATCGGGGTGCCGACCCATTTCGTGCGCCGCCTGAACATGCGCGAGCAGCTCATCAAGGAAGTGGAGATCATTCCGCTGGAAGTGGTGGTGCGCAACGTCGCCGCCGGTTCCATGTCCAAGCGGCTGGGAATCGAGGAAGGCACCGCTCTGCCCCGCTCCATCATCGAGTACTATTACAAGAATGACGGGCTGAACGACCCCTGGGTGTCGGAAGAACACATCACGGCCTTCGGCTGGGCCAGCCCGCAGGATTTGGACGACATCGTCAACCTGACCATCCGGGTCAACGACTTCCTGTCCGGCCTGTTCCTGGGCGCCGGGATCAAGCTGGTGGACTTCAAGCTGGAGTTCGGCCGGTTGTGGGAAAACGACTATATGCGGATCGTGCTGGCCGATGAGATCAGCCCGGACAATTGCCGCTTGTGGGATGCCACCACCGGCAACAAGCTGGACAAGGACCGCTTCCGCCGCGACATGGGCGGCGTGGTCGAGGCCTATTCCGAAGTCGCGCGCCGTCTGGGCATCATGCCCGAATCGGTGCAAGGCGAGAACAAGGGCCCGGTCCTGGTCCAGTAGCGGAAAGCCCTCACCCTTCGGCAGGCTCAGGGTGAGGAATGCAACACACAGTCCTCATGCTGAGCTTGTCGAAGCATGAGGCGCACGGAATGTCATGGAAGCGCGCATATTCGTTACCCTCAAGAACGGCGTCCTGGACCCGCAGGGCAAGGCCATTGGTCATGCTTTGAACGGGCTGGGCTTCGGCTCGGTCGGCGAGGTCCGCCAGGGCAAGGTGATTGATCTGGAGTTGTCGGAGACCGACGCCGAAAAGGCGAAAGCCGACCTCAAGGCCATGTGCGAAAAGCTGCTGGCCAATACCGTGATCGAAAAGTACGAGATCGAGTTGAAGGGGTGATCCCACCCCATATGTCATGGCCGCCCCACAGGCGGCCGTCCATGGATGGCCGGAGCAAGCCCGGCCATGACAGGAAGTGGTCATGAAATCCGCCGTCATCGTCTTTCCGGCCTCCAATTGCGACCGCGACGCCAAGGTGGCGCTGGAGCAGATGACCGGCCAGACGCCGCACATGGTCTGGCATCAGGACAGCGAACTGCCCGATGTGGACCTGGTGGTGCTGCCGGGCGGCTTTTCCTATGGCGATTACCTGCGCTGCGGCGCGATGGCCAGCCAGTCCAAGGTGATGCGCGAGGTCAAGGCCCATGCCGACAAGGGCGGCGCGGTGCTGGGTATCTGCAACGGCTTCCAGGTGCTGACCGAAAGCCACCTGCTGCCCGGCGCGCTGATGCGCAATGCGGGCCTGAAATTCGTCTGCAAGCCTGTGGCGCTGACGGTGGAGGAAACCCAGTCCGCCTTCACACGCAAATACGACCAGGGCCAGACCGTGACCTTCCCGGTGGCGCATGGCGAAGGCAATTATTTCGCCGATGACGAAACCCTGAACCGGCTGGAAGGCGAAGGCCGCGTGCTGTTCCGCTATCAGGGCGACGTCAACGGCTCGGCCCGCAATATCGCCGGAATCCTGTCGGACAAACGCAATGTGCTGGGCATGATGCCCCATCCCGAACGGGTGGTGGACGATGTTCTGGGCGGCACCGACGGCCGCGCCCTGTTCCAGGGCCTGATCGAAACGCTTTCATAGACAGAACCGCCATGACCCAGATCACGCCGCAGATCGTCAAGGATCACGGTCTTTCGAACGACGAATACAGGCGCATCCTGGACCTGATGGGCCGCGAGCCCAGCATGGTGGAGCTGGGCATCTTTTCGGTGATGTGGTCGGAGCATTGCTCCTACAAGTCCACCCGCGCCCATCTGAAAAAGCTGCCGACCAAGGCCCCCTGGGTGATCCAGGGGCCGGGCGAGAATGCGGGCGTGATCGATATCGGCGACGGCGACGCGGCCATCTTCAAGATGGAAAGCCACAACCATCCCAGCTTCATCGAGCCCTATCAGGGCGCGGCGACCGGCGTGGGCGGCATCATGCGCGACGTCTTCACGATGGGCGCGCGGCCCATCGCCATGATGAACGCGCTGCGTTTCGGTGAACCTTCGCATCCCAAGACCCGCCATCTGGTGTCGGGCGTGGTGTCGGGCATTGGCGGCTATGGCAACTGCATGGGCGTGCCCACGGTGGGCGGCGAGGTGAATTTTCACCGCAGCTATAATGGCAACATTCTGGTCAACGCCATGTGCGTGGGCCTGGCGCGGCAGGACAAGATTTTCCTGTCCGCCGCCAAGGGCGCGGGCAATCCGGTGGTCTATGTCGGCTCCAAGACCGGCCGCGACGGCATCCACGGCGCCACAATGGCCAGTGCCGAGTTCGATGATGCGTCGGAGGAAAAGCGCCCCACCGTGCAGGTCGGCGACCCCTTCACCGAAAAGCTGCTGCTGGAAGCCTGCCTGGAACTGATGGCGACCGACGCCATCATCGCCATCCAGGACATGGGCGCGGCGGGCCTGACCTCATCCTCCGCCGAGATGGGCGACAAGGGCGGTTCGGGCATCGAGCTGGACCTGGACAAGGTGCCCCAGCGCGAAGCCAACATGACCGCCTATGAAATGATGCTGTCGGAAAGCCAGGAGCGCATGCTGGCGGTGCTGAAGCCGGGCCGCGAGGCCGAGGCCGAGGCCATCTTCAAAAAGTGGGAACTGGATTTCGCCGTCATCGGCATCACCACCGACACCCAGCGGCTTGTCGTCAAGCACAAGGGTACGGTGGAAGCCGACATGCCCATCACCGCTCTGTCGGACGCCGCGCCGGTCTATGAACGCCCCTATACGGAGCGCGCGCCGCTGGCGGGCAAGCCGTCATTTGATGCCGGAAAGCCGGTGCTGACCTCGCTGAAAACCATCCTGTCCGCGCCCGACATGGCCTCACGCCGCTGGATCTGGGAACAGTATGACCACACCGTGATGTCCGACACGGTGCAGGTGCCGGGCGGCGATGCCGCCGTGGTCCGCGTCCACGGCACCCGCAAGGCGCTGGCCATCACCACCGACGTGACGCCGCGCTATTGCCGCCCCGACCCGTTCGAGGGCGGCAAGCAGGCGGTGGCCGAAAGCTGGCGCAACCTGACCGCGGTGGGCGCTACCCCGCTGGCCGTCACCGACAACCTGAATTACGGCAATCCGCAAAAGCCCGAAATCATGTGGGAGATCGTGGCGGGCATTGACGGCATCGGCGCCGCCTGCCGCGCGCTGGACTATCCGGTGATCGGCGGCAACTGCTCGCTCTATAACGAGACCAATGGCGAAGGCATCCTGCCCACGCCCGCCATCGGCGGCGTCGGCTTGATGCAGGACGTTTCCCGCATGGCGACCATCGCCTTCAAGCGTGACGGCGATGTGGTGATCGTGATCGGAGAAACACGGGGACATCTGGGCCAGTCCATCTATCTGCGCGAGATCGAGGGCCGGGAAGAAGGCGGCGCCCCCAAGGTGGATCTGGGCCTGGAGAAGAAGAACGGCGATTTCGTGCGCAAGCTGATCGAAGCGGGCCGGGTGGATACCTGTCACGACGTCTCAGACGGCGGGCTGCTGGTGGCGCTGGCGGAAATGGCGATGCCGCGCGGCATCGGCGCGTCGGTCGGCGTGGCGGGCCTGCCCCAGGCGATCCCCTTCTGGTTCGGCGAGGACCAGGGCCGCTATGTGATCGCCGCGCCCTTTGCCGAGGCCGAAAAGATCGTGGCCGAGGCGCGCGCGGCCTTCATCACCGTGGCCGAGCTGGGCAAGACCGGCGGCGACCGCCTCACGCTGGATGACAAGGACAGCGTGTCCGTGGCCGAACTCAAAGCCGGTTTCGAAAGCTGGTTCCCCAATTTCATGTCCGGGGAAGACATCCCCGTGACGAACTAGTCTGCTCTCCATGGGCGGGCCCCGGCCGCAAAGCGGTCGGGAGACCCGCCCATCCAGAGCCAATGACCAAGTGTTGCAATGTGACTCTGGATGGCCGGCTCGGAGGCCGGCCATGGAGCGGTAAGGAGACGTTTCCATGGGCATGAAGGGCAGCGAAATCGAGGCGTTCATCAAGGCCGCCTTCCTGGACGCCGAGATCGAGATGAAGGACCTGGCGGGCGACGACAATCACTGGGCCGCCACGGTCAAATCGGCCGCCTTCAAGGGCAAGACCCGCGTACAGCAGCACCAGATGGTCTATGCCGCGCTTCAAGGCAATATGGGCGGCGTGCTGCAT
>Ga0182737_1003925_pt1 | contig 10463 bp, 11 predicted proteins | sample eDN5th30CBELigOP_FD_128878 | JGI IMG/M metagenome (GOLD analysis project Ga0182737, IMG submission 128878) | Enriched Organic Plus compost microbial communities from Emeryville, California, USA - eDNA 5th pass 30_C BE-Lig OP (version 2) (version 2) ... | reverse complement strand
TCTGAGAAGCGTCGCTAACCCCGTTGCGCTATCGCTGTGCTAATCCAATCCCTTGCGCAAATCGTTGCGTTTGCCCTGGTGCGATTGCTGAGAACTGACAACGGACTACGGATTTACTCGTCGCCCCAGTCGTAGTCGTGGCCTCGTTCGTGGCCGTTGTACCAGGCTTCGAGGGCGCGGAGAACCTGGTCGCGTTCTTCGCGGGTGGCAAAGACCGATTCGTCTTGTTCCAGGCGGACCTCGTAGTCCCCTTCGTAGCCGCAATCCTCGTGGCCGCAGAAGTGCGGCACATCGGACACCCACATCACGCGATAGAGCGGAACGTGTTTATCGTCGATCAGCACGAAAATGGATTCGGAGGACACGGCTGGACTTCTCCCAAGTGCGACGCGAGGGCGTCGGTCTGCAGGACAAACAGTCAGGCTGCGTAATTCTAGTATGAGCGATGGTTTTGGGCGAGCGGAGGGAAGCGAGCTGCGAATACGGCAAGGGGAAATAGGGAGTGCGGATTGAGACAAATAAAGCCGAAAGCGGGTTGCGGAGTGGGTTCTTCCGCCGTCCGCCTTCCTCCCTCCGCCCTGGCTACTGCTTGCCCAGTTCGATGGATCGCTCGGTGGCGGCTTGGACGGCTGCGATCATGGCGCCGCGGACGGCTCGGTCTTCGAGGGCTTGCAGGCCGGCGATCGTTGTGCCGCCGGGACTTGCGACGCGGTCCTTGAGCACGCCGGGGTGGTCGCCGCCAAGGACCATTTCCGCAGCGCCGAGCATGGTTTGGGCGGCGAGCTTTGTGGCAAGCGCGCGGGGGAGTCCCATGCGGACGCCGCCGTCGCTGAGGGCTTCGATCAACAGGTAGGCAAACGCGGGGCCGGAACCGGACAGACCGGTGACGGCGTCGAGGTGTTTTTCTTCGACTTCGTCTGCCGTGCCGACAGCTTGGAGGAGTTGGTGGACGAGAGTTGCGTCTTCCTTGGTGACGCCGGCGCCGCGGGCATAGGCCGACGCCCCTTTGCCGACGAGGGCCGGGGTGTTGGGCATGACGCGGACGACGCGGTCGGTTTTCAGCTCGCTGGTTAGTCGGCTGAGCTTGGTACCGGCGAGGATGGAAATGATGAGATGGTCCCTGCTCAGCTTGCCGGAAAGCTGCTGAGCGACATCGGCGAACGACTGCGGCTTGACGGCGAGGAACACGACCTGGGCCTTGGCGGCGACGTCGGCGTTGCTGGCGGCAATTTGAGCGCCCGCGATTTCGGCTGCGAAACGCTGGGCCGTCTCGGCGACGGGGTCGAAGGCGACGAGCTGTTTGCCTTGGACCAGACCGGTTTGGACGAAGCCTTTGGCGAGGGCCTGGGCCATTTGGCCGGCGCCGATAAAGCCAATCGTCTGCGAAATCGCAGGCTGAGCACTCATGAAAACCTCGGAAACATTGATGGCCTGGCTGCGCCTGACACACTTATCAGAGGCGGACAGCGATGGGCGATGTCGGGTTCGGGGCCGCGGTGGCCCCGCGGGATCGGGGGGGATCGTGGAGGGCGTGGCTACCCAAGTGGCGGGGTGAGTACCGCCCATTGGCGCTCTGCCGGGGACTCGGGGGACTTTCGTCCCCACGCTCGCCGATGTTGGTCGATGGAACCGGTTGGCGCGTCATGGGTTGCGATGGCAGCATTGCCGTGCCAGCGGCCCTGGATTAGCCCTCGACGAAGTTGTCGCCGCTATGTTATGATCCTGGATTCGACCTGAATAGCCTTCCTGAGCGTCTCCCAAGGCGGGAGGTCCATTACCGTGATTATCGTCCTGAAATCTGACGTTTCGGAAGAGCAACTGGCGCACGTCGTCGAGCGGGTCGAAGCCCTGGGGATGCGGGCCCACCTCAGTCGCGGCACGTTCCGCACAATTATCGGACTGATCGGCGACGAAACCAAGGTTTCCGCCGACGGGCTCAAGTCGATCCCCGGCGTGCAGGACGTCATTCCCGTGCTGCCTCCTTATAAATTGGCCAGTCGCGAAGCCCATCCGCAGCCGAGCATCGTCGATGTGGCGGGCGTGAAGATCGGCGGCGGCCACCTGGCGATGATCGCCGGTCCGTGTGCCGTCGAAGACGAAGAGCGGATGGATTCGATCGCCCGGGCGTGCAAGGAAGCCGGCGCGAACATCTTCCGCGGCGGCGCTTATAAGCCCCGCACCAGCCCCTACGCTTTCCAAGGCCTTGGCGAAGCCGGCCTGAAGCTGCTCCGCGAAGTCGGCGACCGCTACGGCTTGCCGGTCGTGACCGAAGTGACCGATCCGCGGTGCGTCGAGCTGGTCGATCAATACGCTCACATGATTCAGATCGGCGCTCGCAACATGCAAAACTTCGTGCTACTGACCGAAGTCGGCCGCACGAACAAGCCGGTGCTGCTCAAGCGCGGCATGAGCGCGACGGTGAACGATCTGCTGATGAGCGCCGAGTACATTCTGTCGCAAGGCAACTCGCAGGTCGTGCTGTGCGAGCGCGGCGTGAAAGGTTTCGATAGCGCGACGCGGAACCTGTACGACGTGGCTTCGGTCGCCGTCGTGAAGGGACTCTCGCACCTGCCGATCATTGTCGACCCGAGCCATGCGACCGGTCGGCCCGACCTGATTCCGCCGTGCGCGCTCGCTGGCGTCGCCGTGGGAGCGGACGGTGTTCATATCGAAGTGCACGATTGCCCCGAGAAGGCCAAGTCGGACGGTCCGCAGGCGCTCCTGCCGCGGCAATATGCCGAAGTCGTGCAGCAAGTTCGTAAAATCGCCGAGATTCTCGGCAAGTCGATTTCACCCAGTTTGGATCCAGACAAGAAGAAACTGCAACCTGCATGAGACGGAAGTTTATCGCCGGTAACTGGAAGATGAATCTCACCCGCGCGCTCGCCGAAGAGCTCGCCGGGGCGCTGGCGACCGCGCTGAAGACCGAGTCGACTGTGGACGTGGCGGTTTGTCCGCCGAGCGTCTATCTCGATGCGGTGCACAAGAAGCTGGTCGGCTCGGCGGTTGGGCTGGGCGCGCAGAACTGCTACCACGAGCCCAAGGGCGCGTTCACCGGCGAGCTAAGCCCGGCGATGCTGGTCGATATCGGTTGCAAGTATGTGATCCTCGGTCACAGCGAGCGGCGGTCGATCTTCAAGGAGACGAACGAAGAGATCAATCGCAAGGTGATCGCAGCCCTAGCTGCCGGCCTGACGCCGATCGTCTGCGTGGGCGAGACGCTCGAGCAGCGGCAGTCGGGTCAGACGTCGGCGGTGGTTCGCGAGCAGTTCATCGGCTCGCTGGCCGGTCTCACGGCCGAGCAGGTCGCCAGCCTGGTCATCGCTTACGAGCCGGTCTGGGCGATCGGTACGGGCGTGGTGGCCACTCCGGAGCAGGCCGAGGAGGTTCACGCGGACCTTCGCAAGTTGATGGAAGAGCGTTATGATGCTGGGCTTGCGGCAAAGGTCCGCATCCAATACGGCGGTAGCGTGACGGCCGACAACGCGGCGACGCTGCTCGCTCAGCCGAACATCGACGGGGCCCTGGTCGGCGGCGCATCGCTGAAGGCGGACAGCTTTTTGGCGATTGTCGCGGCGGCCCGCGGCTAATGTGGAAACAAAGTTTCGAACGGTAGATTTCGGATCAGCAAAATATCGACGGCACACGGAGTGTGCCTATTACTTTGCGGCTGCTGACGAGCGCCGCGCCGAATGGAGAATCGATCGATGACGGTGCTTTCTGCCGTGTCCGGCTTGCACTACCTGTTCAGCATTCCGCTTGCGCTGGTTTGCTTGTTCCTGATCTTGCTGATTCTGGTTCAGCGAGGACGCGGCGGCGGTCTGACCGGCGCCTTGGGTGGGATGGGCGGCCAAAGCGCCTTCGGCACCAAGGCGGGTGACGTGTTCACGCGGATCACGATTATCGTGGCTGCGGTGTGGATTCTGCTCTCGATGGCTGCGATCAAGGTGCTGGCGACTCGCGCGACGGCAGGTCCGCTGAGCCCGAATCAGCGGAGCGTCGCCCCGCCCGATGCGGACAGCAAGGCGGACGAGAACCTGCCGCCGGCCACCGAAGGCCCCTCGTTGCCGCCAGAAGAAACCGAGACCGCTCCGGCGACGGAAACTGCTCCGGCAACCGAAAACGCTCCGGCCACTGAGAGCGCTCCGGCGACGGAAAGCGCTCCTGCCACGGACAGCGCTCCGGAGCAGAGCGACGCTGACCAAGGCGCCGCGGCGACCGACGAAGCGAAGTAGTAATTCGGCTGCTGGATTCCTTTCCCTGACTACGGTTCAGCCCGTCCCGCCTGTTCGTTACGGAGCGTCGCTCACTTGCTACTCAGCATGACCGGTCATGGCGAAGCCCATCGCCACGAAGGTGGCGTATCGGTCGCGGTCGAGGTGCGCACCGTCAACAACCGCTACTTCAAGCTGAGCGTGCGGACCTCAGAGGGCTATTCGTCGCTTGAGCCTCAGATCGAAGCGCTCGTGCGCGAGAGCATCCGCCGCGGCACGGTGCAGCTCAATCTGCGGATCGACCGCGAAGCCAGCGAAGAAGATTACAAGTTGAACGAGAAGGTGATTTCGGGCTACTTGAAGCAGCTCGAAGCAATTGCCGGAAAATCGGGGGCGCCGATCGACCCGGTCCTGCGGGCGGCGGTGCTCAGCCTGCCCGGAGTCGTAAGTCAGCCCACGGCCGGCTGGGAGAAGATCGAAGCCCAGTGGCCGCTGATCGAGGCGACCATCAAAGAAGCGCTCGCGTCGCTCAGCCGGATGCGCACCGAGGAGGGGCGCGCAATGTCGGTCGATCTGACCGGCAACTGCCGCTTGATCGGCGAACAGCTCGTGGCGATTGAACAGCGGGCGCCGGCCGTCATCGAAGCCTACCGGGCTAGAATCATCGAACGGCTGAACAAGCAGCTTGAGGAAGTCGGAACGCGGATCGAGCCCGCCGACGTGGTGCGCGAAGTCGGCATGTATGCCGAACGAAGCGACATTTCCGAAGAAATCGTCCGCCTGCGGAGCCACCTGGAGCAATTCCGCACGGTTATGACGAACGAAGAGATGGGCGGCCGCAAGCTAGAATTCCTTACCCAGGAAATGTTTCGCGAGACGAACACCATTGGTTCGAAGGCGAACGATTCTGAGATTGCCCGCCACGTGATCGAGATCAAGACGGCGATCGAGCGGATCCGCGAAATGATCCAGAACGTTGAGTAACGCGTTCTGGCGAAACCACGAAGGGGCAACGGACACACATCGGCCACCCAGCAATCGGTCGAAGATTGGATTTCTTCTTCCTGGGCAGCGGTGCTCGCGTTCGTTGAGCCGGTGTGACCAATAGTTGAAGAATGCTCCGGAGGTTTCAGTGACCACCATGACGACTCCCACGCCTGCCAATTCGTCGCAGCGCGAGACCGAGCGCGGGCATCTGGTGATCATCTCCGGCCCTTCGGGAGCGGGTAAGTCGACGGTCGTCCGGCAGTTGCTCGAGCAGTGCGACTTGCCGCTGACGCTGAGCGTTTCGGCTACCACCCGCAAGCCGCGCCCCGGCGAGCGGGATGGGGTCGATTACTTCTTCCTGACGCACGACGAGTTTCGCGAGCGCCGGCTGGCGGGAGACTTCCTCGAATGCAAAGAGGTCTTCGGCCGCGGCGACTGGTACGGAACGCTGCAGAGCCAGGTCGCCGCTGGCCTCGAAGCCGGCAAGTGGGTAATCTTGGAAATAGATGTCGAGGGAACGCTTTCCGTCCTGGAGAAGTTTCCCGACACGCTCACCATCTTCATTCACAGTGGATCGATCGAAGAGCTTGAGCGCCGGTTGCGTCAACGAGGCACCGAAACCGAAGAGTCGCTCAAGCGCCGGCTGGAAGTCGCCCGCCGAGAGCTCACCTTGATTGATCGATATCGATACCAGGTCATTAATCGCGACCTCGCCGAAGCTGTGCGCGAAGTCTGCGAAATTTTGAAGAGTCACGGAGAACGGTAAATGCTCGAAGAACTTCGCGAAGAAAGCATCGTCAACAAAGTGGGTGGCCGCTTCAAGCTGTCGACGCTCATTCAGAAGCGGTTGGTTCAGTTGAACGCGGGCAGCCGTCCGCTCGTCGAAGCCAGCACGCAAGACAAGATGCAGATCGTGCTGCAGGAAATCCTCCAGGACAAGATTTACCTGGACGCTTCGAACGAAATCCGCATGACCGAATTCCAAGGGACGGGCGAGTCGATGGAACTCGACCTGGGCGACCTGTAAGCGGTTATGCAAGGGCGCGAAATTGTCGTCGGCGTGACCGGGGGCATCGCCGCCTACAAAACGGCGATGTTGGTCAGCGGCCTCGTGCAAAAAGGGGCCAAGGTCACCGCCGTTCTGACGCCCGCCGCCGAACAGTTCATCGGCGCGGCGACGTTCGCAGCCCTCACCGGTCGACCGGTGGCAAAGGACATGTTTGGCGATGCCCAGTATCCGCTGGGCGCGCACATCGAACTGGCGGAGCGGGGGGACTTGCTCGTGGTCGCCCCCGCGACGGCCAACTTCATGGCCAAGGCGGCGCACGGCCTGGCCGACGATCTGCTCTCGACGCTCTACCTGGCTTTCTCGCGTCCCGTGCTGCTCGCTCCGGCGATGAACTGCGAAATGTGGGAGAAGCCCGCCGTGCAGCGCAACGTGGCGCAGTTGCGACAAGACGGCGTACATCTGGTCGATCCCGAAGAAGGCTGGCTTAGTTGCCGTAAACAGGGCAAAGGCCGCATGGCCGGGCCAGAAAAGATACTCGCGGCGATCGAGCAATTGCTTCTTTCGTGATCGGCGACTGCCATCGGTCGGTTGCAGCGATAGAATGCAACCATGTCGTCCACCGTTGCAGTTCTCGACTATCTCGCCCCCGCACAGCCGGCCAAACCGCCGGCGGTTTGCGTGCTGTTTGGCGATGAGCCGTTTCTTAAGCAGCTCGCCTTCAAGCGGCTGATCCAAGCGGCGCTCGGCGACGATCCCGACGCTCCGTATGCGTCGTTCGATTGCGAGGAGCGCTTGCCCGAATGGCGCGACGTGATGGACGAGCTGTCAACGCAGTCGCTCTTTGGCGGCGGCGGGCCAAAGCTGGTGGTCTTGCGCGGGGCCGACAAGTTCGTCACGGCCCATCGGCCAAAGCTGGAGGATTTTGCAGCCGCTCCGCGCGGCGGTGGAACGCTCGTGTTGGAAGTGGACGACTGGCCGGCCAACACGCGGCTTTATAAGGCGGTCGATCAGACGGGCCTGCAGATCGACTGCCGCCCGCCGCAGCGGATGCAGGGCAAGACCAAGACGCCCGACGAAGCGGCAGTCGTCAGTTGGATTATGGCTTGGGCGAAGGAGCAACACGGTTTCCAGCTCGGCCGGGAAGCGGCCCAATTGCTGCTTGATCTGACGGGCATGGTCTTTGCGCTGCTCGATCAGAACCTGGCAAAGCTGGCCCTGTTTGCCACTGATAGTAAAAAGGTCGACGCAATCACGGTTCAGGAAGTTGTCGGCGGCTGGCGGGCAAAGAGCACCTGGGACCTCGTCGACGCGGCCACCATCGGTGACGCCGCCGAAGCCTTGCAGGTGCTCGACCGGCTGCTGCAATCGGGGGAACACCCGCTCGCGCTGTTCGGGTCGGTCTCCTGGTCGCTACGTCGCTATGCCGCCGCCACCAAGGTCTTCCAGCAAGCCGAGCGGAGGGGCGACCGGCCGAATTTGCGCGACGCATTGATCGCCGCCGGATTTCGCGACTGGCCGGTCGGTTCGATTAAAAAGGCCGAGGACCGTCTCAAGCAGCTCGGCCGCGACCGCGCCGGCAAGCTCTACCAGTGGCTCATCGAAGCCGACCTCGCCATGAAGGGAAGTCACTCCCAAGAGGACCGGGCCCGCTTCGTCCTGGAGCAGCTCATCTTCCGCATGAGCAAGCAGGCGGCCCCCGCCCCCGTGAGAAAGTAGCCGGAACCTAACCGGGTTTCGGTGAAGGGCCGGCGGATGCCGCCGAGGAGCGAGTGGAGGGAAACTCGGAGCTTTTGACGTTACCCCGCTTCCTCGCAAGCAAGACGGCCCCCACTCCGGTGGCTTGGTCTTCTCGTCGTTCTCCGGGAGCTGTTAGCTCCCGGCTAAGGTGGGCTGCCCTACGCGATGCCGCAGGCTAGCGTGAAACCCCAAATCGGCGTAGGCGATTCCCCCGCGCTCCGCTAAACTGCCCAGTTAGGGATGTCTTACCCCGACTGCGCGACCCCGTCGTTCGGTTGTGGATTTGTGGAGGGAGCTCATGACGGGCCCAGCGTTTCGATTTCTGCACGCCAGCGACCTGCGTCTCGACCAGCCGCTAAGCGGGTTGGCCGATCTGCCGGACGAGTGGAAAAGCATTGTCGCGGACGCGCCTTTTGCCGCGGCCCAGCGCGTGTTTGATGCCGCCCTCCGCGAGCGCGTGGCCTTTGTCCTGCTCTCGGGCAATCTGCTCGACACTCAGGCCTGCTCGCCGCGGGCGATGCAGTTTCTGCTCGACCAGTTCGAGAAGCTCGAAGCCCAAGGAATGGCCATTTATTGGGCCACCGGAGCGACCGACGCCCTGCATCACTGGCCTGCCGGCGTGAAGCTGCCGGGAAGCGTGCAAGTTTTCCCCGTTTCGCGCGAGGAGGAGCTGACGCACATCCAAGGCGACGAAGCCATCGCCACGATCATCGGCCGCAGCGGTCCCGATTCGGCTGCCGGATTGGCGGAAGACCTGCGCGTCGATAGCGGCCGGCTGTTTTCGATCGTGGTGGCCCACGGCGAGGTCGATCCCAAGAAGCTCGGCGACCGCAACGTCGACTATTGGGCCCTCGGTGGTCAGCCGAACCGGCAGAACTGGAATGAAAACCGCCGCATCATTCACTATCCCGGCGCTCCCCAGGGGCGAACCGCCGCTCAGGCTGGCGCTCACGGTTGCACGCTGGTCCACGTAAGCGAAGATCAGCCGACGCGAGTTCAATTCGTCCCGGCCCACGGCGTGCGTTGGCAGCGGGACACAGTGAAGGTCGACGAGGACGCCTCGCTCGCCGACCTGCAAAAGGCGTTTGGCCAGCGGATCGAGCATTTGCGCGGCGTCGCCGAGGACAAGCCGATGCTCGTCACCTGGCAAATCGCGACCGAAGGCCCCGGCATCGCCAAGCGCCGGCACATGATCGAGACGGAACTGCTCCCTTGGCTGCGACAGATGTTCGCCTCGGGACAGAAGCCGATCTGGTCGATCGACATCGAGCTTTCGTCGCTCGTCACGCCCGTTTCGTGGAAGAACGAAGACTCGATGCTCGGCGAGTTCCTGGGGGCGATCGACACGCTCGACGATGTGGGCGACCTCGTGTGGCAGTGGGACGAGCAAATGCCCGAACGCCATCGCGAACTGGTTCGCCCCTGGCTCGATCCAACGCCTACGATGGCTGAACGTTCCCCCATGGCCCGTGAAGCGGCCCTCCTGGGCGCACGCCTGCTCGGTGCGGAAGATCGGGTGGAAGCGCGATGATGAACTGGAACGCACCGCCGGCAGGGAGCAGCCGCGATGAGAGTTAAACAAATCGAGATCGACGGCTTCGGCGCCTGGACCGGCCTGAAGCTCGAAGAACTGCCTGCCGACGCGCTCGTCATCTATGGCCCGAACGAAGCGGGCAAGACGACGCTGATGCAGTTCATCCGCACGGTGCTCTACGGCTTCTCGTCGCAGCGCCGGCTGCGCTACTTGCCCCCCGCCCATGGCGGCACACCCGGGGGCCGTTTGCTCGTTTCCGACCCCACGGGCGAGTACATCTGCCAGCGGCACGTTTCGCTTGATTCGACCGAGAACGACCGCGGCGAGCTGACGATCACCGACAGCCAAAATCGCCCACGCGGGCCGGAAAAGCTCGCCGAATTGCTTGCGAGCATCGACGAGACGACCTTCCAGAACGTCTTCGCCCTCGGCCTGCGCGAAATCCAGGAGCTCAGCTCGCTCGACGACACGGCTGCTGCCGACCATTTGTACAAACTTACCTCGGGGCTCGACCGCGTCTCGCTGGTCGACGTGGCTCGCGAGGTCACTCAGTCGCGCGCCCGCCTGCTGAGTGAGGAAAAGAACGGCGAAATCCTCAAGCTGATCGAACGCCGCGAAAAGTTGCAGGCCGAGATTAACCAACTCACGGCCGCCGGCAAAAAGTGGGCGGAGCTCGCCTCCGAACGCACAGCGCTCGCCGAAGAAGCGGCCGCACTTGAAGAGTCGATCGAAAAAAGCGACGCTTCCTCGCGGCTGATCGAAGCCGCCCTCGATATCCAAGCCCCCTGGGAAGCCCGCCAGCTCGTCGAGCGGGAACTGCGGGCAATGGGCGAGGTCAAGCCGCTGCCCGAAAACGCCTTGCAGCGGCTCGAAGAGCTGAACCAGCGGATCATCAAAGGCCGCAAGCAGCTCAAGCGCATCGCCATCCGCCGCAAGCAGCTCGAGGACGAAGCCGAAAGCCTGCAAATCAACAAGCTGCTGC
>Ga0182737_1003923_pt1 | contig 10467 bp, 10 predicted proteins | sample eDN5th30CBELigOP_FD_128878 | JGI IMG/M metagenome (GOLD analysis project Ga0182737, IMG submission 128878) | Enriched Organic Plus compost microbial communities from Emeryville, California, USA - eDNA 5th pass 30_C BE-Lig OP (version 2) (version 2) ... | reverse complement strand
TTCGCCCACGAAGGCGCGCAACAGCGAGGTCAGCAGGATGTAGCCGTCGGGCTTGCCCGAGATCTCGGGCGGCATCTTGATCAGGCGCGGCAGCGCGCGCGGCGCCTGCACCACGGCAATGGAGGCCTGGCGCCCGAAGGCGTCGGCGCCGGACAGCGCCACGATGAAGTTCAGGCTCTTGTTGTAGACCCGCGGGAACGGGTGGGCCGGGTCCAGCCCGATCGGGGTCAGCAGCGGCATGACGTCGCGGTTGAAGACGGCGCGGGCCCATTCCTGCTGCTCGGCGTTCCATTCCGAGGCATGGTGCAAGGCGATGCCCTCGGCGTCCAGGCGCGGCAGGATGTCGTCGTTGAGCAGGGTGTACTGGCGGTCGACCAGTTCGTGCACCGCCTGCTGCACGCGCGCGAAGGCCTCGGCCGGGGTGCGGCCGTCGGGGCCCACCAGCGCCGGGTTCTGGCGCTGCTGCTCTTTCAGGCTGGAAATGCGGATTTCGAAGAATTCGTCCAGGTTGGAGCTGACGATGCACACATAGCGCAGGCGTTCCAGCAGGGGGACCTGCGGGTTTTCCGCCATCGCCAGGACCCGTTTGTTGAATTTCAGCAGCGACAGCTCGCGGTTCAGAAACGGCGGTTCAGCGGACGGACGGGTCGACATACCGGATTCCATTCTAGGGACAAAGGCCTGGTTTTACTGCAGTTACGTGACGGTTCCATGACACGGCGCGCGCCCCTGCCCGGGGCCTGCGCGAACAGGCCCTAGCCTACGCTAAAAAAGGGACGCCTGGCAGCCCGCTGACGGCGTTGTCATATCGGTTCTCTATAATCGGGCCCACTTACAGCCTTACCGACACGCCGCATGGATCATCTTCTGGCCGCCGTAGACCTCGGCTCCAACAGTTTTCGCCTTTCGATCGGGCGGGTCGTCCAACAGGAAGGCGGGGCGCAGATCTACCAGATCGACCGCCTGAAAGAGACCGTGCGGCTGGCCGCCGGCCTGGACCAGGACAAGCGCCTGGGCGAAGCCGCGGTGGCGCGCGCCGTGGCGGTACTGGAACGCTTCGGCGAACGCCTGCGCAGCTTTCACCCCAGCCGGGTGCGCGCGGTGGCCACCAACACCTTCCGGGTGGCCCGCAACACGCCGGAATTCCTGCCCCGCGCCGAAGCCGCGCTGGGCTTTCCCATCGAAGTCATAGCCGGGCGCGAAGAGGCCCGGCTTATTTTTTCCGGCGTGGTGCACACGCTGCCGCCCTCGCCCAACAAACGGCTGGTGATCGACATCGGCGGCGGGTCCACCGAGGTGATCATCGGCAAGGGCTTCGAACCGGGCCTGATGTCGTCCCTGTACATGGGCTGCGTCAGCTACAGCCGGCAGTTCTTCCCCGACGGCGCGGTCGACGCCCACCAGATGAAGCAGGCCGAGCTGGCGGCGCGGCGGGAAATCGAAGTGATCGCCAAGCAATACCGCAAGACGGGCTGGAAGGAAGCCTACGGCTCGTCCGGCACGGCCAAGGCGCTGTACGCCATCCTGACCGAGTGCGGCTTCTCGGACCGCGGCATCACCCGCGTGGGCCTGAACCGCCTGAAAGACCGCATCATCCGCTCGGGCCGCGTCATTCCGCAGGAACTGCCGGGCATCAAGCTCGAGCGCGCCGACGTGCTGCCGGGCGGGCTGGCCATCATGAGCGCCCTGTTCGACGAACTGGGCATCGACGTCATGCACACCGGCGACGGCGCGCTGCGGCTGGGGGTGCTGTACGACCTGCTGGGCCGCGATGCGGCGCACGACAAGCGCGACGAGTCGGTGCAGCAGTTCATGAAGCGCTATCACATCGATGCCAGCCAGGCGCTGCGGGTGCGCCAGGCCGCCCTGTCGTTCTTCGACTCGATCTACTCGCCCGACGACGGCCGCACCGAGCTGCGCAACGCCCTGGGCTGGGCGGCCGACCTGCACGAAGTGGGCCTGTCGATCGCCCACAACGCCTATCACAAGCACACGGCGTACGTGCTGGGCAATGCCGACATGCCGGGTTTCTCGCGGGCCGACCAGCAATTGCTGGCGCTGCTGGCGCTGGGGCACCAGGGCAAGCTGGGCAAGCTCGAGCCGCTGGTGCGCGACCGCAGCCAGTGGGTAGCCATCCTGTGCCTGCGGCTGGCGGTGCTGTTGCTGCGCCGCCGCGCCGACATCGCGCAGCTGCCGCTGACGGTCTCGGTGCGCGGCGATTCGATCGTGGTCCGGGTGGACCGGGCCTGGCTGGCCAAGCACCCGCTCAGCGATTTCACGCTGCGGGCGGAAGAATCAGAATGGCGAAAAGTCGGTTTCTCGTTCGAGCTGCTTGAGTTCTAGCCGCAGCGGGCGGGTGGCCCGGCGGATGAGCCGGATGCGCAGTCTCCTGAGCAGCCGGCGCATGGTCAGGCCACCTCGGTGGCGGCGTCCAGCCCGAAATGGCGCCGATAGCGTTCGTCCATGCGGGTCATGTCCAGAAGTACCGGGAAGTCGGCCGCGTTGAAGTCCGGGTCCCAGGCGGGTTCGCCGCAGATGCGGGCGCCCAGTTTCAGGTAGCCCTTGATCAGCGGCGGCACGCGGGCCGGCAGGGTGCTGTCCAGGCGCTCGATCGGGTACCGGTGCAGCGGCTTCACGCGCGGCAGGCGGGGATCCTGCATGTGGCTGGCCACATTGCGCCAGACTTCGGCCGCGGTCACGCCGTCGTCGCGCAGGCTGACGCTGGCGCAGCCCAGCATGTAGCGATAGCCGCCGCGGCGCATGAATTCGGCCAGGCCGGACCACAACAGCATGATGGCCGCGCCGCTGCGGTGATCGGCATGGGTGCACGAGCGCCCGACTTCGACCAGCTCGTCGCGCAGCGCGCCCAGGCCGGACAGGTCGAACTCGGACTCGGAATAGTAGCCCTCGGCCTCGCGAGCTTTCTCGGGGGTCAGGATACGGTAGGTGCCGACCACCCGCCCGGTGTCGAGCTCGCGCACCATCAGGTGTTCGCACCAGCGGTCGAACCGGTCCTGTTCGATGCCGTCGTGCGCATCGGGAAACACGGCGCCCATGTCTTCGGTGAAGACGGTATAGCGCAGGCGCTGGATCTGCTCGACTTCGTCGGCCGTGCGCGCCAGCCCCACCACCAGGATCCGCGATGCGGAGCCGGCCCAGGGCTCGGCGGTATTACGCCGGGAATCGATGCGTGCTAATTCGAGCATTGCACAGGGCTCCTAGAACGTGCGGACAGTGTGGCGGCCGCATGTGTCAGGCTTTTGACAAAGTTGTGACATGACTATGAAGTTTACGCCCATCCCGGATACTTCGAGTTGCATCTAATTGATGCGGAACAAGTCATCCCGCGCAGGTCTGGGGCAATAAAAAGCCGGGCCCACGGGGCCCGGCTGGATGGGGTCGGGAAGGCTCAGGCCAGGCTGGCCGCCAGCTTCTCGGCGCAGGCCGCCGCCACCGCGGCGTCTTCGGCCTCGACCATCAGGCGCAGCTTGGGCTCGGTGCCCGAGGCCCGGATCAGCACCCGCCCCCGGCCGGCCAGTTCGGCCTCGACGGCGCGCTGGGCGGCCGCCAGGCCGGCATGGGATTTCCAGTCGGTGCCGGGCGCCAGCGGCACGTTGATCATCTTCTGGGGATACATGCGCAGGTCGCCCAGCCATTCGGCCAGGGTCTGGCCGCTGCGGCACAGGGCGGTCAGCACCTGCAGGGCGGCGATGATGCCGTCGCCGGTACTGTGGCAGTCCAGGCAGATCAGGTGGCCGGAGCTTTCGCCGCCGTACAGCCAGCCGCGGGCCTGCATCTGTTCCATGACGTAGCGGTCGCCCACCTTGGCGCGCTCGAAGCCCACGCCCAGGCGCTGCATTTCCCGCTCGAAGCCGTAGTTGGTCATCAAGGTGCCCACCACCCCGGCGACCGGGCCGTGCGTCATGCGTTCGCGCACGACGGCGTAGAGCAGCTCGTCGCCGTTGTAGATGTGCCCGGCGCCGTCCACCATCTGCAGGCGGTCGGCGTCGCCGTCCAGGGCGATGCCCAGGTGGGCGCCGCGCGCGCGCACCGCCTGCGCCAGCGATTCGGGGTGCAATGCGCCCACGCCCTCGTTGATGTTGAAACCGTCGGGCGACACGCCGATGGCATGCACCTCGGCGCCCAGTTCGCGGAAGACGTGGGGGGCCACGTTGTAGGCCGCGCCGTGGGCGGCGTCGACCACGATCTTGACGCCGTTCAGGTCCAGGTCGTTGGGGAAGGTGCTCTTGCAGAATTCGATGTAACGGCCCTGGGAATCCTGCATGCGGCGGGCGCGCCCCAGCGCTTCGGAGCCGACGCAGCCCAGCGGCTCGTCCAGGGCGGCCTCGATCTCGGCCTCGGTTTCGTCGGGCAGCTTCATGCCCTGGGCCGAGAAGAACTTGATGCCGTTGTCCTGGTACGGGTTGTGCGAGGCGCTGATGACGATGCCGGCCACCAGGCGCAGCGCGCGGGTCAGGTAGGCGACCGCCGGCGTGGGCACCGGCCCGGCCAGCAGCACGTCGATGCCGGCGGCCGACAGGCCGGCTTCCAGGGCCGATTCGAGCATGTAGCCCGAAATGCGGGTGTCTTTGCCGATGACGACCTGCGGGCGGCTGCCGCCGCGCCCGCCGTGCTGGCGAGCCAGTACGCGGCCGGCGGCGTAGCCCAGGCGCAAAGCAAAAGCGGCGTTGATGACTTCGCCGCCGACTTCGCCTCGTACACCGTCGGTTCCAAAATACTTGCGTTGCGTCATGCTCGAATGGCTCCTTGTTCGGCTGCCTGCCAGACCTTCAGGGCGTCGACGGTGGCCGCCACGTCGTGCACGCGCACGATCGAGGCGCCGCGCGCCACGCAGGCCAGCGCACCGGCGACGCTGCCGGCCAGGCGCTCGGCCACCGGCTTGCCGGTGGCGTCGCCGATCATGGTCTTGCGCGACAGCCCGGTCAGCAGGGGATAGCTGGATACGCGCAGGCTGGACAGCCTGCGCAGCAATTGATAATTGTGGTCGGCCGTCTTGCCGAACCCGAAACCGGGGTCCAGCACGATGCGGCGCGGGTCGACCCAGGCGGCGCGCAGCCGCTGGGCGCGGGCCCCCAGGAAGACGCCGATCTCGCCCAGCAGGTCGGCGTATTCGGGGGCCTGCTGCATGGTGCCGGGCTCGCCTTTCATGTGCATGACGCACAGGCCGCAGCGCGACTGCGCCACGGTCTCGATGGCGCCCGGCTGGCGAAAGCCGTAGATGTCGTTGATCATGTCGGCGCCGGCGTCCAGCACCGCCCGCATGACGTCGGGCTTGAAGGTATCGATGGACAGCGGCACGCCGCAATCGCGCAGGGCCTCGATCACGGGCAGCAGGCGCGCCAGCTCTTGCTGCGCCGGCACGGGCTCGGCGCCCGGCCGGGTGGATTCGCCGCCCAGGTCGAGGATGTGCGCGCCCTCGTCGATCAGGCGCCGCGCATGGCTGACGGCCGCATCGGTGTCGGCATGCTGGCCGCCGTCGGAAAACGAGTCGGGCGTGATGTTGACGATGCCCATGACAAGCGGGCGCTCAAGGTCAAACTCGAAGCGCCCGCACAAAAAGGTATTGGCCATGGGTCGGAACCGGCCGTCCTTACACCGCGGCCGGCGTGCCGCTGTCGCCGGTGGCCAGCCCGGTGGGCGGGGTGTCGGCGTTGTCGGACGGACCTTGCGGCGTCTTGGGCGGACGCGGCGGACGGCCCGAGGTGATGTCCTCGATCTGGTCGGCGTCGATGGTTTCCCATTCGAGCAGCGCCTTCGTCATGGCCTCGACCATGTCGCGGTGGTCTTCCAGGATCTTGCGCGCCACGCCGTACTGCTCGTCGATGATGCGGCGGATCTCGGCGTCCACCTTCTGCATGGTGGCCTCGGACATGTGGGTCGTCTTGGTGACGCTACGGCCCAGGAAGACCTCGCCTTCGTTCTCGGCATACACCATGGGGCCGAGTTCGCTGGTCATGCCGTAGCGGGTGACGATGTCGCGGGCGATGGCCGTGGCGCGCTCGAAGTCGTTCGACGCGCCGGTGGTCATCTGGTTCATGAAGAGTTCTTCGGCGATGCGGCCGCCGAACAGCACCGCGATGGTATTTAGCAGGCGGTCCTTGTCCATGCTGTAGCGGTCGCTTTCGGGCAACTGCATGGTCACGCCCAGCGCGCGCCCGCGCGGGATGATGGTGACCTTGTGCACCGGGTCGGTCTTGGGCAGCATGCGCGCCACGATGGCATGGCCGGACTCGTGGTAGGCGGTGTTCTTGCGCTCTTCCTCGGGCATGACGATCGAGCGGCGCTCGGCGCCCATGATGATCTTGTCCTTGGCTTTTTCGAAGTCGGACATGTCGACGGTGCGGCCGTTGCGGCGCGCCGCGAACAGCGCGGCCTCGTTGACCAGGTTGGCCAGGTCGGCGCCCGAGAAGCCGGGGGTGCCGCGGGCCAGGATGGTGGCGTCGACGTTGGGCGACAGCGGCACCTTGCGCATGTGCACGCGCAGGATCTGCTCGCGGCCGCGGATGTCGGGCAGCGGCACCACGACCTGGCGGTCGAAGCGGCCCGGGCGCAGCAGCGCCGGGTCGAGCACGTCGGGACGGTTGGTGGCGGCGATGACGATCACGCCCTGGCCCGACTCGAAGCCGTCCATCTCGACCAGCATCTGGTTCAGGGTCTGTTCGCGTTCGTCGTTGCCGCCGCCCAGGCCGGCGCCGCGCTGGCGGCCGACCGCGTCGATTTCATCGATGAAGATGATGCAGGGGGCGTGCTTCTTGGCGTTCTCGAACATGTCGCGCACGCGGGCCGCGCCCACGCCGACGAACATTTCGACGAAGTCGGAACCCGAGATGCTGAAGAACGGCACCTTGGCCTCGCCGGCGATGGCCTTGGCCAGCAGCGTCTTGCCGGTACCGGGCGAACCCACCATCAGCACGCCGCGCGGGATGCGGCCGCCCAGCTTCTGGAACTTGCTGGGGTCGCGCAGGAAGTCGACCAGTTCCTGGACGTCTTCCTTGGCCTCGTCGCAGCCGGCGACGTCGGCGAAGGTGATCTGGTTGGTGTTCTCGTCGAGCATGCGGGCGCGCGACTTGCCGAAGCTGAACGCGCCGCCGCGCCCGCCGCCCTGCATCTGGCGCATGAAGAACACCCACACGCCGATCAGCAGCAGCATGGGGAACCACGACACGAAGATGCTCATGAGCAACGACGGTTCTTCGCGGGCCTTGCCCGAGACTTCGACGCCGTACTTGAGCAGGTCGGACACCATCCAGAGGTCGCCCGGCGAGGTCAGCGTGTACGGGCGCCCGGAATCGGGGGTGACGTACAGCACATCGCCCTGGACGTCGACCTTGCGGATGCTGCCCGCCTTGGCGTCTTCCATGAACTGGGTGTAGCTGACGCCGTCCTGGGTCTGGGCGCGTCCATCGAATTGTTTGAATACCGTGAACAGGACCAGCGCGATCACCATCCAGACCGCGACTTTAGAAAATGAATTGTTCAAGGTCGATCTCCTGCTTTCGATTCCGACCGGCGACCGCGCACCCGCGTATATGGCACAGTCACAAGTATGTCAATAGCTCATTCTACCCTGTCGGGGCAGATTCCGTCTGGGCGCCCGGCGGGCGCCTGATACATATTCGAACTGGGGCGGTGGGCAGGCCTCGACAGGGAAGAGGTTGAGGGTTCGGCGGGCGTCAGCCGTCCGCCTGTTTGTCTTGCTTCAGGTCGCGCGCGACCAGGAAGGTTTCCGAGGACTTGTCCCGCGAGGCCTTCGGCTTGCGTTCCACCACCCGCTTGAAGCGCTGCTTGAAGGCCTGCACGATCTGCGAAAAACCGCTGCCGTGGAAGGCCTTGACGATCAGGGCGCCGTCGGGCTTGAGGTGGCCGCAGGCGAATTCCAGGGCCAGCTCGCAAACGTGCTGGATGCGGGCCGAATCGGCGACACCGACCCCGGACAAGTTGGGGGCCATGTCGGAAATTACAAGATCCACCGGCTGGCCGCCCACCATTTCTTGCAACTGTTGCAAAACGGCGTCGTCGCGGAAGTCGCCTTGGATGAATTCGACCCCCGCCACGGGCTCCATGGGCAGCAGGTCCAGGGCGATAATGCGGCCGTCGACCGCCCCGCCGGGGCCGGCCAGGCGCTCGCGCGCCACCTGCGACCAACTGCCCGGCGCCGAGCCCAGGTCGACCACCACGTCGCCGCGGCGCATCAGCTTTTCGGTATCGAGGATCTCGATCAGCTTGAAGGCAGCGCGGGCGCGGTAGCCCTTCTGTTGCGCCATCTTCACATAGGGATCGTTGATGTGCTGGTGGATCCAGTCTTTAGAGAATTTCTTTTTGGCCATTACCGTACAATTCCACGCATGCCTATATTAGAACTCACCTCACGCGAGCGCAGCGAATTGCGCTCGGCCGCCCACCCGCTGCGCCCGGTCGTCCTGATCGGCGACAACGGGCTGACCGACGCGGTCTTGAAAGAAATCGACCGCGCCCTGGCCTCGCATGGGCTGATCAAGGTGCGCGCCGGCGGCAGCGACCGCGACGAGCGCGAGGCCATGCTGGCCGCCATCTGCGATGCGCTGTCGTGCGCGCCGGTGCACCACCTGGGCAAGATGCTGATCTTGTTCCGCCCCCTGCCCGGCAACGTCGCCGCGGCCGCCGAGCCGCAGGCCTCGCCCGCCCGGCGCAAGCCTTCCGAGCCCCACACGCCGAAGAAACTGGCCGCCGAGGGCAAGACGCTGTCCCGCGCGCGCCCGGCCCGCAAGGCTCCGGCCGCCGAGCCGGCCCAGCCGCCGGCGCGCGGCGCCCTGAACAAGGCGGGCCGCCCGGTACGTCCTACTACCAAGAAAACCGCGTCGGCTTCGCCGCATGGCATTCCGCGCCGCGCCGGCAGCGCGCTGAGCCTGCGCGCCGGGGCGCGCGGCGGCCTTCAGCGCACCACGGCCACCAGCCGCAGGGCCAGCAAGGCCACCAAGAAGTAAATACCGACAGACACGCTGTGCAGCAGGCCGGGATCGGCCCACGCCGGCACCGCCTGCCCGGCCGCGACGAGCGCGCGGCCGTAGTCCATCAGGGTCGTTACCCCGAAATGCCCGATGCCTGTGCCCACCACCATCAGCAGGACGGCGCGGCGCCCGGGCCCTTGCAACGCCTGGCCATGCGCCAGGCGGTCCAGAATAAGGATAAATACCGCGCCCCCCAGCCCGCCCATGGCGAGCACCCGGAACAATCGGGAGACGACCTCGGCCGCCTCGGCGGCATCCAGCACGGAAAACGAGGTGGGCGCGACCAGCGCGCCGATGCACCACAGTGCGCCGCACCATAGGGCCGCGATCAGGCGGACCAGGATACGGGCCAGGTTGGGCATCGTCTGTGTTCCCGGGGGGCGACGGCGTCGGTCAGATGTAACGGACGCCGAGCACTTCGTACTCGCGCACGCCCGACGGCGCCTTGACTTCGACCACGTCGCCCTCGGACTTGCCGATCAGGGCGCGCGCCACGGGACTGGACACCGAGATCAGGTTCGACTTGATGTCGGCTTCGACGTCGCCCACGATCTGGTAGGACAGGCGGTCGCCCGAGTCCAGGTCTTCGATCTCGACGGTGGCGCCGAACACGGCGCGCCCGTCGGCCTCGAGGGCGGCGGGGTCGATGATGTGCGCATTGGAAAGCGTGCCTTCAAGTTCGGCGATACGGCCTTCGATGAAGCCCTGGCGCTCGCGGGCGGCGTCGTACTCGGCATTTTCCGACAGATCGCCCTGGGCGCGGGCTTCAGCAATGGCGTTGATCACCGCAGGACGTTCGATGGTTTTCAGCCGATGCAACTCAGCTTGCAAGCGCTCGGCCCCGCGCGCGGTCAAAGGAATGGCAGACATGTCGTTTCCCAAACAAAAGTAGAAAACGCCCCGAATGGAGCGTTTCGGTGAAAGGTCGCAGCCAGGCTTGTGGCCTGCGCCGCTGGACGGGGCAAGCCGGTGGAACGTGCGGAAGGTCGAACAGGCGGGGAACAGCGTCGGACCCGATGTTATTGGTTCCCGACCATCCGCTCTGATCGGCCCTTGCCCGTGACATCGGCAAGGCTGCGACCAAAACAAAACCCCGGCTCGGGTCGGAACCGGGGCAAGCAAGGCCCCATTGTGGTCAAAATCCGCAGGAATTGCAAGCCGTTCAGGAAATCGTCATTTCCCGGCAATTGGGCGCAGTAAACGGGAGTATGGAGGAGTTCGGGAAACGGCGGGCCAAGGGAGGCAGGCGCCGTATGGCGGGGGGTTGCCGGATGTCAAGGAAGGCCGTCGGCAGGCGCGCCCGGGCGGCGGGCGGGTGTCAGACACCCTGTGGGGCGTCTGAAGTGAAAACCCACCCCCGAAGCGCTACGCGCTTCCCCCTCAAGGGGGCGACGCTGGCGGACCGGCAAAGCCGGATCCGCGGCGTCCCCGATTCGGCTACACCCGTTTTCATCACGGG
>Ga0182737_1003922_pt1 | contig 10467 bp, 10 predicted proteins | sample eDN5th30CBELigOP_FD_128878 | JGI IMG/M metagenome (GOLD analysis project Ga0182737, IMG submission 128878) | Enriched Organic Plus compost microbial communities from Emeryville, California, USA - eDNA 5th pass 30_C BE-Lig OP (version 2) (version 2) ... | reverse complement strand
GTTTTTCGAGTCTTCGCCGATGCCGGTCTGGCTGGCTGCGAACTTGGTCGGGTCGGTGCGAACGACGTTGCTAATGCCGATGCTGCTCGCGCCCGTTCCCGAAAAGAACGTGTTGATGCCGAGCGCCGCCAAGGCGCCGCTCGTGTCGTTGGCAAAGCTGAACGTCACCAGCGGATTGTCGGCTTCGATGAGCACCTGCCGCGTGGGCGTGATCGTCACGCGCAAGCCGTCGACCGCGTCCAGATCGGCAACCAGGCTTTCGAGCGTGGTTTCGGTCCCAACGCCGTTCAGATCGACGCGAACGAGTTTCGTCGAGGTGACGCCCGTTTGCTTGTTGTAGACCTGCACTTCGAACGAACCGTTGACCGGCTTGAACGGCAGGCCCGCCTGGTCGAGCGCAAGCGTCGCGTCGTCGACGGCGAATTCGCTCAGGCTGGTCGTATAGCCACTGAGGCCTTGGCCCGAGGAATAGATCTTGTTGAATTCGAACGCCAGCGTTTTGGCGAACTGATCGAGCCCGTCGAGGAAGCTTGTCAGCGCAACGTCGCGGGCTGTGTACAGTCCGGCTACCTTGCCCGAGGTGATTTGCAGGTGGGAATCGGTTTCGGCGAGGCGAATTTCCGTGACAGGCTGACCGCGGTCGAAGCTCGACACCGCTTTGACGTGCCGGACCGTTCCCTGGAACACCAGGTAGTCGCCGCCGACGAAGACCGTTACGTCGCCGTTCTCCTGCTCCGCCGTGCGAATGTTCACCAGTTCGGCGAGCTCTTTGAGCACGTTCGAACGGCGATCGCGCAAACCGACGGCGTCGCTTTTGACGACTTCGCCACCTTCAGCCGTCACGATTTGAACATTCAGCTTGGCGATTTCGTCGAGCAACTCATTGATCTTGTTCGCCGACGCGACGACCTGGTCGTTGAGGTCCTCGCGCAACTGGCGAGCGTTTTCGTCGAGGCGGCGAATGTCGTCGGTGAGTGTTCGCCCTTGCAGCACGGCGAGGTTGCGAACCGACAAGCTTTCCGGCTGATTGAGAATGTCCTGAATGCTGCCGAAGAAGCTGGTGAGCGAGGTGCTGAGGTCGGTGTCGGACAATTCGCCAAGCAGCGATTCCAGCTTTACATAGGCGTTTTCCTGGGCCTCGCCATTGGCCAGGTCGCTGGTAGCGCTCCGCATTCGCTCTTCGAGAAACCGGTCGGTCTGTTGAACGATGGCTTCAACGGCAACGCCGGTGCCCATCAACAGACCGCCGTAGCGGACCGTCGGCGCGGGGCCTACGACGATTCGCTCGCGGATGTAGCCGGGCGTATTGGCGTTGGCAATGTTATTGCCGGTTACCTGCAACCCAAGCTGCGACGCGATGAGCGAATTGTTCGCGACTTGTAGCGAGCTGAATAATGACATGTTCGGTCAGGCGGACGATGGTCCGCTTCCAGCGCAGGCAATGCCGAGCGGCTAGCTACGCTTCTTGGTCGACAAGGGAACCTCGATTGTGGAGCGTGTCCGTATCTCCATAAGTCGGCTGCAAGCGTCCGCCAGTGGCGATAATTTCTAAGAGTTGTGAGACATGTAGCAGCGCGCGCTGGGCTAGCACCCAATTGGTGAGGCTTTGGTGCTGCAGCAGTCTCATGTTTGAAGCGGCCACTTTCGCTTGCTTCCCCAGCTTGCCACTTGGGTCTTTAGAGACTGTCGTCGCTAGCGAAGCAACGCTGTCGCCGGGCAAGCCGTGGCGCTGCGCTTCGGCGAGCAGTTCGCTCCGTCGCTTGTGGCACAGTTCGAGCCGCTGGCAGATCGTTTCTTCGCGCTGCTGCAATTCTTCGATCCCCGCTGCGTCGGCCGTCCTCAAACGCTCGCGCTTGGCGTCGAGCACCTGAAACAGCTCGTCCTGAACGTTCGTCAGCTCATCCAGGAGCGAGGTCAATTCCGCTTCCCAATCGGTTCCAACCGTAACCACGGGTACGGCGGCATCGACAGCAGTGGCGGCGGTAGCGGTGAAGTTCACAGGTAAACTCCAAACGGCGGATCGGTGTGCGTTGAAGAGGGAGAACAGCCAACCGGCGGAACGTTAGCTGCGGGAAAGGAGGAACAGGTCGAACATCGGCTCGGCAAAACGTTCGGCGGTCCGTTCCGACAGCTTTTCGGCGAGCACCTGGTCGAGCTGGCTTTGGAACACTTCCTCGGCGTAGCCGCCGTCGAAGTAGGCGGGCTTATCAAGCGTGCTCCGCATCGACGAAAGCATCTGGCCGAAGAATGTCTGACCGACAAAATCCTCGAACGCAGCCTTCAGCTCGGGGCTGGCCTTCGGCTGCTTCGAACCGCTGCGAAGCAGCGCGTTGAGGTCGTTGGTCGGCTGCGGCATTGAAAGGCTGTGGACGTCGATCATTGGGAAGTCGCCTGAATGGTTTTGAATCTCGGATTGCGCTACGGTTCGTTCGGACCGGCCGGTTCGGAAGCGATCGACTACTCGATGATCAGCTCGCCGAACAGCGCCCGCTTGTGCTGGAGCATCTTGATGATGTCGATCACGTCTTCGGCGGGCACCTTCAGGGCGTTGAGCGCGTCGACGAGCGCCGCGAGCTTCGGCTTCGTGCTGTCGCTCGGGTCGAGGGCCACGAACTGGTTGATCGGATCGCCAGCCGTCTGGATGAGGCGGTTCTTGTGCATCACAGCCACCGGGCCGATTTCCACGTCGGCGCCGATGATGATCGCCTTCTTCCGCTCGTTTATGATCACCTTGGTGTCGGTTTGCGGCCGAAAGGCGCGAGTGTCGAGCAGGCGCGACGCGAACAGAGCCGGATTGTCGGCGTAGGTCGGCGGAATTTTGACCTCGATCCGGAGCTGGTCGATCGCCTTGGCAATCCCCTCGGTTCCGTTGGGACCTTGGATCGCAAAATCGGGCTGCTGATTGATGAGTTCTTCGATGTACGACGTCGACTGAAACGCCGCGTGATCCTTGTTCATCACCAGCAGCAGCTTGCCGTTGGTGACGAACTTGTTGTCGAACTTGGTTTCGATCTGGCAACCGAGCGAAATACGCCCCGTTTGCGGCTTGGTGACGTCGTCCAGAGCAATCAGCCCTTTGGCCAGGCCGTAGACCGTCTTATCGCCGGGAACCGGGCCGTACATCTCGGTGAGCATCAGTTGGCCACCTTCGAGGCTCTTGGCGCCGATCGCGCTGACCGTGCAGTCGAGGTTGTCCCCTTGCTGAGCGCCTCCAGCCGGCACCGTCGCGGTCACGAAAACGAGCGCGACGTTTTTGACCCCCTTCAGCTCATCGAGCATGATCTGACCGGTCGGACCGGTGGTGAGGCGATGCCCCATCAGCTCCATGTAGCGAGCGAGGGCCCGCATGGTGGCTTTGTTGTCGCCGTCGCCGGTGCCGCGCAGGCCGACGACCAGCCCCATGCCGTGCAGCGTGTTTTCTTCCTGCCCTTTGATCCGACACAGATCGCCGATCCGCACGTCGGCCAGCGCCGCGGCGGGGCAAAGCAGCGTCAGCATCATCAGCAGGGCGAAGCAGCGTTTCATGACGATCAACCTTCCGCAAACCAGACGTTCATTCGACCGAGACAACCAAACCAGGCGAGTCGCTTAGAACGGGTTGAACCGATCGAGCCAAAGCGTGAACCAGCCGCGTTTGTAGCTGTCGCGAACGTGGCCATGTTCGCGTTTGGAGATTTGCAAATCGGCAATGTCTTCACTCAGAATGATGTTGCCGGGGCCGATGTCCTCGCGGCGGCAAACGCCGGTGAGCGAGTGCATCCAGACTTCGTCGTTGTTGATCACCTGCCGGTGAGCCTCGAGCACCAGGTTGCCGTTCGGCAGCACCGCCGCCACTTTGGCGGCGATTTCGAACTTGAGCGACTCGACCGTTTCCAACTCGCCAGTAGCCCGGTAGAGCTGGTTCAAATTGCCTTGCACGCGAGGATCGCCGTCCGATTGCGGCGACGGCTTGACCGACTTCAGCCCGTTGAGCACAACCCAGTTGTTGAGCAGGGCGTCGTACGTCGCGTTTTTGCGACGCTGCATTTCGGCTTCGGAAATGACTTGCGCGCCGAGGTCGACGCGAATTGTGACGATGTCGTGGACCTTGATTTCCTTCGGCGGCGGCAACGGCACTTCGTACCAGCTCGTCATCGGAGCGCCGACCTGGCGGACGTACGGGCCGAACCGGCCGCTGAACAGGCTGTTGTTGGGGCCTTCCACTTCTTGCCCGCGAGCCGAGTTCAGCGTGCAAGCGCCCAGCATGCCGACGGCAATCGCCAGGGCTGTGCGACGGCTATATCGTGTGCGAATGGACATGGCTTCCTGCCTCTACTTCTTGTCGCTGGTGGTTGGCAGCGTCTTCTGAGTCGGAACCTGCGGCGCGCCGGCGTACACTTCGACCTGCTGCAAGCCGACGACCCGGGCGACGATCCGCTCGTTGCTGCCGTCGAGATCGACTTGCACGAGCGAGCCCTCGCTGCCGTCTTCGCGGGCCTTGCCCGACGTGGTCACTCGGATGCCGGCTGCGATTGAGCAGACGTTCACCGTCTCACCCCGACGAACCAGCCGCGGCTTCTGAACCATCTTGGCCGAGATCGGAGTGTTCGGTTGCACGGCTTGGGTCACTTCGCGGCCGACCACGGCGCTGAGATCTTGGATCGAGCCCGACTCCACTTGTTCCGCCGAAACGGGCCGCACGTCGACGTCCTCGGGGCGAATCACTTCGCCCCGGTCGAGCCGGCGCAGGGCGACCACCGCTTCCACGGCTTCAGCCGGCGTGACCACGCTCGGCGCCACGGCGATGGGAGCAGCCGCAGCGGCGGGCGCGACGGGCTGAGTGTGCGTCGCCTTGACAACCGCGTTCTGCCGGCTGGTGGCCGGCCGATAAGCCGTTTGTGCGACAAATCGCTGCGGCGAAGCGCTCGCGGCGTTATTGGTGGCGACGCTTTCGGCAGCGTCCGCGGTGCGAATCTGCACGCTGGCGGCGCCGGTCAGGCGGCAGCCGGCGAGGCGTTCGTCGCTGAAGGCGAGCAGCTGAGCCAGTTCCTGCTGCTTCACCTGGCGCACCTTGCCGGCGGCCGGCGTGGGAAACAGGGGGAGCGAATGCAATTCGGCGGCGACGTCGGCGTCGTCGTGACGGATCGCGGCAATATCGCCCAGCCGAACGACCGTTCCGCTGGCCACCGCGCTCGGGCGCAGCTCGATCTCCGCCGCGTCGGCCGACCAGCCGCTGGCGACGAAAATCGTCGCGAAGAGGAGCATTTTGAGAGACTGAGGAGCTTGCATCGGACCTTCTTTTTCAGCCGAAAGCGATTGGGCCGCTACTAACCACGACGAAGATTGGTGATGAGCTGCAAAATCTGGTCGCCGGCTTGAATCACCTGCGAGTTCAGCTCAAACGAACGCTGGGTGGTGATCAGGTCGATCAGTTCTTGCACCGGCTCGACGTTCGAGGCTTCCAGAAAACCTTGCCGCAACACGCCGATGCCTTGCTGGCCGGGGTTGTTGATGATCGGCTGACCGGAGGCGTCGGTTTGCGAGTAGAGGTTTTCGCCCAGCTTCAGTAGCCCTTGCGGGTTCGGAAAAATGGCGAGCTGGATTTGATCGATCTGTGACTGCTGCGTCTGACCGGCTTGTTGAATGATGACGCGGCCGTCGGCGGTGATCGTGATGCCCGTCGTGTCCTGCGGGAAGGTGATGTTCGGAATCACCAACCGCCCCGTCTGGGCCGAGCCGATCACAAGCTGGCTGTTGGCGTTGATCGAAAAGTTGCCCGCTCGCGTGTAGTACGTCAGGCCGTTGGGGTCGGCGACTTGGAAGAACCCCTGCCCTTCGATTGCGACGTCGAGCGGACCGCCGGTTTCCATGAACGCGCCTTGCTCGAAGCTGGTCTGCGTGCTCTGCACGCGGGCGCCCAAGCCGATCTGCGTGCCGACCGCCGTGTAGTTCTGGTTCTGGTCCTGAGCGCCCGGATAGGTCTCGTGGCGGTAGAACAGGTCTTCGAAATTGGCCCGGTCGCGCTTGAACGCCGTCGTGTTCACGTTCGCCAGGTTGTTGGCGATGACGTCGAGCTTCGTCTGCAGCGACTCCATGCCAGTCGCAGCGGTGTAAAGTGTTTGAACGCTCATGGTCAACAGTCCGGGGATCGGGAGTCAAAATTCGGGGTAGAAACAATCCGGTTTCAGTTCGGCGTATTGGCCTAGGCCGGCCGCAGCATGCGGCTCACGAGTTCGCCGGTCATCGAGTCGTGGTTTTGGATCATGCGAATGTTCGTTTCGTAGCTCCGCGACGCCGTGATCAACTCGACCATTTCTTCGATCGAGTTGACGCCCGACATTTCGAGGTAGCCGATCCGCACCCGGCGATCTTCGGGGAACGTCAGATAGACGTTGTCCGGATCGGCGGCAAAGCTGTTCACGCCGACCTTTTCCAACTTCTGCCGGTCCATCACCGTGAAGATCGCCAGGTCGATCCGCTCTCCGTATTGCTCGACCGCGCCGCCGTCGACAAAGGCCCACGGGAAATCCGGGTCGACCTGCACCGGAGCGCCGTCGACCGAAAGGACCGGGTCGCCGTCCGCGGTGGTCAGCACGCCGTCGGCCCGCATCTGAAAGTTGCCGGCGCGGGTCAGCAGTTCTTTCCCGTCGCGCAAGATCGCAAAGAAGTTGGAAGTGTCTTCGAGCGCCAGATCGGTGGGGATGCCGGTCGGCTTGAGGGCGCCCAGGCTGTAGTCGGTCGCCGTGCCGAGCATCCGCACGCCGCCGCCGATATCCTCAATCGCCTGCGAGCCGCGCGAGATCAAGCCACGCTCGATGGCTTCAGCGTCGCGCGCTTCGAGCAGCGCAAGCTCGCGCTTGAAGCCGACGGTGTCGACGTTCGCGAGATTGTTACTGAGAATTTCTACCTTCTGGTTCTGCGCCGCAGCGCCAGAGGCGGAAATGTACAAACCGTAATACATGGCGGTTCCGAATCCCTGGAAACGCCCCCCGTGTCGGCCGCCCTAAAGCAACGGTCGTGCCGAAGTGAAACTCAAAGCAGGCGACGCCGGCCGCTAGCACTTGAGAATGCCGGATTTTCTCGGGTGAAATGAAGATGCGGCGGGCGTGGCAATGCTGGGGCTTCGGTCCCGCAAAGGACGCGCAAAAAGTGCCGAAGCGCAGAAATTGCCGGTCGCGACAAGCAGAAACGGCGCGTGCGCCGCCCCACTAAGCCGGCAGCTAACAGCTGCCGAAGAACGGCGAGAAGACGAGACCAATTCGTTGGGGCTTTAACCGACGACGCGCGAGCGCAGCGTGAATCGGCGATGCGTCGATTGCCATAACCAACTCCCCCTGCCCTTCTCCGGAACCTGATTAGGTCCCGGCTAAGGGGTCGTCTTAGCTCAATCCGTGTATGACGACCGTTTTCAGCTCCGTCATTTCCTGGATTGCGTATTTTGGCCCTTCCTTCCCAATGCCGCTCTCTTTCAAACCGCCGTAGGGCATCAGGTCGGCGCGCCAGGCGGGGCCCCAGTTGATGTGCAGGTTGCCGCTCTCGACGTGGCGGGCGAATTTCATTGCCGCATCGAGGCTCTGGGTGAAGATGCCGGCGCTCAGGCCGTAGCGCGAATCGTTCGCCAGGCGGATCGCTTCGTCGACGTTGTCGGCCCGCAGCACGGCGACCGCGGGACCGAACAGCTCGTCCTTGCTCACGCGCATTTCTGGGCGGACGTCGGCCAGCAATGTCGGCTGAAAGAGATTGCCGATTCGGCTGCCGCCGGCGACGAGGCGCGCCCCCTGCCCGACCGCTTCGTCGATCCACTGGCCGACGCGCTGCGCGTCGCGCTCGCGGATCATGGGGCCCATCTTGGTCGAGTCGTGCAGTGGATCCCCCGTCGGCAGCGAAGCGACTCGCGGCTTGAGAACTTCGAGCAAGTCGCCGTAGATGGCGTCGGTGGCGATCACCCGTTGGGTCGAGATGCAGACCTGCCCCGCATTGCCGTAGCCGCTCGCCACTACCGCGTCGGCGACCTTGTTCAGGTCGGCGTCGTCCAGAATGATCAGCGGGCTGTTCGAGCCGAGTTCCATCGTCACTCGCTTGAGGCCCGCAATCTCGCAGATTTGCTTGCCGACCTCGACGCTGCCGGTGAATGTGATCTTGCGCACGCGTTCGTCGCGGCAGAGAGCGTTGCCCAGTTCGCGTCCGCCGCCAGTCAGGCATTGAATCCCCAGCGGCGGCAAGCCGGCTTCCAGAAGGATCTCGACCAGCCGCAGCGCCGATAGGGGCGTGTCGCTCGCCGGCTTGAGGATGACGGCGTTCCCCGCCGCCAGCGCCGGCCCCACCTTGTGACAGACCAGATTGAGCGGAAAGTTGAACGGCGTGATGGCCACCACCACGCCGCACGGCGTCCGCAGCGTAAAGCCGAGCGTCGTGTGACCGCCGGGAGCGCCGTCGAGCGGCAACGATTCCCCCCCGAGCCGCTTCGCCTCCTCAGCCGAGAGTTCGATCGTCTCGGCCGCCCGCGCCACTTCGAACCTCCCCTCGGCGAGCGTCTTCCCCTCCTCGAGACAGATCAGCCGTCCCAGCTCGTTCTGCCGGGCCAGGATCGCGTCGGCTGCCCGGCGAAGGATTTGGAACCGCTCGAGCGCCGGCAACTGGCGCATGACGCTGGCGCCGCGGACGGCGCTGGCCAGGGCCGTTTCTACGTCTTCCGGCGTCGCGCTCGGGACGCAATCGACCACATTCCCGTCGTAGGGGCTGAGAACCTCGATTTTGTCGTTACGGTCCACCCAGTTTCCGGCGACAAACATTCGCATTTTCAGCCTCCTCTTTCGCAATTTCTCCTGTCGGCCCAATGACTTGCGACACAATCCGCGCGACGCGTGACCAAACGTGTCACAGGGGTGCGCGATAACCACAACATCGAGCGACAAGCAGCCGGCGGGACGGGCGGGGTGGCCCGTCCCGAGGCTGAGTTCGCCAGAACTCAGAGCGCCTCCGAGTGATTGCTCCTCCAGGCCTCTGAGTTCTGGCGAATTCAGCGACGCCCGCAGCCAGTTGGGCGCTGATTCGCACGCCACTTTGGCAAACGAACCTCAATGTTCAAAACGGAGTTTGAGCCATGACCGAGTATGTCGTCCAGTCGGGATCCTTGAAGATCGTCCTGTTGGCTGAAACCGCCTTGGATGCGGCGATTGAAGCCGTTCTTCGCTGGGGGCACGGCGAGCCCCAGTCGGCCGACGCCCACCGGGCCGGTTTCGACGAGCGAATCGTGGTGCAGCGGGCCAAACGCGGCAGCCAGCGCCACTTTCCCACCTTCAACGTCCTCGCCTACGCCCGCGGCGAAAGCGCCGCCCAAGCCTGGCGACGGCTGCTCGAACGCAGCGTAAGCCTGAACTAACTCGCGCCGCAACCGACCGCTCCTCACTCCTTATCGCCTCACACGGTATTCACACACTCCTTACGCGAAAGAACACGACCATGGCCAAGTTTTACGTTCAGTCGGGCGACTATCGTCTTGTGATTCAAGCGAATACGGCGCGAGGCGCCGCCCTGTGGGCCGTCCACCGGACACTCTCGCAGGTCCTCTCGTTCACTGACGAGCCGCCCGCGGCTTCGCAACCGCCGGCCCCCGCCGGTCGGCTGGGAGAATCGGTAAGCGTCCACGAACAAGGCTTCGATCGCCCCGACGCTCAGCATTACGGAACCTTTGGACTCATTCGCCAGTGGAACCAACTCATGACCGCGCTCGAACGCGTGCAGCAGGAACTCGCGCCGGCGCAGGCTTGATCCAGGTGGACGACGGTTTCTCTGGTTGTGAAGAAATTTGGATCACGAAAGCACGAAAATTTGAAAGGGAGAGAGATGGATCGGTGGCTGGCTGGTTTGTGAGGGAAGAAAGGAATTGCTTGACAGATGGAGGGTCTGGCAAGTACATTTGCAACAACTATTTAACCAACTAACAACAAACAGACACTTAACTACGGAACGATGAACGCCCTTGCTTACTCCAATTCTGATCGCTGCGAATGCCGCGTCTGGTGGCGGAGGATGGGGTGGGGTGGTGAAAAACTCGGTAGGTTTTTCACCGAGTTGGGGGCCCCTGGGGGCGGGGGCGCGGTGAAAAACCCTCTCGGTTTTTCACCACCGGGCCAGTGACTCGGTGACCGCAGCAGGTTGGATCGTCGAGGCGTTCGTGACTCAGTTACGGAGGAAACCTTGCCGCTGACGTTTGCCCCGCTCTTCCGCGACTAGCATGCGCCGGATTTTGGAAGCGGGGGCTGAAATGGTGGAAACGCGTTCGGGAAGGTGCTAACGTGGGCGGTCGTTTGGATCGTAATTCGAGGAGTTGCTGATCGATGCGCTGTCTCATTGCCGCCGGCTTGGTCCTCTGCAGTCTTGTCGCCCCCGCGTTTGCCGGTGAGCCGTTCTTGGTTTCCAAGCGGTCTCGCGTGGAAGATTCGGCGGGCAAATATGTGACGAAGGTCCAGCCGGAGACGTGGGATC
>Ga0182737_1003917_pt1 | contig 10480 bp, 9 predicted proteins | sample eDN5th30CBELigOP_FD_128878 | JGI IMG/M metagenome (GOLD analysis project Ga0182737, IMG submission 128878) | Enriched Organic Plus compost microbial communities from Emeryville, California, USA - eDNA 5th pass 30_C BE-Lig OP (version 2) (version 2) ... | reverse complement strand
CTGTCCTGCGGGGCAGCGTGGCATCGGCTCGATGACTCGGCCGCGCTGTCCTCACGCCGCCGCCTGGCCGACGAGTGGCAGTTCACGCCCCGCGATGGCTCGGCCCCGCTGACGCCTGCCGGAGCCCGATTGCTGGAAACCTCCTGGGGCCCGGAACTACTGCCTCCGGCCAGTTTGCGGGAAGCCTTGGACCTGGGGGCACTCGCCCCGCCGATCTCAGGCAAGGGACGGCGGAGCACTCGCACACACAAAGTAGAAAAACCCAAGTCGGCCAAGAAACGGCCGGCTCCAACTGCCTCGCATTCAGAAGACTCCGCGGCACCTGCAAAACCAACAGTGCGGCGGCAACCGGGTTGGCTATACCTGGGACGCGGCGTTTCACGCCATCTGAGCGAGTGCGTCAGCGACACGGCACGGTTGGCGGAGTTGAAGCTGCCCGTGCTTCACACGCCCGACGACGTGGCGGCGGCGATCGGCATGGAGCCCCGCCGGCTCCGCTGGTTGTGTTGGCACACGGCCGCCACGCAGCGTCCGCATTACGTTGCGTTCGAAGTCGCCAAACGCAGCGGCGGCACGCGACAATTGGCCGCCCCGCACAAGCAACTGAAGCAGTGCCAACAGTGGATCTTGCGAAACGTTCTCGACCGCGTGTCCACGCACGACGCGGCCCACGGCTTTGTCCGCGGCCGCAGCACGCTGACCAATGCGCAAGGGCACGTAGCCCAGGACGTAGTCGCCAATCTCGACCTGAAAGACTTCTTTCCTTCGATCACGTTACCGCGCGTGGTCGGCATCTTCCGTGGCCTGGGCTACTCGCCGGCGGTGGCAACCGTGCTGGGACTGCTATGCACGGAATGCCCTCGCCGCAAGTTGGAACTGGCCGGCCGAACCTGGCATGTAGCCACCGGGCCGCGCGCGCTGCCGCAGGGAGCGTGCACCAGCCCGGCGCTTTCGAATCTGGCAGCCCGGCGGCTCGACCGCCGTCTGGCAGGGCTCGCCCAAAAACTGGGCTGGCGCTACAGCCGGTACGCCGATGACCTGACATTCTCCACCTCCACCGCCGCCGATCGAACGGCCTATCTGATGGCCATGGCGCGGCGGATTGCGGTCGAGGAAGATTTCGAGGTCAACGAGGCCAAGACGCGGGTGCTACGGCAGAACGCCTCGCAGCGTGTGACCGGCGTGGTGGTGAATCGCCGTACTGGTGTTCCGCGGAAGTTGGTTCGCCGCGTCCGGGCAATTCTGCACCAGGCTCAGCACACGGGGCTGGCGGCCCAAAACCGCGACGGCCGCCCGGACTTCCGCCGCTGGCTCGAAGGCACCGTGGCCTACATTGCCATGGTGAACCCCCAGCAGGCCGCGCCGCTGCAACAGGCGTTGGCGCAAGTCAAAGCGGCCGAGCGGGCGGCGTAATCCCTTCCATTGGCGCGCATCTCGTTCTGTAAACCGGTTTGCCGCCGGTATTTCCGGCCTAATCCGCGCCATTGCTCCCCCGCCGCTGAGCGGCTGGCCGTGGCGGGCCGCATGAGTAAGCTAGATGGCATCATGGACCGGCGGCGGCGTCCTTGTCCGGCTGCTAGCATACACTTAGAATCAACCGTCCGCCCGCTTTCCCAGCCACGTCTAACGGTGGTGCCGCCGGCTCACCTCGCAGCGAAGGATCCAGCTATGCTCCAGCGGAAACCATTATTCCCAAACGTCATCGAGATCAATCACCAGGCGGGCGAGATCCTCGGCTGCAACGTTTACCTGGTCTACGACGACCAGGATTGGCTGCTGATCGACGTGGGGTTCGACGACACCGTCGACGAGATCATCGAGATGATCCGGCAGATGGACTTCCCGCTGTCCAACTGCAAGACGCTCATCGCCACCCACGCCGACGTCGACCACATCCAAGGGTTGGCTCGGGCCAAGCAACTGCTGAAGACCACGGCCACCTCGCACCGGCTGTGCGCGGATACCCTGGCCAGCGGCGACCCCATCCGTACGTACGCCGAGATTCCGGCCCAGAACATCAGCATGGAGATGCCGCCCATCAAGATCGACCATACGGTCGAAGATGGCGACATCATCGAGGTGGGCAACCTCAAGCTGGAAGTGTGGCACACGCCGGGCCATACCGACAGCCAATTGTCGTTTCGGCTGGGCAACATCCTGTTCAGCGGCGACAACATCTACCGCGACGGCTGCGTGGGCGCGATTGATGCCCACCACGGCAGCAACATTGAGGACTTTGTGCGGTCGCTGGAGCGGATTCGCAACAGCGACGTGCAATGGCTGCTGCCCAGCCACGGCCCGATCTTCGCCAAGGACAACGCCCTGCTCGACCGGACGATCGAGCGGCTGAAGGGCTACATGCACATGGCCGACTTCGGCACCTGCATGAAGGATTGGCCGCTGATGGACGAGTTCGAACGCGAGCTCGAAGAGGGTATCCTGCCCGAGGGCGTGGCCGAGAACCAAGAGTAAGCCCACGCACTGCACCATTCGGGGAACCGCAAGACCGCGACGGGCTCGCATGGCCGCCGGTTTGAATTGGCTATCTTGGCAGGCCGCGGCGGCTCTGGCATTCTGGCAGCTTTGCCATCCTTTGTTTCCTGGCCTCGTGAACCCTCGATGGATTTCCTTCAACTCGCCGGCAAGTCGGTCCTGGTGACGGGCGTTGCCAATCGCAAGAGCGTCGCCTGGCACGTCGCCCAACTGCTGACGGCCGCCGGAGCCAAGGTGGTTTATTCGGTCCGCAGCGAAGCCCGCCGCGAAAGCGTTGCCAAGCTGCTGCCCGAGGGCACGCCGCTGTACGTGTGCGATGTGGAACGCCAGGACCAGATCGACGCCCTAGGGCAAGCGATGGTCGAGCACCATGCTCCGCTGGCCGGCGTGCTGCACTCGATCGCGTTTGCCGATTACACCCAGGGGCCGGTACCGTTCCATGAAACGCCGCGGGACGCGTTCCTGCGGGCGGTGGATATCTCGTGCTATTCGCTGGTGGCGCTGGCCAATGCCGTGAAGCCGGCGTTGGCGGATAATGCCTCGGTGGTGACGGTTTCTATCTCGACCACGCGGATGGCGAGCGAGAATTACGGCTTCATGGCCCCGGTGAAAGCGGCCCTCGATTCCTCGCTGGCGTTTCTGGCTAAGAGCTTCAGCCAGTTTTCGCGGGTGCGGTTCAATGCCGTCGCTCCGGGCTTGCTGAAAACCTCGGCGTCGGCCGGCATCCCCGGCTACGTCGATAGCTACCTGTACGCCGAACAAGCCACGCTCCGCAAACAGGCTGTGCGAACGGAAGAAGTGGCCGCGGCTGCCGCGTTCCTGCTGAGCCCGGCGTCCTCGGGCATCAACGCCCAAAACATCGTGATCGATGCCGGCATGAGTGTGAACTACTTCGACCGCGACCTGGTTCACCGCGCGCTGCGTGACGATCCGCCGGCGGGCCAGTAAGCCCAGCCAGTGCCGCTGCTCATTGGCACTCGTTTCGCATTCGACCAGGAAAGCCGCCATGACCGCCTCCGCCTGGGACCGGCTCAACCGCAAGATCATCGCCTGCGAGCGATGCCCTCGGCTGCGCCACTACTGCCAGGAAGTCGCGGCAACCAAACGGAAGGCGTTTCTCAACTGGGACTACTGGGGCCGCCCAGTGCCCAACTTTGGCGATCCCCAGGCTAAGATCCTGATCGTGGGCTTGGCGCCTGCCGCCCACGGCGCCAATCGCACCGGCCGCATGTTCACCGGCGACCGGAGCGGCGATTTTCTGTACCGGGCTCTGCATCGGGCCGGCTTGGCCAATCAGCCGCACGCCGTAGATGCCAACGACGGCTTGGAACTGACCTCGTGCGCGATCACGGCCACCTGTCACTGCGCACCGCCGCAGAACAAGCCCACGCGCGACGAGATGGAAGCCTGCTCGATCTGGCTGCGAGAAACCATCGATTTGGTGCCAGCCCGAGTGTTCGTCGCCCTGGGCAGCATCGGCTTCTATGCGGTGATTGATGAAGCCCGGCGTCGCGGCTGGTACACCCAACGGAAACGGCCCCAGTTTGGACACCAGGCCACGGTTCCACTGGCCGACGGCCGCTGCCTGATCGGCAGCTATCACCCCAGCCAGCAAAACACGTTCACAGGCGTGCTGACTGAAGCCATGTTCGACGCCGTGTTTGCCCAGGCGGTCCAAGCGGCAAACGCCTAAAATCCTGCCTTCTTTACCTGCCATCACGCTCCGCAGCTAGCAACAGCGTCTGGCGGCAAATGGGCCGTCCCCCAGGTGCCATGGACGGATTTGCAAACCGTGCGAGTTTTTCCCTGCGACTTGGCAAACATTACAAAGGTCAAGGCGGCTTCTAGCCAGCGTAGGGCGCGTGATCTCAACGAACCGCAACGCGTAAGCCATTGCTAAATAGTCCCTTGCGCAGCTTCCGCAACTTTTCTTCTGTGGTCCCCGAGCGTCTTTGGCATCGCCCTTGCTTTTAGTGTCTGGCGATCGCAGCCCAGTCGCGATCACCAAGAAGGCGGTTGGCCAGGATACACCGCCGATCACGCTTGCCAGAGGAGCTTCCAGGATGGACCACCAACACCGACTGATGCTGATTCGCGACCTGTTGGACCGCCTCAGCGATAACGCCGATGCCTGGGAACGGGCTGACGACCAATCGGTGAACCACTGGGAAAAGAATCTTCGCCGCGATATGGCCGAACTGCGCCGGATGTGTGCCACGATCCGCAGCGACCGCTTCTCCGGCCTGACCGCCGCCCACGAAGCCGAACGCGCGGTGCGGCCCCGCTAAGCAGGCAAAGGGATGCGGCGAGCCATCGCGCCGCCGGGAAAAAGGTTCGTCGCGCCGGGGGCGAAGCGCCCCCATCGGCAACCGGCAAACCTTACCGGCAATCGCCGCAGCGGCCTTTGAGCAGCACCTCGGTGACGTCGAGCGCCAGCTTTTCTCCCGCAGGCTGGATCCGCAGATCGACGTCTTCCAGGCAAGTCACCTTACCACAGGTGGTGCACAAGAAATGGGGATGAACTTCCTCATCTTGGGCTGTCTCATCCTGCCGCTCAAAACGCCAGACGTGATCGCCCAGATCCAGTCGCAACAGCAAGCCGCAGTCCGCCAACTCCATCAAGCACCGGTAGATGGTGGACTTGTCAAAGCCGCGAGGCGACAGTTGATCGGCCACTTCGGCATGGGTGAGCGGATACCGAGCCTCGGTCAGATGCTGCAACACGGCGATCCGGCAACTGGTGCAGCGCAGATCCTTGGAACGCAGCAGATCCCGCGCGGATTCAAGCGATAATGGAGCGGGTTGAGAATTCATTTCGCTAGGGTGCAGCCCGACCTCCTCATCCGGTGCGGCTTAACCGGGCGTAGCAAATGCGATCGGGCCCCCACCACCAGGGAACTGCGGGGAGCAAAGCGGCCCACGCGCACGCCCGAGTTTGCAGAATACCAGACTGCAGCGGGGCAGGCAATTCGCCGCCCGCGGGCCGCATCGCACCGCAGCCGCCTAACCTACAGCAGGCTCGGCAGATAGCGCCGGCCGCCCAGCCATCTAACGCCGCATTCCTGCGGTAACTTGTTCACCACCCGCCGGGCCATTATTGTGTGGTCAGCGGCGTTCGCTTGCGGGGGTATCGCAGCGGGCGTCCAATCGGGGGAAGTGTTGACGCGCTCGCGACTTTCAACGTCGCGGGCATAGCCATCCTAGGCTGGGGGGAACACCGATGGGACTTCGGATTGTCGGCTGCTTGTTGCTGGTCGCTATCGCGGCGTGGGGATGCCGTAACACCGGCCAAGGTTACGAGGAAGGCAAAAAGAACGTCGTCCTGCTCCGCTACAAACAGGGCAGCGAAAGCACCGAGCAGCGCGAGCGCGGCTTTCTCGAAACGCTCGCCAAGGAATACCCTGACATCAACGTGATGCTCTCTTCCGAGTATGCCGGCACCACGCAAGAATCGGCACTGGATAAAGCCCAGCAGGTACTCAACAAGTACGGCGACAAGGTCGACGGCATCTTCGCCGTGTGCGAGCCCAACGGCGTTGGCATCCTTCAGGCGTTGGAGAACGCCAAGCTGGCCGGCAAGGTCAAGCTGATCACGTTCGATCCCAGCCCTCGCTTGATCGAGGCGATGCGCGACAACAAGGTCCATGGCATCATCCTTCAGGATCCGTACCGGATGGGCTATGAAGCCGTGCAAAGCCTGGCCAAGCACATCAACGGCGAGCAGGTCGAAAAGTACATCGATACCGGCGAGTATGTCGCCACGCCGGAAAACATGGACGGCACCGACGAGAACGGCAACGACATCAAGCAACTGCTCAGCCCGATCCAGTACACCGACGAACTCAAGGCCAAGCCCGAGAGCACCAAGCTCACCTTCGCGGTCATTCCCAAGGGCACCACGCACGAGTTCTGGAAGTCGGTGCACGCTGGCGCTGAAACGGCAGCCAAGGAACTGGGCGGTATCGAAATCATCTGGAAGGGCCCGCTCAACGAGGACAACACCGAGGAACAAATCAGCATCGTGCAGAGCTTCGTGGCCCAGAAGGTCAGCGGCATCGTGCTGGCTCCCAACGATTCCAGCAGCCTGGTCCAAGCGGTGAACGAAGCCAAGAAGGCAGGCATCCCGGTCGTGATCTTCGACAGCGGCTTGGATGATGCGTCGGCGTACGTCACCTACGTGGCGACCGACAATTACAAAGGCGGCGCGCTCGCCGCCCGGCAAATGGCCAAGGCCCTGGGCGTGGCCCCCAAAGGCACACAGCAACCGGCCGACCAGCAGCAACCGGCCGAAAAGCCGGCCGCCGCGGAGCCAGAGACCAACCAACCGGCTCCAGCTCAGTAACGACCAGGCTGCACTTGGTATTGCCGCTCCACCGCCCCTGGCGGTTATTCACCGTGCATGAACCCGATTGATGGCTCCCATGGCGACGCAAGCCCCGGCCGCGGCCTCGCCGCTGCTGTCCATGACTGGCATTTCCAAGCGGTTCGGGGCAACCCAGGCGCTCAAGGGCGTCTCGCTGGAAGTGCTCCGGGGCGAAGTGCTGGCCCTGATTGGCGAGAACGGCGCCGGCAAGAGCACGCTGATGAAGATTCTCAGCGGCGCCCAGCGACCCGACGAAGGCACGATGCAGCTGGACGGCGCGGCCTACCAGCCCGGCGGTCCGCACGCGGCTCGGCTGGCTGGCGTGGCGATGATCTACCAGGAGCTGAACCTGGCGCCACACCTGTCGGTCGAAGACAACATCATGCTGGGTATCGAGCGGCACACCGCCGGCTGGGTGCGTCGCAGCCAACAGCGTCGCGAAGTACGCGAAGCCCTGGCCCGTCTGGGCCATGCCGACCTGCCGCTGCATACGCCGGTCGGGCAACTATCGGTGGCGACGCAGCAACTGGTTGAGATCGCTCGGGCATTGGTGGGCCGTCCGCGAGTAGTGGTGTTCGATGAGCCCACCAGCTCACTCACCCAGGCTGATACCCGGCGGCTGTTCGATGTGATCCGCCGGCTCAAGGCCGATGGGCTCGGCATCATCTACATCAGCCACTTTCTGGAAGAGGTTCGGGAAATCGGCGACCGCTACACGGTGCTTCGCGACGGCACCTTGGCTGGCTCGGGCAGCCTGGCCGATGTCACCGAGGAACAAATCGTATCGCTGATGGTCGGCCGCAGCGTGCAGGAACTGTTTCCCCAGGTGCCGCACGAGCCGGGCGACGTGATCCTCACCGTGGACCAACTCCAGGGCCGTCGCACGCCCCGCAATGTTTCGCTCGAACTCCGCCGGGGAGAAATCCTGGGCATCGCCGGGCTGGTGGGCGCTGGCCGCACCGAGTTTCTGCGGACGCTGTTTGGTCTCGACGCCGTGCGCGCGGGTCGCGTCACCGTCGCAGGGCTGCCGCCGCGGCACACGCCAGCCGGGATGATCGCCGCCGGCCTAGGGCTGGTTTCTGAGGACCGCAAGGGCGAGGGCCTGGCACAGAGCCGCTCGATTGAAGACAACCTCACCTACAGTCGCCTGGAGCCGTACAGCACCTGGGGCTGGCTCAATCTGCGGCGTCGCCGCCAGGCTGTGAAAGAAAGCATGGCCGCGTTGCAGATCAAAGCGGCATCGCCCGCCCAAAGCGTGCAACAGCTTTCAGGCGGCAACCAGCAGAAAGTAGCCATCGCCCGGGTGCTCCATCAGCAGGCCGATATCATCTTGCTCGACGAGCCGACGCGCGGCATCGATGTCGGCACCAAGGCCGAGATTTACCGGCTGATGGGCGAAGCCGCCGCGGCAGGCAAGGCGGTGATCTTTGTCAGCTCGTACCTGCCGGAACTGCTGGCGGTTTGCGACCGTATCGGCGTGATGGCTCGCGGCATCCTGCACGAGGTTCGCCCCACCGAAGCCTGGACGGCTGAGAGGATCATGGCCTGTGCCGTAAGCTGAGGCGGCAAGGCGTGCATGCGGGCGTGCGGCGTTTCCCGTCAATTCACCAAACTTTACTTCTCCTGATTGCGTGAACCGCCATGCACATCCGACCCGAGCAAATTGACGATCGGGCTTCGATCTATGACCTGCTGTGCCAGGCATTCCCTACGCCCGAGGAAGCGCTGCTCGTGGAGCGGCTGCGTGAGTCCGGCTCCGCAACCGTAGCCCTCGTGGCGATTGCCGAAGACGACAATGGCGAGCATGACGTGGTTGGCCATGTAGTGTTCAGCCCCGTGGAACTGGAACCGCAGACGCCCTGGCCGGGCCTTGGTCTGGCTCCGCTGGCCGTCCGTCCGCGCGTGCACCGGCAAGGGATCGGCAGCCAATTGGTGCAAGCCGGGCTGGAAGCATGCCGCGCCGCGGGCGCAGGCTTTATCGTCGTGCTGGGCGATCCCGCGTACTACAGCCGGTTTGGCTTCGTGCGCGCCAGCCAGTATGGCCTGCTCAACGAGTACGGCGTGGATGAAGAGTTCATGGCCCTGGAACTGCAGCCCGGCTGCCTGAGTTATGGCGGCCTGGTGCGATATGGTGCGGCGTTTGCCGCGTTTGGGCCAGGGTAAGACGGCGCCGCGTTATCGCAGATTCCACGGCCAATAGTCGCGCTGATAGCCGCCAAAGCGGATCTCTAAGCCGCCCACCAGCGACAGATTGTGGATGTCGGACATGCCCGACGATCGCTTGCCTAGCGAGAGGTTGTCGGCGAAATCGAGCCGGAACACCAGCCAGTCGTCGTGGCGGTACTTGAGCCCCAGCCCGATCGGCACCGTAACCAGGGTTTCGCTCATTGGCTCATAGTACTGGTCCACCAGGTCGAAGTAGCCCATCCCAGCGCCGATCGCGAAATAGGTTTTGAACCGCGGCCGGGTGAACAGCGACAGATGCAGTTGCAGGTCCCAAATGATCGCGTCGGCCTTGGTGGTGGGGATATCGTAGCCGGGATAATTGACCGTCAGCGAGGCGTAGCCCACGCGGCCCTCCCAGCCCCAGTAATCGTCGAAATCCCAGCCGAATCGGCCGCCGTAGATCAGACCGCCGTCGATCTCCACGTTGCGGTCCATCGACAGTTCGCCCCACAAGATGCCGGTGAACATGCCGGCCGTCAGCGGCCGCTGTGACCAGGGCTCACTCAACACCGGCAGCCAGTGCACCGGCTCCGGCTGCGTGGCCAGCGGCAAGAAGGGGCTTTGCGGCACCATGATCGCCGGCAGGTTATCGACCGCCTCGCCCGGATTCGCCAGCGGCACGGCCGGGGACAAGGCATCGCCCGACGGGCCAAGTTCCTGGAACGCTCCCGGCGGTAACAGTTCTGGTTGTGCTGCGGCGGACGTGAGCGTGCTAGGCGCCATTCTGCCGGGTGCCAGCACCCGATCGCTGGCCGGGTTGGCCAGGGCCGCGGCTAACAGCAGCGTGCTGCTTTCCGATGGCGGAACGTGCACTTGGCGCGGGGCCGGTGCGGGTTGCCGCTGCGGCATCTGAGCGCTCGCCAATTGCACGCCGCCGGTGGGTTGCTGCGCAGGCGCAATCGCACCCGTGCCAGCGAGTCCAAAACCCGCAAGCAGGATCAGCGCGCAGTGCAATAGCGTACGCCAGTGCATCGCCATAGGCAGGCAGAGATGCTCCGCGACGAGGATCGGCCGAACGGCCATTTCAAGGGAAAAAGGCCGCGGATTATTCCCACTGGCTGGCGTCGTGTCAACGCGTTCTTTTCGCGGAAAAACGCCGCCGGCGGCACTTTCACCGCAAGCTGCCTGATGCCAACTCGGCTTCGCAGGCGACTTCGCTAGTTTCCCTCGTTGCTGATTCGGTCGCGTGGTCGATTTCGCCTGCTGGCGTGCCACGGACCGGGCGATCCATGGCTGCCAGTGCTGCTGGCACGCGGCGAGGTTCAATCTCGCCGGGCAACCGCTCCAAGATCGCGACCAGACTCACCCCGCGACCATAGCCACGAGCACCACGACGCAAGCTGCGCAGCAGCCGCGATTGCTCGCCTTCGAAGATGCGGCGCAACAGCCAATTCACCG
>Ga0182737_1003916_pt1 | contig 10484 bp, 10 predicted proteins | sample eDN5th30CBELigOP_FD_128878 | JGI IMG/M metagenome (GOLD analysis project Ga0182737, IMG submission 128878) | Enriched Organic Plus compost microbial communities from Emeryville, California, USA - eDNA 5th pass 30_C BE-Lig OP (version 2) (version 2) ... | reverse complement strand
GTCGGGTGCGATGACGAAGGACCTCGCGCTCCTCGTCGGCCCCGACCAGCCGTACCAGACCACGGAGGAGTTCCTGAACTCCATCGACGCGAACCTCAAGGCGCGCCTGGCCGCGTAAGCGCGGTTCGCACCTGAGGGGGCCGGATGCCACGAGGCGTCCGGCCCCTTTCGCGTCCCCCGCGGATGTTTGGGTGGGTGGGTGCCGGGGGGCGGAGGAGAATGTGGCGATGGCGACACGTGAGCTCCGCCGCGATCTCCTCACGACCCTGCTGCCGGGCTTCGAGGGGCCGGATGCCCCGGGCTGGGTACTCGATCGGCTGAGGGCGGGACTCGGGGGCGTGTGCCTGTTCGCTTCGAACGTGGCCTCGCCTGCACAGCTGCGGGGGCTCGTCCGCGCGCTGCGCGCGGCAGGACCGGACGCGGTCGTCGCGGTCGACGAGGAGGGTGGCGACGTCACACGCCTGCACGCCGCCACGGGCTCGCCATACCCGGGCAACGCGCTGCTCGGCCGGCTGGACGACCTGGCGCTGACCGAGCGGGTCGCCCGCGCGGTGGGCGACGCGCTCGCCGAGGTCGGCGTCACCGTGACGTTCGCGCCCGTCGCGGATGTCAACAGCAACGCCGCGAATCCGGTGATCGGCGTGCGCAGCTTCGGCGCCGACCCCGCGTTGGCCGCGCGCCACACCGCGGCCTGGGTCCGTGGTGTGCAGTCGGCGGGCGTGGCCGCGAGCGCGAAGCATTTCCCGGGTCACGGCGACACTGCGGAGGACTCGCATCTCGCGCTGCCCGTCGTGGACCTGCCGCTCGCCGAGCTCGCGGCGCGCGAACTGCGGCCGTTCGCGGCGGCGATCGAGGCCGGCACGCGGACGATCATGACGAGCCATGTGCTGCTCCCGCAGCTCGACGCCGACGCGCCGGCGACGCTCTCGCCCCGCGTCCTGTCCGGCCTGCTGCGGGGTGAGCTGGGCTTCGACGGCGTGATCGTGACCGATGCGCTCGACATGCACGGCGCGAGCGGCGTGCGCGGCATCCCCGAGGCGGCCGTGCTCGCGCTGGCTGCGGGATGCGATCTGCTGTGCATCGGCATGGATGTCTCGGCGGACACGGTCGACGCGATCGTCGCGGCCTGCGAACGAGCCGTCGACGACGGTCGGCTCACCCGAGCGCGCGTCACCGAGGCAGCCGCGCGCGTTCGGGCGTTGGGGCGGTCGAGTCCGCCCCTTCGCCGTGCCGGCGGCGCGCCCTCGGGTGCACCGGCGGCCGAGGCATCCGCCGGCCGGCGCAGCCTCGAGCCAGTGTCACCGGCCGAGCTCGCGCGCGGGTTCGAGGTGCGCGCGGGCGCGCTGGACGTCCTCGCCGATGCGGGCGGGGTTGGCACCGTGGTCCGCGTGGACAGCGCGCCGAACATCGCGGTCGGCGGGGTGCCGTGGGGGCCGTTCGCGGTCCCGGCCGGATACCGGTCGTGGTGGCCCGTGGCCCAGGGGGTGCGGGTGGCCGCCGACCGTCCGCTCCCGGATCCCCGGAGCCTGCGAGGTCCGATCCTCGTGATCGGCAAGGACCTGCACCGGCACGACGTCGCGAGGTCCGCGATCGACGCGCTTCGCGCGGGGCGCGACGATGTGGTCGTCTGCGATCTCGGGTGGCCGGGCGATGATCGCGCCTATGCCGACGTCGCGACGTTCGGCGCGTCCAGGGTCGTCGGCGAAGCGCTCATCGGGCTGATCGACGACGTGCTCGTACGATGACGGCTGCCGTGCGCCCGGCCTGGGAGGGTCCGCGAGTCAGTCCGCGAGTCAGCTCGCGAGCTCCTTGCGGCCGTTGATGATGCCGCTCACCGCGGCGACCACGGCCGTGATGATCGCCACGATCGGCTGACCCATCGTCCACCACGCGATGGCCGTGGCCGAGAACACCGCGATCTCGACGAGCGCCTTGCCGAACGGGTCGACACGGAACACCGCCTTCGGCGACACGAACAGCGCCCACAGCAGTACCGCGACCAGTGGCGCCCCGATGCCGATCAGCACGCCCGGCCAGGGCAGCGGGAATGCCACGAACCCCCAGACGGCGAGGCTGACGAACGCGAACAGTTCCAGAAGGAACCGCAGGACGTCGTTTGGGCCGATCTTCGGGAGGGGTTCGGGGGAGCGGTCGTTCACGACCGACAAGCCTAACCCCGTTCGGCTCAGCGGAAGATGATCGTGCGCGCGCCATCGAGCAGCACCCGCCGCTCCGCGAACCACTTCACCGCCTGGCTGAGCGTGCGGCTCTCCTCGTCCTGCCCGATGGCCACGAGCTCGGACACCGTGCGCGAATGGTCCACGCGCACGACGTTCTGCTCGATGATCGGCCCCTCGTCGAGGTCGCTCGTGACGAAGTGCGCGGTCGCCCCGATGAGCTTCACCCCGCGCGCATGCGCCTGGCGGTAGGGGTTCGCTCCCTTGAACCCGGGGAGGAAGGAGTGGTGGATGTTGATGCACCGCCCCGCGAGCGCGTCGCACAGCTCGGGCGAGAGGATCTGCATGTAGCGGGCGAGCACGACGAGCTCGATGTCGTGCTCGTCGACCGTCTCGAGGATGCGGCGCTCGAACGCCGCCTTCTCCTCGGGGTTCGTGACCGGGGCCGACTCGAACGGGACCCCGTAGAAGTCCACCAGGTCGCGGAGCGTGCCGTGATTCGAGAGCACGAGCGGGATCTCGACGTGCAATTGGCCCGCCCGCTGCCGGAACAGCAGATCGTTCACGCAGTGCCCGGCGGTCGACGCGAGCACGAGGGTGCGCACCGGCCGGCCGACCTCGTCGAGATGCCAGGTCATGTCCCACCGCTCGGTCACCGGGCGCAGCGCGGCTTCGAACTCGGCGCGCTCGGCGGGGGACTCGACCTGCACCCGCATGAAGAACCGGCCCGTGTCGAGGCTCGCGAACTGCTGGCTCTCCGTGATATTGCCGCGAGCGGCCACGATCGCGCCGCTTACGGCGTGCACGATGCCGGGTCCGTCGGCGCAGCTCAGGGTGAAGACCCAGTGGTTCAAACGGCCGTCGGTGGGGGCGATGGTCATCCGCCCAGCGTACCGTCCGAGGTAGACTGCTCGCGGTCGTCGGTCACCGGCGGCCCTGGGCGCGCACACGAGCGCGTAGTCGACCCGCGGCGGCGCCGGCCCTCGAACGGCCGGCCGAATCCGGCGGGGAACGCCGTCGGAGAGACATCTTGATGTCCGTCACCGAACCTGTCCGCGAGCGCGTCGCGCCCGCACTTCCCTGGCCCGGGCTGATCGCCCTCGCGGCCGCCGTCTTCCTCTCGGTCACGACCGAGCTGCTGCCCACCGGACTGCTGCCCGAGATGAGCGAGGGCTTCGCCGTCGCCGAATCGCTCATCGGTGTCACCGTCGCGGTGTTCGCCTTCACGGTCGTGCTCACCTCCACCTCGCTGGTCGCCGTCACGAGCCGGGTACCCCGACGCACGCTGCTCGTCGCGGTGCTCGTCATCCTCGGGTGCTCGACCGCGCTCGCCGCGCTCGTGACCGAGTACTGGATGCTCATCGTCGCCCGGATCGTCGGCGGTCTCGCGCACGGCGTGTTCTGGGCGGTCGTGGCCGCCTCGGCCGCCCGGCTGGTCCCCGCCCCGCAGATCGGCCGCGCGGTCGCGATCGTCCTCGGCGGCGGCACGCTCGCCCTCGTCGCCGGGGTCCCGGCCGCGACGGTGCTCGGGCAGGCGCTCGGCTGGCGTGCGGCGTTCGGCGCGGTCGCCGCGCTGACGCTCCTGGGGGCGGCGATCATCCGCCTGTCACTCCCCGCCGATCACGCCGGGGCGACACCGACGGCCGCCCGCTACCGCGTTCGCGACGCCGGCTTCTGGCAGGTGGTCCTCGTGTGCGCGGTCACCGCCGTGACCATGCTCGGCCAGTACGCCGTCTACACCTACGTCGCGCCGCTCATCACCGACCTGATCGGCCTCGACGACGGCGCCGTCGGGCCGCTTCTGTTCGTCTACGGCGCCGCGGGCGCCGTCGGCCTCGCCGTCGTGGGCTCACCGCTCGCGCGGCACGCGACGCGCGCGATGATCTGGTCGATGTCGCTCGCGGCGGCCGCGCTTGGGGTGCTCGCGCTCGACCTCGCGGCCGGCGTGTCGATCGCGGCGTTCGCGGTGTGGGGCCTCGCGTTCGGGGCGATGCCGCCGCTGCTGCAGACGCGGCTGCTGCAGACGGCGCCGCCGAGCCACCGCGATGCCGCGAGCGCGCTGTACACGACCGCGTTCAACGCCGGCATCGGCGGCGGGGCGCTCGTCGGCTCGATCCTGTTCGGCGCGCTCGGCGTCGGGGCACTGCCCTGGCTGTACGCGGCGGTGCTCGTGGTCGCCGCGGCGGTCGTCGCGGTCGGTTCGGCGCGGCGGCCTCGGCGCGAGTAGCGGTCCGAGTCAGGCGCGGCGGATGCCTCCGCCCCAGACCGCCTCGACCGTCAGATCATCGCCGAGCAGCACCGCGTCGGCAGCGTACCCGGCCTCCAACCGGCCGAGGTCGCCCGCACGCCCGACCGCTGCCGCCGGCACGCTCGTGAGCGCGGCGACGGCGACCTCGAACGGGATACCGCTGTCGTGCACAGCGCGCCGCAACGCGACGTCCTGGGTGAGCGTCGACCCCGCGATCGTGTCGGTCCCGGCGACCCGGGCGACGCCGTCGCGCACCTCGACCGTGAGCGACCCGAGGTCGTACTCGCCGTCGGGGGCTCCCGTGGCGGCCATGGCATCCGTGATCAGCGCGACCCGGCCCGGCGCGCCCTGGAACGCGAGCCGAACCACGTCGGGATGCACGTGCACCCCGTCGGCGATGAGCTCGAGCGTGACGTGTGGCGCGTGCATCGCCGCCACGACCGGTCCCGGCTGGCGGTGGTGGATGCCACGCATGCCGTTGAACGCATGTGTGAGGAGGGACGCGCCCGCGTCGAACGCCGCCGACGCGGTCGCATAGTCCGCGCCGGTGTGCCCGACCGCGACCGCCACGCCGGCCTCCGTCAACCGGCGGGTCGCGGCGAAGCCGCGGTCGTGCTCGGGGGCGAGCGTCACCTGCCGCAGCATGCCCGCGGATGCGTCGAGCAGCGCCTCGATCGCCGCGCCGTCGGCCGCGCGCAGCACGGCGGGGTCATGCGCGCCGCGGAACGCCTCGTCGAGGAACGGGCCTTCGAGATGTGCGCCGAGCACCCGGGAATCCCCCGCGGCAACCCGCGAGATGGCCTCCAGACGAGGAACGAGCGCCTCGATCGGCGCCGAGACCAGTGAGCACACCGTGCGGGTCGTACCGTGCGAGCTGTGCACGTCGAGCATCGTCTCGATCGCGCGCTCGCCGTCCTCAGCGGCCGCGCCGCCGGCACCGTGGCAGTGCAGGTCGATGAACCCGGGAACGAGGATGCGGCCAGAGGCATCCGTCACCGTCGCGTCACCCGACGCGACGCCCGCCCCATCTCGCCACGCCTCGCCGATGCCGCGCTCGACGACCCGATCGCCCTCGAACCGCAGCCACGCGTCGGGAAGGGTCTCGCCCGCGCTGACCAGGCGGGCCGAATGGATCACGGTCACGGTCGAATCGGTCACGCCGCCACGATACCGACCCGGGCGTGACGGGTCGGCGAGTGCCCGGCACCATTGCTATGCTTTCCAGGTCGCGACTGGCGTTGAGATGGAGCCCCATCGGGGAGCGACTGGCACGGACCGACCGCACGCCTGGGCCGGGACGAGACGCCTCGTGGCGCTTGTCGCTCGAGGCAGCACCCAATGGTCCGTGTACCCGTGAAGGAGCCAGTTTTGGCCGAATCCATCTTCAACTCCCCGCTCGCCGAGGTCGACCCCGAGATCGCGGAGGTGCTCGAGCTCGAACTCGGGCGTCAGCGCGACTATCTCGAGATGATCGCGAGCGAGAACTTCGTTCCGGTCTCGGTGCTGCAGTCGCAGGGCAGCGTGCTCACCAACAAGTACGCCGAGGGGTACCCCGGCCGGCGATACTACGGCGGCTGCGAGTACGTCGACATCGCCGAGTCGCTCGCGATCGAGCGTGCGAAGTCGCTCTTCGGCGCCGAGTACGCGAACGTGCAGCCGCACTCGGGCGCGACCGCGAACGCGGCCGTGCTCTCGGCCATCGCCACCCCCGGCGATACCATCCTCGGCCTCGAGCTCGCGCACGGCGGCCACCTCACGCACGGGATGCGACTGAACTTCTCGGGCAAGCTCTACAACGCCGTGGCCTATGGCGTCGACCCCGAGTCGTTCCTGGTGGACATGGACCGCGTGCGCGACGCCGCCCTCGAGCACAAGCCGCAGGTCATCATCGCGGGCTGGTCGGCCTACCCGCGCCAGCTCGACTTCGCCGCGTTCCGTGCGATCGCCGACGAGGTGGGCGCCAAACTCTGGGTCGACATGGCACACTTCGCCGGCCTCGTCGCCGCGGGCCTCCACCCGTCGCCCGTGCCCTACGCCGACGTCGTCTCCTCGACCGTGCACAAGACGATCGGCGGCCCCCGGTCCGGCTTCATCCTGTCCCGCGACACCGAGCTCGCGAAGAAGCTCAACTCGAACGTGTTCCCCGGCCAGCAGGGCGGCCCGCTCATGCACGTGATCGCCGCCAAGGCGACCGCGTTCAAGATCGCGGCGTCAGAGGAGTTCACGGACCGGCAGGAGCGGACGCTCCGCGGTGCCAAGATCCTCGCCGAACGCCTGACCGCCGAGGACTCGCGCGCCGCCGGCGTCGACGTCCTCACGGGCGGCACCGACGTGCACCTCGTGCTCGCCGACCTCCGCCACTCCGAGATCAACGGCCAGCAGGCCGAAGACCTGCTGCACGACGCCCTCATCACCGTGAACCGCAACGCCGTGCCGTTCGACCCGCGCCCCCCGATGGTCACCTCGGGCCTGCGCATCGGCACGCCGGCGCTCGCGACCCGCGGGTTCGGCGACGCCGAGTTCACCGAGGTCGCCGACGTCATCGCCGAGGTGCTGAAGGGCGGGGCCGATGTCCCCGCGCTCCGTGCACGCGTGCAGAAGCTCACCGACGCGTTCCCGCTCTACCCCGGCCTGCAGCAGTAGGCCGCCTGCAGCGGTGGGCCTGCAGCGGTAGGGCTGCAGCGGTGGGCCTGCAGCGGTGGGCCTGCAGCAGTGGGCCTGCAGCGGTGGGCCTGCAGCAGTGGGCCTGCAGCAGTGGGCCTGCAGCGGGAGGCCTGCAGCGGTAGGGCTGCAGCAGTGGGCCCGCAGCAGTAGGCCTGCAGCGGGAGGCCTGCAGCGGGAGGCCTGCAGCGGTAGGTCGCTGACGTGCGCCGGCCGGCGAGTCCGCCGGCCGGCGCGGCCCTGGGCGGGTGGTCGGGCAGGCATCGCGCTGGGCTGGCGCCACTCTGGCTCGGCGTGGCGATGGGTCGGCGTGGCGCTGGGGTGGCGGCGCGGACACCTGGCCGGCTGCGTTCCGGGTCGGCCTCCGCGACCACGTGGCATCCGCTCGCGCGCCCTTGCCACACGCAATTCAGGAACTCCCAGACGACACGCCGGCGCGGGTGCCTCGGCGTCGGCGTGTCACGTCGGAACTCCTGAGCAGCGCAGTGGGCGAGCCGGCAGCCCGGCAGCCCGGCAGCCCGGCAGCCCGGCACCCCGGCACCCCGGCGCCGGCACGTCGGGTTCGGGATGACCGGTTCGGAAGTCAGGAAGAATGAGACGGTACGCCCAGCGCGGATGCCTCGGGGTCGGCGTGTCTCGTCGGATTCCTGAACACCGGCCCGGCCGGCGGCCCGCGACGGCACCCGGCCTCAACTCCCCGCGGCACGCGGGGGAGACGCAGAACTCGTACGACTTGGAGAGAACAGACATGACCGCGGTGAAATTGGACGGCGTCGCGACCGCGGCGGCCGTGAAGTCGGAGCTCGCGGTGCGCATCGCGCAGCTGCGCGCGAACGGCATCGTCCCCGGGCTCGGCACGCTGCTCGTCGGCGACGACCCGGGTTCGAAGTCGTACGTTGCGGGCAAGCATCGCGATTGCGCCGAGGTCGGCATCGAGTCGGTGCAGGTCGAGCTGCCCGCTTCCGCCTCGCAGGCCGACGTCATGGCGGCGATCACGGATCTCAACTCCGCGCCTGAGGTGACGGGGTACATCGTGCAGCTTCCGTTGCCGGCGGGGCTCGACGAGCACGCCGCACTCGAGGCCATCGACCCGTCGAAGGACGCGGACGGTCTGCACCCGACCAACCTCGGCCGGCTCGTGCTCGGCATCGAGGGTGAGTTGCAGTCGCCGCTGCCGTGCACGCCCGCGGGCATCGTCGAGATGCTGCAGCGGTACGAGGTGCCCATCCACGGCAAGCACGTGACCGTCATCGGTCGCGGCCTCACCGTCGGCCGGCCGCTGGGCCTGCTGTTCACCCGGAAGGGGCTCGATGCGACCGTGACGCTGACCCACTCGCGAACGGTCGACCTCGCCGCAGAGGTCCGCAGGGCGGACATCGTCGTGGCGGCGGTCGGGGTGCCGCATCTCGTCAAACCCGACTGGGTGAAGCCGGGTGCTGCCGTGCTCGACGTCGGCATCACGCGCGTGCAGGACGAGGAGACCGGCAAAGGGAAGCTCACGGGTGACGTGGACCCGGCGGTCGTCGAGGTCGCCGGTCATCTGTCGCCCAACCCGGGCGGCGTCGGCCCGATGACCCGCGCGATGCTGCTCGCGAACGTGGTCAAGGCCGCGGAACTCCGCCTGCCCGCCTGACCCTCCTGACCCGCCTGCGCGGCCCGCGGCGCCCTGGGTGCCCTCGGTGCCCCTGCGCCCTGCGCCCGCCGATGTTTCCGTTGGAACCGGATGCGTCCGTCGCCGCGGAAACGCCGCGCGCACTCGGAAACATCGGTGCGGCGGATGTCTCGTGGTGAGTGTGTTCGACCCCGCGTGAGTGTGACCATTTCACGGTCTCACTCGCGTGCGGTCGGTAACACTCGTGGCTCCGGACGTGGCGCTGCTCGCGCGGGGCGGTGTGGATAACCGCGGGCCCCGAGGTCGGCGGGCTCGTACGGTGGGGCGCATGTGCGGAAGCGGTCGATCGGTGCGGCCGGGGGTGGCGTTCGGGGTGATCGCCCTGATGATCCTCCTGGCCGGGTGTGGTGCGGACGGTGACGTTCCGTCTCCGTCGCCGAGTGCCACCCCGGCGTTCGATTCGGATGACGCGGCGGTGGCCGCTGCGGTGGCCACCTACGAGCGGTACCTGGCTATCAACGCGGAGATCAACGCCGATCACGGAGCCGACGCGGAACGCGTACTCGAGGTGACGACCAGCACCTACGGCACGCAGTTGCTGGCGGACTATCGTGAGATGCGAGATGCCGGAGTGCACATTACCGGCGTGCCGATATTGCGGTCCTCCCACCCGGTATCCATTGACGACGACCGGGGTACCATCGTGCTCGGCATATGCCTCGACGTGGGGCCAACGCGAATGATCAATGAGGCCGGTGAAGATGTCACGCCAGAGGGCAAGGACCTTGCGCGCCTGGAAGTCACGTTCGCGGCGGTCGCGAACGCGAGAGTCCTCCTGAATGGAAGCGAACTATGGTCCGGCGAAACGCCTTGCTGACCGGCTCGCTCCTCTGTTTCGGGTTGGCGCTTTGGGCATCTCAGCACACACCTGAATCTGCGTGGGCATATGGAGGATGCAATCCGAACCAATCGAGGATCTGTGCTGAGGTTACTGGCGGCGGCGTGGACCTGACGGGTTGGGCGCTGATCGGTGGTCGTGCTGGGACGCCAGGCGCGATCCGCGAGCCGGCACAGTCCGCGACCACGCCCAACGTCCCGGCCGGCGATCCGCGTGGGGAGCCGACGTGGTGCACGGCGGGGGTGTGCGGGTGGGCTCCCGAGGAGCCAGCCGAGGTCGAGGCGGGGGTGCCCAGCGTGACGCTCGAGGACGTGGCGTCGTTCCTCCCGTCGCTGCCCGACGGCGCGATGGAGCCGGGGCCCGGGGTCGCCGTGCGGCGGCTGCCCGCGAACTTCATCAGCGGCGCGACCGAGCAGATCGTGAGCGCGCCTCTGCTCGACCGTGTGGCCGAGGTCCGGTTCACACCGGTCGGGTTCGCGTGGGAAACCGGAGACGGAGGTCGTGTCGAGTCGTCATCCGCGGGGAAGAAGTGGGCGCAGCTTCGCACCCGGGAGTTCACGGACACGGCCACCAGCCACCGGTATCAGGAGCGGGGCTGGTACGAGGTCCGCCCGACCGTCACCTTCGAGGCCGCGTACCGGTTCGACGGTGCGGGCTGGACGCCGGTGGGCGTGCTCGATGTCCCCGCTCCTGTGATCAACGTCCGTGTCGTGACCGTCGACACCCGGCTCACCCGGGGGACGTGCCTCGAGTTCCCCGACGACCCGGGCTGCCGGTAACCCGCGGCCGCTACGCTTCCGCCGTGACCGCTGACCAGCCCCAGCTCGCCCGCCGACTCACGTTCGGCGGGGCGGTGGCGATCGGTCTCGCTTCGATGATCGGCGCTGG
>Ga0182737_1003915_pt1 | contig 10487 bp, 9 predicted proteins | sample eDN5th30CBELigOP_FD_128878 | JGI IMG/M metagenome (GOLD analysis project Ga0182737, IMG submission 128878) | Enriched Organic Plus compost microbial communities from Emeryville, California, USA - eDNA 5th pass 30_C BE-Lig OP (version 2) (version 2) ... | reverse complement strand
GGCTTGCAGTGGTCGAACGCTGAGAGTGCTTCGACAGTCAGCGCCTTCCTCATCCTCGTTCCCTTTTTATGACGACAGCATGGACTGCGATTGCAATATCAGTGGCAACCGACCCTGCCAATACGAGTTTCCCCACGCGCCTTCCTGTTCCCTTGGACGAGTGTGTACGGGTTGAGACTGCGCCCGACCGTCAGGCCAGCGCCAGAGCCAGAGTGGGAGCGGCGAGGGTCGTGGCCCACGACAGCCACCAAGATGCGGGGCGAGACCGGAACAAATCCAATGACGTGAAATTGGTGCACCCGACGAGATTCGAACTCATGACCTCTGCCTTCGGAGGGCTATGATAGCATCTCTTGCGACGACAAACAATCAGACTAATCAATAACTTGAGATCGCTCTGTATCGCCTGAATTCGCTATTTCTCGCTGCCATTTGTGCCAGGTTTGTGCCAAGAATAAAGTTTTGGGCAGCGATGCGCAGCGATAAGCGCGGACGGACGTTCCAGGGCTCAGGCTACCGGAACAGCCACGTTATTCCATTTGCCTTTGCCGTTATCCGAGGGGATATGCGGCGCAACATCCGCGACGGTGCGGACATGGAGGACCGGCGGCTCCTTATTCATGTCCCAGACATGAAAGATGTAGGCTTCGCCGGTTTGCTCGGCCTTGTTCCACTCATTGCGCGTCAAGATGAAACGGAGCGGCGAAACGGTGGTCGATTTCACCTCGATCATCCGGTTTTGAAGGCCGGTCTCGCCCTGGTCATATGATAGGACATCGTAGCCAGCGTAATTATCGTCGAATCCCGGCCACTCCGGCTCTTTGTCGATTCCAATCGCATTCAAGCGCGCCCGCTCATGATCGAGCGTCAGTATCTCGGCATAGCGGCCTTGCTCCATCTTCTCCTGGTCGGACATGAGGCGCGCATACCCCGAGACAGCATCCCACCACGTCACGACATGGAGCGGCGTCGGATCCTCCAGAAGCCCCGCCGCCGCAAAGACATCCTGATCGTTCGCGTCTAGCGTTCGCACGAAACGCCTGCGTCCGCTGCGCATGGCCCTGGCCCATATCGGCTGGTGCTTTATCAGCACGGCCTTGATGCAGCTTTGATAGAAGGCGTGTCCGTCCATCGGGCAGTCGGCTTCGACCAGCGAGGAAAGATGCACGGATGCTTCCATGTCCAGCGTATGCGCATCAGCTTCGACCTGATCGATCAGGCCAAGAAGCTCCGAGATTTCCATACCGGGATGTCGGCTCATATACCGCCGTAGCAACCGTAGTCCTTCGAAGCATGGCAGGGAGAATACGCGCTCCGTGGAAATGAGGACGCTCATTCATCCTCCGGCGGAACTTCTGCCGCTCTCCCCTCCAGCTCTGCGATGAGATCGATGATGTCTTGCAGCTCGATATCATAGTCGATGGGATCGGCAGCTTCCTCTTCATCGAACGCTATTTCGTGAAGGTCGGGATCATTGAGCAGCATCTGCATGTTGCGGATTTTCTCGACCAGCCTGCGGCTGACCGACATATCAATGCTGCCGATGACCGGCGGGGCCTTCGACCGGTAAACATGGATATGGGTTTCCTGATCCGGGGGAAGCCCGAGGCGGTGGATGCGGTCAATCGATTGCAGGTAATGCGTCGAGACGTAGCTTCGGTCAGCATAGATGGCATTGTGACAGACCGTATGCAGACTGATCCCCTCGCCAGCGGCGGCAGGGTTGGCAATCAGCACGAAGCAGCCTGAATCCTCGTGAAACCGCCGTATGCGACCCTCCCGGCTCGTCGGATCGGTTGCAAGGCCGGACGGCACGCCGCCGTGGATGAACACGGGGTTCAGATCAGCAAGCGACGAAGCAAAGCTATGAATCGTGTCGGTGAAAATCGTCCAGATCACCGATTTCTGTCCCTGCCTGGCCAGCGCGTAGGCATGATCCATGACGGCGCGCATCTTGGACGAGTGGCCCTCTTCCAGGACGAGATCAACTATGCCGGAGTCGATTTTCACGTCGTCGTTGGCCATCGCGCTGAGTGCGAGAACCGGATTGATGGAGAGCTGCAATAGCCGCATGACGGACTTGCGCGCCTTCAGAAACTGCGCATCGCCCATGCCGTGCGAGACTTGTTTGGAGTAGTTGCGTAGAAACTCGTTGCGAACAATCGAGTAGAGGGCAAGCTGCCCATCATCCATGCTGACATCAATGAAGTGCCGCTTGGCCTTGGGAAGTCCAAGCTCTTGCTTGGTGGTGCGGACGTACAGATTGCCAAGAACATCGCGAGGCGATTTGCCGTGGGATATCTCAAGGCCGTAACCATGCCCCGGCCACAGGAAATCGAGTTGTGATTCAATATCCGAGGCCGCTTGCGGCATCGGCGTTCCCGTCAAAATATCGCGCCGAACGGGATCATCTGCCACGCGCAGTAGAAATGCGCCGCGTTGGGAGTTCCAGCCGGCTTTCATGCGGTGCGCTTCATCCAAAACGAGATGGGTTTCGGTGGTCGCAAAATGCGTGGAAAGCAAGCCCTGCTGCCGGATTGCCATATCATAGGAAATGACAAACCGGGTCGCCCCGGAATGAAGTGCTTCGCGTGTCTGCTCTTCCGAGCCGGTTAAAAGTGTGAAGGGCTCATCGCCGCCATCCGGGGCATCCTCTTCCATGCATTCAGCGACGATATCGCTCCACGCTTGAAAGGCAGCCTTTGGCGCAACCACCATGAAATGCTGACCGGGTTTGCGCGTCAGCAAATGCAACGCGAAGGTCACGGTGGTCTTGCCCGCACCCGGTACAGAGAAATTCGCCCCGTTGCTCAAAGCCAAAAGCCGCGCCAGATCCCGAAGCTGAAACGGCTTGAGGTCGCGCTTGGTGAAACCAAGCGCTCGCAAGCGCTCTTCGACTTCTTGCGGGGGCAACTCCGCTGTGAGTTGGGCGCGTTGCGCCCTTGTCTTCTTGATCTGCGCGGCGAACGCGCGCAACTTATCGGCGGCAACTCCTTCCGGCTTGAATCGGAAATGTAGGTTGACTTGGTTCGTCTTGCTGCCGAGCTCCCGCACCACGCCAAGCGTGTCGGGCCATGAGAGCGATATCTCTCCGCCCGAGATGGTGTGATCAAGCTTCTTGGTCCGGATGGCCAGCTTCAAGCGGGACCAGATCGGCGTTTCCAGTCCATCCGGCGAAACAGCGAGAGTGCCAGTGTGATCCGCATTGTAGCGAACATCTACGGCAGTCGGCTCATCGCTCACGGAAGATCACCCCTCATCTGAACCAACTTCGGGGTCTTGCTCACCGGCCTGCCGCGCAGCAATCGCGGTCTCGATCTTATCCAGTGCGCCTCGGATCGTCTCGATTTGCTTGAGCAGGGCCGGGAGGGTTTCGGTTCCCGCATAGCTCACATCAATGCCTGCGATCTTCGAATTGGCCTGCGAGAGCGCTCGCAGCGCGGCTTGCTCGTTGGTCCGGCCTTTGTCGAGCTCAAGGACTGTTTCGCATGCATCGATCAGGGTTTCGAGCACGTCATCTTTGGCTGTGTCGTCCCGAAGAGCCTCGATGATGGCCGTGTAATCTCTCGTCGCATCATCGGCATCGATGTCGATGGCAAAGTCATCATCATCAACGGTCTCGTCTTGATAATTGGAGAGATCAAGCTGCTCTTCTAGAATCGCAAGCACGTTGGGCGCCAGCTTGCCAAACGCGGCATTGAACCGGTACACGCGCCCACTGATTTTATCGCGGTTCTCGTAAATCGACCATGCTATCGCACGGCTTGCGTTTTGCAGATTGGTGTCTTTTCTGGCGATGCTTTTAGGCAGATCGCCGAAAATCTGCTGGCCTTCCTGCACACGCTCGTATTCACCCGGCTTTTCAAGCCATTCGCTCAAGTAAAGATCGGCCTCATCGAGCGCCTGGAGGACATTCTCGATGTCTGATTTGCTGCGGCGGAGCCGGTCAGCCACTTCCTTGGTGGATCTGCCCTTATCCACCTGCCTGCGGATCAAGCGGGCATCGCCGATCCAGTCGTAATCAAGCTTCGTCTGCGGGCGCGCTTGCAGGTCCGCCTCAATGTCATCGATCTCATCGCGCGAAACATCGGGCGGCAAGACAGCGCAGCGGATGTTTGTGAAACGCTCGTCAACCGAACCGTCGCTTTTGCGCAAAAGCTCGCGCATGGCGCTGAGCCGCCGGTTGCCATTGACGACGACACCTGAACTGCTGATCAGGATCGGCTCGCGCTGCCCGTCTTGCTGCAAGACGGCGATGATCGGCGTGACCGAATCCGTTCCTTGCTTTGCCAGCTTGGCCAGAATCTCGTGCTGGGCTTGCTGCGCCGTGGTGAGTTCCTGGCCTTTCGCAAAGAAATCCTTATCCAGTCCCCCCCGCGCGATCTCCGTCTGCTGGGCGCTAAACGTGCGGCAGTTCTCCATGCGGTAAAGCGGGACGTTGATTGGCAGCGAGATAACCTTGGGGGTGAAGGTGCCGCTTCTGAAATCGAAGATGGTTTCCCCAAACTCGGTGGAGGCAGCAACGCGCTTTTCGATCATGGCTTCGCGTTCGGAGCGCGGCGTCAACTTGATGGCGTAGGTCATGATCCCTTTCTTCACTCAAAGGCGATGACAAGTATCGGCACGGTGATCACCCGATCAAAGAGCTGTAGCTCATTGATGACGCGCTCGGCGTTGGCGATGTTATCGCCGATCAGCTTTGCTGCTTCTTTTGTCGGGAGAGCCAGCGCCGCCGCTTCGATGCGCTGGCTCTGAAACAGGTACTGCATCTTGAGCAGATCATAGGGTGCGCGGCTCATATTGCCGGTCTGCAACTGGAAGGCCAGATCGTCTTTCTGCGCAAAAACTTTCAGGCGATGACCTTGATCAAGGTCGACATTCAGCGCCCAGCCCTCGTTTAGAAACTCCGTTTCGACATGCTCGCGAATAGCGGGCGTGCAGCGCGGTTCGGTCTTAATCGCCGGAGCTTCGAAGACGTCAGTCAGCCATTCCTTGAGATCGCGCCGCTCCCATTCGGCACCGGCGCTGTGGTGATCGTCGTAGGTATAAGCGAGCTTCATGAATCCTACTTTGCATCGGGGTCATAGACCGGCTTGTTCATCGGGCGGGTTCGGAGTGTTCCGGCGCGAAACTGGTGAATGCGATCCCAGGCAATGTCGATATAGCCCTTATCGAGATCGCAGCCATAGGCGTTGCGGTTGTGTTTTAGTGCCGCGATAGCGGAAGATCCGACGCCAAGGTAGGGATCGAGCACGCTTTCGCCTTCATTCGTCAGCGCCAGAACCAGCCGCTCGACCAAACCAATGGGGAATTGGCAGGGGTGGTCGGTCTTTTCGACATGATTGGATTTGACGTTTGGAATATCCCAGACATCAGAGGGGTTCTTGCCCAACGGGTTGCTCGACAACTCGCCCTTATTCGGCCCTTTGAAATGCTTCTTGTTAGGATATTTCGAGGGCACGCGGACGGGATCGAGATTGAAGGTGTAGTCGTCGGTCTTTGTGAACCAAAGAATGGTTTCGTGCCGTCCGGAGAACCGCCGCTGGCAATGAAGGCCGTGACCAAACGTCCAAACGATGCGGTTGCGTAGCTGGAGGCCGTGATGCTTGAAAAGCGGGTATAGCATAATGTCGAGCGGGAATATTTCGCCGTTATCGACATGGTTGCCAACCTGCCAGCAAATCGAGCCATTGGGCGCAAGAAGCCGGACGGCCTCGGCGATGCAAGCCGCCTGATCCTCGACGTATTTTTCCTGCGAGGTCCGCTTCTCATATGCTTTGCCGATGTTGTATGGCGGCGATGTCACGATGAGGTTCATCGACTCGTCGGGCAAGCTGCGCATAAACTTGAGATTGCTCTCACAGGAGATAGTCGCCTGCGCGTCCCGCTTGAGGCGGCGAACATTGCCCTCACCTCGCGAATCAAGATTGTCATAAGCGAGGGCTTGCTTCGGTGCCATACGTTGTTTCTTCAGTGTAATTGGGGCCAGTAGGGGTAATACAGGCAATACAAGACAGATTCCTGTCTGACGATATCTTGTGGTGCGGCGCCTTTGCAACCCTTCAGGGCGGACAGCCCAGGTTATCGCCGGCGACAGCGAGGGCCGGCGGCATGAATTCGAACCATTACGTCTGGAAGCGAAACTAGCGGGCCGTTAGCTTCGCATAGCTCGCATTACGAAAGTGATGCAAGGCACTACGTGAGAAGCGACGCTCATCACGTAGTGTCGGCACGATATCGCACTATTACCCTCGGTCGGAGCCCACCCACCACCTTTGCACGGTTGGCTTTCGGTTTGTCTCCGGACTCGCTGTACTGTCTTTCCGATGCTATTGACTACGGTTGTCGAAACTATTTCCGGGGGCAAAGGTGGAGCTTAAGAGCGTTCGCGTACAAAATTTTCGTTCTGTCGAAGACTCGGGCGAGTTCAGCGTTGAGCATCTGACCTGCCTCGTCGGCAAGAATGAAGCTGGGAAGACCGCTATCCTCCAGGCGATCGCCGGCCTCAACCCGCATCCCGCCACTCCGTTCAAGTATGAGCTAGAGCGGGATTACCCGAAGCGGTTTCTCGCGCGCTACAACGAGCGCCACCCGACCCCTGCTAACGTGATCACTTCGAAGTGGCAGTTGGAGCCAAGGACAATCGACGCCATAAAGGATGAGTTTGGCCCTAACGTGATGAGCGGTGACATGGTCACCATCACACGCGGCTATGGCACGGAGCAGTCGTGGTCGCTCCCGGTATACGAGGCGAGGGCGATCGAACACCTCATCGCGACCGCGAACTTCTCGGCTCCTGAGAAAAGCCAACTCGGCTCGCCGACCGACAGCAAGTCGATGGTCGCGAAGCTGACCGAGCTTGCCCCTTCGAGCCCGAAGCACAAGGCACTGCTCGACAAGGTTTCGCAGTACCGGAACAGTCGCATTCTCTCTCACATCGTGGACATCTGCGAGGAGTGGATGCCCCAATTCATGTACTTCTCGAACTACGACCGCATGAACGCCGAAGTCCACCTTCCCAGCCTAAACCAGCAGTCACGGGACAAAACGCTCTTCCAGAGCGATGAGCTTCGCGGCGATCGACTGTTTTATGAGTTCCTGGAGTTCTCCGGCGTCTCGCTTTCCGACATCCTCGGCGCGAAGACGTTTGAGAGCTTCAATGCGAAGCTGCGGTCGGCCTCGAACATTCTCACTTCCGAGATCCTCGAGTACTGGACGCAGAACCAGGACATCGAGGTGCAAGTCACCGTCAATGAGGGTCTGCCCGGCGACCGCCCGCCCTTCAACGAAGGCGCCGTCGGACGCGCCCGCATCTACAACACCCTCCATAAGGCCGATACATCGTTCTCGGAACGCAGCGCTGGCTTCACCTGGTTCTTCTCCTTCCTCATCAAGTTTGATCGGGTGAAGAAGGAAGCCGGGAGCGGCGGCGTGTTCCTCCTCCTTGACGAGCCTGGCCTCACGCTGCATGGCCTCGCACAGGCTGACCTCCTGCGCTTCTTCGACGAGAAGCTTTCACCGCATCACCAGCTAATCTACTCGACCCACTCCCCCTTCATGGTGCCGCACAATTCGCTCATGGCCTCGCGCATTGTGGAAGACCTCGTGGAGCTCGACGATCGCAAGCGCCGGGTGCCGACCGGCACGAAGGTTCGCGAGGACGTGCTCAACGCCGATCGCGATTCGATCTTTCCGCTCCAGGGTGCGCTTGGCTATTCCCTCACCCAGACGCTTTTCGTCGGGAAGCACACTATCCTCGTGGAAGGTCCAGGCGACATCCTCTACCTCAAGGCGCTCTCGGCTGAACTCGCACGCCGGAAGCGCACGGCGCTCGACCCCGAGTGGGTTCTCTGCCCTACGGGCGGCATCGACAAAATCCAGTCGTTTGTCTCCCTCTTCGGCGGCAACGAGCTTGATGTGGTCTCCCTCTCCGATTTCACGAAGAAGGATCGCCCGAAACTCGACGCCATCAAGAAGAGCCATATGATCAAAGATGGTGGCGTGTTGACGATGGCCGACTTCGTCACCCAGGAGGAGGCGGATGTTGAAGACCTCTTCGAGCCCGATATCTTCTGCTCCATCGTCAACAGCGCCTATGGCCTGGAGGGCCAACACGCGCTTGATCCCGGCAAGCTTGCGGCAGCCGATGAGATACCGTTCGCCAGGTGAAGAAGGCTGAGGCTTTCTTCCGTGTGCTGCCGGAGAGCGTCCCCACCTTCGATCACTTCACGCCAGCAGCATGGCTCCTCGCAAACCCGACGATCCTCCAAAGCGAGGATGAGCCGATCCTGAAGACTTTGGAGCGCGCCGAGGCTATCTTTAAGGCCCTCAACGGCCTACGGAAGCGGAACTAGCTTCACCGGGGTGCTGCGGGGCTCGATCGCAGACGGCACGGCCTTGTTCCAGGGCGAGCCCTGGGAACCCGGCGGAGCTTCCGGGGCGTAGCTTACACGTTCCGGAAAGGCTACGAGCCGGCAGGACACAAGGTCGTCGCCGGATCCGAGGGCTTCCAGGAAATCCTTACGCCACGGGGCGAAGTACCAGTGCGAGTGCAGGGCGGCTGCGAGGTCACCGGCTACACTGCCGACAGCAGCGATGCCGCCCTGGTGTTCGACCCCACCTTCGACTGATCCCAACCGCCAAGGATCGGAATTCCAATCCTTGGCGGGTGTCCGTATACATCAGAGTAACGAGCATCCTGCCGTGAACCGCTAGCTGCGGCCCTCACGGGCCTTCGGTCGCTTTCTCCGCACCGCACAGACGGCCCTGGTCGGGCCTATGGTGGGGCTATAGTTGCACCGTGACATTGCCCACTCCATGCGGCCCTTACGGGCCTACTGCCGCTGCTAGTGTGCACCATAGACGGCCCTGGTCGGGCCTGCACTGGGAAGGGTCATTTAGGAAAGTCGAATTAGAGACCTCGGTAATACCACCATAGACCGCGACGAACCGGAAACACGTTGATTTTATTGCACTATTCTTGTCTAGCGAGCTTCATAGCTTTCGAGACATGTCCTCTGGAGACGCCCTCCCGCTCCGCGATCTCCGCCACCGTAATACCCTTGGATTGGAGAAGCAGGGCACGTCGGCCAAGAGACAGGCGGACCGCCTGCACTTGGACCCGAGGCGTAGCGCCGCGCCGATGACGGGACTCGCGGGTCCTGATGGTGTTGAGCTCCCGGCGCCGTTCGCGGTCGACCAGAACGCGAAGACCCGCCCCGCGCATCTCTTCCCTCGTGATCTCCAAGCGCGAGACCATGGTCTCTGCCTTGAACGCATATCGCGGGTCGCCGGGTTCACCGTCGGCACCCGGCCACTGCTCACCTGCGGCGGCGGCTTTTGCGCGGCGCAATACGGTGCTCATGCGCGACCTGGTTTCCCTTTCGGTCCAACGGCCGGTCTCGATAGACAAGGCCGCAATCTCCCGCGCCAGGACTTCGGGTGGGGCGGTGTGGGCCATTGCGCAGGCGGCAAGGAAAAGCCACTCATCACGGGCTCCCGTCGGCAGTTTTCCGTCGGCATGACGGTGACACCGCAGCCGGTGAAGGTCCGTCAAGACGGTCTCGTAATAGGTGGCTGTTGTGAGGTGGGTAGCGGGGCGCGACGGGGCGTCGGCATCGCGTTCGGCCTGCTGCCGCGCACGCTCGGCTTGAATCGAGTGAAGCTCGGCGCGGCGGAGGGGCAGCACCTCGTCGGCTAGATCATCGAAGTCATGGGCCCCGGTTTCGCGCAACCGTTCCGGATCGCTCCGAACGTAGACGGGCCGCACAATTTCATTCCGCCAATCCTTGGCACGAGTGTTCTTACTGCCGATGACCCGGAACACTCGCGCCGGATCCAGTGCGTTCCTGTCCGCACCGAAATCGGCCAAGGCCGCCGCCAAGTGCGACTGGACCGCACTCCATCTTGGCAGAGCCTTGGCGGGTATCCAGCTGTGGAGCCAAACGAGGCACAAGCCGTTACCGGTGGATAGGGCGTAGGATGGCGGTGGCATGTTCACTTCGTTCAGTCGCCGCATGGCGAACCAAAAGACGGTCTCGGGCTTATTATCCTGCCAGCGGATCCTCTTGCGGTAATCCAGGTCGACGTATGCACAGCCGATGTGCTTTACGCTGCTTACGCGGCGGCGTCGGCCCCAAAAACTCTGCATCGAGACGTATACGTCGACGTCGCCCATTTCGAGCATGGCGGCCGCACCGGCAGCATGTTCGACGCTCCAGACCGACTCTTGCCACGGTTTGTCGGCCCACGGCACGCGGCGGGCGATTACGAAGTTGCCGATGGCATGGTGATCGCCGGGGTCGTGCAGCGCAATGATCTGATGTCGGGCAGTAAAACCCGCCGCATCGTAGCGATGCGCAGCGATATCGGTGGATTTGGAGCGATCGAGGCTTGAAGCGGGGGCTTTTTGAGCCCCGGCGGTCACCGTACCCTAGGGCCGGGGACCTTGACGTTTTGCGTCACTTGGGCCACGATTTCTTGCACTC
>Ga0182737_1003913_pt1 | contig 10491 bp, 9 predicted proteins | sample eDN5th30CBELigOP_FD_128878 | JGI IMG/M metagenome (GOLD analysis project Ga0182737, IMG submission 128878) | Enriched Organic Plus compost microbial communities from Emeryville, California, USA - eDNA 5th pass 30_C BE-Lig OP (version 2) (version 2) ... | reverse complement strand
CAAAGACTTCGAGAAAACCATCGCTTCCTCCGAAGCGTGGATCTATATCGCAAATATCCGCTTCCTCACGCGGAGGATCGCAAAGGCCTGATATCGTGGCATTCTTTATGATTCAGGCTCTTATATGTGTATAGTATAGTTTCAATATATTGTTTAAATGCAGTCACGCGGATTTTTATATACTGGTGGGATATGCTTCTATTTACCTATTATTTCCAATAATTTTTACATCGATAATAGCAATTATTTTGTCTTTGGATTATAAATTACACGAGTTGGCGTTCTAGGGCGCGTTTTGATCCGATTGGATCAGATTGGCGCTCTAACTGTTTGTTTTTACGCGCATCTTGTCCGAAAGCTGTTTCACACTTTTCGGGATGAGCTCTAGAGCATTTGCTGTTTTGATGGAATCATTGCAAATGCTCTAACTGTTTGTTTTTACGTATGTTTTTATCCCGAAACCGGTTCCCCCTTTCGGGAGACATGCTCTAATTCAGCATAATGTCGCCGAAGCCCAATTCATCAGATTTCGTAACTGCGTGTTGATAGTGATTTTTTGCGTTGTTCCATCCAAGTATAGGCAACAGGATTGCTTCTTCTTGAACGGCAGGGAAGAACAAATAGTGTTTAGTCTTGGTTCTCAGTTAAATCTCCCGGAACGACACAGGATGTCTCCAACATGCCGAAATTTTAGTTGTTCGGCACCAGTAACTTGTTGATATTCGCCAGCAGTTACGAGGTTGTTTTGAGCCGCAAAAAACTCCTCAACCGTGCTGCGCTCTTTACCAGTACGGTTAAAACTGGATTATTGACATTTCTAGCTGCCGACTGGTTCCATCCACCGGTTCAACGACCGAACCAGGATTGAGAATTTCACCGTTCGCGATTTCATGCACACAGCCTGGATGAGAATAGCCATTGGACACGACAATGAAATTGTCGGAAACATTTGTAGGGCAGATATGTGGAATCTCGCTGTTCACTGCACTCAGTGTCGTCGATAGCACGATAAATGACAATGCCGATGCCAGCATACGGAAACCATAATACGCATTCGAATGTGCGTGGGTGAGCCTCCCATTGTTTCAAACATATATTAGAATGGAAGATATTATTATAGCGTTATTAAACCTCATTGTACTGACAAATCCCGCAGGTTCAGGGCGAAATCTTTAATCGTTAACAAATGAGCGCAGTGAAGCGGAATTCCCGATTGATGGCTGCTATTAGGGATCTGTTGCAAATTTTTCGTCAAGGATGCGGATTATAGTATCATGGCTTTTAAGAGTTGAGAATTATTTGATGTTTAAGGGCCGCCATTTCGATAAATCCGTTATCCTTTTATGTGTGCAATGGTATCAGGCTGATAATCTGAGCCTGCGCGATCTGAAGGAGAAGATGGCCGAGCGCGGCATCTCGCTGGATCATTCCACTGTGCATCGCTGGGTTTTGCATTTCAGCCCCAAGCTGCTTGACCGCTTCAATGGGAGAAAACGCGATGTCACGCGGAAATGGAACCTCGACGAGACTTATGTAAAGGTCAAAGGCGCGTGGTTTTATCTGTATCGCGCCATCGACGACTATGGCGATACGGTCGAGTTCTACTTCACCGCAAACCGCGATCTCCAGGCTGCGAAGCGCTTTCTGCGCAAGGCCTTGGCTCGCCATGGCAAGCCGGAGCGGATCACCATTGACGGCAGCCAGACCAACCGCATGGCCATCATGCAGTGCGATGCGGAGAACCGGTTGCGGCGGGCCGGAGGGCCCATCGCTATCCGATCCAGCAAATACGTGAACAATGCCATCGAGCAGGATCACCGCCGTGTCAAGCGCCGGATCCGGTCGATGCTCGGCTTCAAGTCCGAAGCAGCAGCCCGGACCACGCTTGCCGGTATCGAACTGGTTCACATGATGCGCAAGCAGCAGGGCGTCTTTGCAACTGCGAAAGCGCCCTCGCTCAAACGGCAATTCGCCGAACTCGTAGCATAACTGCGTCCAGCGATAAGCCGGTCTCCGTCACAACCGAATTTTTGCAACAGAACCCTATTAGTCATTTTGTTTTGACGGGTATTTTGCGGTTCCATTGCCAAAATTGGTTTGGCCTGAAACCCGGCTTCACTTTGGACCATGCCACCATCGTCGGCATCCCTTTTTTCCTGTGGCTCCGTGCTGTCGATCATCGCGATGTCGCCATCATAGGCCTCAGAGACAGCCTCGTGGAACGCCACGAGGTTTGCTCGGCAAAGTGGTGCGATAATCGACAATTCCCGTTGTGTGAGTTCATAGCGGCGACGTGACATCAAGCCTCCCAAAATCCGAGGCGTTTGAATCACCAATCTATTCAAATAGTGAGCCTATTTATGAGTGCACGGCCTAAGGCTGAAACCACGATGGATCGTTTCCAAGGAAGTATTGGCAACCGGCTTCGCACGCGCATAGCCGACAACCAGAAGGTGGAAGCCGCGGCGAAATCCGCGACTTTTTTCTCTCTGTGCATGGTGACAAGCCCGGCGTGGAAGTTTTGCTTCGACGCAGCTATGGTGCGGCAGCAAAGCGATGGAGAAAACCGTTGAAGATTTTTATTTTCGGCAGTGTGAATGTGGATGTCAGCGCCCGGATGGCCGCGCTGCCGCGTCCGGGGCAGACCGTGAATGCATCTGGCTACGGGATTGGCCTCGGCGGCAAGGGTGCCAATCAGGCGGTTGCGGTCGCCAAGCTGGGCGGTGACATTCGCTTCGTCGGAGCCGTCGGCAATGATGCCTTCGGTGAACTGGCCTTGAAGCAGATGCAGGAATTTGGCCTCAACACCGGAAGCGTGCGCATGATTGACGGCGTCGATACGGGGATCGCGATCATTCAGGTTGAGGAAGCGGGGCAGAACACGATTGCAGTTTGTGCTGGCGCCAATGCGCGCTGGTCGGCAGCCGACATCGATGCCTATGCCGCCGATATTGCCAGGGCGAAGATTACGCTGTTGCAGCGCGAAGTTCCCCATGAAGCCAATCTGGCCGTGGCAAAAGCAGCGCGTGCGGCAGGTGGCAGTGTTTTGCTTGATCCGGCGCCGGTCGGCGATGCAAGCCGCATGGCGGACCTGATTGCGCTCAGCGACATCATCTCTCCCAACGAGACTGAGGCTGCTGAAATTACCGGTATCGAGCCGACCGATCTTGCTTCGGCGGAAGCCGCCGCGCGCAATCTTCTGGAGCGCGGGCCGAAGACGGTCATCGTCAAGCTTGGGAGCCGTGGTGCATTGCTGGTGACGGCAGACGAGGTGAAACACTTCGCGCCGTTCAAGGTTCAGGTGGTGGATACGGTTGCCGCTGGTGACAGTTTCAACGGTGGTTTCGCGGTCGCTTTCTCGCAGGGCCAACCCTTGCATGATTGCGTGCGGTATGGTTCGGCAGCGGGCGCGATCGCGGTCACAAGAGCGGGCGCGGGGGCGGCTGCACCGACCGCCGAAGAAGTGGCGGCACTTTTGCAAATTAAGGCAGAATGAAAATCCGGGGCATTTTGCGCCAGTTTCGCTCATTTTGAGCAGAAAACTGCGCAAGAACCTCTTGTCAAACATGGCGAAGAAGCCGCGAGAATATGGTACTCGCGGCTTTTTTGTGGCTATTTTGTGATTTAGAGCGTTGCGAGACGTTCGGTCAGCAGGCTGAAGAAGCCGTCTGCATCCACATCCTTGATGAAGAGCGCGTTCTTCGGACGGTCGGTCACTTCCCACCAGTCGACGACTGTTTCGCCGATCGTCAGTTCCGAATTGATCTCGATTTCCACATTGCATTCGCGTCCGGAATAGAGTTCCGGCTTGATAAGATAGGCGATGACGTTCGGGTCGTGCAGCGGACCGCCATCGGTGCCGTACTTGGCTTCGTCGTAGCGCTCGAAGAATTCCAGCCATGCGGCGACCACTTCGCCAACATGGGTGCCGATGCCGCGAATGGCGGCGATGCGCTTTTCGGTGGTCAGCACCTTGTGCGTTACGTCGAGCGGCATCATGGTGATCCTGATGCCGGATTTGAACACGACCGCAGCGGCGTGCGGATCGACATAGATGTTGAATTCCGCCGACGGCGTGATGTTGCCGCCCTCGAAATAGCCGCCGCCCATCAGCACGATTTCCTTGACGCGCTCGGCAATCTTCGGCTCGCGGATCAGTGCGGATGCGATGTTGGTCAGCGGTCCGAGCGGGCAGAGCGTGACGGTGCCGGGCTCTTCCTTCATCAGCGTTTCGATGATGAAATCAACGCCATGCTGCGTCTGAAGCGGCATGGTCGGGGCGGGCAGGTCGTAACCATCGAGACCGGTCTTGCCATGGACGTTTTCGGCCGTCACGAGCGGGCGCACCAGAGGACGAATGGAACCGGCGAATACTTTTGTGCCGGGCTTTTTCGCTACTTCGCAGACCGTGCGCGCGTTGATCTCGGTGCGCGCCAGCGGGCCGTTGCCCGCAACGGCGGTGATGCCGAGAATGTCGAGTTCCGGGCTTGCGAGCGCCAGAAGAATGGCGACGGCATCGTCCTGACCGGGATCGGTATCGATAATGATTTTACGGGCCATGATGAGGGGCTTTCTGCGTTAAAGCTTTTCCAGCAAAAGTGTGAAGCGGTTTTGCGTTCGGAAAAAGCGTGACAAAGATTTAAACTGCGTTGCGCGCTGCACTGACCGTCTGGTCGACAAGCGCGTCGAAGGAGATTTTCGCCGGGCGGCGCATATAGGTGACGATGTCGTCGGCAAGAAGCGGCTTCGACCACCGTTCGGCGATGATGCCGGAGCCGCGCTGGATGGCGATCATGCTGAGAATCTGCGCGGCATTGCAGTCGACGTCGTGGCCGATGCCGCAGACGATTTCGAGCGTGCGGTCGAAATCGCCTTCGCCGAACCACAGCGCAATCACCTGTGCGGCTGCGTTCGGATAGACGTGAATCCAGTTATATTCGGCATATTCCGCATCGCATTTCGCCCATGCGTCCTGCCAGTTGCCGGCAGAACGGCAGGCATCGAGTGCGAAGGCCAGAACCGCACCATATTCGGTTTCGGCCGAAAAAAGTGCTGCCGTCGAGACCAGCAATTCGCGTGTGTCGCTGATAGCAAAGGCGCGCGCTGCCATGACAGCATTGAAGACTTCGCCCAAAATGCCGTTTCCGGCATGGGAGATTTCCGCGTCCATCCATGCGAGGCGGGCAGCTTCGCGGGCGCGCCCTGGCACAACCATGCCGCAGATTGTGCCGCGCATCTGCGCGCCAATCCATTCATCGAAGGGATTGTCGGACGTGCCGGTTTCGGGCGCGGTGAGGCCGCGCCGCATATTGGAAAGCGCGATTGCCTCTGCCGACCAGCCAAGCGGGATCAGCGAGGTCCAGCGCTCCGCAATGTCGGCGCTGGTCACAGCAGAACCCTTGTCGCCGAAGGCTTCGAGAAATGCGATCTCGAAGGTAATGTCGTCATTATAGGTGTTGGGCTCGCGCACATAATCGCGGATCGGTCCGAAGACCTCGGCGATGTTTTCCGCCGTATAGCCTTCGAGCGCCGTACCAGCCGCAGCGCCCACGAGCTGCGCCATCCAGGCGGCAGCGGTGCGGTCGCGGAAATCATCGGACTGGACGGCAAAGAGCACATCGTCAGGCCATTGAACGGCGGCGTCGAATTCGTCCCACGATCCGTAACGCACAGTTTTTTGCGACAGATGGTTCGGATCGGGTTGTGCCGCGCGCATCAGGACACGCAGGCGCATGTCGATGCGATACAGTGTTTCAAAGTCACCGCGCTCAAGTGCGGTCAGCCCGTCGCGAAGAAGTTCCTCATAAGGGGCAAGAACGAAGCCCTTGTTTTCCAGCGATTGCAGCGCACCGGCCATCAGGCATTCGGGTGCTGCCGATCCCGGCACATTGCTTTTCCAGAACATGGCCATGAGATCGTCCTGCGCCTTCATGACGGCGCTTGCATCCCAGGTCTGTTCTTCCGCTGTGCGCACCACCGGTTTCGTGTCGCGCAGCAGATCGCGGGTCAATTCCCAAGCTTTCATTTCATGCTCATTTCAAGATTCTGGTCAAGATTCTGGTCAAATTTCGGATATGCATTTCAGGAGTTTTTCAGTTGCTTTGCGCGCCGCTGACGGCGCGCCGCGTGGATCGTCAGTACGACGACCGGGACGAGATAAGGGATCATCTGCATCAGTTCGAACGGCAATCCGAGGCTCTGAAGCGTGATGGCGAAAGATTCAGCCGCCGCGAGAACCAGGCTTGCCACAAGCGTGCCCCATGCGGTTCCCTGCCCCATAACTTCGGCTGCAATCGCGATGAAACCGCGACCTGCAGTCATGTTCTGGGCGAACCAGGTAACATAGCCGAGCGACAGATAGGCACCGGCAGCACCGCCGAAGAGACCGGACAGGACAAGCGCCATCATCTGCACCCGGCCCGTATGGATACCGGCAGCACGCGCCGATTTGGGATCAACGCCGGTGGCGCGCAGATGCAGGCCGAAGCGCGTACGCATCATCAGAAGGCTGACTGCCGGGACGGCGAGAAGGGCTGCAAAGGTCAATATGTGAATATTGCCGATAAAGGGCACGGGAAGGCTTGGCAGCGCGCCGCTTTTCAACGCGCCCGACATCCCCTTGTCACCCGTTGCAAGGAAAAGCCCGAGCGTCGTTGCTGCCGCAGCGGCGATGTTGAGCGCGATGCCGGTCATGATGAGATCGGTGCCCAGCCGGTTGACCGAAAGCGACATCAGCCAGCCGAGAGCTGCACCTGTGATGAGCGCGGCCAGCAGCCCGACAGCCGGACTTCCGGTGGCGGCGCTCGCCAGAACGGCAATGAGTGCTGCCGACAGCATCATGCCTTCCATGCCGATGTTGAGGACGCCTGCGCGGTCGGAAATCATCACGCCGAGTGCTGCCAGCAACAATGGCGTTGCCACGCGCAGGATGGTGCCGATGAAGGATGGATCTAGGATTTGTGCGAGAACCATGCTCATGGTTGTACTCCGGCCTGCACTACCGCTTGTTCTCCTTCGCGATTGCGAAGGTTGCGGATCAGCCGCAATACGGTCGGATGATTGTGAATGACGCTTGCCGTCGCACCCACCATGATGGCGGCGGTCACAAGCCCCACCACTTCGGTCGGGATGTTCATGTTGCGGGCCAGAAGATCGCCGCCGATCTGCACGAAGCCAAGGAAGAGAGCCGAGGGAATAAGCAGAAACGGATTTTCGCGCGCCAGGATGGCGACGACGAGGCCGGTCCAGCCATAGCCGGGCAGATCGAGCCAGGCAAAGCGGGCATGAAGGCCGAGCACTTCCAGCGCACCGGCCATGCCTGCCACCAGTCCACCGACAATCTGCGCACGCATGATGATGCGTTTCAGCGGCAGGCCGAGATGATTGGCAAAGCCCGGACTGGAACCTGCGATACGGATATTGAGACCAGACCGCGTCCAGTAAAGCCAGATGCCGCCAGCGATACAGGCCAGAATGGCGATGATCGAACCGCTGTTGAGACGCGTGCCGGCCAACAGCCGGTCAAGCTTCGCATCTGGCGGAATCTTGAGCGACATCATCCCGCCCGCAGCCGGGTCACGGATGACATAGTTGAGGACGAACAGGCCGAGAAACAGGAAGGCATAGTTCAGGACGAGCGACGTCACCATTTCCGATGCGCCGAAACGCAGCCGCAGCGCTGCCGGGATGGTGCAGGCGAAACTGCCCGCAACCGCGCCGCAGAGGATCGCTACCGGCAGCGAAAACCAACCGAGCGAAGGGAGCAGGACAGCACCTGCCACAGCGCCGAGCGCGCCGAGGAAGAAGCCGCTTTCCGCGCCCAGATTGAACAGGCCGGAGCGGAACATGATGGTGATCGCAAGGCCGGTCAGCATGATGGGCGTTGCCGCTTCCACCACATTGCCCATATGGCGAATGCTGCCGAATGGTCCGAGGAAAAACGTCTTGAGAACCCCGGCGGGATTGTCCTGCATCAGCGCCAGCGGCACCAGAAGCACGGCCATGATGACGGCGATGACAAGCACGGTCAGGAAGAATGGAATGAGATAGGAAATCAGTCTGCGCATTACGCTGCAACTCTCTGCTTGAGCATGATCTCATCCAAAAACCGCGTTACACTTTTTGGGATCATGCTCGAGTCCCCAGCATATAAGGTCCAAGGACAGCCGGTGTGATGTCTGGTCCGTTTTCCAGAACGGCGACGATGCGTCCGTTGAAGAGAACGACGATGCGGTCGCTGAGGCGCAGCAATTCATCAAGATCGGCGCTGACCAGCAGTACGGCGCAGCCGCCCTGCGCCACTTCGTCGATGCGGCGGTGCAGGAAGGCTGCCGCCGAAACGTCGATGCCGCGTGTTGGCTGGTCGGCGATCAGGAATTTCGGATTGGTGGCAAGTTCGCGCGCCGCGATGAGCTTTTGCGCATTGCCGCCGGAAAGGGAATCGAGCCGTTCGGTGATTGCGCCTGCGCGCACCGAATATTGCTTTATCATTCCGCTGACACGGGCCTTGATCGCGCTCCAGCGCAGGAATGGTCCCCAGAAAATCTGCTTGTCGGCAGTAATAGATCCAGTTCCGGCTATCGCGTTTTCGGCGAGAGACAGGCCGGGTGCGCCACCTTGCGAAAAGCGGTCGGCTGGCAGATAGCCAAGACCTTGTCTGCGCCAGCTTGCCGTGTCAGCGCGCAGCATATCCTCACCGCTGAGGCTGATCGTGCCGCTGGCCGCTTCAGCAAGACCGGAAAGCACCGATACGAGGCCGCGCTGGCCGCTGCCATCGACACCGGCGACGCCGACGATTTCGCCTGCGCCAACGGTCAGGTTCACATCCTTGATGCGGTCTGCCGGATCGGCTGCTTTCGTCGTGACACCCTTCATGTCGAGAACGGTTTTCATCGCGTCATGCTTGTGGGCGCGTTGCGGAATGTCGACCGCATGACCCATAACCATCTGCATGATGGCATCGTCCGGCACGTCGGCAAGCTTTTCCGTGCCAGCAACAGCACCGGCGCGCAATATGGTCACGCTTTCGGCCAGTTCGCGCACTTCGTTCAGCTTGTGGGAAATGAAGAGGATGGTAATGCCTTCATCGCGCAGCGACTTCAGCTTGCGCATGAGTTCCTCGATCTCCGGCGGAGAGAGAACGGCGGTCGGCTCGTCGAGGATCAGGAGCCTCGTGCGGCGCGCCAGCGCTTTGAGGATTTCAACCTTCTGCTGGGCGGCGACGGAAAGCGCGCCCGTGATCGCTTCGGGGTCGGCGTGCAGATCATATTGCTGCATCAGCGCTTCGACCATTTTGCGCGCGCTCACACGGTCGATCAGCCCGGCCTTCACCGGTTCATGACCAAGAATGATATTTTCAGTGACCGTCAGGGTCGGCACGAGCGAGAAATGCTGGTGTACCATGCCGATGCCTTGTGCCGCGGCATCTTCCGGCGACCAGGATGCAATATGCTGTCCATCGACAATGATTTCGCCTGCCGTAGCATTTTCGATGCCGAACAGGATTTTCATGAGCGTTGATTTGCCCGCACCGTTTTCGCCGCAAATGGCGTGGATGGAGCCTGCGCGGATCGAAAACGACACGTCGCGAAGCGCCTGCGTGCCGTTCGGATAGACCTTGCTCACATCGCGGAAGGCGACGATTGGGCGAAAGGCGACGATAGCATCGCCGCCTTCGATATTTTCAGCTTGTTTTTCCACGATCAGGGACGAACCTTATTGCGGATCGCATTGAGATCCTCGGTGCTCATGCCGAATGCGGTCGGAACCGTGATCTTGCCTTCGGAAATCTCGTCGGAAGCCTTCTTGATGGCGTCCTTCATTTCCTGGGTGGCCATGGAAGCCATGTTGCCGTCCTGCACGATGCCGACAGCGCCTTCCTTAAGGCCGAGTGCTTCCGCCTTGCCGAACGGCAGGTCGCCTGCCTTGAAGCGTTCATAGGCTTGCAGAAGGCTGACATCGACATTCTTCAGAACGGAGCTGACAACCTGCTTGGCAATGGCCGGATCGCTGTCCTTGAAGATCGCTTCCTGATCGGAATCGACGCCCAGAACATATTTGCCGGTTTCCTTGGCAGCCGAAAGCTGGCCGAGGCCGGTCTGCGAGGCGACGACGAAGCCGAGCGACACGTCGGAACGATATTGCGCGAGACCGAGTTCCTTGCCCTTTGCGGCATCCATGAAGGAACCGGCATAGGAAATCGCGATCTTGGCATCAGGCATCACCGACTGCGCACCGGCAATATAGCCGACGAGGAAGTCGTTGATGACCGGAATATCCATGCCGCCGAGGAAGCCGAGATTCTTGCCGGTATCGCCGAGCTTGCCTTCCTTCAGGAGCGAAGCCGCCAGCATGCCGCCGAGATAGGAACCTTCGTTCTGCTTGTACTGGATGGAATAGACATTGTCGTAGCCGCCTTCTTCATAAGGCACGCTTGCATCATAGAGGATGTATTTCTTGTCGGGATATTGCTGGGCGACCGCGCCGATGGTT
>Ga0182737_1003912_pt1 | contig 10493 bp, 7 predicted proteins | sample eDN5th30CBELigOP_FD_128878 | JGI IMG/M metagenome (GOLD analysis project Ga0182737, IMG submission 128878) | Enriched Organic Plus compost microbial communities from Emeryville, California, USA - eDNA 5th pass 30_C BE-Lig OP (version 2) (version 2) ... | reverse complement strand
GACCTCGACCTCGACGGCGATGCGCCCCGAGATGACGTGCAGCCCGCCGGCGAAGCGCAGGATCGTCGCGAGCTCCGCCGCGCGCAGCGCGGTGGGGCCCGGCGGCAGCGCCAGGAGCTCGGCCTTGAGCCGGTCGGTCAGCGACAAGTTCATTCCCTTCCCAGGTCCCGGTGGCGCACCGAGACCGTCACGCCCGGCGTCCCGGACAGTCGCCGCGCGATCTCCTCGGCCATCGCGACCGAACGATGCTTGCCGCCCGTGCAGCCGACGGCGACCGTCGCGTTCCGCTTGTTCTCTCGACGATAGCCCTCGAGCGCGATCGACAGCGCCCGGGTGATCGCCTCCAGGTACGGCTCGGCGCCCGGCTGGGCGAGCACGAAGTCGCGGACCGCCGCCTCGCGCCCGTCGAGCGCGGCGAGCGAGGGCTCCCAGAACGGGTTCGGCAGGAAGCGCATGTCGACGACGACGTCGGCGTCGGCGGGCAGCCCGTACTTGAAGCCGAAGCTCTGCACCGTCAGCGAGACCCGGGGGGCGTCGTGCGAGGCGAAGCGGTCGCCGATCGCCGTGGTCAGCTGGTGGACGTTGAGCCGCGAGGTGTCGAGCACCAGGTCGGCCTCCCCGCGCAGGTCAGCGAGCCGCTCCCGCTCCGCCCGGATGCCCTCGAGCAGCGTCCCGTCGGCCTGCAGCGGGTGCGGGCGCCGGACCTGCTCGAAGCGCCGGACGAGCGCGTCGTCGTCGGCGTCGAGGAAGAGCACCCGGAGCTGCGGGTGCGCCGCGCGCAGCGTCTCGATCGCGTCCTGCAGGTCGGCGAAGAGCACGCCGCCGCGGATGTCGACGACCGCCGCGATCCGGGGGAAGGCCGTGCCCTCCTGGGAGCCGAGGTCGACGAGCGGCTTGATCATCGAGGGCGGGATGTTGTCGACGACGTACCAGCCGAGGTCCTCGAGCGCGTCCGCGGCGGTCGAGCGGCCCGCCCCGGACATCCCGGTGACGATGAGGAGGTCCTCGCCTGGCGTCTCGGTCGTCATGACCCCACAACTGTAGTCGGCTGCGCCGACGGGACGGGGTGGACGTGTGCCTTCGTCACCGCAGATCTCGGAAGAAGGCCGTGATGTCCGCCGCGAGCAGCTCGGGCTCCTCGTGCGGCGCGAAGTGCCCGCCTCGGGGCATGCGCGAGTAGCGCGTGACGTTGTAGACGCGCTCCGCCCATTCGCGCGGGGGCCCCGCGAGGTCGCGTGGGAACACGGCGACGGCGGTTGGCACCTCGACGCGCGAGACCCTCGGCGTCATGCCCGACGCGAACTCCGCGTACGGCCGGAAGGAGGTCGAGATGCAGTTCTCGAACCAGTACAGCGAGGCGACCGTGAGCAGGTAGTCGCGGTCGAAGCGTCGGAACACATTCCCGTCGCAGTCGCTCCAATTGCGATGTTTCTCCAGGATCCAGGACAGCAGTCCGACGGGCGAATCGGACAGCGCGGGCGCCAGGGTGAGGGGTCGTTGCTGCTGCTGATGCTGGTAGCTGCCCTCGATCTCGTTCCAGCGCGTCACGCGGGCGAGGTGCGCCTCCTCGTCAGGGCTCGGCGTGGAGGCGAGACGAGCGGGCGCCGCGACCGAGAGCAGATGTATGCCCACGACCGCCTCCGGATGCGCTTCCGCGAGGCGCGAGGTGATGCCGGCCCCGAGGTCGCCGCCGTGCGCGCCGTATCGGTCGAACCCCAACTCGGCCATGATGCGGTGCCATAGCTCGTGGATGCGGCTGTCGGGCTCAGGTCGCTGCGGCGAGAACGGGAAACCGGGCAGCGAAGGAATGACGACCGTGAACGCGTCGGCGGACCGGCCCCCGTGCTGCGAGGGTCGCGCGAGGCGCCGGGCCAGCGGGCGGAGCTCGAGGCTGGTGCTCGGCCAGCCGTTCGTCAGGATGAGCGGCAGGGCCTCCGGCGACTCGGCGGCGAAGACGTCGACGTGCACAGGCACCCCGTCGAGGTCGACCTCGCACCCCGGACGCGAGAGGACGTCGCGCTCGGCGGCCCGCCAGTCGAAGCCATCGGCCCAGTGGGCCGCCAGGTCGCGCAGTGTCGACTCGTCGGTGCCCAGGTCCCAGGACGCCCCCGGCCAGGTCGGGCCCCAGCGAGTCGTCCGGACGCGAGCTCGCAGGTCCTCGAGCGCTGCATCCGTCACCGGGAAGGTGGTCGTTCCGGTTCCGGTCACGGGACGACCACCTCGCTCCGCGGTACATCCGCGCGCAGCCGCTCGACGATCGCCTGCGCCGTCGCCTCGCCAATGCCCCGCACCGTCGCGATCTCCTCGGCGCTGGCGGCCTTCACGGCCGTCACGGAGCCGAAATGGCGGATGAGCTCCTTGACGCGCGCCGGCCCGACGCCCGGGACCTCGGTGAGCACCGACCGCAGATCGCGCTTCCGCTTGGTGCGCTGGAAGCCGATCGCGAAGCGATGCGCCTCGTCGCGGAGCCGCTGGACGAGGAAGAGCGCGTCCGAGTTGCGCGGCAGGATGACCGGGAAGTCGGCGCCGGGCAGCCACAGCTCCTCGAGCCGCTTCGCGATGCCGACGACCGCGATCCCCGCCGCCGCCGGTCCCGCCTCCTCGAGCGCGCGCCGCGCCGCCGCGACCTGCGGCTGGCCGCCGTCGATGAGGAGCAGGTTGGGGCGATAGGCGAACCGCTTCTTGCGCGGGGTCGTGGTCTCGAGACGGCCTTCGGCCTCCTCGACCACCGGTGCGTCGGCCTCCTCGACCACCGGTGCGTCGTCCTCCTCGGACAGCCGGGCGAGGCGACGGGTGAGCACCTGGTGGACCGCGTCGGTGTCGTCCGCCGCCTGCTCGATCGCGAACTTCCGGTACTGGTCCTTCCGCGGCAGCCCGTCCTCGAAGACGACCATCGACGCGACGATGTTCGTGCCGCCCAGGTGCGAGACGTCGAAGCACTCGATGCGCAGCGGCGCCTCGTCGAGCCCGAGCGCCGCCTGGAGGTCGGCGAGGGCGTTGCTGCGTGCGGTGAAGTCGCCGGAGCGCCGCAGCTTGTAGAGCACGAGCGCCTCGCCGGCGTTCTCCGCGGCGGTCTTCGCGAGCGCCGCCTTCTCGCCCCGCCTGGCGATCGACAGCTCGACCCGGGTCGCCCGCTCCCCCGCCTCGGCGCGGCGCTGCGCGAGCCACTGCTCCATCGGGGCGGGGTCGGCGGGCAGCGCCGGGACGTGGACGAGCCGCGGCGGCACGACGTCGGTGTAGGCGGTCTCCAGGACGGACTCCACGAGCTCCGGCAGCGGCACGTCGAGCTCCTTGTCGACCGTCCAGGCCCGGACGCCCCGGATGCGCCCGCCGCGGACGATGAACTGCTGCACCGCCGCCGAGAGCTCGTCGTCGGCGACGCCGAAGAAGTCGGCGTCGAGGCTGTCGGCGAGCACGACGGCGTTCCGCTCGAGCGCCCACTGCATCGCCTGCAGCTGGTCGCGCAGCCGCGCCGCCTGCTCGTACTGCTGCGCCTCGGCCGCCTCGCCCATCCGGCGGCGGATGTCGCGCACGAAGCGCTGGTCGCCGCCGTCGAGGAACGCCGCGAGGTCGACGGCGATCGCCTTGTGCTCGGCCGGGCTGACCCGCCCCACGCACGGCGCCGCGCACTTGCCGATGTCGCCGAGCAGGCAGGGCCGGCCGGAGCGGCGCGCTCGCTGGTAGACGCCGTCCGAGCAGGATCGCATCGGGAAGGCCTTGAGCAGCGTGTCGACCGTGTCGCGGATCGCCCAGGCGCGCGAGTACGGGCCGAAGTAGCGCGCCCCGCGGATGCCCCGGGCGCGGGTGACGAGGATGCGGGGCACGTCGTCGGCGAGGGTGATCGCGACATAGGGGTACGACTTGTCGTCGCGGTACTGGACGTTGAACGGCGGGTCGAACTCCTTGATCCAGGTCCACTCCAGCTGCAGCGCCTCGAAGTCGGAGTTCACGACCGTCCACTCGACGCTGCGCGCCGTGAGCACCATGCGCTTCGTGCGGTCGTGCAGGGTCGTCAGCGGGGCGAAGTAGTTCGAGAGCCGGCTGCGCAGCGACTTCGCCTTGCCGACGTACAGGATGCGCCCGCGCTCGTCGCGGAAGCGGTACACGCCCGGTCGCTGCGGGATCTCGCTCGTCCTCGGACGCCAGGGCAGATCCTCCGCCACGGCTAGCTCGCCTTCGCCGCGGCCCCGAGCAGCTCGCGCAGGAACTCGCCGGTGTAGCTCCCCTTCACGCGCGCGACGTCCTCCGGCGTGCCGGTCGCGATGACCCGTCCGCCGCCCGCGCCGCCCTCCGGCCCGAGGTCGACGATCCAGTCGGCGGCGGAGATCACGTCGAGGTTGTGCTCGATGACGATGACGGTGTTGCCCTTGTCGACCAGCCCGTCGAGCACCTCGAGCAGGCGCCGCACGTCCTCGAAGTGGAGGCCCGTCGTCGGCTCGTCGAGGACGTACACGCTGCGCCCCGTGGAGCGCTTCTGCAGCTCCGTCGCGAGCTTGACGCGCTGCGCCTCGCCGCCGGAGAGCGTCGTCGCCGACTGGCCGAGCCGGACGTAGCCGAGGCCGACGTCGACGAGCGTCTTCAGGTAGCGGTGGATGCCGCTGATCGGCGCGAAGAACTCGGCGGCCTCGTCGATCGGCATGTCCAGGATCTCCGCGATGTTCCTGCCCTTGTAGCGGACCGCCAGGGTGTCCCGGTTGTAGCGCGCGCCCCCGCAGACCTCGCAGGCGACGTAGACGTCCGGCAGGAAGTTCATCTCGATCCGGATGGTGCCGTCGCCCGAGCAGTGCTCGCAGCGGCCGCCCTTCACGTTGAAGGAGAACCGGCCCTGCTGGTAGCCGCGCGCCTTGGCGTCCGGGGTGTCGGCGAACAGCGCGCGGATCTTGTCGAACACGCCCGTGTACGTCGCCGGGTTCGAGCGAGGGGTGCGCCCGATCGGCGCCTGGTCGACGTGGACGACCTTGTCGAGCTGGTCGAGCCCCGTCACCCGGGTGTGGCGGCCGGGGATCTGGCGGGCGCCGTTGAGCTCGTTCGCCATCACCGTGTAGAGGATGTCGTTGACGAGGCTCGACTTGCCCGAGCCGGAGACCCCGGTGACCGCGGTCATCACGCCGAGCGGGAAGCTCACCGTCACGTCGCGCAGGTTGTTCTCCCTGGCGCCCTCGACCGTCACCTGCCGCTTCGGGTCGGCGCGCCGGCGCGCGCGCGGCTGGAAGACGGTCCGGCGCCCCGCGAGGTAGTCGCCTGTGATCGAGTCGCGGTTGCGCAGCAGCTCCTCGTAGCCGCCCGAGTGGACGACCTCGCCGCCGTGCTCGCCGGCGCGCGGCCCGATGTCGACGATCCAGTCGGCGGTGCGGATGGTGTCCTCGTCGTGCTCGACGACGATGAGCGTGTTCCCCAGGTCGCGGAGCTTGACGAGGGTGTCGATGAGCCGGCGGTTGTCGCGCTGGTGCAGTCCGATCGAGGGCTCGTCGAGCACGTAGAGCACGCCGGTGAGCCCCGAGCCGATCTGCGTCGCGAGCCGGATGCGCTGCGCCTCCCCGCCGGAGAGCGTCGCGGCGGCGCGGGCGAGATCGAGGTAGCCGAGGCCGACCTCGAGCAGGAACTCGAGCCGCAGCCGGATCTCGCGCAGCACCTGCGCCGCGATCCGCGCCTGCCGCTCGTCGAGCTCGACGGTCCGGATGAAGTCATAGGCGTCGGTCAGGCTCAGGTCGCAGACGTCCCAGATCGAGCGCTCGTCGATCGTGACGGCGAGCACCTCGGGCTTCAGCCGCTTGCCGCCGCACACCGCGCACGGCACCTCGCGGAGGTAGCCCTGCAGCCGCTGACGCTGGGAGTCGCTCTCCGCCTCGAGCCACTTGCGCTCGACGTAGGGGATCACGCCCTCGTAGCCGGCCGTGTAGCTCATGGTCCGGCCGAAGCGGTTCTTCCACTTGACGACGACCTTGAAGTCCTTGCCGCGCAGCACCGTCTCTCGGACCTCCTCAGGCAGCTCGCGCCACGGCGTGCCGAGGTCGAAGCCGAGGTCCTCGGCGAGGCCGCCGAGCACGCGCTCGAAGTACTCGAAGAGGCTCCGGCCGCCGCTCGAGGCCGACCAGGGCAGCAGCACGCCGTCGGCGATGCTCAGGCTGGTGTCGCCGAGCATGAGCTCCTCGTCGACCGCCATCCGGCTGCCGAGGCCCGTGCACTCGGGGCAGGCGCCGAAGGGCGCGTTGAAGGAGAAGGTGCGCGGCTCGATCTCGGTGAGCGCGATCGGGTGGCTGTTCGGGCAGGCGAGCTTCTCGGAGAACGTCCGGGTCCGGGCCTCGTCCTTCGCGTCGAGGTCGACGAAGTCGACGGTCACCAGGCCGTCGGTGAGCCGCAGCGCGGTCTCGAGCGAGTCGGTGAGCCGGGTCAGCAGCTCGGGCCCCGCGACGAGCCGGTCGACGACGACGCCGATGTCGTGCTTGACCTGCTTCTTCAGCGCCGGCGGCTCGGAGAGCTGGATCAGCTCGCCGTCGACGATCGCGCGCGAGTAGCCCTGGCCGGAGAGCTCCTGGAAGAGGTCGACGAACTCGCCCTTCTTCTGGCTGACGACCGGCGCGACGAGCTGATATCGGGTGCCCTCCGGCAGCTCCATGAGCGTGTCGGCGATCTGCTGCACCGTCTGGCGCTGGATCCGCTCGCCGCAGATCGGGCAGTGCGGGACGCCGACGCGGGCCCAGAGCAGCCGCAGGTAGTCGTAGATCTCGGTGATCGTGCCGACCGTCGAGCGCGGGTTGCGGTTCGTCGACTTCTGGTCGATCGAGACGGCCGGCGAGAGCCCCTCGATGAAGTCGACGTCGGGCCGGTCGACCTGGCCGAGGAACTGCCGCGCGTAGGCGCTGAGCGACTCGACGTAGCGGCGCTGGCCCTCGGCGAAGATGGTGTCGAACGCGAGGGAGGACTTCCCGGAGCCGCTCAGCCCCGTGAAGACGACGAGCGAGTCGCGCGGGATCTCGAGGTCGACATCCTTGAGATTGTGCACGCGGGCCCCGCGCACGCTGAGGCGGTGCTGTCCGGGGACAGGCGTGATCGACGGCACCTCTCGAGTCTACGGACCACCCCTGACACCGGGCCCCAGGGGGATGGCGCTCGCGGTCGCCGCCGGTTCAAGGCTCGATGGCGTAGCCGAGCTCGCGCCCCTTGGCGGCGAGCCGGCGGTCGAAGGTGAGGATCGTGGTCGCGCGGCCCGGCGCCCCGTCGCCGGGGGCGCCGGCGGCGAGCAGGACGAGGCAGTCCGGGACCGGGAGCCCGGTGCTCGCTCGCATCCTGGCGATGTCCAGGGGCGTGCCGTCGATCCCGACCTCCTCGATCTGCAGCTCGAGCATGCGCGACCAGATGTGCCTCGCCGCCGATTCCCCCGCCCTCGCCGGGCCGGACAGCACTTCCGCGATGGTCAGGGCGTGCATCAGCAGCTGCTCGTCCTCCCCTAGGTCGAGCACGCGACGAGCGTCGGCATGGAGGGCGTTGCCTTCATCGAGGAAGGCGATCACGACGTTCGCATCGAGGACCTTCATTCGTCCCACTCCGCATCGAGGTCGGCGAGATGGGCCCACATGTCCTCCGGGAACATCCCCGTGCCGCTGCCGGCCAGCTCGCTCAGCGGCCGTCGGTCCCGGCGGACGCCCTCGTGGATCAGTCCCCGCAGGTACTCCGCCTGCGAGATCCCCCTGCGCGCCGCGTTCGCCGCGATCCGAGCGGCGTCGTCCGCGGGGATCGCGCGCACCAGGATGTCCATCACAGGACCCACGATATCAGGTGGCGATATCGTCCGGCCGATCGAGGCTCAGCGGCTCGCAGCGGCCTCGGAGACCTCGCGCCACGCCTCCCAGGTCTCCTTCCGGCGGGCGTAGTCGGCCTCCATGATCGAGAACGGGGCGGCGCCGAGGAAGAGGCGCAGCGGCGGCTCCTCGGCGTCGACGACCGCGAGGATCGCCGACGGCGTCGCCGCCGGGTCCATCGAGGTCATGGGCCGCGACTTCCGCGCCTCGCGGATCCAGTCGTAGGCGGGCAGCGGCGCCGCCACGACCGCCGAGGCGCTGCCCCAGTCGGTGCCGTACGCGCCGGGCTCGATGAGCGTGACGTGGACGCCGAAGGGCTTCACCTCGGCCGCGAGCGACTGCGAGAACGCCTCGAGGCCCCACTTCGAGGCGTTGTAGAGGCCGAGATAGGGGAAGGCGCTGATGCCGCCGATCGAGGAGACCTGCAGGAAGTGCCCGCTGCCCTGCTGCCGCAGGAACGGCAGGGCGGCCTGCGTGACCCAGAGCGCGCCGAACACGTTCGTCTCGATCTGGTCGCGCGCCTGCTGCTCCGAGATCTCCTCGATGGCGCCGAAGAGCCCGTAGCCGGCGTTGTTCACGACGACGTCGAGTCGCCCGAAGTGCGCGTGCGCCGTCGCGACCGCCTCGAACACCGCGTTGCGGTCGGTCACGTCGAGCTGCAGCGGCAGCGCGCGGTCGCCGTAGCGCTCCACCAGCTCGTCGAGCGTCGAGGCGTCGCGGGCCGTCGCGGCGACCCGGTCGCCACGCTCGAGCGCGGCCTCGGCCCAGATCCGGCCGAATCCCTTCGATGTCCCGGTGATGAACCACGTCTTCGCCGTCGCAGGAGTCGTCATGCCCCGAGCATGGCACGATCGACGGCGCGACCGGGGCGATTCCCGGCGAATCGCGTGGTTCTACCGGACGTGGCCCGCCGTCTCCATCGCGCGCAGGTCCTTCTTCAGCTCCTGCACCTCGTCGCGCAGCCGCGCCGCGAGCTCGAACTTGAGCTCCTCGGCCGCCGCGAGCATCTGCGCCGTCAGGTCGGCGATCGTCGCCTCGAGCTCGGCCGCGCCGGCCGCCGCGATCCCCTCGCGGCCGAGCGCCGGCACGGGCGCGCGGCCCTTGCCCCGCTCGCCGAGCAGCTTCGCCGTGTCCGCGCCCTCGCGCATGAGCACCTCGGTGATGTCCGCGATGCGCTTGCGCAGCGGCTGCGGGTCGACGCCGCGCTCCCGGTTGTAGGCGATCTGCTTCTCGCGCCGCCGGTTCGTCTCCTCGATCGCGATCCGCATGCCGGCCGTCACCGAGTCGGCGTACATGTGCACCTCGCCGCTGACGTTGCGCGCGGCGCGGCCGATCGTCTGGATGAGGGAGGTGCTCGAGCGCAGGAAGCCCTCCTTGTCGGCGTCGAGGATGGCCACGAGCGACACCTCCGGGAGGTCGAGGCCCTCGCGCAGCAGGTTGATGCCGACGAGGACGTCGTAGACGCCGGCCCGCAGCTCGGTCAGCAGCTCGACCCGGCGCAGGGTGTCGACGTCGGAATGGAGGTAGCGCACCCGCACGCCGTGCTCGCCGAGGAAGTCGGTGAGCTCCTCGGCCATCCGCTTCGTCAGGGTCGTCACCAGCACGCGCTCGTCCCGCTCCACGCGCTTGCGGATCTCCTCGAGCAGGTCGTCGATCTGGCCCTTGGACGGCTTGACGACGACGAGCGGGTCGACGAGGCCGGTCGGACGGATGACCTGCTCGACGACGCCGTCGGCGAGCCCGAGCTCGTAGGCGCCGGGGGTCGCCGAGAGATACACCTTCTGGCCGACGCGCTGCAGGAACTCCTCGAACTTGAGCGGGCGGTTGTCGAGCGCCGATGGCAGCCGGAAGCCGTGCTCGACGAGCGTGCGCTTGCGGGAGGCGTCGCCCTCGTACATCGCGCCGATCTGCGGCACGGTGACGTGCGACTCGTCGATGACGATGAGGAAGTCCTCCGGGAAGTAGTCGAGGAGGGTGTGCGGGGCCTCCCCCGGCTGCCGGCCGTCGATGTGCCGCGAGTAGTTCTCGATCCCGCTGCAGAAGCCGAGCTGCTCGAGCATCTCGAGGTCGAAGGTGGTGCGCATCCGCAGCCGCTGCGCCTCGAGCAGCTTCCCCTGCCGCTCGAGCTCGCCGAGCCGGTCGTGCAGCTCCTCCTGGATCGCGCCGATCGCGCGCCGGATCGTCGTGGGGCTCGCCGCGTAGTGGGTGCCCGGGAAGATCGAGACGGCGTCCATCCGAGAGACGACCGCGCCCGTGAGCGGGTGCAGCGTGTACAGCGCCTCGATCTCGTCGCCGAACATCTCGATCCGGACCGCGAGCTCCTCGTACATCGGGATGATCTCGATCGTGTCGCCCTTGACGCGGAACTTGCCGCGCGAGAAGTCGTAGTCGTTCCGGTCGTACTGCATGTCCAGCAGGCGTCGGATGAGCCGCTCGCGGTCGATGCGCTGCCCGACCTGCAGCGCGAGCATCGCCTCGAGGTAGTCCTCCGCGGCGCCGAGGCCGTAGATGCAGGAGACGGTGGAGACGACGACGACGTCGCGCCGCGACAGCAGCGAGTTCGTCGTCGAGTGGCGCAGCCGCTCGACCTCGGCGTTGATCGACGAGTCCTTCTCGATGAAGGTGTCCGTCTGCGGGACGTAGGCCTCGGGCTGGTAGTAGTCGTAGTAGCTGACGAAGTACTCGACCGCGTTC
>Ga0182737_1003911_pt1 | contig 10494 bp, 8 predicted proteins | sample eDN5th30CBELigOP_FD_128878 | JGI IMG/M metagenome (GOLD analysis project Ga0182737, IMG submission 128878) | Enriched Organic Plus compost microbial communities from Emeryville, California, USA - eDNA 5th pass 30_C BE-Lig OP (version 2) (version 2) ... | reverse complement strand
TAACCCTGAGCTTTGTTGTCATTTGCAACTACTCAATTGACCCGATAACGGTGGTATCATGCCGAGTAAAAGAGCGATCTTTACACCCTTGTCGATCCTGTTTCGCCCCCGCCACAATACAAACCGATAGGCTGATCTGTATTCTGGTGGAGGCGCCGGGTACCGCCCCCGGGTCCAATGGGTTTATTACACCGTCCGTTTATCACCATAGTTGGCTTGCGCCGACACGCCGTATATAGGCGCGGTTGATTGGGATTGGAAGAGGGTGCGCAGTTTTTAACGGGTTTTGCCTGAAGACCTCGACAACCTGACCTTGCGTTCATTTTTCATTGACAGCCTGCATTTGCTGGTCAATCCTCGCAACATATCGGGGTCGGCAAGTAAATTCTTATATAGCCGGATTCCGTGGCTGAAACGGGGTGATGTACCCCATTCGAAGGAGAGTGGATATATGAGTGAATATCTCGCGGATGTCCGTCGCTACGATGCCGGTGCCGATGAAGCTGTAGTCGACAAGATCGTCAAGCATCTGGGTATTGCGTTGCGCAATCGCGATTCCTCGCTCGTTTCGGCAACGGACCCGGAGGAAATGAAGCGCGTCCGCACCAATTGGGTTGCCAAGAAACTTGGCCTCAATGACGAAGCCAAGGGCGATGAAGTGGTTGCGCATGTTGCAGAAGTCATGAAGGGCGACCGCAACAAAAATCGCGTCACCTTCTATTATCTGGTTGCAAAGCAGCTCGGAAAACTCGGCGACCTTTGATCCACAGCGATCTCGTGAATCCGAAGCCCCGGTGTCTCACACCGGGGTTTTTTCTTTATAGTGGTTTCAAAACGAATCGGTTCCGGATAATCCCCATGCGCACCTATCTCGATCTTCTTCAACATGTGCTGGATAACGGCGCGGACCGTGGCGACCGTACAGGCACCGGCACGCGGTCGGTTTTCGGCTATCAGATGCGCTTCAATCTTGAAGAAGGCTTCCCGGTTCTGACGACCAAGAAGCTGCATCTCCGCTCGATCATCCATGAGCTGCTCTGGTTTCTGAAAGGCGATACGAATATCGCCTATCTGAAAGAAAATGGCGTATCGATCTGGGATGAATGGGCAGACGAGAATGGCGACCTCGGGCCGGTTTATGGTTATCAGTGGCGCTCTTGGCCAGCGCCAGATGGCCGGCACATCGATCAGATCGCGAATCTCCTGAAGATGCTGCATGGAAATCCCAATTCGCGGCGCTTGATCGTATCGGCGTGGAATCCCGCGCTGGTCGATGAAATGGCCCTGCCGCCATGTCACTGTCTTTTCCAGTTTTATGTCGCGGACGGAAAGCTTTCCTGCCAGCTTTATCAGCGCTCGGCGGATATTTTTCTGGGTGTGCCGAGATTTTCCGACATCGAGGCGGTACCTTTCGCCCAAGCGGCTTGAAAGAAAAAGGTTTTCTTCGCGGATCGTATGGTACCGGTACCGCAACAGGAAACGAAAACGACATTCAAATTATTTTTTGCGCGACTGAGCGGTATTGCACTTATCGGCCTCGTTAAGCACAATCGGATCAAATAACAGAAGACGGAAAAAATGAGCAATCATCCCGAGTTCCAGTATATCAATATCCTTCGCCAGTTATTACAGCACGGTGACAGGCGTATGGACAGGACAGGTACCGGGACATTGGCAGTGTTCGGTTCGATGATGCGTTTCGACATGTCTGACGGCAGTTTTCCCGTCTACACGACTAAGCGCGTATATTGGAAGACTGCTGTTAAAGAGATGCTATGGTTTCTGTCGGGGCAAACCAATATTCGCACATTGTTACAGGAGAATGTTCGGATTTGGTCAGATTGGCCTTTGGCGAAGTATCGAAAAGCTACGGGTTCTTCATTATCTCAAGAAGAGTTCGAGACCAAAATTCTTTTGGATGAAGACTTCGCCAATGAGTGGGGGGATTTGGGACCGGTATACGGAAAGCAATGGCGTCGTTGGCGAGCAGCGGACGGGACAGAGTATGACCAGCTTGCTGAGGTTATTGAGCTGCTGAGAAAAGATCCAGCGAGTCGTCGAATGTTGTTTCATGCATGGAACGTGCCTGAATTGAAACAGATGGCATTATCTCCGTGCCATATGACTTATCAATTTTTTGCCTCTGGTATTGATGGTATGGCTCAGGCGCGGCTTTCGTTGATGGTAACTCAGCGTTCAAGTGACATGGGCTTGGGCAATCCATTTAATGTCGCGCAACAGGCGGCATTACTCGCAATGGTGGCTCAACAAGTTGACATGTTGCCTGGAGAGTTGATTTGGACTGGCGGAGACGTCCACCTATACCTTGACCACATTCATCTAGCCGAAACAATCATATCTAGGCAACCAAAGCCGTTCCCTAAGCTCGAATTTGCTCGTAAACCCGAGTGTATTGACGACTATAAAATCAGTGACTTCATCGTAACTGGCTATGATCCTCATCCGGCAATCCAAGCTCCAGTCGCGGTTTAGTTTAGCGCTCAACCTGACTGTGATCATTCGCAGAATTGACTCACGCACAGTCAGGAGAGTGATGCCGGGACAACAGGTGAGGCATGTCTTTACGTGACAGATTGGAAACGTTGCTGTCGCAACATTATTGCCAAGGCACCATTCCACGAAACAGATATGGAAAAATCGCGCGAAATCAGCTTGCCCGCATGCTGGGAGTACATGGTTCATATCTGACACCACATAGAGATATTCTCGAAACTTACGAGAATAAGATCGGAATTTTACATCCCATCGATGCTGCCATTCCACGTATGGAAGCCGTCGTCCAAAAACTTATTGAGGGCGGTACTTTAAATGTCCGTAACGGAAAGGTTGACCGAAAACAGATTGGCGATCTAGCTGGTATCAAGGCAGTAACGTCCATTATGGATCGATTTCCGCAGCTGATCGATTTTTATCGAACTGCTGATGCCCATGTTAAAGCTATTGACTACAAACGTCGAGATGTTGTGGCTTCCTTAGAACGGCTTAAGGCTTTTCTGGCTGATGGGAACAAGGAAATTCACAAGAACGGTCTTTCCTTCGATTGCGCGAAGATTGGCAAGGCGATAGGGATTTCAAAACATAGATTAAGACAACCACCCCTTGTCGATTTAATCAGTGAAGCAGAAGCAAAATACGAGAAAGAATTGCGAGCGGAAGGTCTCACCGGATTTTTTCATGGGAGAGTATTTCTGTTTAGCAATTTGGTTGATAAGGGGTGGAACGGTGGCCTCCTCCAAAGAATTGTACAAGTTTTTCAGAATACATTTTGCGAAAGACCAAAAACTAGTGTTGAGGAGGCATACTTAGCGACCGTTCAATTTCTCAGTTGGTTTGCAGAAACAAAAACTGAGGTAGTCCGTAGAGTATTTAAGAATGTGAACGATGGTGTACACTCAAGCCAATCCGACTGGCTAGAAGCACTTCTATCTTACAATTCATGGCTCCTTGGAACTCCTTCCTGCAAAAATGTATTTCACGTGCAAAATCTTCTTCAGGCAATGGCAACCGAGGGATTGGTAGCGCACATACCAATTTCATTCAGATCCAGACGTCCAAAAGCATCCGGGCATTATCCAACATTGGCTGAAGCCAAAAACAAACTAGCTCCCGTAAATCGGAATAACGAGACGAGTGCGGACGACTACCTACTTTTTGCTACGGAAATGCTTAGTCAAGCTGGCGCTGCCAAAGGCATCGAGGTTGATGCCCGTGAACAAAGCGCCTTTGTTCATAGTCTCAGATCGGAACTTGGCAAAAGAGACATCGAGCGTGGAAATAATCCGGCAGAAATAATAAGAAATTTGATGCGTCGCAGACTGGAGTTAATTGAGACTGCAGCACTGCAAAAGTTTGAATTCTACAAGGATACTTATGAGAGAGGACAGCAGCACATCTCTGTTGGGCGCGACTGTTCTAAGGATTGGCGGATGCTAACCATGGTCCGCGAAGGAAAAGCTGCGTACAGGAAGAGGCTTCGAAAATGGTTTCCTCTTGATGCACCTGATCAAGCAAAGGCGAACCTGCTGAAACTTTTGGAAGTTAGATTTGATTGTCTCGTCCCGACAAGCAAAACTGTTACCGAACCTGAATATTCATTCTTAAAGAAGCGAGCATTGGAGAACGACGGGTTCGTTGACTTGCAGGCGTCATTGTGGCCTTCACCTGAAGCGTTTGGTGCCGCATTGGTGCTTTATCTAATTCAAACAGGTGCGAACCCTGTGGTCGGTCGAGTAATGCCTGCCGACACCATTAGGCCCAGCCCAAAGGCCGGTTACATCAGCTTGAATTCTTCCAAGATCAAAGCTGGTGGAAAACCAATATACTCAGAGATCCCAGCAAATTGTCCTGCTGCAAAGGCTTTACTTTGGCTGGCAGACGTCCGCCGAAATCATAAAATACCTATTTCCCCGGAAAATGCTGGCATGTTCCACGTGCTACGCACGAACACTACTTTTCAGCTTATGCCCGACGAATGGTTTCGTGTGTTCTTCAAAAAGCTCATTTCCACGGTACCTGAACTTCATGACCTTCGCATCACCCCGGGTATGTTGAGGCCAACTGTTCTTTTGTTGGCGGCTTTGGAAGAAGACGGACGGGTGAGAACAAGCGTTACGTTAGGACAACACGGTGAGCACGTTAATCAACGTTACACAGGTCGATACCCACTCCTGTTGATGCATGACAGTGAAATTGCGCTTTTCAACCGATTCTATGAGACCTTGGCGGTACAGAACATAGAGAGCGCCCACATTATACTAGGCGTTGAAGCTCAAGAGTTTGCCAAGGTTCTCGACTCCATCGCCAGGACAGGGTTGGGTACATTGTGCCGCGATCCGGCTGGTAAGCCCGGAGCTCAGGGATTGCGTTGTACGACGCTCGATTGTTATGATTGTCCGCAACTTATTCTCTTGGCAAAAGTGGAAGAAATAGCACTTCTTCGAATCTGGCAATTGACTCTTAGAGACGTTGAAGGAGACTGGTTAAGAGACCATCCAGAGCGCTGGGAGGCAGTTTGGCTTCCTTGGCTCTGTTTCGTTGACGCCGTCGAAGCGAGAATGAAATTCAAATTTCGGAGAATTTGGCGAGATGCAGGCCGCTTAGCGGACAAGATTATGAATTCCCCTGATTTTCTTCCTAAGAAACCGTGGTGAAATGTCAGGTACTTCTCCAAACACACTTCATCAGCATTTACTAGGGTCAGATCGTATTCGGGCGTGGTTAGATGCAGGTACACCTTATGAATGTGATTGCTGGAAAGTCCATGATTCAGGTGGTCAAAATAAGACGCGAGAGTTGGACTTTGCAGTGCCTATGGCCGATGGAAAGCTGCTTTCTGAACATACACGGCTATATCAAACGGCAAAGGAATTGGTGTTCTGGTTACGTGAAGATATCTACACTAGTTTTACAGATGTATTTACGCATCGCAATTATTTTTCAATAGTCGTTCAACTTTGCTATTGGGTGGTCGAACGTCAACGATCATCTTTTGCAGAACTGAGCGCTCTCGATATCGAAGAGATGATGGGTGCGGCGGCCTTTGGGGCTGATCGCGTTTATGGAGCATCGAAGAAAGTCCGCACGTTCTTATCCCGCTATGATACGTGGGAAAGTATTCCGAACAAATTTCGTAAAGGCAGAGAGTTCGAGCGAGATGCTGTGATTGCTGCGTGTAATCTGCCGAAATGGAGAACTCCGAAGCTAAATTTTGAGTTCGAATATGCAGCTGAAAGGCTAAACGGAAACAAACTTCCGCAACGCCCGCAGTATTTTGACGAGATGTTAACAGAGACTCGCTTAAGATCTTATTTTACAGTTATTGAAGCATTATTTGTTTTCCGACAGTTCATGCGAGCCGAAGGTCTTCTTTTTAAACCTTTTCCAAATGGCGTTGATGCAGCAGCAAAAACGCTCGGCAGATCAGCCACAAAGGTGCCCATTGCACCAATAAATCTGGTTCTGAAACTGCTGGAAGAAAGTGTCATTGTAATAACGGGCACGGCCGATATTGCCCTTTCTGATTACAAGACGTCGGTATTGGGTCGTCTGAACGGTAACTATAAGCATTTCGAAGCCATTGCCGCGAGAAAGCAGTTAATAAAATTTGCATCAGCATGTTATGTTCTAATAGCTGCATTCACGGCTCGGCGGACAGAAGAGATTCGGCTAATTGAGCGAGATTGCCTTGCTGGTAATGACCAATTCGGCTGGTGGATGAAGGTTTTTATCGTTAAAAACCATAAGAAAAAGACTTGGATACCGGTTCCCAATATTGTTGCTAAGGCAGTCAAGTCTATGCAAAATCTGGATTTTCAATGTAATCTAGCGCCCACCGATCCGTTGTTCAGATTTTTTGATCCGATACTAAATAGAGTATCGCATTTTCACATCCATTTGACTCTTGATAACTTTGCAAGTTCGGTGAATGCTTGTTCATACTTAGACTCTGAAGAAACTTCGCGTGAATGGCATTGGCAAACAAGGCAGTTTCGCAGATTCTTCGCGGTTCTATTTCTTTACAGATATCAGGGCAGTATTGAGGCACTGTCCCATCATTTACGGCATTTTAACTTGGAAATGACGCGGTCGTATCTGACTCTCGATCCTGAATTGAGTGCAATATGGCTGAATGAAGAATGGGGGTTTAAGAAGAAACTTGCAACCGCAATTGCAACCGGTGACACTTCTTATTCTGGTGCGGTTGGTGACCGCTTGAAGAAAACGGCTAAGAAACTGGTTGAGAAGTTTTACGGTTCTTTGGTTGTTGTTGAGGAGGAGATCATAGAAATGACGCTTCGCATCATGGACCGCCAGCATTATATTTTTACACCGAAGCCATGGGTGATTTGTGCGTGTCCAAACACAGAAAAAGGGGCGTCGAAAGCTTCCTGCAGACGGATGGATTCTGCGCCAGCTAGTCACTTTGGCCCAAGATTCGCAAACGCAGGTCCGACCGTTTGCGGCGGATGCCCCTGGGAACTCACGACACCCCATAATAGAGATTACATCAAACGAGTGATTGATGAATTATCAGTGAGCGAGCCGAACGAATCCATCACGCTATTTGGCGAACTACAAACAGCTAATCTCGCCTCTTTACAAGCTTTTCGAGCAAAGCGGCCAAGTTAGGTTCTTATATGAATAGAGACGCGAAAACATCTGTTCATAACCGAATACTCCGGATTAAGTATCTGTTGCAGGAGTGGTCGAGAACAGGATTTCCGTCGGACGTTAAGTTGCCAACAAGCTTAAACAAAATCAGAGAGTGGGAAAAACCTGATCTTGGTATTGAGAAAATCGGTTCCAAGCGTGACTTTACGAAGACACATCGCTTGTGGGGCGACGACGTGAAAGAAATCGACGAGCTTCTCAAGTCGTTGAAACCTCAGAGGTCTAACAGAACACCTCACTATCGATCTGAGTCAAGCAGACGCGTCCTTGCCCAAACCAAGCTTCGTGAAAACGAGATCTTGTTGGCTAAGGTCACTTCGCAATGGCACGAAGAGCGGGAAGCATTGCGAAAAGCCAGTGCAAAAATTGAACATCTGGAGTTGAGTAATCGATTATTGGCGGATAAAAATTCGGCGCTAGAAGTCCAGCTTTCCGAGGCGCGTAGAGAATTGGCAAGTCGCGACGGTTCAATTCGTCTTCTGAGACCAAATGATGTCGGATAATCTCGGTCTGCTGGAAGGAATCCTTGAAACCTACTTGCTTCGCGGGCACGCGCCTAAGTTCAATGGTAAGCTTCATCGAGCGAGTCTTGCAAAGGCGCTGGGGATCAGCGAAAGCAAGCTTAGCCGAATGTCATCGCTACAAGAACGAATGAGCCGTTTTGAATATGATTACCTCGCCAATCTAGATGACTCGCGGGATGCCGCTGTACGTGAACGCGATTATGAGAAAGATGGTTATTGCGAAGCAACGGATAGCAAAATCCTATCTTTTAGAAAGACTGTACAAACGGGACGAATAATTGCTTCAATAGTGAAGTTCGATGGAATCGAGTATCGCATTCCTACGCTGGTCTGGCCATCCGGCATCGATGCTATCGCTTCAGATTGGCTGCGCAACATTGCAATAAAGCGCAATAGACCTTTCAGTACCGTAGAAGAATACGCAAAAGTATATCGCAAGTTTGTTAATTTTAGAGATCGAAATAATCATCGTTGGGATGACGTGAACGACGATACTCTACGTGCTTGGCTTGCTGAAATGAAATTAGATGGGCTGGGAGCACGGCGCATTAATAGTTCTATCAATACAGTATATGATTTCTATAGGTGGGCGGAGGAAACTGGTAGGCTCAAGGATCATGTGGAGATCGTTGAACGACAATTTCTCCCCGACCATTTGAAAAGCTTTAAGTTTCCGATCTCCAGTAGAAGAGTTCAACAACGAAGAAACGGTTTGATCACGACTACTTGGCGGACGTCAGTTTTTACGACCGGTGTCACCTCCAGTCATAATAAAAGGCACACGCCGACCGCCGATCAGATTGACAGTATTTTTGATATAGCGATTGATGATCTCCGACATGGGGCCCGCAACTCATTGTTGCTTTCGTGGGCCCTTGATACAGGAGGCCGCAATCACGAGATACTGCAGCTCCGCTTATCGGACCTCCCTCAGACTGATGATGAGTTGCGAAGGATGCACGAGATGGATTTCTGGCCGATATCGGTCAAACGCAAGGGAGGTAAAGAAAAAAGAGGAGTTTTGCGGCCCTCATCGGATCTGATCCGCCGTACCATCGTATATATAAAAACAGAACGTGCGGAGCTAGCGGCTCAAATCTGCGGGAGACAGCGTGGTGATTGTAAATACGTGTTTCTCTCGGAAAAAGGACGGGTGCTTTCAACTGATAGTGTTACTAGGATCGTAGGAAAGATTTTTAGAGCGGCAGGCGTCGAGAATGCAAACATCCATCGACTGAGAGCAAAGTTCGCGCAGAATATGGTCGAGGCAGCGCTGGACGCACTTCAAGATGCCGGGATAGCGGTTGGCGGAACATCAAACTGGCATGAGACTGCTCTTACCATGGCGCAAGAAATGATGGGGCATAGTTCAATTGAATCTTTAAGACCATATTTGCAGGTACTGTTGAAGCGCCGTGTGGATCTCTCACCAACATATCAGAAGAACAAGGAAAACGGCGCTCAGCGCGAAAGGCGCTTGCTAGGTGTTCAGGAAACACGCTTACTCAAAAGCGACACTGAGTTATCTCGCATTGCCAGTTTAATTAGGCAAGGCGAGAAAAAGGCGGCGGCAGAATCGCTTCGTTCGCTTGCAAGTGCGTTTGAATCCTTAGATGACTAACTTTCCATGGCGAATAGTCTGCTTCAAAATGTGGCGTAGTTTGTGCTCATAATATACTGCTCATTCTGTACTGATCACCAAACCCCACCAAAATCCGTTCAGCCCCTGTTCCCATCTATAGCCAAATGGATTGCAAATAATCCGACTTCGGCCAATCTGCACGTCGAATGCATGATGTGTATGCCCGCAAATCCACAGCGCAGGTGCTCGTTCGGAGTGAAGGATGTCATCGAAGGCATCTGATCCGCACGCAAACAAATAGTTGCCGATTGAGTGTGTATAGACTGGTGGTGTGCAATCGGAGTGTGGCATGTGATGTGTCAGAACTACTGTGCTGCCATCAAATGGTTCTGCTAGCTTTTGTCGAATGTAAGCGGCATCTGAAAGGTGTAGATCGAGCATATCCTCTGGCGTGAATGGCCTCCCATTTCCCATATGGATGGCACGGAAGTCATTCAGTATTGCCCGCGCTTCTTGCATACGCTGCGCCAGATCAGACTTCTTAGAGAGGTTCATCTGAAAATCGACCCATAGGCTCGCGCCAATAAATCGAATGTTGTCGATAATCACCTCGTCTTGATCAAGGCAGTAAAACCGCTGCGGCCATTGCAGAGAAAGGGTTTCGATTGCCTTGATGGTCTGCCTGTCGCTTTCAAGCGAGCGTTCTCGATCATTTATGAGCCACTTGTTTTGGTAGAATTCATGATTTCCAGGCACATAAATAATCGGCTTTTCAAAGCGTCTGATCAAGAATTCTAACGTGATGTGAAGATCAGGCGCTGCGTTGAGATCGCCAGCGATTATTATCAAATCGCATTCTGGCGCGTTCTCACGCGACGGATAGTCGACTTCTTGCAGTTCATGGTGGACGTCAGACCAGATCCAAAGTTTCATTCCCTTATCCCCTTTGTTGTCCGCAATTGCCGACAGTTTTCATGCCAAACCTGTCTATGACAGGCGCTCACGTTCCTCGACTGACCCGCAGAAAAATTCAAACTGCGAATTCAGTTGATGACGTGCAGCACGATGTACGTTTGTATGCGCCGTCTCTGCCCCATTGATTTTGGGTTTGCGCTTGAAGTATTGAGGTTTCGATCATTCGATGAGTGAGCACATTTGTTGCTCACAAATGAGCTAATTTTTGCTTTCATTCAATCT
>Ga0182737_1003908_pt1 | contig 10498 bp, 7 predicted proteins | sample eDN5th30CBELigOP_FD_128878 | JGI IMG/M metagenome (GOLD analysis project Ga0182737, IMG submission 128878) | Enriched Organic Plus compost microbial communities from Emeryville, California, USA - eDNA 5th pass 30_C BE-Lig OP (version 2) (version 2) ... | reverse complement strand
TTGCGGCTATTGCGACTGCACGCGGCTGCCGCAGGGCTCTGCGGCGCGGATGGCGAAGCCGGCCGCGTAGCCGGCGGGGTCGGCCGGGTCCCAGCGCACGCCGTCGAACAGCACGGCGCCGCGATCGGGCGAGGCCGGCAGCGGCGCGCCGGCCAGCGCCGCCGCCTCGGCGTACAGCCCGGTGCGCTGGACCTGCGCGGCCACGGCGCGGTAGCCGGGCGGCTCGCGCAGCAGGCCCCAGCGCACGAACTGGGTCAGGAACCACATGCCGTCGGACGGATAGGGATAGGTCACCCGCCCCTCGCCGTAGAAGGCGAGCGGATTGCGCTCCTGCCACGCGCGGCCGATGCCGTCGCGCCCCTGGCCGAGCAGGCTGGCGGCGATGGCCCCGGCCGGCTGGCCGATCAGGTCGGGCCGCGCCAGGCGGCGCGCCACGGCGTCGCGCTGGCCGGCCTCGTCGATATAGCGCGCGGTGTCGATCAGCGCCGCCACCAGGGCGCGCGCGGTATTGGGATGGCGCTCGACCCAGTCGTCGGTGGCGGCCAGCACCTTCTCGGGATGGTCGGGCCAGAGCGACTGCGAGGCGGCCACCGTGAAGCCCACGCCGGCGTCGACCGCGACGGTGTTCCAGGGCTCGCCCACGCAGCAGCCGTGCACCAGGCCGTCCTGCAGGGCGGCGACCATGCGCGGCGGCGGCACCACCACGCGGTCGACGTCGCGCAGCGGATCGATGCCGTGCGCCGCCAGCCAGTACGACAGCCACATGGCGTGCGTGCCGGTGGCGAAGGTGTGGGCCAGCGTCAGGCTGTCGCCCTCGCGCACGGCGCGCGCCAGCGCCCAGCCGTCGCGCACGCCCTGCCCGGCCAGGCCGCGCGACAGGGTGATGCCCTGGCCGTTGTGGTTCAGGCCCATCAGGATGGCCATGGGCGCGGCCTCGCCGCCTATGCCCAGGTGGGTGCCGTAGACCATGGAATACAGCGCGTGCGAAGCGTCCAGCGTGCCGGCCTGCAGGCCGTCGCGCACCATGGCCCAGGAGGCCTGCTTGCGCGGCGCGATGCGCAGGCCGTAGCGGCGGTCGAAGCCCAGCTCGGCGGCCATGGCGACCGTGGCGCAGTCGGCCAGCGGGATGAAGCCGACGGAAACTTCGGCCTTCTCCGGCGCATCGCTGCCGGCGACCCAGGCGCAGGGGGAGGCCGCGGCGGCTGCGCCGGGCACGCCGGTCGCGGCTGCCTCCGGCCCGGCAGCTCCCGCCGCGCCATGCTGCGCGGGCGCGCCGGCAGGGTAGCCTGGCAGGACCGGCGCGGCGCCGCCGGCCGTCCCGGCAGACGCCGGTCCGCCGCCGTCCGCCCCACCCTGCCGCGCCGCCGGATTGCCGTGGCGGCGGTGCAGGAAATCCACCACCGCGGCCCGGCAGGCCAGGTAATCCGGGTCCTCGGCCAGGGCCACGCGCTCGCGCGGGCGAGGCAGCGCCACGTCCAGCACCTGGCCGATGGTGGCCGCCGGCCCGTTGGTCAGCATGACGATGCGGTCCGACAGCAGCACCGCCTCGTCCACGTCGTGGGTCACCATGATGACCGTGCTGCGCGTCTGCGCGACGATGCGCAGCAGCTCGTCCTGCAGGTGCGCGCGCGTGAGCGCATCCAGCGCGCCGAAGGGCTCGTCCATCAGCAGCACCGAAGGCTCGATGGCCAGCGCCCGGGCGATGCCCACGCGCTGCTTCATGCCGCCGGACACCTCGCGCGGCAGCTTGCCCTGGGCATGCTCCAGCCCCACCAGCGCCAGCGCGGCGCGGGTGCGCTCGGCCAGGCGCTCGCGGCTTTCGCTGGCGCCGAACACGCGCTCGACCGCCAGGTAGACGTTCTGGAAGCAGGTCAGCCAGGGCAGCAGCGAATGGTTCTGGAACACCACCGCGCGGTCCGGGCCGGGCCCGGCGATTTCCCGCCCGTCGCAGATCAGCACTCCCGAGGTTGGCCGGGCCAGGCCTGCGACCAGGTTGAGCAGCGTGGACTTGCCGCAGCCCGAATGGCCGATCAGGGTGACGAATTCCCCCTGGGCCACGGCCAGGTCGATGTCGCGCAGCGCGACGAAGGGGCCGCGGCGCGTTTCGAACACCTGGCCGACGTTCTCGATGCGCACGAAGCGCTGCGCGTTCTGCGGGGCGGTCATGGCGGGCTCCTCATTCCTCGGCATAGGTGTAGCGGCGCGCCAGCTGCACCAGCGCGGTTTCCAGCGCCAGGCCGACCAGGCCGATGACGACGATGGCGATGATGATGTGCTCGACCTTCAGGTTGTTCCATTCGTCCCACAGCCAGAAGCCGATGCCGGTGCCGCCGGTGAGCATTTCGGCGGCGACGATGACCAGCCAGGCCGTGCCGATGGACAGCCGCACGCCGGTCAGGATGTAGGGCAGCGCCGAGGGCAGCAGGATGCGCGTGAATACCTTCCATTCCGGCAGGTCGAGCACGCGCGCCACGTTCAGGTAGTCCTGCGGCACCCGGGCCACGCCGACGGCGGTGTTGACGATCATGGGCCAGATCGAGCAGATGAAGATGGCCCAGATGGCCGCCGGGTCGGCCGCGCGGAACAGCAGCAGGCCCAGCGGCAGCCAGGCCAGCGGCGAGACCGGCCGCAGCAGGCTGACGATGGGCGACAGCATGGCGTTGACCGCCGCGTAGCGCCCCAGCGCGAAGCCCAGCGGAATGCCCGCCAGCGCCGCCAGCCCGAAGCCCAGGCCCACGCGCCGCAGCGAGGCCAGCACGTTCCAGCCTATGCCGCGGTCGTTGGGGCCGTTGTCGTAGAAGGGCTCGGCGAAGAGTTCGCGCGCGGCGTCCCAGGTCACGCCGGGAGTGGGGATCTCCGGCACCAGCATGGCGATGGCCTGCCAGGCGAGCACCGACACGGCGATGCCCGCGACGGGGCCGATCAGGGCGCGCACGACGCGCTCCAGGCGGGCGCGCCAGGCGAGCGCGCCGGAGGAAGCGGCGGATGCGCCGGCGGGCGAGGCGGATGCGGCGGCGGTCATGGCGCGTCTCCCTTGCGATTCAAGCCTTGACGGCGAAGCCGTCGGCGTAGCCGGCCGGATCGCTGCCGTCCCACACGGCGCCGTCGATCAATTTGGACGAGCGCATTTCCTGCGCAGGCACGGGCGCGCCCGCCGCTTGCGCGGCCTGCCGGTAGACGTCGATGCGGTTGACCTGCCGCGCCACCGCCAGGTAGTCGGGGTGCTCGGCCAGCAGCCCCCAGCGCTTGTGCTGGGTCAGGAACCACATGCCGTCGGACAGGTAGGGGAAGTTGACCGCGCCGTCGCCGTAGAAGCGCATCGCGTGGGCGTCCTCCCACTTGCCGCCCAGGCCGTCCTCGTAGCGGCCCAGCATGCGGTCGACGATGACTTCGGCGGCGGTGTTGACGTAGCTGCGCGCGGCGATGGTCTCGGCCGCGCGCCGGCGGTTCTCCGGCGAGGCGTCGATGAAGCGGCCGGCCTCGATCACCGCGGCGGTCACCGCGCGCGCCGTATTGGGATACTGCGCGACGAAATCCGCCGTCGTGCCCAGCACCTTTTCCGGATGGTCGGTCCAGATGGCCTGGGTGGTCGCGGCGGTGTAGCCGATGCCGTCGAAGATGGCCCGCGCGCCCCAGGGCTCGCCCACACAGAAGCCGTCCATATTGCCCACGCGCATATTGGCCACCATCTGCGGCGGCGGCACGGTGATGACCTTGGCGTCCCGCATGGGGTTCACTCCGTGCGCGGCCAGCCAGTAGTACAGCCACATGGCGTGCGTGCCGGTGGGGAAGGTCTGCGCGAAGGTGAACTCGCGCCCGCCCGCGGCGACAGCCTTGCCCAGCGACTCGCCGTCGCGCACGCCGGCCTCGCGCAGCTGGGTGGACAGCGTGATGCCCTGGCCGTTCTGGTTGATGCCCATCAGCACCGCCATGTCCTTGCGCGCGCCGCCCGCGCCCAGCTGCATGCCGTACATCATCCCGTACAGCACGTGGGCGAAGTCCAGCTCGCCGCTGGCCAGCTTGTCGCGCACGCCGGCCCAGGACGCTTCCTTGCTGGGCACGATCTTCACGCCGTGCTTCTTGTCCATGCCCAGCAGGGGCGCCATCACCACCGAGGCGCAGTCGGTCAGCGGGATGAAGCCTATCTTCACCTCGGCCTTTTCGGGCGCGTCCGAACCGGCCGCCCAGGCGCCGGCGCGCACCAGGGGATCGACCAGCGACATCAGGCCGGCGCCGGCCGCCGCGCCCAGCATGCGGCGCCGGCCGGCGTCGGGCTGGCCGCCCTGGCGGTCGGCGGACGGGGCGGGAGTCGCGGGATCGGGCGTCGCGTCTTCTCGTGCTGGCTTCATGGCTGCTCCGGGTGGACCGCTAGTGAGGCAAAAAAAAACGTTCCGGCACGCCCGGGCGTCAGCCCATGGCATGTCGGAACGTCGTTGTTCCTGTGCCGCCCGTCCGGCGGCGCGACGACCCTCGTTGGCCGTCGGCAGCAATCAAGCAAATGCCGTGCCAGGCAGCGCCGGAAGCCGTCGCGCCGAGTCGCGCCCGCTTGCGCCGCCGACCGCGAAGCCAGCAGCGGCGCGGGTTTGCCGGGAACGGCAGGATGCCGCGCAGGCGCGCGCCGCGTGCCGGGCAGGCCGCCCGGCTTGCGTGGCGACGCCGATCGGGAGGATCGATGCTGGTGCATTGCACCACCGCGGTTCACCGCCACGGTGCATGCGCCGGGCCCGCGGCGGTGCGTCGGCGCATGCCTGCCATGTTATTGTCGCGCCCCGTCCGGGCCCATGGCATGCATATTGCTTGAGCCGTGCAGCGGGGTAGCCATGCTCAAGGTATTGCTGATCAACGATGGGGAAGGCCGGGCGGCGTCGCTGCGGCGCACGCTGGCCGAAGCCGGGGTCAGCGTGCTGGCCGAGGCCGACGCCGGGCCGGAACTGGCGCGCATCATCGAACGCCTGCAGCCCGACGTCGTCCTGATCGACTGCGACGCCCCCGGGCGCGACACGCTGGAAGACGTCTGCGTGGCCAGCGAGCACAGCGCCCGGCCGGTGGTCATGTTCACCGGCGCCGCCGACCGCGAGCGCATCCGCGCCGCGCTGCGCGCCGGCGTGGCGGCCTACGTGGTGGGCGAAGTGCCGGCCGCGCGCATCCAGCCGCTGCTGGACGTGGCCATCGAACGCTTCGCCGTGGAGCGCGCCCGCCGCGAGGAACTGAACGAGACGCGCCAGCGGCTGGCCGAGCGCCAATGGGTGGACAAGGCCAAGGGCCTGCTCATGCAGATGCGCGGGGTAGGCGAGGAAGAAGCCTACCGGCTGCTGCGCGAGCGCGCGATGCAGAGCCAGCGGCGCATCGGCGAGGTGGCGCGGGAGGTGATCGAGCTGGCCAGCTGGCTCAAGCCCTAGAAGGCCAGGAACGCGCCATGCGGTCGCTGCGCCCGATGCGCCGCCGGGACGCATTGCCCTCCCGGCCCGGCAGTAGCAAATAACTTATATGCATATGAATCAAATAAATCAAACGTTGTAGTCATTTAAGCGACTGCCTATCATCAACGATCCCCAAGCGGTTTGCGCCGCCTCGTTTCCATCATGACGCTGTTCCCCCTTTTCGCCGACCTCGCCGGCCGCCCCGTGCTGGTGGTGGGAGGCGGCCCGGTCGCGGCCCGCAAGGCCGCGGCGCTGCGCGAAGCCGGCGCCGCGGTCGCCGTCGGCGCGCCCGAGCTGAACGACGAGCTCGCGCGGCTCGCGCGCGAGGGCGCGGTGCGCCACATCGCCGGCGCCTTCGAGCCCGCCTGGCTGGACGGCATGTGGCTGGCCATCGCCGCCACCGGCGACCGCGCCGTCAACGCCCGGGTGGCCGAGGCCGCCGCGGCGCGGCGCATCCTCGCCAACGTGGTGGACGACCCCGCCCTGTCGTCCTTCCAGGTGCCCTCGATCGTGGACCGCTCGCCGCTGGTGGTGGCGATCTCGTCCTCGGGCGCCGCGCCCGTGCTGGCGCGGCGCCTGCGCGAGCGCATCGAATCCCTGTTCGACCACGCGCTGGCGCCGCTCGCGCAGCTGGCCGCGCGCCAGCGCGCGCGCATCCGCGCCGGCCGCCCCGACCTGGGCGAGCGCCGCCGCTTCTACGGCTGGCTGCTGGACGGGCCGGTGGCCGCGCTGCTGCGCCAGGCCCGCCCGCAGGAGGCCGAGCAGGCCCTGCTGCAGGCGCTGGAAGGGCCGCAGGACCCGCCGGTCGGCCGCGTGCTGCTGGTGGGCGCAGGCCCCGGCGACCCCGGCCTGCTCACGCTCAAGGCGCTGCGCGCCCTGAACGAGGCCGACGTGATCCTGTACGACCGCCTGGTCAGCGACGAGATCCTGGCGCTGGCGCGCCGCGACGCCGAGCGCATCGCCGTCGGCAAGCGCCCGGGCGAGAACCACGACGCCACCCAGGCGCGCATCCACGCGCTGCTGGCCGAGCACGCCGCCGCCGGCCGGCGCGTGGTGCGCCTGAAGGGCGGCGACGCCTTCATCTTCGGCCGCGGCGGCGAGGAGCTGCAATACCTGCGCGCCCAGGGCATCGCCTACGAGGTCGTGCCCGGCATCACCGCCGCGCTGGCCTGTGCGGCCTACGGCGGCGTGCCGCTGACCCACCGCGATTACGCGCAAGGGGTGCAGCTGGTGACGGCGCACTGCCGCGACGGCTCGGCCGGGCCGGACTGGACGGCGCTCGCGCAGGGCGGGCAGACGCTGGCCTTCTACATGGGCGTGGGCCAGCTGGAGGAGGTCGCGGGATCGCTGATTTCGCACGGGCGCGCCGCCGATACCCCCTACGCCCTGGTGGAGAACGGCACGCGCCCCAACCAGCGCGTCATCCACGGCCGGCTGGCCGACCTGCCCGCGCAGGCCCGGGCCCACGGCATCGCCGCGCCGGCGCTGCTGATCGTCGGCGAAGTCGCCGGACTGGCGGGCGAACTGGCGTGGTATGGCGACGTGCGCGCCGGCGGCGACGCGCCGCCCGCGGGCGGCGCAGGACAAGCCTGTAGCGGCCGGGCCGGCGAGCCGGCCTGAGCCGGGGCCGGCGCTACTCGGCCTTCTGCTTGGTCCCGAACACCCGGTCGCCGGCGTCGCCCAGGCCGGGGACGATGTAGCCGTGCTCGTTCAGGCCCCGGTCGATGGAGGCCGTGTACACCGCCACGTCGGGATGCCGCTCGGTCACGCGGGCGATGCCCTCGGGCGCGGCCACCAGCACCAGCGCGCGGATGTCGCGGCAGCCCGCCTGCTTGAGCAGGTCTATGGTCGCGACCATGGAGCCGCCAGTGGCCAGCATGGGGTCGACGATCAGCGCGATGCGCTGGTCCAGCTCGCCCACCAGCCTTTCCAGGTAAGTCTGCGCTTCCAGCGTGCGCTCGTTGCGGGCGATGCCCACCACGCTCACGCGCGCGCCGGGGATCAGGCTGAGCACGCCGTCGAGCATGCCGATGCCGGCGCGCAGGATGGGCACCACGGTAATCTTCTTGCCGGCCAGCTTTTCCACCGCCACCGTGCCGCACCAGCCCTGCACCGAGGTCTCTTCCAGCGGCAGGTCCTTGGACGCCTCGTAGGTCAGCAGCGCGCCCACCTCCTGGGCCAGCTCGCGGAAGCTTTTGGTGCTGAGCTCGGCGCGCCGCATCAACCCCAGCTTGTGGCGGATCAGCGGGTGGCGGATTTCGTGCACGGGCATGGCGGGGGACTCCGGAAGGCGAAACGGGGAAATGGCGGATGGAAACGCCGGCGGGGCCGGGACGCAGGCGCGGCCTCGGACGGAAATGCGGACAGGGGCACGGTCGACGCCGGCAACGATAGCGCGTCAGCGCGTGGACAGCCAGGCCACCAGCGCATCGTCGAAGCTGCGCACGGCCGCGGCCTGCTCGTGGTTGACCAGGCTTACCACCAGGTAGCGCCGGCCGCTCTCGCCCATCACGTAGCCGGCGATGGCGCGCACGTCGCGCAGCGAGCCGGTCTTCAGGTGCGCCTGGCCGCGCGCCGGGTTGCCGCGCAGGCGCCGGCGCACCGTGCCGTCCACCCCGGCGATCGCCAGCGACGACACGAATTCCGGCATCAGGGGGGAATGCCAGGCCACGTCCAGCAATTGCGCCAGGCTGGCCGCCGACACGGCTCCCGTGCGCGACAGGCCCGAGCCGTTCTCGATGTTGAGCTCCGGCATGGGCAGGCCCTGCCGGGCCAGCACCGTGCGCGCCACCATGCCGGCGCCCTGCACCGTGGCCGGCCGCGCGCCGCGCTCGGCGCCCAGGGTCAGCAGCACGGTGCGCGCCATGACGTTGTTGCTGCGCTTGTTGATGGTGCGGATCACGTCGCCCAGCGGCGGCGACTCGTGCGCGGCCAGCAGCACCGCGTCGGGCGGCACCTTGCCGGCGCGCACCCGCCCGGTCATCGTGCCGCCCAGCTCTTGCCACAGATGCCGGATCACCGCGGCGGAGAACGCCGGCTGCTCCAGCGCCAGCCGGTACAGGCTGAACTCGCCGCAGGAGCCGGCCACCTTGCCGCTCAGCCGCACCGTCACGCCCTGCGCGGTCACCAGCGGCTGCGTGCCCACCACCGGCGGGCCGGGGCAGCGCACGTCGCTCCATTCCACCCTGCCCTCCAGCGTCACGCCCGGCAGCGGCGGGTCCATGACGGGCCGCCAGGTGCGGGTGGCGGGCTCGGGCAGGAAGATCAGCCGCATCGCCCCGAAGCCGACCATCAGCGCGTCGGGGCTGGCGTTGTAGGGCCGGTCGGCGGCGCCGTCGAAGGCGCCCGTGTCGATCCCGACGTCGCCGAAGATGCTGCGGTCGACCACCAGGTCCGGGATCTGCCGGATGCCGCGCAGGCGCAGCTCGCGCAGCAGCGACCACATATCGGTCAGCGTCATCTGCGGGTCGCCGCCGGCGCGCAGGTAGAGCGGCCCGGCCAGCGCGCCCTTGGCGTCCGGCCGCACGCCGGGGTCGGCCAGCAGCTCGGTGCGCCAGACGTAGCCCGGCCCCAGCTCGGCCAGCGCCGCCCAGGTGGTGACCAGCTTCATCACCGAGGCCGGGTTGCGCGGCTGCGCGGCGTTGATCGACACCAGCCCGGGCCCGTCGATCTGCCGCACCACCAGGGACAGGGACGACAGGGGCAGGCCGGTCTTCTTCCAGGCCTGCTGCAGCTCGGGCGGCAGCCCCTGCGGCAGGGCCGACGCGGCGGGCGGCGCCGAGGACGTGGCCGAGCCGACGGGCGGGGCGGGGTCGGCGGGATTGGGCCCGGGAGCACCGGGCAGCGACGCCGCGCCGGACAGCGGACGATGGCCGGGCAGCGGGGCCGCGTCGGGCAGGGCCGGCAGCGCGGGCGGGAAGACGGCTTCCGGACCGGCCTGCGCATGCGCCGCGCCCGCGGCAAGGATCATCGCGGCCGCCCACCCGGCCCGCCGCCACCGCACGATCCACTTCAACCCAACCATCGAAACCCCTGCGATTCCCGCCCCGGCCGCAAAAGCGTGAGCATACCGAATCGATCCAGGCAAATGGCTGAAAACCGGGGTCCACGCGGCGCGGGGTTGTAACGCCGCGACGGTCGCGGCGGCCGCGCGCCGTTCTACAATCGGCGGTTGCCCGCGGCGCGCCCGCACGGCGCCCCCCGCTTTCCGACCGCCAGCCACCTTGCCCGCTCCCGCCCAGCCCGCCTCCGCCCTGCGCGTAGCCGACTTCGACTACGAACTGCCCGCCGACCTGATCGCCCAGACGCCCGCCGCGCAGCGCGGCGGCAGCCGCCTGCTGCACCTGGACGGGGCCGGCGCGCTGCACGACCGGCGCTTTCCCGACCTGGCCGGGCTGCTGCGGCCGGGCGACCTGCTGGTGTTCAACGACACCCGCGTCATCAAGGCGCGCCTGCACGGCAGCAAGGCCAGCGGCGGCAAGGTCGAAGTCCTGGTCGAGCGCATCCTGGACCCGCTGCGGGCGCTGGCCCACGTGCGCGCCAGCAAATCGCCCGGTCCGGGCACGGTGCTGCGCCTGGCCGGCGATGCCTTCGAGGCCGTCGTGCAGGGCCGCCAGGACGATCTCTACCTGCTGCAGTTCCCCGCGCCGGTGCTGGACCTGCTGGAGGCCCACGGCGCCACGCCGCTGCCGCCCTACATCGCGCACGCGCCCGACGCCGGCGACGACCTGCGCTACCAGACCGTCTACGCCCGCGAGCCGGGCGCGGTGGCCGCGCCCACGGCCGGCCTGCACTTCGACGAGGCCATGCTGGCCCGGCTGGAGGCGGCCGGCGTCGCGCGCGCCTTCGTCACCCTGCACGTGGGCGCCGGCACCTTCCAGCCGGTGCGGGTGCAGGACCTGGCCGATCACGTCATGCACGCCGAGTGGTACACCGTGCCGCAGGCCACCGCCGACGCCGTGGCGCGCGCCCGCGCCGCCGGCGGGCGCGTCGTCGCGGTGGGCACCACCAGCGTGCGCGCGCTGGAGTCGGCCGGCGCGCCGCTGCGCGCGGCGCAGGGCGACACGCGGCTGTTCATC
>Ga0182737_1003906_pt1 | contig 10506 bp, 8 predicted proteins | sample eDN5th30CBELigOP_FD_128878 | JGI IMG/M metagenome (GOLD analysis project Ga0182737, IMG submission 128878) | Enriched Organic Plus compost microbial communities from Emeryville, California, USA - eDNA 5th pass 30_C BE-Lig OP (version 2) (version 2) ... | reverse complement strand
TCAACCGCGGCTGGCCGTTGGTGGTTGCCTCGGGCATGATGATCGCCTCGACCACCGCCCGCATTTCCAACAGACCTGAATCTTCCTGCGGCGCGATCGTTAGTCGGGTGATCTTATGCAACTGGCCCGAGCGATAGAAGCCATGCAGGAACGCCGTCACCTGGTCCAGCGAACCGCGGCCCGACACGGTGAACGGCAAACGCAGGTTTTCTTCCATCCGCGACGGCCGGGCTGCTTCCACCTGCGCGTTTTGCAGCCGTACTCCGGGCGAATCAATCAACTGGAGCAACCAGTTCTGGTACAGCGTGCCAGCCTGGCGTTCGTCGCTGGGCAGCGACCGTTCGCGCCAAGCGTCCATCCGATCGACGTTTTCGAGCAGCTCGATCTCGAGCATATCGCGGCGGCTCAGCTCAGCCAGCTTGGACGATAGCCGTGCTTCGCGTTCCTCGAAGATGCCGCTGACTTTTCGCCAGCCGAACCAGACGCCGAGAATCACTAAGACGCTGCCCAGCATCAGGGCTAATTTCTTTTCGCGGGCGGTCATGAGCGGTTCTCCCGAGCGGCGGGCGGATTGGCGGGAGCTGGGGCCGTAGTCGAAACCTCCGCGGCCTTACCGGCTTGTTCCGCGGACTCGGCGGCCACTTCGGCGGCGGGGGCCGCTTCGGCCGGTACGGCCAAGGGGTCGACGTCGCGTGGCGGGATCAGCACCTGCGACCGGAATCGCCATGCGTACCGCGGGCTCTTGGGTTCGCGCTGCCGGCTCTTGCCTTCAACACGGTGTTGCGCGTCGGCCAGCGCACGTTCCAGTTCATCCACGTCGCTCGACTGTTGCACGAGCCCTTCCAGTTGAATGTCGCCCCCACCGGCGCTATGCGAACTGAGTTGCAGCCGCGTCAGCACTGCCTGGCGGAAGTCGGGCGAACGGTCCGAAAGGTAATACATTTCGTCCAGCCATGAGATGTTCGAGGCCTGCCACGATTTGATCGTGTCGACCTTCTGTTGCATCTCCTGGGCTTTCTTGACCATGGATTCCGTGTTGCGGATGCGGCCCTCGGCGTCGGCAATCTTCTGATCCAGGTCGGAGAGCGTGCGGTAGAACAGCCACAACCCTCCCAAGATCAGCACCGCGGCCGCGGCAGCCGCAATGATCATCGTGCGGGCCTTACTTGGCGGCGGTGGTGCCTTGCGCGGACTGAGGAAGTCGAACGTTGGACGGGTTTCATCGGCCTGGTCGACCAGCGCGCCCAGCAGGGCAACAAAATGTTCAGGCCGGTCGGTCAGCCGCTCACCGCCGGTTTGCAGTCCAGCCAGCGGCGGACACGTATGCACCGGCAGTTGCAGGTTCTCGGCCAGTTGTTTGGCGACGTCTTCGTGGGCCTGGGTGTCGCCCCACAGGTACACGGCTTCCACGCGGCCGCTGCCGACCTGGTTGTGCACCGCGGCCAGCGAGCGGCGCACTTCGCCGATCAATGCCCGGGAATCTTCGGGATTGGCGACCACGTCGGTGGCAAGCCGGGCCGTACGGGTAAAGACCACGTTGCCCTGCGAAACCGCGGTCAGGTCGGCTTCGCCCGGTAGCAGGTCCACCAGCAAGCACATCGCCTGACGCCGCGATTCCGGCCGGCGGTTGAACAACGAAGCCGCCGCACAGGGCCGCAGCACGATCCGTTGCGGCTCAACACCCAGCTTCTCGCAAAGCTGCCGCACCTCGCGGAGCGTTTCCGGCGAAATGGCAGCCGCGAGCACCTGCCGCGGCTCGTTGGTCGCGGTTGTTAGGGGCAGATAGTCCAGCGGCCACTCCGCCCCCAAGGTGTTGAACTCCCGCATGGCCTGAAAACGCACCATGTCGGGCAGTTCGGCATCGGGCGCAGGCGGCAGCGTCAGCGGCTTCAGTTCCACGTTGGCCCGGGGAATGGACACCAGCGCCGGCGCGCGGCTCAGCCGCTTCTGCTTGAACGCCGCGGCCAACGCGTCGCCGGGATCCTCGTCAGCCCCCAGCGGCACCGCCACCAGATGTTCGACCACTGTTTGCTCGCCGCGCACGTTGACAGCGGCCAGCCGGGCTTGATTGCGATCGTATTCGAGTGCCAACCAGCGGGGCATATCAGGTCAACTCGCTAGGCTTAACAGGACTCAAGCCAAGTGGGGAAAGGCGGCACACCGCAGCCTTGCATGGCCAGCCGCGATTGGAATGGGATCACATGGCATCGAACGGACAGGTTCAGGTGCGGCGGCCGGCGGGAACGATGCCACTTCCCTTGGCCAGCCAGCCATTTAGGGGAAACTGCTGGTGGAATCATCCACCACGGTTTGCCCTAAAATATCGAGGGAGTAACCACGCCCCAGATGGCTGATATCTCTCCAGAATACTAGCCGAGGTTCGGCGCGGCTACTGTCAATAATCGCTTCGATACGGGCGGATGGCCCCCCCTCATCGAAGTAACCGACAATCTGAGCCCGAAACACATCCCCCCCTGCCGAAATCAGCGGGATTAGCTGCTTCATCTGCTCCAGATCGACGATGCCTTCGGTCAACAGCCAGGTTTCATGCCGCCGGGCGTCATTGCTATTGATAAACGGATCGACCTCACGCGTGCTAATGATCTGAGAGACCACTTCCTCATCAATACCCGGCAGCCCTAACAACAGCGCCTTAGGCGCCTGGTTGATATTGAGCCTGCCTGGAATAACCTCATTGGCATTCACGGCCGCGTAGTCCAACAGCTTGGGCAGGTACTGGGCCATCGCCACCATGTCGTCTTCGAACAGCACGTCGAGCGGCACCGGCTCCGTTTCGCCTTGCACGCTGGCCGAGGTCCGCACGCCGATCAGATCGAGTACCGTCGTTAACTGGACGCTACCTTCTTTTTCGAAGTCGATGCTGAGGCCGCCGGTAGCCTTCTGGGCCTCCTGCTGATTGTTGGAGTTGCCCATCGCCGGGCCGTTCTGGCGGTAGGACACGATGAAATCGGCCCAGGCCGGTTCGAACACCTCACTTAGCTGCGCGTGCAACTGTTCCAGGTCGGACTGGTTGAGGTCGATCTTCGGCTCGCCGTCGGGGTTCAAATTCTTTTCGGCGCTGTGCAGCGTGAAGTACGCCGACCAGCCGCGCGTCATGTCGGTGCCGGTTTCATCCACCACCATGCCCGCCATGAGCACCGACTCGCTGGCGTCGATCAGACCGTTGCGGTTGGCATCCGGACCGTACAACAGCTCCGGCGTGACATCCTTCACCAGCAGCAGTTCTTCCACCGTTTCCGGCGGACCGTTGCGGGGCTGATAAGGCGGATCGAGGCCCGAGTAATATTCGATCTCGGCCCCGAACTCGCGAGGCTCGTCGTCCGGGTCGATCCAATCAAGGATGGCATCGGCAATCGATTCGGTCATGCCCGGCAGGGCCATCAACAGCTCGCGGCCGCCGTTCTCCTGCTGGGCATCGGCGATCAACAGAGCCTGAAGGTTGATCCGGGCTGATTCGTCCTCGATGCCATACCGCAGCCCGGCATAGCGGCCTTCTTCGTCGATCCGCGAGGAAATGATGGTGAACCGGCCGCGATCCGCAGCCACGCCGCCGTCGTATACCAACTGGCCCTGGAACCGTGGATTGTCGTAATGGCCGCCGTACTGCAATTGGACGTCGTACGTCTCGCGGAGGAACTCGACGACCATCGCCACGCCGCTCTCAGCCAGGGCGCGCGCCTGGATGCGCCGGCCATGCAACTCGGCCGCCTCGTACTCGGCAATCATCAAGCGCGAATAGGTATACGCCGCCAGGCTCAAGACCGAAGACACCACCAGTACGACCAGCAGCACCGCAGCACGGCGGGGCCGGGTAGCGCGCGGCGCGACGGACCGAGGGCCAACTTCAGATCGGGTTCCCGTTTTGAAAGATTGCACGTAGCGTTGCCGCATCACCGTCCTCCCGTTCCCGAAGAACTGTCAGAGGATGAACCGCTGGAACCGCTTTCGGTGTCGGTCGTAGTCGTATCGCCTTCAAGCGTGGTGGGCTCGGCGGCTGGCAGGTGAACCACCAGCCGATACACACGAAGTTCGTCAAGCGAATAATTGCGCATAGGCGTCGGGCCGGCGCCGCCCCCGTAACCAGAAGCCGGCATCGCCAGCGGACCGCCATACCCGCCGTTTTGCAGGTCGTCGTCGTCGGCCGGCGGCGCGAAAGCCAGCGTGATTTCCACCGCCATGGGCAAGCCGCTGCGGGCGTCACTGTCCCAGTCGTAATACCACGACGTGCCATCGAAAAAACGGTACGTCAGATCGACGACTTCCGGAGCAATGACGAATGCGTCGTCGCCAGTGTCGTCGAGCACTCCCATGCCCTGGGCGTACTGCTCGGCGGCTCGGCTACGCACCCGGCGGACCAGGCCGCCATACGTCGGGTGGATGTAGTAGCTGATGGTCTTTACGTCGCTGATGTGATCGAGAGTGCGTCCGTCGGGCCCCACCGCCACGAGTTGCTGGAACTCATCGAGCCGGGGCAAACGGCTCACGTCCACCTGCAGCATGTTCAGGCCGCGCTGATCGATGCCGGCGAACAGGCCGGGGATCGGCTGCGTGGTTCCCTCGGCGGGCATGGTCGTATCCGCGGCACCGCCGCCAGCCGAACCGCCGCCCGAGCCTCCGCCAGAACCGCCACCCGGTGCACCGGGGATGGCACCGGAACCGAGCGCGTCTTCGATCGCTCCAGCGTCGATATTGCCAGCCCCGGCCGGCATCACCGAGCTGACATCCATCGGTTCGTACCGCAAGGCCGCGCGAATGTCCTCGGCCATGCGTTGCAGCAGCGCCCTGGCAAGCTGGGCTTCTTCAACCCGGCGCCGGCTCACGTCAACGGCGCGGAGTTGAAAGTCGATCATGAATACCAGCGCGCCCAGAATGATGATCGAAATGCTGATCGACAGCAGCACTTCCAGCAGCGTGAAACCGCTGCGGTGGACGCGGGGCAGGGCAGAGCGGGAGGCCTTCATCAATTGCCTCCCGCCGACTGGGCGTCCGCTGCCGCCAGGCCAGGATCGCGTACCCAGCGCACGAGCGAAAACTCGGCGGGGCGTTCACCGGCCGGGCGGTTCTGATAAACCGTCACAAGCAGGGCCACCATGGTACCCGGCAGGGGAGCATCGGCCGTTAGCGGCAAGATCTCCACCGAGTACATCCACTCGTCTTCCTGGTCGGCGGTGACGATGTTGTCGGCACCGGTTAACGCCCAGACCTGGCTGACCGGCATACCGGCCACGGGATCGGCGGGCAACGTGCCGGCGGCGATGTGCGCGCTCACACTTTCGCACAACAGCTGCGCCATGGTGGTATCGACCGACTCCTGCGAAACGTCCAGGGCGGACGTCACCATGGTGCCGACAATGCCAAGGATGGCCGTTGTCAGCGCCAGGGCGAGAATCACTTCCAGCAGCGAGAAGCCATCGCGGCGGTTCATGGCTGCGCCCCCACCGGACCGGTAGGCACCAGCCCTTGCTGGTATTCGATCTCTGAAACTTGCACGATGCCCGTCAGGCCGCGCAATAGCAGACGGATGGAATCGCCTTCCTCGTTGGCCAAGGTCAGGACGGCATCGCTGGTGGTACCGTCGGGGTAGAATAGGATCGGCGGCGCAAGGTGAGAACTGCCGACAGCGTCGGCAACCTGCACCGCGCGAACGTCCAAGCCTACCTGGCAACTGGCGAACATGATCTGCTCAGGCAGCGCTTTCTGGTGTACGACCGCCGCGCCGCCATACATTCCGCCACCGCCGCTGCCCGCGGGCGCTGCATATGGCGAGTTGGCCCCGATGCTCATGCCGGTTGGATTGCCGAGCGTTCCGCCATTGGCCGGCGTACCAAAGGTACCGCTGCTGATTCCGCCGCTGGAGCTGGCCCCAGGCGAGGCTTCCAACAGGGCGTCATCGCCTTCCCAGGGCTGGATGACGTACTCGCCGGTTTCAAGCTCGTACCGGAACACCTGGGTGAGGCCACTGGTCATGGCTTCTACCCGGGCCGCGGTCCAATCGCCGCGCACCTGGTCGGCCGCCTGGCGCAGGTACTCGTCATCGAACACGCCGAGGGTCGGCACAATGAGTCCGGCCATGGCGACCACGAGCGCCAGTACCAGCAGCAGTTCGATCAGCGTGAAGGCTCGCCGAGCACCGCTGCCGCAGGCAACACCGCCAGCTGTGCCTCGCAGTTGAGGCCGGCGGCGAATGCTGCGGCGCATGACAAACTCGGCGGCCATGGCAGCCCTCGGAAGCGGTAAATGATTCGCGGCGCGACGAACCGGCAACGACGCGTTACCGATTGTAATGGATGTCGTCGTCGGTGCCCTGGGCGCCGTCAGGCCCCAGCGAATACAGGTTGAAGGTGCGGTTGTCGATCTTTTCGTACACGTACTGCTGATTCCAGGGATCCAGCGGGATCTGCCTGTCGAAGTACGGCTGCCAGGTCTTGCCGGGCGGCAGGTTGCTAGGCTGCATCACCAGGTCTTCCAACCGGTCGGGCAGCACCTTCATATCGATCCGGTACAGCTTGATGGCGTTTTCCAAGCCCGAAAGCTGCGTCTTGGCCGTCTGCGCGTCGGCCTTGTCTTGCATGCTGAACACCGACACGGCTACCACGCCGCCCAGAGCGACGATGATCGCCAACACGAGCAGCACTTCGATCAGCGTGAAACCGCCACGACGCTGGACGCGGCCACGACAACAGGACAAACCAGGCCGACGAGCCGACCGGCGAAGGATGCGGGAACTCATGGAAACACTCCTCGAAGATGAACAATCCATTCGTGAAACCTTGGCTGCGGCCGCTACATGGCACTGCTCATGGTGACCACCGGCAGTAGCAGTGCCACGGCCAGCAGCATCACCATGCCGGCCACCAAAAACAGCATCGCCGGTTCTAACAGCCGGACGAACAAGTCAAGTTGCCGCCACGTGCGGCGTTCAAGCCCATCGGCAATATCAATCAACACGCGGTCGAGCGAGTTGGACTCCTCGGCCACGGCGATCATTTCAACGACCGAGACCGGGAAATGCCCGGAAGCCTGGAGCGGCTTGGCCAACGATTCACCCGCCGTGATGTTTTCGGTGGCGGTCCCCACGGCCTCGGACAGCACGCGGTTGCCCACGGCATCGCGGCTGATTTCCAGCGAGCGCAAAATCGGTACGCCGTTGCGAAGCAACGTACCCAGCACGCGGCAGAACCGGGCAACGGCAAAGTTGCGGAAAATGTCGCCTACCATCGGCAGCTTGAGCTTGAGGCGGTCGCGCCACATGCGGCCCGCTTCGGTGGCGGTTTTGGCTTTGTAGAAAGCAATCAGGCCTACGACGCCCGCCGCGACCAGCCACCAATAGCTCTGAGCCAAGGCACTGGCTTCCAGCAGTGCGTCGGTGAGCCACGGCAACGAGCCGCGCGACCGCAAGCGATCGAACATCGGGGCGAACTTCGGCACGAAGAACACCAGCAGCACGGTCACGATCAACGTACCTGCCACGGCGAGCACCATTGGGTAGGCCAGGGCCCCCATGGTGCGGCCCTTGAGTTCGTCCTGTTGTTCGGTGAACTCGGCCACGCGTTCCAGAGCGTCTTCCAGAAAGCCGCCTTCGCTGCCGGCGCGGACCATGCTGATGGCCATTTCGCCGAACACTTTGGGATGCCGCGCCATGGCCGAGGGCAGCGGCTGACCGTCCTGCACCTGCCGCTGAATGTCTTCGACCACGGTCGCCAGGGTGGCGTTCGACGCCTGGCGGCTCAGCACCTCCAGCGACCGCATCAGCGGTACGCCGCTGCGCAGCAGGTCCGCCAGTTGCCCATAGAAGGTTGAAACCACCGCCGTCTTGACCCGGCGGCCGCCGCGCTGCCGCTGCTTGGCTTCCTGCACTTCCAGCGGGAACAGGGCCTTGGCATCCAACATTGCCAGCGCCTCGTGCTGCGTACCGGCTTGCAGCCGGCCCGACACACGATTGCCGTTCAAGTCGCGGGCGGTGTAGGAGAAATCAGGCATTCGGCGATGATACGTTGAACAGGTTGACTATCGAGCGGTCGCCCTAACGCTTCTGGACGTGCAACCCCTTGGTGACGCGGGCGACTTCGGAAATCGAGGTGCGGCCATCGAGTACTTTCAACCAGCCGTCCTCGCGCAGTGTCCGCATGCCCGCGGCCCGGGCTGCTTTCATAATTTCCCAACTGGTGGCCCGATCGTGGGCGAGTTGCCGCACGTCCTCGGTGTTGACCAGCAGTTCGAAGATACCCAACCGGCCCGAATAACCCGCGTTGCGGCACTCGCGGCAGCCCACCGGGCGATACAACGGGCCTTGCACCTGGTCGATGGGAAAATCGGTCGGCAGTTCGTCGGGCTGCGGGGTGTAAGGCTCTTTGCAGTGTTTGCACAAAGCGCGAACAAGCCGCTGGGCCATCACCGCCTCGACGGTACTGGCCACGAGGAACGGTTCCACCCCCATATCGGTCAAACGCGTAAAGGCGCTGGCCGCGTCGTTGGTGTGCAAGGTGCTGAACACCAAGTGGCCCGTGAGCGATGCCTGGATGGCGTTCTCCGCCGTTTCCAGGTCACGGATTTCGCCGACGAGTACGATATCGGGGTCGTGACGCAGGATGCTGCGGAGCGACGCGGCGAAGGTCAGGCCGATCTTGGCATGCACCTGAATCTGGTTGATGCCGTCCAGGTGATATTCGACCGGGTCTTCGGTGGTAATGATCTTGTTGTCGTCGCTCTTGATCTCGTTGAGCGCGCTATACAGCGTGGTCGTTTTACCGGAACCGGTGGGCCCCGTGACCAGGATGATCCCGTGGGGGATTTCAATCAGTTCGCGGAAGGTGGCATAGGTATCCTCCGCCATGCCGATGCGGCGGAGCGAGAACTCCATGCCGCCCTTGTCCAGAATACGCATGACGATGCCTTCGCCATGCAGCATGGGGATCACCGACACGCGGACGTCGACCTCGCGGCCGGCCACCTTCAGCTTGATGCGGCCGTCTTGCGGCAGCCGCTTCTCGGCGATGTTCAGCCGGGCCATGATCTTGAGGCGGCTGATGATCGCGGCCTGGAAGCGGTTGATCTCGGCCCGCACCGGCTGCGGCTGGAGCATACCGTCGATGCGGTAACGGATGCGGATGCCCGACTCTTGCGACTCGATGTGAACGTCGCTCGCTCGAGACTCGATGGCTTCCAGCAGGATTTCGTTCACCAGCCGGATCACCGAAGGTTCCTGGGCCTGCTCCGAAAGTTCGGAGCCGTCGGTCTCCAGGTCCTCCAGCAGTTCGACGTCGCCGTTGCTCTCGGCCTTGGCGGCCAACAGGCTGTCGATCGTTTCGCTGCCGACGCCCAAGTGCGTCTTGATCAGCTTGCCGATCTCGCGGCGGCTGGCCAGCACCGGCTCGATGGTCAGGCCCGTGCAGGTGGCCACTTCGTCGAGCGGGTACAGGTCAAAGGGGTCGCTCGTCGCCACCACCAGAGAACCGTTGTGACGACGGACCGGAAACAAGAACTGACGGTGGATCAGCCGCTGAGGGAACGAATGGAGCAGCGACAGATCAATGTCGGCTTCTGCGAGATCGACGAAATCCAAGCCTACTTCGTCACCCAGCGCGCGAAGAACTTGCTCCTCGGTCGCGAAACCCATTTCGACGACAGCCTGGTCCAGACGCATGCCATCGCACTGATGGGCGCGGCTGGCTTCCAACTGTTCGCGGCTGAGCAAACCGCGGCGCAGAAGAATCTCACCTACTTCCATGTCACTCCGATCGACCGTCTCGTTGGAGGCAAATCTATGTGGCGTAACCTGAGGGGGAGCACAACATCCGTGTGGAAGCCGCTGGGAGGGTGTTCTGACCTGTGGCGAGGCGGCACCCGCCCAGATTCCATCCTGACTGCCCCGGCTGGGCTGTCAATTCCCCCTTCTGCCGAGGGAAGGGGCGTTCGCCCGGACGCGGTCGGCCCCCGACGCGCCCGGTGCTGATTATCCGGCCCTTAAGGATCAAACCCCGGGCACCCCGGGGGAGTTTCGGCCGGTTCAAGAAAAATCAGTCAAGCCGACATAATACGGCTCCTGATCCCCCGCTGTTCCACCAGCCGGAGGCGGCGGCAGCGGCAAATCCATCCAAATCTCCTAATTGCTGCCGGGCCTGATGCTACCAGCGACACCGGTAGCTGGGCCTACCGGGCTGCATGCAACTCCGCGCAGAATTCCAGCAGCTGGCATCCCTCGCCAGGCGGTCGATGGCATCGCCGGCACATCCGTTACAACCGGCCCCCCCGGGCTGGCAACTAGCGGGCTCCCGCGGGAGCGGCCGCCAGTTCGGCGTCGGCGGCGAGAATCGGTGCCACGATCTCGTCGATCTCCCGTTGCTCGTCAAGCGTCAGGCGACGCTGCGGGGGGCGGGGCTGGCCAAAATCCAGGCCCGTCGCCCGGCAGGCGTACTTGAGGAAGGAAATATTGTACGAGTTGGCGGCACGTGCCCGGTAATCTTCGATCGGCCGGATGATCTCCAG
>Ga0182737_1003904_pt1 | contig 10508 bp, 7 predicted proteins | sample eDN5th30CBELigOP_FD_128878 | JGI IMG/M metagenome (GOLD analysis project Ga0182737, IMG submission 128878) | Enriched Organic Plus compost microbial communities from Emeryville, California, USA - eDNA 5th pass 30_C BE-Lig OP (version 2) (version 2) ... | reverse complement strand
CCGCAAAGCTAATTCGCTGGCGGCAGGTCGGCGAAGAGGTCCGCCAGATCGACGACCAGGCCCGGCAGGATCAGGCTCGGCATTTTGGCCGGGCTGACAAAATCGACGCGTTCTTCCGGCGAGCTGAAGCGCTGAATCTCTCGTCGCTCCGGATAGACATACCAAACTTCCTCGACGCCGGCTGCGAAGTATTCGGCGAGCTTGTTCGTCATCTCGCGAACCGTATTACCCGGGCTGATTACTTCAACAGCCAGGTTCGGCGCGACCTGAGCGACAGGGCGTTGAAAAATCCCGCCAGGGAGTCGTTGCGTGGAGAAGTAGGCAACGTCTGGCACGCGCACGGTTGACGGAGTGGTTCGAGCAGGACCATCGGCGCCTGTTACCCAACCAAGCCCAGCGGGCCGCACGAAGTTGGTCAGCAGCGTACCGATCAGCACAGCCAGGTACGATTCGATTCTGCCCACGGTCTTCTCCACGAGCGTACCATCGACCAATTCGACCAACCGATCTCGGCGTTCGATGAAGTCGAGCAGGTCTTGCTCCGTAGCCGTGCCAGGCGCCGGATCGTAGACGACGCGGGCGAGTGGGATGTCGCCGAAGCGGGAGACCAGGTCCCCCGCGGTCCAGCCGATCGAGTTGTCGATTCCGGTTGCCATGATGTTGGCTTTGGTGGAGATCGGTTCCCGTTGCGATGCTCTGTGTCCGCTGGCGTACGCGCGTTTCCCAAGTCTCGGGACGCAGAGCGTCCGTTCTTGCGTTCCCACGCAGAGCGTGGGAACGAGGGCGTTTGCTTGCTCGCACGACGTTGCGGGGGCGCGTTGTGGGTTTCCGGAAGCTGGTGTTAGCTTCCGGAGAAATCGCTGGGTTAATTATAGCTTCCAGCCGTCGGGCAATACGCCTTCTTTTACGACGACCGGAACGCCGTCGCGGATGATGCAGGGTTCGTCCTCGCCGCGGCTTTCCACGCGCTGCTCGTTCACGATCCGCACGTTCTTGCCGATGCGGACATTCTTGTCGATGATCGCGCCGTCGATGTAACAGTTTTCGCCGATGCCCAGCGGCGGTTGGCCTTGCTCCAGGTAGCGGGCGCGGTCGCTTTGGTGCTCGAAGAAGTCGTTACCCATGATCAGCGTGTTCTTGATCGTCGCTCCTTCGCCGATCACGCAGCGCACGCCGATGACGCTGTTTTCGATCGTCGCTCCCTTGCCAATCACGCAGCCGTCGGAAATGAGGCTCCCCTGCACCGTCGCTCCTTCCATCCGCGTCGGCGGCAGAAAGCGGGCTCGCGAGTAGATCGGCGTGTCAGGCGAAATCAGTTCAAACGGCGGATTGGCTGAGGCGAGGCTTAGGTTGGCGTCGTAGAATGCCTTGATCGTACCGATGTCTTCCCAGTAGCCGTCGAACATGTGAAGCATCACGCGTTTCGAGCGGACGACGGCGGGGAAAATCTCCTTGCCGAAATCGGGATAGTCGGTCTTCTCGAGCGCTTCGACCAGCATGTCGCGGTTGAACAGGTAGATGCCCATACTGGCGACCAGGTCGCGCCCTTTGCTCTCGATGCCGCGGGCGTCGATCCAGGCTGGATCCATTTTGACCAGGTCCATCTCCTGGTAGGTCTGCGGCTTTTCGAGGAAGCCTTGCACCCGGCCCTCGTCGTTGATCCGCATGATGCCGAACGCCTTGGCCGCTTCGCGATCGACCGGGATGCCGGCGATCGTCACGTCGGCTTTCAGCTCCTGATGGGTCCGCAGCATGTCGCGGTAGTCCATCCGGTAGAGCTGGTCGCCGGAGAGAATCAGCACGTAGTCGATACCCGGCTGTTGCAAGTAGCGGAGGTTCTTCCGCACCGCGTCGGCGGTCCCCTGATACCAGTCCTTGCGCTCGTCGTTGGTGGTCTGCTGGGCAGCCAGCAGCTCGACGAAACCGCCACTAAAGTGGTCAAAGCGGTAAGTCTGGCGAATATGGCGATGCAAGCTAACCGACATAAACTGCGTCAGCACGTACATGCGGTTCATGCCGCTGTTGATGCAGTTCGACAGTGGGATATCGATCAGGCGATACTTGCCTCCCAGCGGAACAGCAGGTTTCGAACGGTACTTGGTGAGCGGGTAAAGCCGAGTGCCACGGCCGCCACCGAGCACAAGGGAGACAACATTCCGCATGGGAAAGGAACCTTCCGAAGGAGCAATACAAGGAACGAAGGACAAGAATCGCCAGGGAACCAAGATAACGCTTGGCGGGGCCCGCGAAAACGGCGTGCGAGAACTTCTTACCCGGTGGCAAACCTTGTGCCGAGTGCAGGTTAGGAATGCGCCGGGTGCGCCAGCGCAAGAGGCGGTAGACTTCACTCCCTCTCCCTCCGGGAGAGGGTTGGGGGTCAGGCGGCGAGCGACGCAGCAGGGGCGATCGCTTTCCTGGATGCCCGGCGTTATGGCGCTCTCGTTCAAACTGCTGCTGTAGGCAGAGCGATTTGTGCTGCCGGCCTACCTCCCCCTTGCCCTCTCCCGGCGGGAGAGGGGATGGCGCGGCGTTGCCGACCTTAACAAGGCTCGAATTGGGCGCGGGCTGCAGGCTGTAGGGTGGGCCGAGCATTAGCGTGGCCCCCCATTCTCGCTTCGCTAACGGCTCACTTCACGCCGCGGAGGATGGCCCAGAGTTCGCGTTGCCAAGGGGCGTCGACAGCGGTGAAACCAACCTCGCGGAAATCGGCGAGCAGTTCCTCGATCGGCTGCAGGTTGTCGTCGCCGCTTTGCTTCGGTTGGCCGAATCTGGCAATGTTGCGGTCGGCCCATTTATCGTAAGCGGCCTGGAAGATCGGGCCGATTCGGCCTTCGGCGAGTCCCGTTCGCATGTGGGCGGACCAGCGGTGGAGGAGCGCGAGAAACTCCTCGTCCGACTCCGGGCGGACTTCGTCGCCGTTCAAAAAGACGCCGCCCGTCGGCAGGGCTGCGGCGATCCGCTCGTGGAGCGCGTGCTTCTCGTCCGGCGTCAGATGGTGGATCGCCGACATGCTGACCACGGCTGCCGGAGGCTCGGGGAGTTGCTCCAGCCAACCGTCCTGCATCCTCGCATGCACGCAGACGCCGCGAATGCCGAACTGGCTTAGCTTCCGCTCCGCCAGGGCGAGGAACGGAACCGATTGATCGACAACCACGCCTTTTACGTTCGGCCAGCGGCGAAGAATCTTTTCCATCAGCCGACCGGAACCGCCGCCGGCGTCGACCACCAGGGCGTCGGAATCGGGCGAAAGCGGCAGAAGCTCGAGAATCGTGTCCTGAATCTCGACGTAGTGCGGATGAATGTGCTCGGCGGCGGCATCGTAGCCGACGGCGAAGTCGTCGAGATTCCAGCGATATTCAGACACGTGGAGCTCCTAGGAGAGTTGTCGTTTCATCGTAGTTGAACTTGCCAGAGATCGGTTACGGAGTGTGGAACAGGGACTACCCGGTAAACAATACTCCGAAACTAACGACCTCTGTGGTGAACAGTACTCCCTGGTTAGCGACGCTTCTCAGAAGCGTCCCCGCGTCGGAACCATATTGAGCGAACGCTTCTGAGAAGCGTCGCTAACCGGGGTTCGCTGCTAACCAGAGTTTGTTTCACACTGCGATTCATCGTTTATCTGCACCGGTTTATCCCAGACCAGTCGCTAGCAAATATCTGCCGTCAACAATCGGGCAGGACACTTTTCGCCCTCCAAAGTTCGCCTTGACCGGCGGGACCAAATGCTGAGAATGGCCGGGCAGTTCAGCCGAACTTTTGCTTTGCGGCCGCCAGCAGTGCTGGCACGCGGGCGGGCCAGGATGGTTCCGCCTGTGGCTGCGAGAGCTTGTGACCCAACGAACCGCCAGCCGAACGACCCAGACTTTCGGCCTGCGTTTCGACAGCCGCCCGGCATGAGGCCTGGCAGCGACAAGCTTGGCAATTGTCCGGTCTTAGCGTCACCCGAAGGCAAGGAGGCCTGTGGAGATGCACTCTCTATCTTCCCGCGCGCTGTGTTTGGCCGAGGTTCTTCCCGAAGGCCGTTTGATCCGCGGCGATGTTCGTTTCTCGTCCGTCTCGTCCGACGTCGATCGAGTCCAACCCGGCGATGTGTTCGTCGCGCTCTGCACGGGCGATGGCGATGGCCATGAAGACGTGAGTTACGCCGTCGAACGCGGCGCCATCGCGATCGTCGCCGAACGGCTGGTCGTGGCACCGGTGCCGGTCTGCCTGGTCGAAGACACGCGCGAAGCGCTCGGCCGGCTGTGCCAGGCCGTCGCCGGTAATCCGTCGCAGACGATGAAGGTCATCGGCGTGACCGGCAGCCACGGCAAGACCGTCGTGAGCATGCTTCTCGCCTCGGTGCTTGAGGCAGCCGGTGAGGCGGTCGGTGTGATGTCGAGCATCGGCTACTCCGACTCGATCGAACAAGCGATCGCTCCCAAGGCGACTCCTTCAGCCGAAACGATCGGCCGCTGGATGGGCCGCATGGCCAAGACGGGCTGCACCTACGCAATCATTGAAACATCCAGCCGCGGACTCGCCGAACGGCGATTCGCGGGGATCGAATTTGACGCTGCCGTGCTGACCAACCTGCGGCAGGAGCATGTCGAGTCGCATGGCTCGGTGGAAAACTATCGCACGGCGAAGCGGCGTTTGTTCTCGCAGCTCAAGTCGAGCGGCTTTGGCGTGGTGAACGCCGACGACGCCGGCAGCCAAGAGGTTTTGCAGTCGCTCGACTCACCTTGCCTCACGTTTGGTCTCTATGGCGAAGCCGAAATTTCGGCGACGGTGCTGGAGCGACACACAAGCGAACAAACGTTCCTGCTGCACGCCGGAAATGAAACGATTCCGGTCCGCACGCGGATGATTGGCGACGCGCACGTGATGAACTGCCTGGCCGCGACTGCGGTGGGGCTGACGCTGGGAATCGATCTGCAGACGATCGTGCGCGGCCTGGAAAAAGTCGATTACGTTCCAGGCCGGCTGGAGCGAATCGAGTGTGGGCAGCCGTTCAGCGTGTTCGTCGACGCGGCCCGCTCGCCCGAATCGCTCGCGCACACGCTCAAATCGCTCAAGAAAACGATTACGGGACGACTGATCTGCGTCTACGGCTGCCCTGGCGAGCGGAACAAGAGCCAACGGGCCAAGATCGGCCGCGTCGTGGAGCGCGGAGCGACGCTCGGCGTCATCACGAGCGACGATCCGCGGCACGAAGAGCCGCTGCAGATCGCGCACGACATTCTCGACGGCTACGACAAGCCGGGCAAAGCGCGCGTGCTGCCCAAGCGGTCGGAAGCGATCCGCTGGGCGATCAACGAGGCCCGCCCGGGAGATTGTGTGGTGATCGTCGGCAAGGGAGAACGCGGCTACCAGATCGTCGGCTCGCGCAAGCTGAAGCACGATGACCGCGACGTGGCCCGCGAATGCCTCTATGCCTTGAACGCTCCGGCAGAACCGCGGCCCATGCTGCGAATTTTTGGCTGAGCATCGCGTAGGGTGGGCCGAGCGCCAGCGAGGCTCACCGAAACCAATCGCCCGTGTCATGGTGGGCCTCGCTTGTGCTCGGCCCACCCTACGCTTCGGCACACTCGGCACATCGTGCCGGCTACTTTCCGCCACCATGCTTGAGCTTTCGATTGGCGAACTCGCTCGGATCGTTGACGGCACGTTGCTGTGGAGCGATTTGCCACCGATCGGTGGTCCGCTGGAGCCAATCGGGCGTCTCGCCTACGACTCGCGCCGCGTCCGGCCCGGCGACGTGCTGTGGTGCCTGTCCACGTCCTGCTGGGACCATCCGGCTGCATCGTCCGAAGCGTTTCGGCGGCGGGCCCGGGGCGTCGTGGGAGAACGTTTTGCCGCTCCGTGGGCGGGAACGTTCAGCCTGCGGGTGGCCAATGCCAAGGATTCGCTGCTGCGACTGGCCAACTACGCCCGGCGGCAGTTTCGCGGCAAGCTGATCGCCGTGTCGGCGGGGCCACAGACGGCGACTTATTGCCGCGTGTTGCAGACCGTTCTGAGCCATTTCGCCCCAGGCCAGACTTGCGCCGTGCTGCGAAAAGGCGGGGAGTGGGCGCCTACCGGAATTGCGGAACTCGATCCCAAGAGTGACTTTGCGATTCTTCCGCTGTTCGATTTAGAAAAAGAAGACATTTTGCGGTTGTCCTATCCGCACGTCGCTGTTATTACTCCCGCCGTCAGGTGCACACGTGAGCTTGCCGCTCGCCGAATTCAGCCCTGGCTGCCCGAGTCCGGGCAACTGATCGAAGCCAATACGATCCGCGACGCGGCCGTTCAGGTTGCTCGCTTGTTCGACGTCTCCGACGAAGCCTTGCACGCGGCGCTCGACCGCGCCTTGCAGCCGGCAAGTCGAGACCAAACCAGAGCCGCCTGACGCGGCGACAACAGAAGGAAACGCTCCGCACACACACGTACATCCGAGACTTCATCGTAGGCAACGCGTTTGCGGGAACTCGTTGCTGCCCTCCCTCCTGGGTGGAAGCACTTAGTCTGGCCGCGCGGTTTCTGGGTCAATCGCGCGGTTGGGCGCTTCACGGTGAAGTCTATACTGAGCGTCGGGGTAGCTTCGGCTGCCCCGACGCCAGGGAACACGAACGCCGGCCAATCTGGCCGGCGTTTTTTGTTGCGCGTGCGGCCAAACGACGTGAATACGCCGGAGTCGGGAGTCGCGACCGTTCCGTGGGAATTTTGGCGAATTTAGCTACGGGTAGCCGTGTCGTTGCCCTGCACATCTTTGACCGCGGGGCGGTGGGACTTAAAATCAAAGCCGTAGCAGCCAGGCTTTTCAGGCTCTCCTCGGAAACCGACCCAGCGGGAATTCGAACATCATGGCGACGGAAGAGTTCAAGGAATGTGCCGAGCGGCTCAAGGCGGTGGCCGATCCCGAACGGTTGCGGATCCTGCACTGCCTGTTCGAAGGGCCGAAGAACGTCAGCCAGATCTCGCAAGAGCTGGGGGAAGAAATCGTCAAAGTGTCGCACCACCTGGCCGTGCTGCGGCGGGCCAAGGTGCTGCAGGCGACGCGGCACGGGCGGTTCATCGAGTACTCGCTCCATCCCGACGTTTCGCTCAAGGGAACCAAGAGCGCCGGGAAGAAAATCGAATTCGGCTGCTGCCGGATCGATTTGGCCCAGATTGGCTAAGTCGGCCTGGCTCGGTTCGCTAGAATTCGGGCCAAGCGCGTACTCACTTACCGGGCGGCTTGCGCCGCTCCGCTTTTCGCCTGCTGGCGTAGGTTTTGCACCTTTGGGCAGAATGCCTCCGAAGACAGATACTTCCGCGAGCGAGCCGGCCGAAGGTGATTTGCCCATACCCGCTGCCGCTGCAGCGGCCACCCAGCCGGCGATTGCTCCGCGCCGCGGTTTGTCGCAGGTGGGGCGGGCGCTTCGCAACCAGAACTTTCGCCTCTTCTTCAGCGGCCAGTCGATTTCGCTCATCGGCACCTGGATGCAGCAGCTCGCTTTGAGCTGGCTCGTCTACCAGGCGACGCGGGACGAGTTCTGGATGAGCGTTGTAAGCTTCTCGGCCCAGATTCCGTCGTTTGTGCTGGTGCCGTTCGCCGGCGTGATCATCGACCGGGTGAACAAGCTGCGGCTGATTATCGGAACGCAGGTGCTGCTAATGGTGCAGGCTGTGCTGCTCGCTCTGCTTGTGGACGAGCGGGTCGGCATGCAGGCTTTGCTTCTTCAGGTGATTGCCCTGGCTGTGATGCAGGGTTGTTTGAACGCGTTCGACATGCCGGCGCGGCAGGCGTTCTTGCCCGAGATGTTGCACAACCGCGAGGACCTGGCTAACGCGATTGCGCTCAACTCGTCGCTGTTTCACGGCGCGCGCATGGTCGGGCCGGCGCTGGCTTCGTTCGTTCTAGCAACCGCTGGGTTTCAGGCTTGCTTTTGGCTGAATGCGGTCAGCTACGTGGCGGTGATCAGTTCGCTGCTGATGATGCGTGTGCAGCCGGGACACGCGCGTTCACTTCTTCCCGGCGGCACAGGGCCGGTGGTGCCTCGTCCCGCCGGCTCAGCCGATCAGCCGGTTACACCCGCTCGGCCGCGGATTAGCGGGTTCATACACGGATTTCGCGAGGGACTGGGCTATGCGATCGGTTTTCGGCCGATTCGGGCAATCATGTTGCTCGTGGCGATCACCAGCTTGCTCGGAATTCCTTACACGGTGTTCATTCCGTTCTACGCCGGCGAGATTTTTCATGGCGACGCGCGAGCGCTCGGCCTGATGATGACGGCTTCGGGGATCGGCGCACTCGCGGGAGCGCTTTACATGGCTTCGCGGCCGACGGTACTCGGCCTGGGGCGCAAGGTGGTGCTTGGCAGCCTGATGTTCTCGATTGGGCTGATGATCTTCTCGCACGCGCCGTACTTCTGGATGGAGCTGGTCGTGCTGCCGATCACGGGCTTTGGCCTGATGATTCAGATGGCTTCGTGCAACACAATCCTGCAGACGATCGTGGAAGACCGGATGCGGGGGCGCGTGATGAGCCTCTACACGATGGCGTTCATGGGAATCGCGCCGTTCGGCACGCTGGCAGCGGGCACGTTGGCCAAGCAGATCGGGGCGCCGCTGACGATCCTGATGGGGGGCTTCGGCTGCCTGCTCGCGGGCATCTACATCGCCAGCCAGCTCGGCACGCTCCGGCAGTTGATCCGGCCGGTGTACGTGGCGAAGGGGATTCTGAGCGATTCGGAGTGAAGACTTCTCCAAACCAAGTCGCTTTTTCGCCCCAAGCACGAAGTCTCCAAGACTTGCCCCCATTAGACGAACTATGCTGGAGTTAATCAGCCGAAGGCTCCCTTTCGGCGTCTTCGGGCCGTAGCGTCTTTGTGCTAAAAACAGGGCGAACTTTCGCCAGCCATTCCAACTCGATTCTCCTGCAGGTCTGAAACACTCAACGCATGTGCGGCATCACTGGCGGTATTTGGACCGACCCGAAGCTGGCGCTCGACGAAGCGCAGCTCGGGCGGATGACCGATGCGATCCGCCATCGTGGGCCGGACGATTGCGGCGTCTATCAGAGCGACTTTCAACTTCGCCCGCCGTACGAAGCGATGCCCGGCGTGGGGCTGGGGCATCGGCGGTTGTCGATCATCGACCTGGCGTGCGGCCATCAGCCGCTCAGCAACGAAGACGGTACGGTGTGGATCGTCTTCAACGGCGAAATCTACAACTATCTCGATCTGCGCCGCCGGCTCGAAGGTTCGGGACACAAGTTTCGCACCGATAGCGACACCGAGACGATCGTTCATTTGTACGAGGACGAAGGGGCCGCCGGGTTCGCCCACCTGAACGGCATGTTCGCCTTCGCCATTTGGGACGCGCGTCATCGCAAACTAGTACTCGGGCGAGACCGGATCGGCAAAAAGCCGCTCGTCTATCGGCACGAGCCGGGACGGCTGCTGTTTGCGAGCGAGCTCAAAAGCATTCTCGAAGTGCCGGGCATCCCTCGCGACCTCGACCTGGCAGCCGTCGACGAATACTTGACCTATCAGTACGTGCCGCACCCGAATTGCATCTTGAAAGGCTTCCGCAAACTGCCACCAGGACACTTTGCGGAGTATCAAGACGACCGGCTGACGGTGAAACTGTTTTGGCAGCCCGATTTCAACTTCGAACAGCCGACTTCGCAGGCAGTGGCTGCGGAGCAGGTGCGCGAGCTGCTCGATTCGTCGGTCCACATGCGGATGCGTAGCGACGTGCCGCTGGGGGCGTTTCTTTCGGGAGGCATCGATTCGTCGCTCGTCGTGGCGCTGATGCAGCGGCACGCGGCCGAACCGGTAAAAACCTTCACGATTAGCTTTCCGGAGAAGGAGTACGACGAAAGCGGCTACGCCGAGCAAGTGGCAAAGCATTTGAAGACCGACCATCGGACGATGCAAGTCACGCCCGACGCAGCCGAAGTGCTGCCGCAGTTGATCTGGCATTACGACGAGCCGTTTGCCGACAGTTCGGCCATTCCGACTTGGTACGTGTCGCAGCTAACGCGCGAGCATGTGACGGTGGCGCTCAGCGGCGATGGCGGAGACGAACTGTTCGCCGGCTACTCGCGCTATCGGGCGGTGGCCCTGGCGCAGTCGTTCGATCGGCTGCCGCCGGTGCGCAACGTGCTGGCGTCGAGCTGGCTGCAGAAAATTCCAGTCTCTTCGCGGCAAAAAAGTCGGCTGCGGCAGTTCCGACGGTTCTGCGAAGCGCTCTCACTGCCAGCAGAGCGGCGGTATCTCGACTGGATTTCGATTTTCAACGAAACGCGGCGAGCGGAACTTTATAGCGACGAACTGCTCGCCGCGCTGCCAAACTCCGATCCGGCGACGTTCCTGCAGCGGGCCTGGCGGCGGGCCGAGCGGCGCGATGCGGTGACGGCTGCCTCGCTGGCCGACGTGACGACCTATCTGCCGTGTGACCTGATGACAAAGGTCGACATTGCGTCGATGGCGCATGGGCTGGAGGTCCGGGCGCCGTTTCTCGACTATCGGCTGGTGGAATTCGCCGCTTCGCTG
>Ga0182737_1003903_pt1 | contig 10508 bp, 10 predicted proteins | sample eDN5th30CBELigOP_FD_128878 | JGI IMG/M metagenome (GOLD analysis project Ga0182737, IMG submission 128878) | Enriched Organic Plus compost microbial communities from Emeryville, California, USA - eDNA 5th pass 30_C BE-Lig OP (version 2) (version 2) ... | reverse complement strand
GGCATCGACGCGGCGGTGCTCGCGGGCTTCTCGCCGATCAAGCTCAACGCGGTGCCGATGCGCGGGGTGAACGACGACGAGTTCGCCGATCTGGTGCGCTACGCCGTCTCGCTCGGCGCGGAGCTGCGCTTCATCGAGCACATGCCGCTCGACGCGGGGCACACGTGGTCACGGGCCGCGATGGTCGACGGCGCCGAGATCCTCGAGGCGCTCTCGAGCGCATTCCTCCTCACGCCCGTCGGCGAGCGCGGCTCCGCGCCCGCGGAGGAGTTCCTCATCGACGGCGGGCCCACGCGGGTCGGCGTCATCGCTTCGGTCACGGCGACGTTCTGCGGCGCGTGCGACCGCGTGCGCCTGACGGCGGACGGGCAGATCCGCAATTGCCTCTTCGCGCGCGACGAGTTCGACCTCTTGCGCGTCCTCCGCTCCGGAATGCGGGACGACGCGATCGACGCGCGGATCGCCGAGGTCCTCTCGCGGGCGATCGCCGCGAAGCTCCCGGGTCACGGCATCAACGAGCCCGGATTCCTCCAGCCCGACCGTCCGATGTCGGCGATCGGCGGCTGACGCCCGCCGCCCCCATTCGCGTCGCGGTCTTTCGATGCGACACGCCGAGGAATGCCCTCGAAAGTCCGCGACGCAACGGATGGGGAGGGCGTCACCCGCCCGCGAAGGGCGGGAGGACGTCGACGAGCGCATCCGCGGCGATCGGCGCGTCGTCCGGGAGCGAGTCGGCGCGGACGCCGCCGACGAGCAACGCGCACCGGGGGAGGATCGCGCCGAGCGCGGGATAGTCGCTCGCGAGCGCCGACCGCAGGTCGCCGATCGTCGCCTCCGGGCGCACCTCCTCCTCGCGGCCCGCGGCATCCTCGGCCGCGGCGAAGTAGCGGACGCGCGCCATCAGGTCCGCGGCCAGCGGGCGGCGAGCTCGGTCACGGCGCGCGTCGCGACCTCGATCGATGCGGGGTCGGCGCCGTTGCGGCCCGCGACGAGGCCGGCGACGAATGCGCTGAGCGGCGCGGCGGGCCGGGCGACGGAGTGCGCCACGTGCCCCGCGAGTGCGAGCACGAGCGACACCGGCACTTGCTCGGGCTCGAGCCCGAAGCTCTCGCGCAGCACGGTCGCCCATTCGTCGAGCGCCTCGGGCGGGAGGGTCCTCGGCGTAGCGTCGTCGCTCATTCCTGCTCCTTCCCGGCGCGCTCCCGCGCCTGCGCGTAATCCTCCCACGTGTCGATGTCCGCCAGGATGGCGTCCGGGACGGGAACGCGCGCGAGCTCGAGCGCTCGTGTCGCGTCGCGCAGCGCCCGGTCCGTCGGGTCGCCGAGCGCCGCGAGCGCGGCCCGGAGCGCGTCCGTGCGATACAGGCCCGCGAGCCACTGCTCGCGCCCGGCCCGGTCGACGAGCACGGCCCCGTCGGGACCCTGATCCGCGGCGAGGAGGGCGGCGACGGCGAGCGCGGGTCGCGCGAGATCCGCCGCCCACACCGTCACGCGCTCCCGATCGACGCGGGGGAGCGCCGTCGCGAGCGCCGCGGCGGGGCCGCCGCCCGCTTCGGGCCCCACGACGATGATCGGCTCGCACTCCGCGTGCCGGAGCGCCGAGATCGTGCGATCGAGGAGGGTCCGCCCGGCGAGGTGCAGCCGCGGCTTGTCGACGCCGCCGAGGCGGGACGCGCGCCCGCCCGCGAGGACGATCGCCGCGAGGTCGCTCACGCCGGCGTCCGCCGCCATTCGCCGCTCTTGCCGCCCGTCTTCGCGACGAGCCGAACGTCCTCGATCGTCACCGACTTGTCGATGCCCTTGACCATGTCGACGACCGCGAGCGCGGCGACCGTGACGGCGGTGAGCGCCTCCATCTCGACGCCGGTGCGGTCGGCCGTGCGGACGGTCGCCTCGATCTCGACGCCCCCGTCGACGACGTCGAGGTCGACGACGACGCCGTGGACGCCGATGACGTGCGCGAGGGGGAGGAGCTCGGGCGTGCGCTTCGCGGCCGCGATCCCCGCCACGCGCGCGACCGCGAGGACGTCGCCCTTCGGCACCGAGCGGTCTCGCAGCGCCGCGACGATCGCCGGCGAGCACGCGACGCGACCGCGCGCCGTCGCCGTCCGGACCGTCGGCGCCTTCTCCGTGACGTCGACCATGCGGGCGTTCCCGGCGTCGTCGAGATGCGTGAAGCTCATGCGATCAGCATGACATCGACCGGGTCGCCCGGCGCGACCTCGTCGACCTCGGCGGGGACGACCGCGTAGGCCGCGGCCCGGGCGAGGCCACCCGCGAGGTGCGAGCCGGATCCGCCGGCCGTGGCCGGGCGCACCGTCCATCGCGCGGGGTCGCCGCGGTCGATCGCGGCGGGCAGGTACTGGCGTCTCGCTCGCGGCGAGCGCCAGGCGACGGCTGCGGGAATGCGGATGCGCGGCCGCTCGGTCACGCGCCGACCCTGCATCGCGAGGAGCGCGGGCCGCGCGAAGCACTCGAACGAGACCGCGGCGCTCACGGGATTGCCGGGGAAGCCGAAGAGCAGCATCCCGTCGGCGGTCGTGCCGAAGCCCTGCGGCTTGCCCGGCTGCATCGCGACCTTCCCGAACGCCATCCGGCCCCCGAGCGCCTGCCGCACGGGCTCGTACGCGCCCTCGCTCACGCCGCCCGTCATGATGACGGCGTCGGCCGCGCGTTCCGAGGCCCGCTCGATCGCCCGGCGAAGGGCGGCCGGCTCGTCGGGGACCGTCTCGCGGGACACGACCTCCGCGCCCGCCTCGAGCGCGAGCGCGGCGAGGAGGAGCGAGTTCGACTCGGGGATCTGTCCCCGCTCGAGCGCGCCACCCGGGGGGACGAGCTCGGAACCGGTCGAGACGATCGAGACGCGCGGCGCTCGCGTCACGGCGAGGCTCGCGACGCCCGCGGCGGCGGCGGCCGCGATCTGGAGCGGCCCCATGGGCTCGCCCGCCGGGAGCAGCTCGGCGCCGGCGGTGACGTCCTCCCCGCGGCGTCGGATGTGCGCCGCGACCCGCGGCCCCCGGAGGATCGTGATCTCGCGCGCCTTGGCGCCGCCGCCGAATCCCTCGGCCGTGTCCTCGACGGGCACGATCGCGTCGGCGCCGCTCGGCACCGGCGCGCCCGTCATGATGCGCGCCGCGTCCCCCGGCGCGAGCGCGGGGTCGAGCCCGCTGCCCGCCGGGATGTCGGCGACGACGCGCAGCCGCACGGGCGACGTCTCGCTCGCCGTCTCGACGTCCGCCCGGCGCACCGCGAAGCCGTCCATCGCCGAGTTGTCGAAGACCGGAATGCTCACGGCGGCGAGCAGCGGGGCCGCGAGGGTCCGGCCGCCCGAGCGCTCGATCGGCACGACGACGGTGTCGAGCGGCCGCGTCGCGGCGAGCACGGCGTCGAGGTGCTCCTCGACGGTCCTCACGCGCGGCTCTCCGCCGCGCCGTCTTCCCGCCGGGCGCCGCGAGCGTGCGACGAGGGGCGGATCGGCACCTCCCGCTGGCGGGACCGGAGCGCGTCGATGACGAGCACGCGGCCGAGGAGCGGTTCGCCGATCCCGGCGACGAGCTTGATCGCCTCCGCGGCCATGAGCGCCCCGACCTGCACGCACAGGGCCCCGAGCACGCCGACCATCGAGCACGCGGGGGGCTCCCCGACCGTCTCGGGCGGGTGGAGGTCGGTGAGGACGACCGGCTCGACGCCCTCGGGCGGCGCCGACCAGAAGACCGTGACCTGCCCATGCCACTCCTGCACGGTGCCCCACACGAGCGGGATGCCGAGGGCCTCGCACGCCGCGGCGACGACCGACCTCGTCGCGAATGTGTCGGAGCCGTCGAGCACGACGTCGCATCCGTCGAGGAGCGCTCGGGCGTTCGACTCGTCGAGCCGAATCGGATGCGCGACGACGCGAGTCTCGGGCGACACCGCCGCGATCGATTCCGCGGCGGAGTCGACCTTGCGGCGGCCGACGTCGGGGACGCCGTGGATGAGCTGCCGATGCAGGTTCGAGACGTCGACGTCGTCGTCGTCGATCACGACGATCTCGCCGATCCCGGCCGCGGCGAGCGAGAGGAGCGCGGACGAGCCGAGGCCGCCCGCCCCGACGACGCCGACGCGGGCGGCGGCGATGCGGCGCTGGCCGGTCGGGCCGAGCCCGGCGAGCGCGGCGTGGCGGGCGGTGCGCGCCCGCTCGGCGTCGCTCAAGGCCGCGACGGGCTCGACGATCGGCGGCAGTGCCATGTCCTCAGGCTAATCGCCTCCGCTGTCGCCTTGGCCGCGGTGCTACCGTCCTGACGTGCCGTCCGGATCGCGCGTCGCGCTCGCCGTGCCCGTCGCGGCGGCGATCGCGCTCGCCGCGTGCGTGCCCGCGCCGCCGACCGGCGGGACGGGTGACGCGCCCCGGCGGAGCGCGAGCGGCGCTCCGGTCGAGGGCGAGGTCGCGGTCGTCGCGGCCGCCTCGCTCGCGCGCGCATTCGACGAACTCGCCCTCGCGTTCGAGGCGAGGCATCCCGGCGTCGACGTGCGGCCCGTGTACGACGGCTCGAGCACGATCGTCGCGCAACTCGTCGAGGGCGCCGGCGCCGACGTCGTCGCGCTCGCCGATGAGGCGAGCCTCGCTCCCGTGCTCGACCTCCTCGCCGGCGCGCCGGTCGTCTTCGCGACGAACACGCTCGTCATCGCGACGAGCCCGGACGCCGCCCCGATCGGGCGCCTCGAGGACCTCGCCGATCCGGGGCTCGACGTCGTGCTGTGCGCCCCCGAGGTGCCGTGCGGCCGCGCCGCGCACGCGCTGCTCGCGCTCGCCGGGGTCGAGGTCCCGGTCGCGAGCGAGGAGCAGAGCGTCGCCTCGGTCCTCACGAAGGTCGAGGCGGGGGAGGCGGACGCGGGTCTCGTGTACGCGACCGACGTCGTCGGCCGGGACGTCGGCGTCGTCGTCCCCCCGCGCGCGGACGAGGTCGTCAACCGCTACCCGATCGCGCGGCTCGAGCATGCGGCGAACGCGACGGCCGCCGACGCATTCGTCGCGTTCGTCACCGGACCGGATGGCCGCGCCGTGCTCGAGCGCCTCGGATTCGGGTCGCCATGAGCCGCCCATCGACCTCGGTGCGGCTCGGGGCGCCCGCCTGGATCGTCGGACTCGCGGCGGTCGCCGTCGCGGTCGTCGCCCTCCCGCTCGTCGGGCTCGTCGCGCGCGTCGACTGGTCGACGCTCTGGGTCGATATCGCGGCCCCGGCGACGCTCGAGGCGCTCTGGCTCTCGATCTGGACGGGAGCGGTCGCGACGCTCGCGTGCGCCGTCCTCGGCGTGCCGCTCGCGGTCGTCATCGCGAGCGCCGGCCCGAAGCTCGCCGCGGTCCTCCGCGCGATCGTCGCGATCCCGCTCATCCTCCCGCCGATGGTCGGCGGCGTCGCGCTCCTCTACCTGCTCGGCCGGAACGGCTGGCTCGGGCAGCTCCTCGACGCGATCGGGGTGCGGCTGCCGTTCACGCCCGCCGCGGTCGTCCTCGCGCAGGTGTTCGTCGCGATGCCGTTCCTCGTCCTCGCGGCGGAGGGCTCGCTGCGGATGGTCGATCGCGACCTCATCGAGGCGGGCGCGACGCTCGGCGCCGGTCGCGGCCAGCTGCTGCGGCTCGTCGCGCTCCCGCTCGCCGCACCCGGTCTCGTCGCCGGGCTCACGCTCGCGTTCGCGCGCGCCGTCGGCGAGTTCGGCGCGACCGCCATCTTCGCCGGCAACGCCCCGGGTGTCACCCGGACGATGCCGCTCGCGATCTACACCGCGTTCAACGGCGGGGGCGTCACGCAGGGCTCGGCGCTCGCGCTCGCGCTCCTGCTCCTCTTCACGGCGATCGGGGTGCTCCTCCTCGCCCGGGCGTGGCGGCCCGGGCGGCCCGGCTGACCGGGACCGCCGTGTCGGCGGCCGCGCCTAGACTCGCGCCATGACGACCGCGACCGAGACGCCCCTCGAGGTCCTCCGTCGCGTGTGGGGCTACCCGGAGTTCCGCGGCGAGCAGGCCCGCATCATCGACGCCGTCGTCGCGGGGCGCGACGCGATCGTCCTCATGCCGACCGGCGCCGGCAAGTCGCTGTGCTACCAGGTCCCCGCGCTCGTGCGCCGCGGCACGGGCATCGTCATCTCGCCGCTCATCGCGCTCATGCAGGACCAGGTCGACGCGCTCGCGGCGCTCGGGGTCCGCGCCGCATTCCTCAACTCGACGCAGGATCCGGACGCGCGGCGGGACGTCGAGCGCGCGTTCCTCGCGGGCGAGCTCGACCTCCTCTACCTCGCCCCGGAACGGCTCGCGGCGGCGTCGACGAAGGAGCTCCTCGATCGCGGCGAGATCGCGCTCTTCGCGATCGACGAGGCCCACTGCGTGTCGCAGTGGGGCCACGACTTCCGCCCCGACTACCTCGGCCTCTCGGTCCTCGCCGAGCGGTGGCCGGGGGTGCCGCGCATCGCCCTGACGGCGACCGCGACGCTCGCGACCCGCAAGGACATCCAGTCGCGACTCGGGCTCGCCGGCGCCGACTGGTTCGTCTCGAGCTTCGACCGGCCGAACATCCGGTACCGCATCGCGCCGAAGGAGCAGCCGATGCGGCAGCTGCTCGACTTCATCCGCACCGAGCACAGCGGCGACGCCGGGATCGTCTACTGCCTCTCGCGGGCGAGCGTCGAGAAGACCGCGGAAGCGCTCGCCGGCGCGGGCATCGAAGCCCTCCCGTACCACGCGGGGCTCGATGCGGCGACGCGGCGGCGGCACCAGGCGCGCTTCCTGCGCGAGGACGGCGTCGTCATGGTGGCGACGATCGCGTTCGGCATGGGGATCGACAAGCCCGACGTGCGGTTCGTCGCGCATCTCGATCTGCCGAAGTCCGTCGAGGGCTACTACCAGGAGACGGGTCGCGCCGGCCGGGACGGCCTCCCCTCGACCGCGTGGATGGCGTACGGGCTGCAGGACGTCGTCCAGCAGCGGCGCATGATCGAGCAGTCCGAAGGCAGCCTCGCGCATCGGCGCAGCCTCTCGGCGCACCTCGATGCGATGCTCGCGCTGTGCGAGACCGTCTCGTGCCGCCGGGTCCAGCTCCTCGCCTACTTCGGCGAGGCGTACCGGGGCGAGCAGTGCGGCAATTGCGACACGTGCCTCGACCCGCCCGAGGCGTGGGACGGCACGATTCCCGCGCAGAAGCTCCTCTCGACGGTCGTGCGACTCGATCGCGAGCGCCGCCAGCGCTACGGTGCCGGGCATCTCATCGACATCCTCCTCGGGCGGGAGAACGACCGCGTCATCCAGCAGCGGCACGACCAGCTCGCGACGTTCGGGATCGGGACGGAGCTCTCGGAGCAGGAATGGCGCGGCGTCGTGCGCCAGCTCCTCGCGCAGGGTCTCCTCGCGGTGGGCGACGACGGCTACGGCACGCTCCGCATCGCGGAGGCGAGCGCCGACGTGCTCTCGGGTCGCCGCGCCGTGCACTTGCGACGCGAGACCGGCGGGCGGGTGCCCGCTCGGACGAAGACCAAGGCGGCCGCCGACCTGCCCGGCGAAGCGGCCTCGCTCTTCGAGGCGCTGCGGACCTGGCGCGCGAGCACCGCGCGCGAGCAGGAGGTGCCCGCGTACGTCGTGTTCTCCGACGCGACCCTTCGCGGGATCGCGGTGAGCCGGCCCGGCAGCCTCGACGAGCTCGCGAGCATCTCGGGCGTCGGGTCGAAGAAGCTCGACACGTACGGGGCCGCCGTGCTCGAGATCGTGCGAGCGGACGCGGCTGCGGCGTAGTCGTTATCGACGCGTTATCCACGACCGCGTGGAAACCCAATAGCCTGCAGTGCTGGCCGTTCGCCGATCGGATTGAGGAAGGAGGCTCGAGCATGATGCACCGCACGTTCGCATTCGCACCCGTCGAGGTCGCGTCGCGTCGCACCCGCCGAGCCGCACTCATCCGTCGAGCGCCGGGCCGACGCCTCGCCGCCGCGTGACGCGCTGACGCGCTGAGCGCCCGTTCCACCGCGCCGGTCGGGCGCCGGCCGCGCTGCCTCGCCGCCGCGTCGCTTCGCCGCGCGCCGCCTCGCCCCATCCCACCCCGTCGACTTCTCGAAGCAGAGGAAACACCATGTCCATCACCACGACGACGACCGAGATCGAGGTCGTCACCACCCATCCGCCGCAACGGCTCGCGCTCGCCGCGGTGCTCCCGCGGCTCGGTCTCGTCGATCGGATCGCGCTCCGCCTCGTCGTGCGAGCGCTCACCCGACTGTCGGCGGAGCCCGACCGCGAGTCGCGCGCCCGGCAGCACCGACTCGTCCTCGACAACGAGCGGCGCCGGGAGGAGGCGCTGCGCGCCGTGCTCCTCGAGCGCGCATTCCGATGAGCGACCGCCCGGCCGCCGGCTCCGAGAGGTCCGCACAAGCGGCCTCGTTCGGAACCGGCGGCCGCTTGTCGGCCGTCGACAGCGCACCGCGCTCGGCGCTGTCAGATGCCTACGATGGCGGCATGACCTCTGTCACCGAGCGCCCGAAGCAGAACGACGACGCCGCAGCGACCGGAGCCGACGTCGAGGCGCAGTCCCGCATCGACGTCGCGCTCCTCGAGGAGCTGCTCCTCGGCCGCTGGGCCGAGATCCGTCGCGAGGCCCGCGGCTACATCCGCGACGAGCGCTTCCAGCGCGTGCCGGGGGAGAGCGTCCGCGAGCATCGCGACCGCGTCGTGCGCGCGCTCCACGCACTCGTCGAGTTCGGCGCGTCGCGCCTCGCATTCCCCGAGCGCCTCGGCGGCAAGGACGATCACGGCGGCAACATCGCGGGCTTCGAGGAGCTCGTCCTCGCCGATCCGAGCGTCGGCATCAAGAGCGGCGTCCAGTGGGGCCTCTTCGCGGCGGCGATCCTCCACCTCGGCACCGAGCGGCACCACGACCGCTGGCTGCCGGACGCGATGTCGCTCCGCCTGCCCGGCGCGTTCGCGATGACGGAGACGGGACACGGCTCCGACGTCGCCTCGATCGGCACGACCGCGACGTACGACCCCGCGACGGAGGAGTTCGTCATCCACACGCCGTTCCGCGGCGCGTGGAAGGACTATCTCGGCAATGCGGCCGAGACCGGAATCGCCGCCGTCGTGTTCGCGCAGCTCGTGACGCAGGGCGTCAACCACGGCGTCCACGCGTTCTTCGTCCCGATCAGGGACCCCGAGACGAAGGCCTTCCTGCCGGGCATCGGCGGGGAGGACGACGGCGTGAAGGGCGGCCTCAACGGCGTCGACAACGGCCGCCTCCACTTCGACCACGTGCGCATTCCGCGCGACAACCTCCTCGACCGCTACGGCCAGGTCGCGCCCGACGGCACGTACTCCTCGCCGATCGACAGCCCCGGCCGGCGCTTCTTCACGATGCTCGGGACGCTCGTTCAGGGGCGGGTGTCGCTCGACGGGTCGGCGATCGCGTCGAGCAAGCTCGGTCTCGCGATCGCGATCCGCTACGGCACGCAGCGCCGCCAGTTCGCCGCGGGCGACGGGCCGGAGACCGTGCTCCTCGACTACGGGCGCCACCAGCGACGGCTCCTCACGCGACTCGCGCAGGTCTACGCGCAGTCGTTCGCGCACGAGCGGCTCCTCGAGCAGTTCGACGCCGTCTTCTCGGGGCGGAACGACACCGACGAGGAGCGACAGGACCTCGAGACGCTCGCGGCGGCGCTCAAGCCGCTCTCGACGTGGGGTGCGCTCGACATCCTCCAGGAGTGCCGCGAGGCGTGCGGCGGCCAGGGCTTCCTCGCCGTCAACCGCATCGCACCGCTGCGCGCCGACATGGACATCTGGGTGACGTTCGAGGGGGACAACAACGTCCTCCTCCAGCTCGTCGGCAAGCGTCTTCTCACGGAGTACGCGAAGCGCATGTCGAAGCCGGACGCCGCGCAGATCCGCGCCTACGTCGCCGACCAGGTCGACGAGGCCGTGTTCGGCCGCACCGGCCTGCGCCAGCTCGGCCAGACGATCCGCGACTTCGGGTCGACCGCGCGCTCCGTCGACTACGTGCGCGACACGGACTCGCAGCGCCAGCTGCTCACCGACCGCGTCGAGACGATGATCGCCGAGCTCGCGGGCGAGCTGCGCGACGGGCGGACGATGTCGCCCGCGGATGCCGCGGCGCTCTTCAACCGGCACCAGAACGACCTCATCACCGCGGCGAGGGCTCACGGCGAGCTCTTGCAGTGGGAGGCGTTCACCGACGCGGTCGAGCGCATCGAGCACCCGCGCACGCGCCAGGTGCTCACGTGGCTGCGCGACCTCTTCGGCCTCGGCCTCATCGAGGAGCACATCGGCTGGTACCTCATGAAGGGCAAGATCTCGAGCGCTCGCGCGCACGCGATCACCGACTACATCGACGCGAGGCTCCTGCCGCGCATCCGCGCGAACGCGCTCGAGCTCGTCGAGGCCTTCGCGATCCCCGACGAGCTCATCGGCGCGGGCATCGCGCTCGGCGACGAGCAGGCCCGCCAGGAGGAGGCCGCGGCGTACTACGCGGCGCTTCGCGCGTCCGG
>Ga0182737_1003901_pt1 | contig 10512 bp, 8 predicted proteins | sample eDN5th30CBELigOP_FD_128878 | JGI IMG/M metagenome (GOLD analysis project Ga0182737, IMG submission 128878) | Enriched Organic Plus compost microbial communities from Emeryville, California, USA - eDNA 5th pass 30_C BE-Lig OP (version 2) (version 2) ... | reverse complement strand
TCAAAAGAAAAAAGCCAGCTCTAATATGGTTATCGGTATTGCGATTGGGATAGCTCTTGGGGTTGCATTAGATAATTTCGCAATTGGATTAGCGATCGGTGTCGGATTAGGTGCGGCATTTAGTACTCAGCAATCCAAGAAATGCAACGGAAGTAAAGTATAAGTGTGGAGGACACGCGATGCAAAGAATTAAATTTATGTATAGACAGTTTATAAGCGAGCCGTTGTGGTATAAGCTCACTGTCATTACAATGCTGTTAATAGCGATCATCTTTAGCAGCTCAGCCTTTTCGGACAATGCTTATTTGCAAAGTTCAGCTAAATTAGCAGCAGCTATTTTCTTTGCGATCTATGGTGTGAGGTTCAGAAGAACGAGACGACTAGTAATCATCTTTTTCGGTTTAGCGCTTGTTTGTCTATTTCTTGCAATAAGGTATTTGATATAGGGTTGTCCCGATTCTGCTTATAAATCATTCCCATGAAAAAGCACATGGTAGCAGCTTGCATTGAAGCAATCGCTACCATGTGCTTTTCTTTTATTTAAAGTTTATATTGAATGAATAGTGAATTATGAATATTATAATGATTATGCTTATTGTTCTTAAGAATGGCCCTTTGAGGAGGCATTACGGTATGCTTAAAAGATTTAGTCAATTACGATTACATACTAAAATGAGCGTAAGCTTTTCATTGCTATTAATCGTGATTATTGTAATTAGCGGTTGGTTTTATTACGAACAAAATGTAAAGCAGTTAAAAAAGCAAACCCTTACATTGATGAATGCTAATGTAAGCCAAATGTCCCGAACGGTTAACTTATACATTGAGGAGCTTGAAAGATACTCAATTTCTATCTTTACGGACCCCGTTGTACAAAGTGTGCTTCGGATGGATCCCGATGAATCAGATCCGTTAGCTCAAAATCGGATTCGCTCACAACTGTTAAACCTCTCTATTGCATGGTCAGTAGTTAGAGGGATCTATATCTATTCGTTAGATGGAAAGGTATATGATATTGCACGAGCAAGCTCGGGGTTTGAATTATCACTTGAGGATGAGCCTTGGTACGAACACATTAACTCCTTTACTAATCGAGGATTTATTTTATGGCCAACAGCTGATGAGCCCTCGCTAACCTCAAACAAGGAAAAAGTATTTGATCTGGTGCGACCGATCTATGATATTCCGACGTCCAAACAATTAGGCTATTTAAAAATGAGTATTGATATTGATGTTATGAAAAAGCTGCTTGTGTTTGAAAAAATTAAATTACTTGATTCTAGAATTAATCCTCATTTTTATATTGTAGATGATGATAAAAACATAATTTACGATAGTCGTGAGCTAGAAACAGGAGAAAAGATAACTGACCTACCACAAGCGATTTTAGATCAGGATGAAGCTTCTGGAGAATGGGCTAAGCCGGATTCAATGTATTTGTTCGCCTCGCAGAAGTCTTCAGAAACAGGCTGGACAACGATCGTAATGATTCCTAGTGATTCTATTGAATAATTATCCCAGGACAGTAAATATGGGCTGTTTGTCCTTTTATCCAGCAGTGTGGCATTAGTCATTGTTATTTCGTTATTTATTTCCTTAGGGGTTACTCGTCCCCTTAGAAGGCTAATTCGAATGATGCAGCGTGTTGAACGAGGAAATTTTTCTGAACGAATTCCGGTAGAAGATATTTCTAGTGAAACAGGCAAGCTAAGTAGAGTGTTCAACAAAATGATGGATAGTCTTGACTTTTTAATTAAGCAAGTATATGAAGCACAGATTAGGACGAAGGACGCCCAGCTACTTGCGCTGCAAACACAAATTAACCCTCATTTTCTATACAACACCTTAAATATGATGAAATCGATGGCCAATAAGCATGGCGTTCCTGAGGTGGGCAAAACAGCAGAAGCTTTAGCTGATATGTTTCGTTATAGTCTTACAGACTGGTCACAGCCGGTTTTACTTGAAAAGGAGCTTTTGAATGTCCGACATCTGCTTCAAATCCAACAAACTCGCTTTGGCAATCGCTTCTCATTTCAGATTGAAGTAGACGACGAATTGAAAAGCATTCCGATATTAAAGCTGCTCGTTCAACCACTTGTTGAAAATGCGATTGTGCATGGTGTAGAGCATTTGCGTTCAGGCGGAATGATTTCTTTAGTTGGTACGAAAGAGGGAGAGATGCTGAAGTTATCTGTCACAGATAACGGTAAAGGAATGTCTGAGCAAGAGCTTGCGGAGCTTAGACAACAATTGGATCAGGATAAGCTGTATGATCCGGAAGGAACATCGAAGGGGATAGGACTTTCTAATCTTGTACGCAGACTTAATCTATATTATGGGGATCATGCAAGCCTAGACATTTACAGCATTCCATATGAGGAAACAAGCTTTACGTTAATGATACCTGTTGAATCACAGCATATGATAAAGGAAGCGAAAACAATATGATTATTTATATTATTGAGGACGAGCCATACGCATTAGAAGAGCTGCAAAGAATGATGGAGCCATTTATGACAGAGCATCAGGTCATTGCATTTGAAACTGGTGAAGATGCAATCGAGTCAAGCAATCAGCAGATGGCTCCTGATCTCGTAATTACGGATATTCGTATGCCTGGTATGAATGGTCTTGAAACCGTTAAGCAATTAAAGAATGTGAACCCTCATCTAGTTGCTGTTGTCATAAGTGGTTATAGTGAGTTTGAATACGCTCGTGAAGGTATGAAGATTGGAATAAAGGATTATCTGCTGAAGCCAGTCTCAGAGGAGAAGCTTACGGAGATGGTGCGGAGATTGATCGCTGTAGCAGAAAGTGAAGCTGAGGAGCGACGCAATCGCAATGAATGGTCACTTTTTAAGCATGTAAAAGGAATTATACCAGCTTCTCACTCATTGACAGGAAGTCTATGTCTGTTTACGTCTGTACTCGGAAATTGGAAATCTAAGCTAAGCTGGAATGAGTATGGCCCATCCTCCAAGGAGGCGTGTGCATGGCTAACGAACAAAATCGGACAAGCCAATATTTCAAGTATTGAAACGGAGCCTCATATACGCGTGTTTCTTATTCCGCTAACGAGTAGTGTCATAAACAGCGAGCTAATCTCAACCTTTTATGAATTTCAAAATTATTTAATGCAAGGCATTGATCACGTACACTCTACGATCGGTATTCGCAATGATAATGAATCGCTTGATCAGACATATCGAAATACCATTTTAAGATTAGAGAAAAGGTTAATGTATGATCGAAGTACCTTTACGCCCTTTGAAGAGGAGTATGCCGTTACTGATTTCACTGAAATATGGAATCAAGTGAGAGTGTTAGAGAAAGCGGTACAGCAAGTCAATATGTCTATGATTCGTACAAGTAGTCACTCAATGATTAAGAAGCTAGCTGAGCAGGGGCTTACCTCTAAGCAGATGGCCGTGCTGTTAGTCGATATTTTATATGCGATAAAGTTTAAGCTGCCTGTCGGGGAATTAAATGATGATCGATGGAAAACTTCAGATGCTTTGGACGCTAGTCTTGAGTACAGCACTTCCGCAGAGCTTGCAGCTTGGCTTGAACAAAAACTAACATCATGGGCTGAACCTGCAAATGTTCAATTGGCAAAGCCTAAGGAGCTGATCCCGCTTGTGCTTAATCTAGTAAAAGAACAATATCATCAGGAAATTACGCTGCAAGACTTTGCGAATAACTTTCATGTTAGTCTAGGACATTTGTCTAAACTATTTAAAGCAGAAATGGGCATGAATTTTTCTGAGTATATAATTCATTATCGGATGAAAAAAGCACAGCAATTTATGGATGATGGTGTTGAACGTATATCCGATATAAGTCGAATGGTAGGTTATGAGGACCCTAAATTTTTCACGAAAACATTTAAGCGGATAACTGGAATGACACCGATGGAGTATCAGAAGCAAAAACGCAAATAACTCCCCCTTAAATAGAAAATGACTACGCTATCAACACTTTATAACCCAGCTATAATGAGAGAGACAAACAAAGGGGGAATAAAACAATGAAAAAAACGAAAAAGTTTTCTTGGGTATTGTCAATACTAGTTGTTGCACTTTTTGTAACGGCTTGTGGTGGAAACACTGGTAGTAACAGTAACAATCAGAGTTCAGAAGGATCTTCAAACAGTGCTGAGAAGGTAACTTTGAAATTCTACCATTGGATTGGTCAAGAGGCTGGTCCAGTTGTTAAGGAAATTAATGATAAGTTCACTGAGAAGTATCCGCACATTACGATTGAGTTTGAAAGCGCTCCTACAGACCAATTTGAAACGGTAATTAAAACAAGACTAGCAAGTGGCGACGCTCCGGATTTATTCGGTGTATTTCCAGGAACGAAAAAAGATCCATTTGTTGAAGCTAACTATTTGATGGATCTATCAGATCAAGAATGGGTATCAAGACTTTATGATAGCTCGCAAAGCGTAGCGAGCTATGACGGTAAGGTGTACGCATTACCGATCGACTCTAATGTGCTTGGTGTAGTTTATAACAAGCAAATCTTTGCAGAGCTTGGATTAGAGGTACCAACAAATTGGGATGAGTTTTTAGCTGTTAGTGAAAAAATTAAAGCAGCTAACATTACACCGATCGCAATTGGTAATAAGGATCTATGGATCACACAATTAATTCCATATGCGATGGCACCAACTGCAATCTATCAAGAAAATATTAGCTTTGATGAGCAAATGAGCAAAGGTCAAGCTACATTCACAGGCTCTCCTTGGAAGCAAATGATGACAGATTATTTGGCGCTAGACCAAAAAGGTTACTTTAACAAAGGTGTTCTAGGTACAACCTATGATCAAACCGTGCAACTAATTGCTTCAGAAAAAGCTGCAATGACGCTTAATGGTAACTGGGTACTGTCTCTAATTAAGCAAGCAAACCCTGATATGGATCTAGGTATGTTCCCATTGCCTTACAATATGGAAGGTCAAGATGCGTGGGTTGCATCATCAGTAGGTGCGATGACGGCGATTTCTGCAACAACTTCCCATCCGGAAGAGGCAAAACTATATCTAGACTTCTGGGCTAGTCCAGAAATTCTTGGATTGTATGCACAGGAAAGAAAAGTATTCTCTCCTCTAGATGGTGTAGATGTGGATCTTGATCCTTCTGCGAAAGAAATGGAGCCATACATTGCTAAGGGCTCATATAACTTCTTGGATCAGAAATGGCCAATTGGTGTTCAGGACGTTATGATGTCTGAAATTCAGCAAGTATTCGCAACAGGAACTGAAGAGTCAATTGATAACATGCTAGCTAAAATGGATGCAGCATATACAGAAGCGAATAAATAAAAAAATGCCGGGGCTTGCCCCGGCTTTCTAATAACTATTGAATAAGGCAGGGTGAGAGAAATTGACTGGATGGAGAAAAATAGACTTTGCTTTCGTTGCGCCTGCATTAATTATATTTGTGGTTTTTCTTGTTTATCCCGTAATAAGCAGCTTTTATTATAGTTTTACAGATTGGAATGGATTAAATCCAACGATCTCAATGGTAGGTGTAGATAACTATAAAAAGCTGTCTCAAGATTCACAAGTATGGAATGCATTATGGAATACGTTAACCTTTGCTTTCTTCGTAACGATCTTTCAAAATGTGATTTCGTTAATGCTAGCTGTATTGCTTGATCATGTAGGTAGAGCTTATCGCGTATTACGAGTATTATTCTTAATTCCAACACTTATTAGTGCGTTAGCAATCGGATTTATTTGGAGTTATATGTATGGCCCAATATCAGGGGTAATCAATACGCTGTTAGAATTAGTAGGTTTACAATCTTGGACACAAGATTGGTTGGGAGATACGAAGTGGTCAATGACCAGTATTATCTTCACGAATATATGGCAATGGGTAGGCTTCAGCTTAATCATTTATTTAGCGGGGCTACAAGGTGTTTCATCTGAATTAAAGGAAGCGGCAGATATTGATGGTGCAGGAGCATGGAAGAAATTCGTCCATATTACGTTCCCACTTATCGCACCAGCGTTCACAATAAATATTATTATGACGATGATTGGTAGCTTGAAAGTATTTGATATTATCTATGTTATGACCAAAGGTGGTCCAGGCGATGCTACGACCTCGATTGCAATCTTATTGTATAAACAGGCGTTTAACTTTAACCAGATGGGCTACGGTACAGCAATCGCAGTTGTTCTCTTTGCAATAATTCTCATATTATCTCTCGTTCTAATCACTTATTTACGTCGTCGGGAGGTACAGTCATAATGAATAGCTCAATCGTGAATAAAGTGTTTCGATGGATTTTTCTTGTAATTTGGAGTGCAATTGTTATCACACCGTTGATTATCGTTGTATTTGGCGCATTAAAACCATCGAGTGAGTTTTTAATGAATCCAATCGGTTGGCCTGATCAAGTTACGTTTAAGAACTTCGCTAATGCGTGGAAGGAAGCGACGCTTGGATTAGCATTTATTAACAGTCTTATTGTGACTGGAATCACGATATTAGGACTAGTTGTATTTGGTTCAGCAGGGGCATATCCGCTGTCTAGACGAGTATCTCCTCTGTCAAATCTATTATTTATCTTTTTCATTTCTGGGATTATGCTTCCATTTCAATTAGCGATGATTCCGCTATACCAGCTAATGAATGGGCTTAATCTAACGAATACACATATCGGTGTTATTCTAATTTATATGGCTTCAACACTACCGTTTGTTATCTTTTTGTATACTGGATTTCTTAAAGGAATTCCTAGGGAATTGGAAGAAGCAGCAACGATTGATGGCTGCGGGCCGATCCGGACATTTGTCTCGATTATTTTTCCTTTGCTTAAACCAGTTACGGCAACCGTTATTATTACGAATAGCTTGACGGTTTGGAACGATTTCCTTACACCATTATTATTTCTGCAGGAAAAAGCATTTCGAACGATACCGGTCGCCATTTTCACCTTTACCGGACAATATAACAATGATTGGTCATTAATTTTCTCATCCATAGCGATTTCTTCATTGCCTCTCATTATTGTATTTTTACTTCTTCAGAAGCATTTTATTAAAGGGATTGCTGGCGGAGCTGTAAAGGGCTAATTTAAAATATTGGAGATGAAAATGGAAGGAGATTACCCATGAACGGTAGCTATTATAACCCAATCCTCGCTCAGGAAAATCGATATTGGAAGGCGAAATGGATCTGGGATGTGCCACAGCCTGAAGCTAATGCAGCTAGTCAACAGATTCTAGTGTATTTCCGTAAAACGTTTCAGATAACAGAGGGAATAAAGCAGCCAAAACTCAAACTGGATATCACTGCAGACAGTCGCTATCGATTATTTATCAATGGACAGAGCGTTTCAGTTGGCCCATGTAAAGTAACTCCGCAGGTTCAGTATTATGACACGATTGATGTTAGTGAATATTTGAAGGAAGGAACCAATGTACTTGCTGTGCAGGTGCTGCGATTTCCTTCAATTGAGCCATATGAATATGGGATCGGAGGTCCGACATCTGTATGGCGCTCTCAATCAGCTGGATTATTTGTGGAAGGCAGTTTGCAAGATCATGAGGGCAAAATTTTAGAAAAGCTGCATTCGGATGAGAGCTGGCGGGCATTCCGTCATGCTGGATATAGGCCTGTATCAAGTTCGTTAATTATGTGGATGGGTGGAGTAGAGGAAGTAGATGGCAGTGGCGCTCCGCATGAATGGCAAGCGGTAGATTATGATGATTCCGCTTGGACAGAAGCAGTAGTGTTTGGAAAACTGAAGGGATATGGACTATTAAGTCCTTGGCAGCTTGCTCCAAGACCGATTCCTGATATGTTTGAAGAAGAAAGATACTTTCATGCCATTACACGTATAGAAAATGTTGAACGATCTGCTGCAGAAGTCATCTTACAGCCTGAAGCGAAGGCGTCAATTACATTAGAGCCTGGGCAGAAAATGGTTATCGAGCTAGATGCAGGTGAGCTTACAACAGGTTATTTAAACCTCGGAATACAGGGCGGTAAACGTAGTACCATTAGGTTGCTTTGTGCTGAATGCTACGAAGCGCAGGAAAGTGAAGAGAATCATCGAGTTAAGGGCATACGCAATGATACGAGCGGGAAATTACTCGGAGATTACGATATTTATCATGTGGCGGGATATGGAAAATCAGCAGATGCTCCTGAAAGTTATGAGCCGTTTTTATTTAGAACGTTCCGCTACGTACGCTTAGAAATCGAGGTTGCTAATGAACCTTTGCAATTGCTATGGATGAATTATCGAGAGACGGGATATCCGCTTGATGTTAAAGCTAGCTTTAGCTCGTCAGACGATGAATTGAACCAATTGTGGGAGCTTAGCCTGCGCACATTGAAGCGTTGTATGCATGAAACGTATGAGGATTGTCCGTATTATGAGCAATTGCAGTATGCTATGGACAGCAGACTAATGATGCTCTTTACGTATTACTTGAGTGCTGATGATCGTTTGCCTAGACGTACGATTAATGATTTCTATCAATCAAGAATGCCTTCAGGATTGCTGCAGTCGCGTTATCCAAGTGTCGATCCACAGGTAATTCCATCCTTCTCATTGTACTGGATTGATATGCTTGTTGAGCATTATGAGCATATGGCTGATCTGAAGCTTGTGAAGCAATATGCTCCTACAGTGTTAGAGTTATTAAATTGGTTCCATGATCGACTGACTGCAGAAGGTGTTGTTGGCGTAACATCCAACCAATATTGGACCTATTTTGATTGGGTAGATGAATGGCCACTTGGCTCTCCTCCTGAAAGCGCGGAGCGACCGATGATGTTACTTAGCTTGATGTACGCAGCAGCTTTACGTAAGAGCAGCTATCTTTTTCAGTTGTTAGGCTGGAATGATCTAGCAAGTGAAATGATAGTGCGAGCAGATCGAGTATGCCAAGCAGTCAATACATTATCTTGGTCAGAGGAGCAAGGGTTATATCGTGAACTGCCTGGTACGGAAATCTATACGCAGCATTCACAAATCATGGCTGTTCTTGCTGGAGCGATAACAGGAGATCAAGCAAGAGAGCTGTTAGCAAGAGCATTAGAAGCTCCAATGTACAAGGTTACTATACCGTTCTCATTTTTGCTGATGCAAGCATTAAAAAAGGTAGGAATGCAAGATAGATTATTTGGACTATGGGATCGCTGGCGCAAGTTCATTCATCAAGGATTAACGACTTTGCCAGAGACAGAAAGCAATCCTCGAAGTGACTGTCATGCTTGGAGTTCATTGCCATTAGCTGAATTTGCGTCCACGATTCTGGGAGTTACACCTTTAGAACCTGGCTATACGAAAGTTCGAATTGCACCTGTTCTCGGTGAATTGTCATGGGCTAAAGGGAAGGTAGCTACGATAAAAGGAATAGTGGAGGTCGATTGGTCGGTGCAAGCAGATGAGTTTCATATTACTGCTAAGGTGCCTGACGGTGTATCGGCTGTACTTGTTTTACCAGATGGTACAGAGCATATTTTTACGCAGGAAATGAGTATTGTGATGTAAGAGAACGAGAATAGTAATCTCATATCGTGAAGCTTTAGATAATAAAAGCACCAACAGTTAGGAACAAACTAACTGTTGGTGCTTTCTGCTCTAAGGAACATATATTAATGAATATCATGCTTTTTGAATGAACCACCCTTTACCTCTGCTACATCTGTAAAGGTATAGAAAGCTGATCTATCAAAATCATCGATAATATCTTTAATTTTACTTTCCTCTAAACGTGTAATAACACATGTAATTGATTTTAAGCTGTCGCCAGAGAAGCCTCCAGTTACGTCGGCTAGAGTTACTGAGCGGCCAAGTCGATCTTGAATAGCAGCGACAAGCTCGTCAGAATTTTTAGTTATAATTGTGACAGTAACACTTGAGCTTAGACCTACTTCAACCAATTCAATTACAGTCTTAGCGACAAAATATGCGATACCGGATAATAATGCCCCCTTAAGGCCAAATACCGTTGCAACGACAGCAAATACGAACACATTGAGACCAAGAATAACGTCACCTGTACTGAATGGAAGGCGTTTAGATAGCAGCACGGCTAACATATCAATACCATCTAATGCGCCACCATTACGCAATGCCAACCCCATACCGAAACCAATGATCATACCGCCAAACACAGTGACTAGTAAGGAATCTCCAGAAATCAAGGTAGGAATGTGATGCATTACCGATGCTCCAATAGCAAGAGAAGCAATACCAATAAAAGATTTTATGGAAAAGGTTTTACCGATTTGTTTATAACCTAAAAATAAGAAGGGAATATTAAACAGCACTAAAAATAAAGAGAGGGGAAGATTTAATAACTGTGAACCTACAATTCCTAATCCAGTTACACCGCCATCGGACACATTATTTGGGATTAATACAGCTTCTAGTCCGTAGGCGGTTATAACTCCTCCGAGAATGACCGCAAAATAGCTCAAAACTTTCTTCATACATCCAATCTCCTTTTTTGTTAAATAAGAGTACTCATGATGT
>Ga0182737_1003899_pt1 | contig 10525 bp, 11 predicted proteins | sample eDN5th30CBELigOP_FD_128878 | JGI IMG/M metagenome (GOLD analysis project Ga0182737, IMG submission 128878) | Enriched Organic Plus compost microbial communities from Emeryville, California, USA - eDNA 5th pass 30_C BE-Lig OP (version 2) (version 2) ... | reverse complement strand
TCCAGCCGGATGCTGCCGACCACGGCCTGCTCGAGCACCTCGGCGGGGATGGCCTTGTCGGTCTTGCCGAGGAAGACCGCGCTCTCCAGCGCGTCGAGCGGCGGCGGGGTGTACTCGGCGATGATCACGGGCCGCCCCGGGTCGTCGCGGAGGACCCGGCGGCGGACGAACACGGCCCACCCGACGCCGACTGCGAGCACGAGGACCCCCGCGAGCTGCACCCAGGCGCCGCCCGAGGCGAGGTAACGGTCGTCGAAGGGGGCGAAGGTGCCCGGCACGAACCCGACCGCGATGGTGACCGTCTCGTACGGCGCGAGGTCCTCGGCGGACGCGGTGACCGTGCCGTCGTCGTGGAAGGTGATCTCGCACGGGGTGGTCGCCCCCGCCGCGCCGACGTAGCACGCGGCCTCGCCGGTGAGCGCTGCCGCGAGGTCCGCGTCGAGCCGCAGTTCGGCGCTCACCCGGCCGAACGGCTGCGCCCAGTCCAGGCCGTTCACGTCCCAGTAGAACTCGTCGGCGTCGGTGTCGGCGAACGACCAGGTGACGTTCTGAAGGTCGTAGGTGAAGACATAGGTCTGCGCCCCGTGGACGTAGTCGTCGGCACGGGAGGTCATGGCGTACACGCCGTCATCCCCTTCGGCCTCCGCCTCGCGGGGCGTCCCGGCCCCGTCCGTGATGGAGACGAGCTCGGGGAAGACGGGCTGCCCGTTGTAGGTGTCGGGGATGAGCCGGCGCATGCCGCGGTTCTGGTCGTACCCGGGGAACTCGGCCACGAAGGTCTCGGTGACCCGCATCCGACTCGTGCCGTCCTCGGCGCGGCGCAGGTCGTAGACGGCGTCGAGGGAGCGGAACGAGAAGTCGTCGACGTCGGTGGATGCGGCGGCGCCCGCATCCCACCCGTCGTCGCCGTCCGCGTCGCACGCCGTGAGCGCGAGCGCCGCGCCGAGGATCGCGAGGGCCTGCAGGATGCGTCGCCGGATCGGTCCCATCCCGTCAGGCTATGGGATGCCGCCGCGTACGCTATGAGCCATGACCGACCGCCGCCTCGCCATCGATGCGTGGGAGAGCCTGTTCCGTGCGCAGCACGAGCTGCTCGCGCGCCTCAGCGAGGACTTCGCGGACGGGCCGCTGACCCAGGCCGAGTACGACGTGCTGCTCACCCTGACCCGCGCCCCCGACATGACCGCGCGGCTGCGGGACGTGACCCGCAACATGCTCATCAGCCAGCCGAGCGTCTCCCGCCTCGTCGACCGCATGGTCGCGCGCGGCCTGGTGACCAAGTGCACCGATCCCGAGGACGGCCGCGGCTCGCTCGTACGCGCCACCGAGGAGGGGGCGCGGCTGTTCCGTCAGCTCGCGGTGGTGCACGGCCGGAACATCGTCGAGCGGATGTCGCGTCTCGACGACGACGAGCTGCGGACGCTGCTGGCGCTCACCTCCCGGTTGCGCCCGGAATGCGAGGGCGCGTGAACCCGGCCGCCGGCGTGCTCTCGGTGTGGGCGCACTACGACGACGATCTCATCTTCGGCTGCCCGACGATCGACCGCGCCGTCGTGGCCGGGTTCCCGGTGACCTCGCTGTTCACCACGGCCGGCGACGCGGGCCGGGACGCCGCGTACATCGCCGCGCGCGAGGAGGGGATCCGCGCGGCCTACGAGGCCATGTTCGGTGCCCCGTTGCAGTGGCGCGACGAAGAGGTCGACTTCGCCGGTGTGCGCGCGGTCGGCTGGTCCGCGGAGGAGGCTCCGGTGCGGGTGCTGTCGTTCCGGTTCCCCGACGGACGACCCAACGGCACCGGGTTCGACGCGACCGGGAACCAGTCCCTCCGCCGCTTGCTGGAGGGCGGGATCCCCGTGATCTGCGACATCGACGGTCGCGTCGAGGCGAGCGCCGACACCCTCGTGGCCGCGCTCGCGGACGCCCTGGCGCAGCATCCGGGTGCCAGGCTGCTGTGCCATGCGCCGCGGATCGGGGGCGAGCTGACCGAACGGGACCACTCCGACCACTGGTCGACCGGCGCCTTCCTGCGCCGCGCGGTCGACCGTACGGGGATCGCGGAGCAGTCCGTGTCCTGGCGGATCGGCTACCCCTCCTCGATCCTCCCGGCCGTCCTCGAGGGCGCCGCCCTCGACCGGAAACTGCGGATCTTCCGCGCCTACGCGGCCTACGACCCGGTGGTCGACCGCCCGGATCCCGCCGGCACGCTCGCCTTGCCCGGCTTCGGCGATTGGCTCCGGCGCGAGTACGCGCTGGTGGCCGGGCGCGCGGTGGCACTGGGCTGAAGCGGCCCGCCGTCCGCCGCCCGGCGTCCGGCCGCGCGGACGAGCGCGCGCTGGACCGCCGCCGCCAACCGCGGCATGACCGACTCGGGCGCGTACTGGGCGGCGCGGGCCAGGGCGCGCTCGCTCATCCGGTCACGCAGCGCCGGATCGCCGAGCACGGCGATGAGCGCGTCGGCGAGTGCTTCCTGGTCGCCGTCCGGCACGAGGAGCCCGCCGCCGTCGGCGAGCATCTCGCGAACACCGTAGGGCACGTCGTAGCTGACCACCGGGGTGCCGCTGGCCATGGCCTCGAGGGTGGCCAGCCCCTGCCCTTCGTAGGCCGTCGCCTGTACGAACACCTCGCCGTGCCGGCAGATGTCGAAGGGTTCGACGTGCCCGTGGAGGGTGACGCTCCGGGCGAGGCCGTGCGCGGCGATGATCTCCTCCAGCTCGGGACGTGTGGGACCCTCACCATAGATCTCCAACCGTGCGCCCGGCACCGCCTGGAGCACCCGCGCCCAGGCGTGCAGGGCGTGGTCGAAGCGCTTGCCCGTCGCGAGCCTGCCGACCGCGACGACGCGACCGGGCGACTGCTCGCACGGCGGATGCGTCGGCAGCGGGAGCGCATTGGGCACGACCTCGTGCACCGGGCTCGGCCCGTACGCGGCGACGACGTCGTCACGCTGTTGACGGGTCGGCCACAGGACCGCGTCGAATTCGTCGAGGCACGTGAACCAGCGGCGCCACAGGTCGGCGTGCTCGTCCCCGACCCCGAGGTGGGAGGTGTGCACCGCGTGGATCAGGCAGACGCCGTCGGGGCGCCAGCCCGCCAACAGCTCGCCGAGCTGCCGCGACTCGCACACGAGCACGACCGGACGGTCCGGATGCTCGGCACGGGAGACGGCGACGAGGTGATCCAGCCAGGCACGGTAGAGCGCCCCGAAGCCCGCGAGGACGCGCACCCCCTCCGGGCGGCGGATGACGACCGGCGCCGTGGAGAGGTGCCATTCGGCCGACTCGATCACGGGCAGCGAGACGACCGCATCCGCGCCGACGGCGACGTCGCGGTAGCGGATCCCGACGGCGGCGTGGCCTGGGACGGCGGCGTCCCAGAGCCAGTCGATGTCGGCGTGCGCGTCGTCGAAGAGGTTGCGGAACACGTCGGCGGATGCGGCCAGCCCGCGCTCGATGAAGGACGCGCGGTGCGCGCGGTGCGCTTCGGGGGTGGCGGGGTCGACCGTGAGGAGGAGCGGGCCGCGCCCGTCTTCGACGCCCGTGGCCGCCATGTGGCGCGCCCGGGCGAGCACCGCGACCTTGAACCCGCCGTCGATCCGCGGAATCAAGCGCGAAGCGAGCAGCATGTACGTCGCTGTCGGCCACGATGCCATGGCGGATACCCCCGGTTCCCATGCCCGGGCGCGGGTTCGGGTCGCGTCTGGGCCGGACGAAGCGTACCGCAGCGATGCCGCGGCGTCGGGGATTTCACGGTGTTCCCGTGCACACGACGAGGGCCCCGCAGTGCGGGGCCCTCGTCGTCGGCGTGACGCGTCAGGACGCGTTCGCCTCGGTGATCTCCATCGCGGGGGCGTCGCCCTCCGTCATGACCTGCACCTTGCGCGGCTTGGCCTGCTCGCTCACCGGGATCGTCACGGTGAGCACACCGTTGCGGTAGGTGGCCGAGATGCGGTCGGTGTCGAGGCCCTGGCCGAGGCTGAGCTGGCGCAGGAACGTGCCGGCCATGCGCTCGCGGGTGATCCACTGCACCCCGTCGCCCGCGGGGAGCGTGCGCTCGGCACGGATCGTCAGCAGCTGGCCGTCCACGTCGACGTCGACCGAGCCGGGATCGATCCCCGGGAGGTCGGCGGTCAGCACGTAGTGGTCGCCGTCGCGGTAGAGGTCCATCGGCATCTGACGGGGCCCGCGACGCACGCCGTCGAAGATGGAGTTCGCGAAACGCTCCAGGTCGCGGAGCGGATCATAGGTGGCCATAATCTCGTCTCCTTTCGAAGCGGGACCGGACGCGCACCGCATCCGATCGGGATTCGGATGGAGTTGAGTCTCATCGACTCAACTACGAACAGATTAGCACTCCACCCTGGCGAGTGCCAAGCATCCGTTCACCACCTGTTGTGGACGTCCTCGGCGAAGCCGACGAGGTCGTCGAAGGCGATGTCGACCTCGTCGTCGCGATAGGTGCCGTGCCACGTGCCGAAGCACTGCAGCGTGCGCGAGGTGAGCACGCCGAGGTTCGTCGCCGAGCGCTTCGGGAAGGACGGACGCAGCTCCGCGTCCAGCCCGCCGCCGCGCACCCGCCACGGCCGACGCCAGTCGCCGAGGTCGTAGTCCCAGGTGAGCTCGTCGTGGATCTTGTGCAGCCGGCCGTCCACGATCACGCCGTTCTCGGTGACGCCGGTGCCGTCGGTCCACTGTCCACCCACCTGCAGCCCGATCGTCCGCCCGCGGCTCACGCCCGAACCCGCGCCCCAGTTCCAGGACACGTCGTAGGGCCAGCGACCACGCCCGTGGTCGAGCACCGCCCAGGACGCCCCGGCGGGGATCTCGTGCCGGACGCCGTCGAACACGACCGAGCCGGATGCGGGGAGGGCGACGTCCTTGACCGTGTACTGGAACCGGAGCGGGTGCCCGAACGGCACCACCACGGCGAGCAGCTCCCAGCCCTCGGGACGACGGACCTCGACGTCGAAGGCCGCACCGGGGATCTCCGCCCGCAGGCGCGTCACCCCGGCATCCGGCTCGACGTCGATGCGGAAATCCTTGGCGCGGGCACGGGCGGGCCCCGCACCGAGCCCCGGCGGCAGTTCGACCCCGCGCGGCGGGATGAGGGTGGCGTTCTTCGTGCGCACCGCCTCGGTGGCGCGGTCCAGCACCCAGACATCGCTCACGGTGGCGTAGTCGATCCGCGAGACCGTGAGGGCGAGGATGTGGGTCGGGGTGATGACGTTCCAGTACTCCCACCGCTTGTTCCGCCCCCGACCGCGCAGGCCGCGGCCGACGCCGGCGGTGTCGACCAGGTGGGTGCGCGCCCACCCCACCGCCGCGGGGTTCAGCCGCCCGCCGGGTTCGGTCAGGGTGACGGGTTCGGTCAGTTCGCGCTCGCGGCTGGGCATGGCATCCTCGTCGATCGCCTCGGGTCCGGACGCGTCCGATCATATGGGTCGGGCGGCCGCGCGCACGCGACCGCCCGATGAGACCGTGGCGCGGGTCAGCGCCAGACGGTGGCGAGGAGGATGTTCACGACGGTGAGGCCGCCGATCGCCAGCATCACCCAGGTGGCGACGGACTCGCGCTTGCGGTACACCAGCGCCAGCACGAGGATCACGATGAGCACGACGAGCTTCACGGTGATCTTCACGTTGTTGGGCTCCCGGCCCAGCGGGTACTGCAGGCCGACCAGCAGGATGCCGGTGATGAGCATCGTCCATGTGCCGTGCAGCATCGCGGGGAGGATCCGGGCCGTCCCCTCCTTCATGGGGCGGATCTGGTAGAGCACGCCACCGAGGAGCCCCACCACACCGATGATGTGCAGGGCGAGGACCACGTTCTTCAGGATCTCCATGCGCCCCACCTTACCGACATCCTGTCGGGAACCATCATCGCCGTGCCGACGCCGGAAACGCCGGAAGGCCCCCGCCGAAGCGAGGGCCTTCCGAATACTGTCTCAACACAGTGCGCGCCTCGAGGGACTCGAACCCCCAACCTTCTGATCCGTAGTCAGATGCTCTATCCATTGAGCTAGAGGCGCATCCGCGGCCCACCGTCTCCGGCGAGCGCACTTGAAGAGAATACCCCAGGCCGGCCGAGCGACGAAATCGAGGCCCTCAGGTCGTCGTCCCGGGCGCGTCGTCCTCGCCCTCGCGGGCGGCCGCGACGCGGCGGCGGTGCGCTGCGAGCCGCGGCAGATCGACGAGGACGAGGCTCTGGATCCGGGCCTGCCGCATCTTCTCGTAGTCCGGTTCGAGGTCGGGGCGGGCGGCCTCGATCCGCAGGGTGCTGTCGATGTTGCGCGCGACTTCGGACCATGCGGCCTCGCGCGCGGCCTCGACGAGTCCGCGCAGCTCCTCCGGGTCGTCCGCGCGACGACGCAGCTCCGCGGCGATGCGCTCCGACTGCTTGCGGCGGCGGCGGAGGTTGCGCACGTCTCGGCTGCGGTAGTCGTGCGTGCCGTCGGAGTCGCTGTGCCGACGACGCGCGAGCCGACGCTCCCGCTCGGTGCGGGCCGCATCCTCCTCCGCCTCGGCGGCGAGGGTCAGCAGCGTCTCCTTCGCATCGGGCAGGAACGCGTCCGCGTCGAACTGCTCCCCCTCGGCGAGGATGTGCACGAGGATGCGGTTCTTCAGCGCGAGCCGGGTCGCCGCGGCCGCGATGTAGACGCCCTCGGCGACGATGTCGCCGAGCTTGGGCCGCTTGCCGCGCGCGCGGGCATCGCCGACACGGTCGTCACGGTGATCGTTCGCAGCCACAGCACCCCCTCCCTCGACTCTACGCGTCCCTCCGGGGCGGGAAGGGGGTCGATTCCCAGCCTCCGGATCAGGCCGGCTTCGTGTACGTTGCCCGCCCGAACCCGAGGATCATGTACCCGATGAACTGCAGCGCGGGCAGCCACAGCAGGAAGAACGAGAACACCCCGCCCTTGCCGAAGGCGCGCCCGATGCGGAACGCGACCATGATGCTGAACACGATGTCGACGATCGGGATGATGTACAACAGCGTGAGCCACGCCGAGTAGCCGGCGACCTTCACCAGGATGAAGAGGTTCACGATCGGGATGATCGCGAGGACGCCGGGATAGCCCGCCTTCGAGAACACACGCCACAGCGCGACGACGGACAGGACGTACAGGGCGATCCCGATGATCCAGCTCGTGGTCGTCAGGGTCGTGATCGCGGCGGTGTCGGTGATCGGTTCAGCGAAGGTCATGGCGCTCATCGTAGGGGTACGGAGGTAGCGCCTGCATGGCCCTGACGCAACCCCGGACCGCGCCCCGCCCCGCCGTCGTAGCGTCGAGCCATCGCGTTCGACGGCACCCCGCCGGCGCGGTCGGCTTCAGCGAAAGGAGCAACGCATGGGTTTCATGGATGACGCGAAGGACGTCGCGGAGACCGCGGGTCGCAAGGTCAAGGAGGGCTTCGAGGACACGAAGGACCGGATCGGCGACCGTGTGGACGAGGCCAAGGCCGACGCCGACGTGCGCAAGGCCGAGGCGGATCGGGACCGCGTCCAGAAGCGGAACGAGATCAAGGAAGACCTGCGGGACTGATCCCCGCACGACCGCGGGCACGGCCCGCACATGACGAAGGGCCCCGGATGCGTTTCCCGGGGCCCTTTGCCGTGCGTGTGCGCGTCAGCGCGCGCTGATCCGCCAGGCGGCCTCGACCGTGGCGCCGGGCTCGATGACGAGCAGGCCGGTGTCGAACGGGTAGCGGTCGGCGTTGAACGCGTCGGGCGCGCAGGTCATCGGCTCGACCGCGAGACCGGCACGGTTTCCCTCGCCGCCGCCGGGGAGGTCGGCGGTGTGGATCTGCACCCAATCGCAGGAGCGGTCCCAGCTGAGCTCGACCCCGGTGCCCGACGGGTCGGTGACCCGCACCACCGCGCGACCGTCCTCGCCGCGGGCGAGCCCGCTGTAGGCGTGGTCGATCTCGGCGGCGCCGATCACCCGCGCCTGGCGGTAGTCGAACCGGGCGGGGTCGTCCGCATCCACCGCGGCGAGGCGGGCGGGTGCCAGCCGCTCGTCGACGTGCAGCACCTGGGCGGCCGGGAGTTCCAGCATCCACTCGTCGAGCGGCGCGGGTCCGGCGACGAGGTACGGATGCGGCCCCGTGCCGAACGGCGCCGGCTCGTCGCAGAGGTTCTCGGCCCGGACGGTCTGCTGCAGCCCGTCCGGGCCGAGGAAGAACCGCGTGGTCACGCGGACGCGCCAGGGGTAGCCCGCCTGCGCCTCGATCACCGCGGCGAGCTCGACGTGGTCGGAGCCCTTGTCCACGGTCTCGAAGTCGAGCCAGCACGCCAGACCGTGCAGTGCGTGCCCGCGGGCCGGCTCCGTGAGCGCGAGCTGATACTCGGCGCCGTCGAAGGCGTAGCGGCCGTCCACGACCCGGTTCGGCCACGGGGCGAGCGTCACGCCGCGGTAGGCGGGACGGACCTCGTCGGCCTCGAACCCGACGACCAGGTGGCGGCCGTCGTGGCACAGGGTGCGCAGCGTCGCACCCACGCTCGCCACCGACGCCTCGTAGGCGCCGGCGCGGAGCAGGTGCTGGGTGCCGGACCGCGGGGTCATCACAGGCCCTGGGCGAGGCGGTAGTACGCCTGGTTCCAGCGCAGCTCCTTGCGGAAGCCGCGGACCGTGGTGTCCTCGTCGATGACGAGCAGCTCGGTGCCGGCGATCTCGGCGAAGTCGCGGAACACCTCGACACCCACCGCGGTGGTCATCACGGTGTGGTGCGCGGCGCCCGCCTCGAGCCAGCACGCGGCCGAGGTGGCGAAGTCGGGGGCGGGCTTCCAGATCGCACGACCGACCGGGAGGTTCGGCAGGTCGGGGGCGGCGACGTTCTCGACGACGTTCGCGACGAGGCGGAAGCGGTCGCGCATGTCGCTCATCGCGACCACGAGCGCCGAGCCCGGGTCGGCGGTGAACACCAGGCGCACCGGGTCCTCCTTGCCGCCGATGCCCAGCGGGTGGATCTCCAGGCGCGGCTTCGCGGTGGTGAGCGAGGGCGAGACCTCGAGCATGTGCGCGCCGAGGATCTTCTCGTCACCGGCGACGAGGTCGTAGGTGTAGTCCTCCATGAGGCTCGCGCCGCCGGGCAGGCCCGCACCCATGACGTTCGCGACGCGGACGAGGATCGCGGTCTTCCAGTCGCCCTCGGCGCCGAAGCCGTAGCCCTCGGCCATCAGGCGCTGCACCGCGAGACCCGGGAGCTGCTTGAGCGCGCCGAGGTCCTCGAAGCTCGTGGTGAAGGCGCCGAAGCCGCCCTCCTCCAGGAAGGAGCGCAGACCGAGCTCGATCGCCGCGCCGTCGCGGAGCGACTGGTGCCGCTCGCCGCCCTTGCGCAGTTCCGGCACGACGTCGTACAGCTCCTCGTACTCGGCGACCAGCGCGTCGACGTCAGACTCGGATGCGGCTGCCACCGCATCCGCCAGCTCGTTCACGCCCCACGTGTTCACCTGCACGCCGAAGCGCAGCTCGGCCTCGGTCTTGTCGCCCTCGGTGACCGCGACGTAGCGCATGTTGTCGCCGAAGCGGGCGAGCTTGAGGGAGCGGGCGGCGGCCCAGCCGGCGGCGGCGCGCTGCCAGTCCTCGATCTGCGTGAGCACGGCCGGGTTGGAGACGTGACCGACGACGGTCTTGCGGGCGACGCCCAGGCGCGACTGGATGTAGCCGAACTCGCGGTCGCCGTGGGCGGCCTGGTTCAGGTTCATGAAGTCGAAGTCGATCTCGGCCCAGGGCAGCTCGACGTTCGCCTGCGTGTGCAGGTGCAGGAGCGGCTTGCGGAGCGCGTCGAGACCGCCGATCCACATCTTCGCGGGGCTGAAGGTGTGCATCCAGGCGATGACGCCGACGACCTCGTCGCGCGCGTTCACGTCGAGCGCGAGGCGACGGATGCTGTCGGCGTCCTTGAGCACGGGCTTCCAGACGACCTTGACGGGCAGGCCATCGAGGCCGGCGACGACCTGCTGCGACTGCTCGGCGACCTGGCGGAGGGTCTCCTCGCCGTAGAGGTTCTGGCTGCCGGTGACGAACCAGATCTCGTAGGCGTCCAGGGAGGTGGTCAGGGGGGTACGGCTCATTGGACGGCTCCTTGTCTCGTGGCGCGACCGCGCGCCACCCGGAATGTTACCGGTCACATCGGCGGGTCGCCACCTGTCCGCGGGCTGCGCGCCCGTCACCGCGTGCGCTCGCCCGTCGCGTGCATGCGCTCGCCTGTCGCGTGTGTGCGCTCGCCTGTCGCGTCTTGCGGACGCGTGCCGCACTTCGCGACAGGGGAACCGTGCGCAGGCCGCACTTCGCGACAGGGGAACCGTGCGCAGGCCGCACTTCGCGACAGGGAACCGTGCATGCGCTCGCCTGTCGCGTGTGTGCGCTCGCCTGTCGCGTCTTGCGGACGCGTGCCGCACTTCGCGACAGGGGAACCATGCGCAGGCCGCACTTCGCGACGGGGAACCGGCCGCTCGGGCCACTCAGGCTGCTCAGGCCGCGGGCGCGGTCGAGGCACGGACGACGAGCGCCGGCGCCGCGGCCGCGG
>Ga0182737_1003898_pt1 | contig 10525 bp, 11 predicted proteins | sample eDN5th30CBELigOP_FD_128878 | JGI IMG/M metagenome (GOLD analysis project Ga0182737, IMG submission 128878) | Enriched Organic Plus compost microbial communities from Emeryville, California, USA - eDNA 5th pass 30_C BE-Lig OP (version 2) (version 2) ... | reverse complement strand
GCCGTCCGGCGAGAACTTCGCTTCGCGGAAGCGCACCCCGCTCGCACGCCCGACTTCGACGAATCGCCCCGACTCCACCGGTGCGACGAACACCTGGCCGCGCGAGACCAGCGCGAGCCGGTCACCCGTCGGCGAGATGTGGAAGTCGGTGACCCACATGGTGGGCGTCTTGACCCAACGGTCTCTTAGATGCTCGAGGTCGGTGGTCAGTGTGATCGCCAGCTTCTGGGGCGCGGGCGCGGGCGCGGTGGGTGCGTTGGCGTTCGCGGCTTTTGCCAGCGTTGCGTCTACGCTGCCTGTCTCAAGGAGCCAGAGGTCGGCGCCCTGTTGGTAGACGATGCGGCCCGCGTGCATCGACGGGGTCTGCACGTCGTAGTCGGTGTGGTTCGTGTGCTGGCGGACATCGCTGCCGTCGGGCTTCATCGACCAGAGGTTCATGATGCCCGGCTTCCACTCGCAGCCGGTCGCCGTCTGCCGCGCACACGTGCGATCGCTCGCGAAGTAGACGCGCCCGTTCCAGTACATCGGCGTTTTCGATGTGCCGGGATAGTCAGACGTAAGCGGAACCGCTTCATCACCCGCCGCGCCCGCGCCCGCGCCCGCGCCCAAAGAAGACCATGACCAAATATTCTGAGCCGTCCCACCGACGTACCGCTTCGTATGCGATCCCTGCCAGGGCAGTCGGGTGAAGAAGAGCGTGCCGTTTGGGCGGTCGTAGCTGCCGTCGCTCGCCTGGGCGAGACCGATGAGGGTGCTTGTGTTGGTTTTTGGGTCGACCGCGACGAGCTGATTGTTCGGGAGCGTCGAGTAGCGGCGCGTCGTATAGAGCACCCTGCCGTCCGGGGTCCAGCCGACCACGGTCGCGCCGATGCCGTCCCAGGAGTGCTGCTTCGGGAGTCCGCCCTCGATCGGGATGGTGTAGACCTCGGCCGGCCCCTCGTAGCGCGCCGTGTAGGCGACGGTCCGCCCGTCGGGGCTGATCGCGGGGTTGGTTTCCTCGGCGAGGTGGGTGGTCAGGCGCGTTGCGGTCCCGCCGCGGAGGGGGGCCTTCCACAGGTCGCCCTCGGCCACGAACACGACGACGTCCTCGTGGACCGCGGGCATACGGTAGTACCCGACCTGCGCGGCGGCGGAGGTCGCTGTGACGAACACCAAGGCGAGTGACGACGCGAGGCGGATCGCGTTCATGCACGGCTCCCGAGGTCCCCGCGGCATTGCGGGAGTGGACTGCTTGCTGGAAAAAGCTTTGGTACGACTGGAACAGCGGAGGTACGAGGGTCGCAATATGGCCCACATTGCTATGGTGCGCCAGTACCGATTGTGGTGGCGGTCTGCTGGGTTGTGCTGGTCACCCAGGCGGGGGTGGGGGGGCGGGGGCGGGGTGGCGTTCCTCTGTGCGGGGGGCGCAGAGGCCCGGCGTTTGGGGTGGCGGTTCTGCGTGCAGGGTGCACCTGGCGTGGCGGGTTGCCGATCCGGTTGGATGTGGTTGCGCTCGCGGGGCGCGAGCGCAGCAATTGGAGCTTTCCGGCGGGTGAATCGCGTAGTTGGCTGCCGCGAACGCACCGATCGCGGCGGTTCGCTGCGTGGTTGGTCGATTCGCTGGTGCGCTGCCGTGAAATCGGGGGAAACGCAGCGGTCGAACTGCCCAATCGCGACTGTTTTTCGCGCGTTTGGTCGATGGAGCGGCACCAGACGGATCATTCGACCAAATTTTTCGCCGGGGTCCGGACGCGTGGTCAATTATGCGGCATCTGGCGGGTGAATCGTCCACGCGTCCGAAACGGTTCCGCGGATGGGCGATTCGGCCGGAAGTCAGGCGGACATTTATACTTCAAGGGTACAGTCAGTGCCGCCGGGACGGCGGCTCCGAACTACGACTTCTCGAGGCAGGTCATCGATTCGCGCGATCGGCATCAAGCTCCCGCATCAGATCCGCGAACGGAGCGACGAGCATCTGCGGCGGCGGGCCGGTTTGCGGCGCAACCGTCGGCCGCACCCAACCTTTCCGTACGGCTTCCGCCAACTGTGCGTCCCGGCCGAACTCAACAGTGCCACTCTGTGGCGGGATCAACTCCGCAACCACTCGATCCCGATCGGTGACCAGAATCCGTTCGCCGCCCGCCGCCAGCCTCACGTACTCGGCCAGCTTCTTCCTGAGCAGCTTGAGTCCGACAACTTGCATCCTCGGAACGTAGCTACCGAGGGCTACGCGTCAATCAGGGGTGGCGATTGGGGGATTACCCTGCCGCAGTGGAGAGGCAGGCCTGGCCCAGGCAGTGTTCGCGAATGCTGTTGCTGTAACAGCTCATTTCTATGGCAATGAGCGTTTTTGATGCAGTTTAGGGGAGTGAACACCAACAGCATTCGCGAACACCTCGTACCCTGGCGGTAGTAGATCGCGCTGCCAGGCGGGTGGCCCATCGCGGGAAATGCTGCGGTCGAACTTCCCAATCACGACTGCTTTTCGCGCGTTTGGTCGATTGTACGGCACCAGACCGATCAATTGATCATTTTTTTTCGCCGGCGTCCGGACGCTTGGTCAATTGTGCGGCATGTGGCGGATGAATCGTCCACGCGTCCCAAACGCTTCCACGATTGGGCGATTCGACGGGGATTCAGCCGACACATTTCCGCTGTAAGGCTACAGTCAGTTCCGCCGGTGGGCGGCTCCGGATCCAGTCGCGGGAGACCTGAGCGGTGCGCGTTCAAGACGGCGCGCACCACCCCGCCCCCGCCTCCGACCCCCGCCTGACTGAGCGCATCCTTGCTCCGACCCCATAATTTCAATAGCATGCAGAATAGTTGCAAACCAGTGCCGAAACGGTGCAATCAATGGCGAGCCTGACGATCAGGGACATCCCGGACGAGGTCCTGGCCCGGCTGCGAGAGCGGGCGGCGGCCAACCGGCGCAGCCTGAACAGCGAGATCCTGCTGCTGCTCGAACGCGAGGTGGGCGGGGCGACCGCTCCGCCAGGTGCGTTCTACCAGCGCATTCGGGAGCGGCGCGCGGAATGGCACGGGGAGGGATTCCGTGTGCCGGACCCGGAGACCCTGCGGAAGTGGATCGAGGAAGGCCGCGAGTGATCGTGGTCGATGCGAACGTGCTGGTCTACGCGCTGGTCGGCGGACCCGCGTCGGCAGCCGTGGACCGGCTGCACGCGCGCGAACCGATATGGATCGCGCCGCCGCTCTGGCGCAGCGAGGTGTGCAACGCGCTGCTGCAGCATGTGAGGCACGCCGGGCTGCCGCGTGCCGCGGCGCTGACTGCGATGGCGGATGCGGAGCAACTCGTGCACGAGACCATCCCGGTGGATCCTCGCCAGGTGCTGCGGCTCGCGGCCGGGTCGCGCTGCTCCGCGTACGACTGCGAGTACGTCACGCTTGCGCTGGAAGCGGGCGTGCCGCTCGTCACCGCCGATCGCAAACTTGCCGAGGCGTTTCCGGACGTCTGTGTTCTGCTGCCTGGCTAAGCAGTTTGCCTTTCCTCCCGAAAGACTTGCGCGCCGACTTGCGATGATATCAAACTGATATCGTGATTCAGGGAGGGCGCTATGGCTCAGATCGTTGTGCGGGGAATCGACGAGGACATCATGAAAGCATTTCGCGAGCGAGCGAAGGAGCGGGGTGTGTCGGCCGAGCAGGCGGTGCGCGAGTTGATCGAGCAGGCCGCCCGGGAAGCGCTGCGGACGCGGGACTGGCATTCGGACGTGACTGCGTTCCGCGAACGGCTGCGCAGGCAATACGGGACCCTGCCCGCGTCCGCAGATCTCGTTCGTGAAGATCGCGACGAGCGTTGATGCGGCCGCGAACGTGTGTGCTGGACGCGAGTGCCGCGCTGCCGTTCGTGCTGCCTGAAGACAACTCGGCCGCTGTCGCGCGAATTTTCGATCAGGTCAGCAGTGGTGCTGTACGACTGGTCGCGCCGTCGTTCTGGCTACTTGAATGCGGGAACGCGATCTGGAAACATGTACGTCGCGGCACCTTGCAGCCGACCGACGCGTTTGCTGCGATGCGGCGCCTCGAGCGGCTGCCTGTTTCGACCCTCGATAGCGAACTCCTGATCGAAAGTGCTTTCGACATTGCGATCGCATTCGATGTGACCACATACGATGCGCTCTACGCCGCCGCTGCCCTGTTCGCGAAGGCGCCGCTGATCACCGCGGATCGCAAGCTCGTTGTGGTTATCGGGCGAGGACGCCTGGGTGTGGATGTGCTGACACCGGACGCGTGGTAATTCGCCGTGGATCGCCGCGGTGCATGCCCAACCCGGGTTGTTACCGCCGTCCCGCGCCCGCGCCCGCGCCCGCGCCCGACGTTTCCCCGCGACCATCGCCGACGTGTGCGCGCGCCCGCGCCGCCGCATCCGCGTGTTCGAGGAACGGACGCAGCAGGCCCGTCAGTTCCGCCGGGACCAGCAGCTTGCTCGACTCCGACGTGCCGATCGTGCGCAGCATGTCGAGGTACTGCAGCGACATCGTGTTGCTGTCTACGGTGCGCGCGACGCTGAAGATCGTGTCGAGCGCCTGTGCCCCGCCCTGCGCGCGCAGAATTGCGGCCTGTTTGTCGCCCTCGGCGATGCGGATCGTCGCTTCGCGTTTGCCATCGGCTTCGAGGACCATCGCACGACGACCGCGCTCCGCCGACATCTGACGCGTCATCGCCTGCTCGATCTCGGTCGGCACGCGAATCTCGCGGATTTCGACCGCGGTGACCTTGATGCCCCAGCGGTTCGTGACTTCGTCCAGCTTCTCGCGAAGGGCTTCGTTGATCTGCTCGCGCTTGGCGAGCACATCGTCGAGGATCATGCTGCCGACGACCGCGCGCAGCGTCGTGATCGCGATGCCGCGTGATGCGCCTTCGTAATCGACCACGTTGAGCACACTCGGCACCGCGTCGACGACCTTGCTGTAGACGAGGAAGTCGATCGAGAGATGCGCGTTGTCCTTCGTGATCGTGGTCTGCGGGACGACGTCGAAGAAGCGCTCGCGCAAATCAACGCGCACGCCGCGATCGACGAACGGGATCAGCAGCACAAAGCCCGGCCCGCGCTCGCCGATCATGCGACCGAGCCGGAACAGCACGAGCCGCTGGTACTCCGGGACGATGCGCACCGCCATGACCAGCAGAATCGCAACCAGCAGGAGCAGCACCCCCAGAATCAGAACGTCGACCGAGAGTTGCATCAGGCCGACCCTTTGTTGCGATGCAGTCGCGCAACACGCAGTGTCACGCCTTCGAGTTCGGTCACCACCACTTCTTCTCCCGCCTCAACGATCCCCTCGCCGTGTTCTGCAATCGCGGTCCACGATTCACTGTCGACGCGCACGCGACCGCGCGGGTTCAGCGGCGACTCGACGACGCCGGTCTGACCGAGCAGTGCCGCCGCACCGCTCGCGACCGGCGCGTGTCGCGCGCGGGCCAGCGCACGACTCACCAGCAGCAGGAAAACAGCCAGCCCGACGACCACGAGTGCGATCAGCCGCACGTCGACTTCGTTGCGTGTCGGTGCGATGCCCGGTGCAGCCGGCGTCGGCAGGTACAGCATGTACGATCCGACCGCGTACGCAGCCAGTCCCGCGAACGCGATGAACGCTGTGCCGAACAAGGCGAGGTCCAGTCCCATCGCGGTGATGCCGATCAGGAGCAGCAGCACGCCGACCCAGTTCATCGGCAGGTGCGTGAAGGCGAAGAATGCGAGGAGCAGCGCAATTACGCCGAGCACACCGGGAAACACCGCGCCCGGATGCAGCACCTCCGCGAGCACGCCGAGCAGCCCGATCGTGAACAGCAGATACGCGATGTTCGGATCTGCAAGCATGCTCGCGATGCGTGCACGGTGCGCGCCCCCGCGAACTGATGCGGGCGCGCACATCACGCGGGCGTGCGCACGAGGCAATCCGCGCCCGCGCCCGCGCCCACGCCCCGTTCATCCGCCCGCGCGCGCCATCGCACCGGACCAGCGGCGTCGCCGCCACTGCCAGAGGAGCCATGCGAGTCCGCCGATCGGAACAACGAAGCCGAGCGAAGCAATCGCAAATGCAATCACGCCGACGAGGTTCTGCCATGCCGCGACCAGCGCGTCGAGCAGCACGTTCGATCCGGGTGCGCCGGTGAGCGGTGCGGGTTCATGCATCGCGACGGTCAGTGTGCTGAGTGCGACGTGTTCGCGCAGGTAGCGCAGTCGCCCTTCGAATCGCTCGATCTGTTCACGCACACGCGCGAGTTCGCGTTCGACGTTCAGCACATCGTCGAGCCGGCCGGTGCGTGTTTCGAGCAGATGGACCAGTCGCGCTTCGAGCCGTCGGCTGTTCGCCAACCGCGCTTCCAGATCGACGAACTCCTCGCCGACATCGATCGCCTGCACGTTCACCGACTGCACCGTGCCGATCGCGGCGAGGGCGTCGACTGCGGCATCGAATCGTTGTGCGGGGATGCGCAGTTCGATGCTCGCGTTGCGGATGTTGTTTGTGCCGGCGGAGATCGTCGTGTTGGCGATGGTCGCGCCTGTCTGCGTCGCGATATCGCGGATCGCGGCGATCGCCGGCTCGAGCGTGTCGACCTGGATGTGCGCGTTACCGGTGCGCACCAGCATGCTGTTCTGCATGCGGTCAGCCGGGAACTGCGCAGCCGTCTCGACCCTGGTGTCGCGCAGCTTCGCCGACGAGGTCGCCAGCGTGCGTGCCGCCGCGGGTTCTGGTGGGGCTGGTGCAGGCATCGGCGCGGGAACCACAGACTGCGCCGCATCGCCCGCGTATTCAGCGTGGGTCGATGGTTCGGTGCTCCCGTTCGTGACTGCGCCCTCGTCGCCGTTCCCGCAGGCGGCCAGCGTCAGTAGCGTGGCGAGGATTGTGAGAGGGGTGCGAGGCACATCGTACTCCTGGCTGAGGTTCTGCCAGGGAGGACGACCGACCCGCCGGGATTTGCACAGGGGACAGCAGCATGGCAACGGCGGCCATAACTAAAGACTCGGGACGACGTCCGAGAAATTTTTGTATACGATGGGACAGCGGCATGGCTGTCGCGGCCAAAGTGTCCGACGGAAATCAGGGCGATACTGACGCGAATCAGCCCGGCATCCGATGGGAATCAGCCCGACGTCACGGGTTTCAGCGCGAGACAGCGAGCACGGCCGCGACCACTGCGTCCGCGCGTTCCTCCTGGATCCAGGGGCCGGTGCGCTCGACGAGTTGCACCTCGAAATCGGGGATGCTGCGCAGCGTCTCGACCTGGTCGGGGGGAATCGTCCCGTCCGCGTCGACCTTGCCTGACGTCAGCAGCCGGACCGGAACCTGGATATTGCGCAGTTGGGGGGCGAGGGGCGCGGGCTCCTTCGACGCGAGCATCGCGCGCATCGCCTTCACCGTGCGTCCGAAGTCGCTCGCCATGTTGTCGACGTACTCGTCGATCAGCGTTTCGTTGATCCACTCCTGGTCGTACGCACCCTTGCGAAGCCCATCGCGCACATTTTTCTCGATCAGGCGACGCGCCCCGAGCAGCCTGATGAGGGTCGAAAGCTTGACCGCCTTGTTCATCGACGGTGTGGCCGCGGTTTCCGACGGGCCCGCCTCGACCGCAACGATCCCGCTGACCAGATCCGGTCGCTGCAGCGCCAGCCGGTAGCCGACCGAGCCCCCGAGCGAGTGCGTGATCAGAATCGCATCGCGCAACTCGAGCGAATCGAGCACCGCGCCGACCCGCTTCGCCTGCGTGTCGAGGGAAAAATCGGTTTTCTCGGTGGTGGTCTTCTGCACCTCGAACACGCCGACTGTGTAGACGACGTGCCCTTTCGCGGCGAGGGAGTCGGTGACGTGGCGGAAGCTGTACGCGCCCCCGAGCACGCCTGGAATCACGACGACCGGGCGACCGTGGGTGCCGTCGACCACGACGGAGATGGTGTCGGACGGCCCGATGGCGACGCGGACTTCGCGGTCGTTTGCCAGTCCCGGCGGGACCAGTGCAAGCAGTACTGCCAGTGCGATCAACATGGAGACAACTTCGCGTGCAATCAGCGCGCCCACCAGAGCCCGGGACGGCACAAATCCGCTCGCCGGGAGAGGTTTACCGGGGACAACTGGGGGCCGGCGCCGCGGGGGCCGGGTGGGGCCATGTTCGCGAATGCTGTTGATGAATTCGACACGTAAGTCCGTGAAAAGCCGTGTTTCGATGCGAATTTCGAGCATTAAGATCAACAGCATTCGAGAACAGAGGCGGACGGAGGCGAGGCGGGCTCGGAGTGGGGGAGGTGACCAAAATTTCCCGCTGTCCCAGGATCGCATGGACCGGTGTGCCCGCCGGCCCGGCGGCTGAACCACCGGGCGGCGGCCGGCTCATCGGTCTGAAGGATTCGCCGGGCGACCCGGCCACCCAAAAAGAACGGCCCGGTTACCCGGGCCGTCATCTATAGTGGAACCGACCTGTCGCAGGCCGGACTGGTGAATGGAACAACTGCTGACTGCTTACGTCGATTGCCGCGCTGCCGGCTGGCACATTGCGAGGCGCGATGAACGCGCGTCGTGAACCCTGCCACAGCATCGGCCCACGCGGACACCTTCGACAGCACCAGCACGCTGTCCGCATGCACGCTGCTGACCAGGTCAGCAGGCCTGCGCGCCCGCGGACTGCACCACGGGCTGTGCCGCAATGGCGAGCTCTTCTATCATGCACGGCTCGACACTTCCGACCGGGTGCACGTGGGTGGCCGCCGAGCGCGTCGCTTCCACCCCGAGTTCCTCCGCCTTTGGCTCCGCAACCAGCAACGCCGTTATCGCCGCTGCACCCACCACGATCAAACCCAACCGTCTATCCTTCATCGCCCTCAAGCTCCTGACTCACTGCCGACACCCTGCCGGCCCTCACTACCTATAAGACGGCAACCGCTGTTCCGAAGGTTGCAATCCGATCGGCGCGGCTCCCTACGCATAGACGCGCCAACGAGTTGCATTCTAGCACGCGGGTGATTTCCAGCCGCTTAAATCCACGGCCGGGTCGCTTAAATCCCCATTTCCGGGACGCGGTTTTACACGAAGCGGGACGAGGGCGAGGGCGCGCGCGAGGGCGAGGGCGAGGGATCTCGGGGGCGCGGGATATCGGGGGCGCGGGCGCGGCCGTGCGCGTGGGGTCGCGAGTGCCTGGAGGCACGGGTGTCGGGGCCGAATCTGCGGATCGCAGCAGCAAACTGCCCACTCAAGGGCCTGGAAACGGGCGCTCGGGCGATCGACCAGTTCAGAGCGGATGGATTGCCCACCCGCCGAAGGTGCCGGCGTGTTGAGTGCGGAATTGACCAGTTTCAGGCGGGTCGAATCCCCACTCGCGAAAATATCGGAGGTCGTTGGGCGATTGGCCGGGGCAATTGCCGGCGTGGAAGCCTGTTCAGGCAGGTGAAACCCAGATCCGCGCCAAGGAAGCTCGCGACTGGGCGATTGACGGCACCAATCGCCAACATGACAGCGCCCATGGCCCAGCAAAGCGCGCGCAATGGCCCAGAGAAGCGCGCACTCGCACAGCAAAGCGCGCATTCGCACAGCAAAGCGCGTATTCGCACAGCAAAGCGCGCACTCGCACAGCAAAGCGCGCATTCGCACAGCGCAGCGCGCGGAATCGCAAGGCAATCACCCCGCCCCCGCCCCCGACCCCCGCCTCGCCGAAATCCACGACCATCCCGCACGCACCAACTTGCATGAACAACCAAAGTTGCCGGCGGGCGCACACGCCAGGCGCCGGTTGACGAGCCAGCGGACCACTGCGAATGTTGATGTGCCCACCGGCGAGCGCGAAGCTCGGTCCGGCGCGGGAGAGATGACCTGCCAATCGAGGAAATGCATGCGGACGATCCAGCTCGGTGTTCACCCAATCGCAACCGACTGGACCGGAGTGTATCCGCATGTCATCCACAACTCACGCGAGCGACGCGCGCATCGTCGCAGAACGGGTTTCGTACGCGCCGGCTGACGGCCGCGCGCTTTTCACTGACCTCACGCTGTCATTCGGCCGGGAACGCACCGGCCTGGTCGGGCCGAACGGCTCCGGCAAGACGACGCTCATCCGCCTGCTTTCAGGCGAGCTGACGTCGTCATCGGGCGCGGTGCATCGCAGGGGCATGATCGGCACACTGCCGCAGGATTTCCGGCCGCCGTCGGATGCGCCACTCGCGGCGGTGCTGCGCATCGACCGACACCTCACCGCACTGCGTCGGCTCGAGGCGGGACTGGGCACGTCGGCGGATCTCGAGATCATCGGCGATGCGTGGGACCTGCCGGAACGCGCAGCCGCGGTGCTGGCGCGGTTCGGACTCGTACACCTGTCGCTGGACCGGCCGGTCGGCACGCTCAGCGGCGGCGAGGCGACGCGAGTGGCGCTCGCCGGGCTGACGCTCCGCGCGAGCAGCGCATCGCATAACGAAGTCTCCGATGGCGCAGACTTTCTGCTGCTCGATGAACCGACCAACCATCTCGACGCGGCGAGTCGCGAGGCGTTGTACAGCTTCGTCGAATCGTGGACGGGCGGGCTGCTCTGTGTGAGTCACGAT
>Ga0182737_1003896_pt1 | contig 10530 bp, 9 predicted proteins | sample eDN5th30CBELigOP_FD_128878 | JGI IMG/M metagenome (GOLD analysis project Ga0182737, IMG submission 128878) | Enriched Organic Plus compost microbial communities from Emeryville, California, USA - eDNA 5th pass 30_C BE-Lig OP (version 2) (version 2) ... | reverse complement strand
GCTCCGGCTGCTCGGGAGCGTAGGAGAGCCGATTAATCCGGAAGCGTGGATCTGGTACCAGCAGCATATCGGCCACGGCCGTTGTCCGGTGGTGGACACCTGGTGGCAGACCGAGACCGGCGGGATCATGATTACGCCGCTGCCGGGAGTAACCGAAACGAAGCCGGGCAGCGCGACGGTGCCGTTCCCGGGCATCAGCGCGGATATCCTGGACAGCAGCGGCAAGAGCACGAACGCAGGCTATCTCGCGCTCACAAAGCCGTGGCCCGGGATGCTGCGCGGGATCTGGGGCGACGACGCACGGTTCCGCCAGAATTACTGGTCGAAGTGGCCCGACATCTATTTTCCAGGTGACGGTGCAAAGCGCGACGAGGACGGGTACTACTGGATCCTCGGCCGTGTGGATGACGTTCTGAACGTGGCGGGTCACCGGATCGGCACCATGGAACTGGAGAGTGCGCTGGTCGACCACACGTCGGTGGCGGAAGCTGCGGTTGTGGGCCGGGCCGACGACATGAAGGGGCAGGCGATCGCGGCGTTCGTGACCGTAAAGGAAGGGGTCGAGGCCGACCCGAGGCTGGCCGCTTCGCTCAAGGAGCACGTGTCGAAGAAGATCGGCGCTATCGCGAAGCCGGACGACATTCTTTTCGCCGCCGACCTGCCGAAGACCCGTTCTGGCAAAATCATGCGCCGTCTGTTGCGCGACATTGCCGAGGGGCGCGCGCTGGGGGATACGACCACGCTGGCCGATCCGGCCGTGGTGGCGCGGCTCAAGTCTGAGTACGAGGAAAAAGAGTAGGCTTGCCGCTCCACCTCGTCGGGGTGGGAAATTGATTACGCTGAGCCGGTGCTGGCTCGGCGCGCGTGAGAATGGAATCATCGATGAACCGAGGTCACAGCGAAGCAGTGCCTCTGCGAACCGCCGATCCGGTGCGGCTCACGGAGTTGGTTGAGCGGGTAGAGACGGTTTTTCATGGCAAGCGCGAGGTCGTGCGTTTTGCGGTGACAGCACTCCTGGCGAGGGGGCATGTCCTGTTCGAAGACATCCCTGGAGTCGGAAAAACGACGCTTGCGCGCGCGCTGGCGGGTGCGCTCGGGCTTTCGTTCCGCCGGATCCAGTTCACGAGCGACCTGCTGCCGTCCGATGTCCTGGGTGTGTCGATCTACGATCCGCGCACCGGTGTCTTCGAGGTGAAGCACGGGCCCATCTTCACCAACATCGTCGTGGCTGACGAGATCAACCGTGCGCCGCCACGGACGCAGAGCGGATTGCTCGAGGCGATGCAGGAAGGACGGGTCACGATCGAAGACCGCACGCACGAGCTGCCGCGGCCGTTCCTGGTGATGGCGACGCAGAACCCGCTCGAGCATCACGGCACGTATCCATTGCCCGAAAGCCAGCTCGATCGCTTTCTGATGCGTCTCACGATCGGCTACCCGGACGAAACGGCAGAGCGGCAGATCCTGCTGGAATCCGTGGGCCGAACCGATCCGGTTGAGGCGCTGGATCCACTCTTCGGTTCAGGCGACCTGCTCGCACTGCAGACGCTCGTAGAGGACGTTCACGCCGACCCTGCGATCCTCGATTACCTGATGGCGATCGTGCGTGCAACACGCACGGACCCGCGGCTAAGGATGGGTGTGAGTCCGCGCGGCGCGATCGGGCTGTTTCGGGCGGCACGCGCACATGCGCTCGTGGATGGCCGGCGCTACCTCGTCCCGGACGATGTCCAGAAACTCGTAGCACCGTGCCTTGCGCACAGGTTGCTGCCGGTCGGCGCGACCGCGGCTACCACCGAGGCGCACGAGCAGGGCGCGGCACTGCTCGAGGAAATCCTCGCCCGCATTCCCGTCCCGCTCTGATGACCAGACCCGCGCCGGACCGCTCGCGCGCCCGCACCGCACGTGTGAGCGCGAAGCTGAAGGAGTGGTTTCGCCCTCCACGGCGCCTCCGCATCACGCGCGGGGGCGCGCTCCTCACCGGAGCGATCGTGGCGCTGGGGTTTGCGGCGCTGAACACGGGCAACAACCTGCTGTACCTGGTCCTGGGCGCGCTGCTCGGGCTCATCATGGTAAGCGGCTGGCTGTCGGAGCAGATGCTCCGGCGCAACCAGATCGAACGCCGTGTGCCGCGCGCTGCCACCGCGGGCGAGCCGCTGCGGCTGGCTTACCAGATCACCAATCACAAGCGAAGACTGCCCACAGTTTCGATCGAACTGCGCGAAGCGGCGTTCAACGAAGCTGCGTACCTGCAGTCGGCGTGGCCGGGCAGGTCGGGTGTAGCGCGCACGACTGTGACCGTTCGCAGGCGCGGTGTGTACCCGCTGAGTCGAATCGTCCTCTCGACTGCTTTCCCCTTCGGCCTCTTCATCAAGGAACGGGACATCGAGGTCCGTGGCTATCTGGTAGTCTGGCCGCGTACCGATCGAATCGTGCGCAGGCCCCGACTCGCAGGCGAGCCGGCTCGCAGAACAGGGGAAAACGCGGCGGTTACGGCCGGCTCGGGCCGTGGCGATTACCGGGGCCTGCGCGGTTACGTGCCGGGCGATGACCCGCGCGATGTGCACTGGCGCTCGACCGCGCGGCTCGGTCAGCCCATGGTGCGTGAGTACGAGCGCGAAGCGGCGCAGGCGCTCTGGGTGTGTCTCGATGTGCGTGTGCCCGCCGACGATCGTGCGGAAGAAGCGGTAGAGATTGCTGCAGCGCTGGTCACGCGCGCGATTGGCGAGGGGCAGCGAGTAGGGTTTGCAAGCAACGAAACAGTGATCGACCTGGGCAGCGGACCGGGCCAGCTCGAACGCGTCCTGGACGCGCTTGCACGAGTACGGTTCCGGACCGATGCACCTCCGCTCGTGCTGCCCGCGAGCAGCGAGGAGTGTGTACTCGTCACGAGTGCACCCACGCGATCGGTAACATGCGCCGACCTCTTCGAGGCTGGTGGAGCATGATGCTTCGTCGACTGCATCAGCGACTGCTGACGATTATGGGGCTTGCAGCCGTCGTAGCCTTTCTCAGCGGCGTGGGCATCGAAACACCAACCATTCTGCTGACCACCGCGCTCCTGCTCCTCGCGCTGGTGTGGCAGCCGGGTATCCGCACACACGAGCGCCTCGAATGGGTGTTCCGCATCGCAGCATTTCTGCTCATGGTGCGCGCCATCTATTACATGGTTGCTCTGCCCGAAGATGTCGTACTGCCGATGGTCGACGTACTGCTCGTGCTGGTCGCATCCGAAGCGTTGCGCCCGGAGGAAGTGACCGCGCAGACGCGCATGTATTCACTCGCGTTCGCACTCCTTCTTGCGGCCTCGGCCTACCGCGCCGGGGTCGCCTTCGGGCTTGCGTTCATCGTCTTCCTGATGACGGGCACGATCACGCTGATGATCGGGCACCTGCTGCGGCAGGCAGCAAAACACCGGATGCCGGACCCTGTCCTCGAGCGTGGCTTCCTGGTGCGCGTCGCGCTGCTCTCGTTCGTGATGCTGTTCATGAGCGGGCTGCTCTTTGTCGCATTCCCGCGTGTGACCCGGCAGTGGATGGGACGTGGCGTGTCGCTCACCAACTCCGTGATCGGCTTTAGCGATCGCGTCTCGCTGGGCGACCACGGAAGTCGCCTCTATCCGAACCCTGAAGTTGTGCTCCGCGTTGAGTTCGCCAGCCAGCGACCACCGGACGAAGCGCTGTACTGGCGCGGTCGCTCCTACGAAGTCTTCGATGGCGTCGCCTGGTCGCGCACCGCCCGCTTGTATCGCCGGGAACCCAGGGGCGGGTTCTACCGCGAACGCTGGGCGAAGCCGCCTGTCGAACAGTTTATTTATGCCGCCCCGCTCGATGTCAACGTCGTTTTTGCGCTGAGCCCGGTCGTAGATCTGAGCGGCGGCAACCGTTATCTGCGATTCGATCGCACACCTACGGGTGACCTGTTTTTCCGGGGCACGCCAGCGCCCACCTATCACGCCGTTTCGCTGCCCGCACAGCCGACCGATGAGGAGATCAGGGGGAAACCCGCGGCGTACGCCCCGGGCGATTCGACCTTTCTTCAACTGCCGGCCTTGTCCGGGCGCGTTCACCAACTTGCCGATTCGCTGACTGCAGATCATCAGCACCGACTCGACAAGGCGCGTGCAATCGAGCGTTACCTGCGCACGCAGTTTCGCTATACTCTCGACCTGCCCGCGACTGCCGCGGAGACCGGCCTCGAGTACTTCCTGTTCCAGCGTCGCGCCGGCCATTGCGAATATTTCTCAACCGCCATGGTCATCCTGCTGCGCTCTGTCGGGATCCCCGCTCGAAATGTGAACGGCTTTCTCGGTGGGCAGTGGAACGAGTTCGGCAACTTCCTGACGGTGACACAGAACCAGGCGCACAGTTGGGTCGAAGTCTATTTCCCCGATTGGGGGTGGATTCGCTTCGACCCCACCCCCGCTGCGTCCGGCGGGGTTGCTACCGCGCAGCAGCGCTTCTTCGGTCCATTCCGCTTCCTGATCGATGGGCTCGAACACCGCTGGAGCAAGTGGGTGCTCGAATACGACCTCGATACCCAGACAGGTGTGTTCCGCCGAACTGCTGCTGCGATCAGCCCCGATCGCGCGCCCCGCGAATCGGCTGTACCACCGGGGACACGGTCATGGTGGCTCTGGGCGGCCGGCGCTTTTGTGCTGATCATCGTGATCCGCACGCTGCTGTTGCGTCGGTCAACCATGGAAGCCGGGTTCGAAACCCGCACCTATCTGAAGTTGCGGCGAGCGTATCGGCGTGCCGGCTTCGACCCGAGGCCCTGGCTGCCGCCGCTCGCCTTCATCGAACAGATGGAACTCGCACACGCCCCGGGAGCAGCGCACGCTCGGCAGGTGGTCCTGCTATATCTCGAGAGCCGGTTCGGGAACGCGCCTGTCGCAAAACAGTCGATCAGGGCAGAAGCTGAGCGGGCGCTGCACGATCTGCGGCGTCGGAAACGGCAGCCCGCCTGACGGATTACAGGTCTGCCAGCGGGTCCACCGTTTTCGGATGTTTCGGCCGTTCTTCGCGCGGGGGCTTCACCATTTTGGGGGCGGCCGGAATCCCGAGTGCGACCTGACCGGATGCCACATCGCGCGTCGCGACTGCGAGCGCTCCGAGCATGGAGTCGTCGGCAAGCGTGACTCCGGCCAGGACAGTGGCATGATAGGTGATGCGCACACCATTCCCGATCACCGTCTTCGGACAATCGACATCACGGCCGTCCGCAAGCGCGTGCGTGTGGCTGTAAACATTGGCGTAATCCGCAATCGAGGCGCCGTTTCCGATGATGATCCCTCCGCGATCATCCAGCAGCACGTGCCGGTGAACGACCACGTCATCGCCGACTTCGAGATTGTACCCGAAGGAAACCTTCACGAAATGGAATGCCTTGAAGTTCCTGCCACAGGATCCAAAGACATGGTGCGCCAGCATGCGGCGGAACTTCACGCCGAGTTCGATGTTTTCGCCAAGCACACTCTTGTCGAACATTTCCCAGAGCCAGATCAGCGGCTTGCGAGGCTCATAACGCGCCGCGTCGATGTCCTGGTAGTACTCGGGTTCGAGCGTGATATTGCGCGGATCCATCTGGAGCAGCGCGATCTGCGTTTCCGGCGACAACTCCTCGATCGGAGTCGTGGCGTATTGCGGGTAGTACAACCCGGTCAGAATCCGACGGCAGAACTCGTTGCGGTCGCACCCGGGATCACTGAGTTCCTCTGAAAGTGAGCCAACCCATCGATCGTACACCTGACGCGATGCCGATTCGAGACTGCGCAACGGAAGAAACGCCATCCCACCTCCACAATCGTTGGTCCGGGTTTTAAGGTAGCCCCGCCATTGCAACCATGGCGAGGGTGTTGTACCCGAACGCAGAAGGGAGGGGGACAGGTTCCCGGAAGAGCCGAATGAAACTGCTACGGGTATTGCATTGTACTGGCTCGACCGCGGTGCGTTCGGCCGCTTATACTTCAAAACAGGCTCGTTAGCGACAGGTGAACCGTGCACGACGTATTGCGAGATCGACTTCAGAGAAAGCTCGAAGTGCTGCCCGAAGCGCAGCTCTATCAGGTCCTCGATTACATCGAATTCCTTGAATCGAAGTACGCCCCTGGCCGCGCAGTCCCGCCCTCCGCGCTGCAGAAGTTCGCCGAGCGGCTCGAGGATGGCATGCGGCTCCGCAATGTCGCGCCGCAGGTGATCAGCGGTACGGTCGGACTGGTCGGAACCGCCAGCCGGGTATTCCGTGGCGTGAGCGATGCAGGGAAGGAGATCCTCTCATCGCTGGAGACCCCGCCACGGTCGGAAACGGAGTCTGAACGGAAATGACAAGGCACATTCGAGTCCCGGGCCTGCGCCGGCGCAAGCCAAAGAACAAGTTGCGCAGCATGATCCGGCAGTTGCCCAATCTGCTGAAACTGGTGATGCACCTGTTCACGGATTCGCGCGTATCAATGCTCGATCGCGCTCTTTTCGCCGGGGTGATCGCCTACGTACTCACGCCCATGGACCTGCTGCCCGACTGGCTCGGCCTGTTCGGGCTCACCGACGACCTGTACCTGGTCTCGCTCGCACTCGGTCGGCTGCTGCGACGCGCCGGCCCCGACGTCCTGCTCGAGTACTGGGAAGGTCCGCCCAAGGCACTCGGCTACATCATGGAAAGTGTCGATCAGATCGGCGCGCGCCTGCCCGCCCCGGTTCGGCGGATCCTGCAGGGGACCGTTTTTGCGCGCTGACTTGACGAACCGGGCCGAAATATTCTAGAATTCACCATGGAAAGCCGAACTCGGCAACAGAAGCCTGCAAACGATCGCCCGCGGACTCGCGCACGCCTTGAAGTGCGCCCGTCCGCGGGCGATTCGCATATGAGTAGAGCCCAATGATCGATGAGGATCGTTTTCTCGGCGAAGGGCTGACCTTCGACGATGTCCTGCTGGTACCAGCCTATTCCGAAATTCACCCGCGCGACACCAGCGTTGCGACTCGACTGACCGAAACCATCGAGTTGTCGATTCCGCTGTTGTCGGCCGCGATGGATACCGTTACCGAATCGCGGATGGCCATCGCTGTCGCCCGCGAAGGCGGCATCGGCATCATCCACAAGAACATGAGCATCGAGCGCCAGGCATCGGAGGTCGATCGGGTCAAACGCTCCGAGAGCGGCATGATCCTGAATCCGATCACCCTCTCGCCTGACCGTCCGATCGCGGACGCGCTGCGGCTCATGGAGCAGTTCTCGATCAGTGGTGTGCCGGTCACCGACCCCGAGGGACGTCTCGTCGGGATCATCACCAATCGTGACCTGCAGTTCGAAAGCCGGCTCGACCGGACGGTCAAGGATGTGATGACCGGCGAGCAGCTCATTACTGCACCGGTCGGCACTTCCCTCGACGATGCCGAGCGCATCCTGCATCAGCACCGGATCGAGAAGCTGCCCGTCGTCGACGCAGACGGGAAGCTCAAGGGGCTGATCACCGTGAAGGACATCTTCAAACGGCGGCAGTACCCCAACGCCTGCAAGGATGAGCACGGCCGTTTGCGGGTGGGTGCCGCGATCGGCGTCTCCGAGCGCGATCTGGATCGCGCTGCCGAACTCCTCGCTGCCGGCTGCGACGTGCTGGTCATCGATACCGCGCACGGCCACTCGGCCGGCGTGCTCAAGGCGCTCGAACGCACCCGCAGCCGCTTCCCCGACGCCCAGCTCATCGCCGGGAACGTGGCCACCGCGACGGGCGCACGTGCGCTTGCCGAACGTGGCGCAAACGCGGTCAAGGTCGGCATCGGCCCGGGGAGCATCTGCACAACCCGCGTTGTAACCGGCGTGGGAGTCCCGCAGCTCACCGCCATCCTCGACGCCGTCGCCGGTGTCAGCGATCGGGTCCCCGTCATCGCTGACGGAGGGATCCGCTATTCCGGCGATATCGTCAAGGCGATCGCTGCCGGCGCCGGCGCCGTTATGATGGGGTCACTGCTCGGCGGAACGGAAGAAAGCCCGGGCGAAAGCTTCCTGCTGGAAGGCCGTCGCTTCAAGACCGTGCGCGGCATGGGTTCTCTCGCCGCCATGGAGGAGGGCTCCGCCGATCGCTACTTCCAGGAGGATACGCGCAACCGCAAGTTCGTCCCGGAAGGGATCGAAGGGCGCGTTCCGTACAAGGGCCCGGTCTCCGATGTCATCTACCAGCTCGTCGGCGGACTTCGCAGCGGCATGGGTTACTGCGGCTGCGCCGACCTCGCCGCGTTGCGCACAAATACCCGCTTCGTTCGCGTGACCAGCGGCGGCCTCCGCGAGTCTCACCCCCACGACGTCGCAGTCACCAGGGAAGCCCCGAACTACCACTTGTAGCCCGACCGTCTGGCGCGCGCGTGCTCCCGCGCCAGGCGAAACGGCGCTGTTCTTGCTCGCAGTTGTGGTCGGCGGCGCGGCCTGAGGGCCGCCGACTGAGACCACACTGGAGAACGGGGCTCACGCAATGGTCACGAAGGAGCAGATCGAGCAACTGATCCATTTCCCGCCGACCGGTAATCCGATCCTTTCGCTTTATCTGGATATGTCGGTCAATTCGGACAACAAGCGCACCCATCACGTATTCCTGAACCAGCAGAAGGCGAATTTCACTGAATTGAGCAGTGACCGGGAAAACCACCACCGGGTTGCTGTGGGCGAGGCGCTCGATCGCATGGAGCGATGGCTGGACAGCGATTTCCAGCCGCAGAACCGTGGCGTCGTAGCGTACGTCGAATTGGGTGGCGACTGGTTCCATGCCATCCAGTTGGGACAGCCGGTGCGCAATCGTCTGAGCATAACTGACCGCCCGATCGTAGGGCCGCTCGCCGAGGTCTTCACCAAGAGTCGCTGCTACGGAATCGCTCTGCTCGATCGCGAGCACATGCGGGTTTTCAGTTGCGATGCCGGTGAGTTGAACCTCGAAAAGGAAGTTCGGCCGGAGGCTTACCCCACCCCGCATGATGTCACAAAAGGCGGCTACGCGGCCAAGGACTACCAGAAATACAAGATGGAGGAGGCGAGTCGCTTCTTCCGGATGTTTTCAGAAGAAGTCGAGCAGGTTGAGCGCCGGCAGCAGTGCGACCACTGGATCCTCATTGGAACCGACGAGAACGTGGCGCAGTTCCGCGCGTTTCTGCCCCGGGAGCTCGAACAGAAGGTCATCTACTCATGCCACGGTTCCGTCGATGCGACAGAGACGGAAATCCTTCAGCGGCTCGACCCTTTCTTCAACGAGCAACTTCTGCACGATGAGGCCGCCAAGGTGAATCTGCTGCGCGACCGCGTGCGAAACCGCCACTTCGCAATCGGTGGCATCGGTGAAACCCTCGAACGCCTTCAGGAAGGGAAAGTCGCCACGCTGGTCATCGCGCGCGACCTCGAAAGAGATGGCGCGCAGTGCATGAACTGCGGCTTCTATCTCGATCGCAGCGACGGCGGCTGCCCGTACTGTGGCGGTCAACTCCGGCCTGGCGTCGACCTCGCCGAATCCATGATCCGCATGGCCGCCGATCAGGAATGTGAACTCGAATTTGTCGATCCGGCTCCGATTCGCGATCTCGAAGGCGTGGGCGCCCTTCTGAAATTCTGACGCGCTCGTCATCGATGGGGAGGGGAACACCACCTGCTGTCATGTCGATCCGCGAAATGAACGAATGTCGTGATTTCCTTGACAGCGGGAAAGCATGTTTTTAATTATGGATTTCGTCTCCCCATCCGAGCCTTCGTACCGTTCACAAAACGAGAGAGCGCAACGTGCCCGTTCCAGCTACCCTGGATCTCACCAGCCAGGCTCTACGCACACGCCTCGGCGCGATTGCCGGCGTCCAGTCCGTGCTCGTCGATGAGAGCGCCCTGACGATTTGCCTGATCTGCGATCCGCTGCCGCCATCCAGCCCCATCAGCGAAGCGGCGCGCGCGATCCTTCATGACCTCGGCCTCGACGGCGCCGAACTCCAGGTCGTCGTTCACTCCGATGCGGTGGTCCGCCACCGCGTTCGCTTCATCAGGGCCGAACGTTTTATCGAAGCAGAAAATCATACGCGTATCCGCGTCACGCTCGAGTGGCACGAGCGTTCGATCATCGGCGAGGCCGTCGGCGAAGCTGGCGAACTTATCGAAAATCGAACCGCTGCAATCGCTGCACTCAACGCCCTCGACACCCTCGTGGAGGAAGACCTCGACATCCGCGTCGTCGGTGTAAAAACTGTTCGCGCATTCGATGCCGACGTTATGGTGGTTTCGCTCCTCAAGTCCGGACCGCCCGCTCAACAACTCGTAGGCGCCGTCGCCAACCCGCCGGACGGACGCTCCGCCGCCGCCACTGCCGTACTGAACGCTCTCAACCGCATCCTCGGCAACTACACTCTCAGGTAGCCTGGCAGGGCGCGGATAACCGCTTCCGCGCCCTGCAGGATTGTTGTCCCACACCCATACCACACCCACACCCACACCCATACCCATACCCATACCCATACCCATACCCATACCCATACCCTCACCCTCACCCTCACCCTCACCCTCACCCTC
>Ga0182737_1003895_pt1 | contig 10530 bp, 10 predicted proteins | sample eDN5th30CBELigOP_FD_128878 | JGI IMG/M metagenome (GOLD analysis project Ga0182737, IMG submission 128878) | Enriched Organic Plus compost microbial communities from Emeryville, California, USA - eDNA 5th pass 30_C BE-Lig OP (version 2) (version 2) ... | reverse complement strand
GGCCCGCCATGGGCAAAGCCGGTTCGCGCATTCCGCTGCGCGGCGTGCGCCGGGCAATTGCCGAACGGATGGTGCATTCCAAGCACACGGCCCCGCATTACAGCTACGTCGACGAATGCGACGTCACCGAGATGGTGCGTCTGCGGGCAGGGCTCAAGGACGTGTTTGACCGGCAAGGTATCCGGCTCACGTACGTGGCGTTCGCCGTTCACGCCGTATCGCGGGCCTTGGTCGAAGTGCCGATCGTTAACGCCTCGCTGGACGATGAACGCGAAGAGATCATCCTGCATGAAGAGCGGAATATCGGCGTCGCCGTCGCCACGTCGACTGGCCTGATCGTGCCGGTGATTCGCCATGCCGACACACTGAGCCTGGGCGAGATCGCCGCCGAGATCCAGCGACTCAGCACCAAGGCCCGACAGGGCAAATGCGACCGCGAAGAACTGCTGGGCGGCACGTTTACCGTGACCTCGATCGGCAACATCGGCGGCCTGATCTCCACGCCGATTCTGAATCATCCCCAGGTGGGCATCATGGGACTGGGCAAGATCGTACGCCGTCCGGTGTACGATGCCGCCGGGCAGATCGTCCCGGCCGACATGCTCTATCTCTCGTATTCGTTCGACCATCGCGTGGTCGATGGCGCTCTGGGAGCCGCGTTTGGCAATGAGGTCAGCCGGCGGCTGAAGCATCCAGCGGCCATGCTTGTGGAGTAACCGCCGAAGACAGGGCCGTTAAGAGTAGCCCAAAAGTGAGACAGCCACGCCGGTGAACTGGAGAGCGGCGACTTTCTGGTGCCGGCGGCTGCAGTAAGCGGTTTGCGGTTCGCCCAAGCTTAAGCGTTATGCCCCGCGATGTCTTGAGCGAGCGAGCGTGCCCCGGGGGCGGCGTTACTTGTTGAGGATGAGCTTTCCGCTCTTGGTGTGCCGCAGCCGGTACACGGCGCCGCCATGTAGGATCAGCACTTCGTTCTCGCCTTGCAAAATCTCTTCCGAGCGGATGCAGCGAGGCTGATTTGGCAAGCCGACCTGCAATGTTTCGTCGCCAGAGGGCTGGGACGCGGTAACAGGTTGGTCGAAGTGGGAGGCGGATTCCGTCATTGGGACTAGCACCGGATAACTCGCGTAATGGGACTCGTGCCAAACGGCAGGCTGGGCAGGTGACGGGCGCATGCTACCGCTAATGATACTGCGTGTCAACAAGCAACTCATTAGCGACACCCCACTCCAACCACACAGCGGGGAGAGCTCGCCACGGCAGTGAAAACGGACAGGAAAAGCAACCGACATGCCGCGTGCCGTGCGATTCACATCTCACTATTCCAAAAGCATTTACGATTTCGTTCGCGAATGCGTCGGGAAGCCTGGCGACGATTTGTTCGCCGCAGCCGGACAGAAAATAACCAGGCGTCTTGCGGTGTCAGGCACAACCGACGTCCGGCTTGTCCTCCGAATTTTCTGTTCACGGTGGCTGCCATTAAGCGGCCGGACCAGATTGTTCGTCGTCAATTGGATGCTCTCGACTCCTCTTCCCCCGGCAGCCACGCGCGTCTCGTTGGTGTAGCCCGGCTCCTTGGCCATCTGCCGGTTCAGTCTTGCATTACGCGTGAATAAAGTCCCCACGAATGGCGGCCATGGGCGCCATGGCATGGGCAGCCCTTGAGCCTGAATCCGGCAGCTGGTCGCAGCTGAAAAACGACAAAATCGGACAGCGGGTCGTTGACAGCGGAGAACGGTCGAAGATAATCGCTGTCGCAAATGATACTCAGTATCATTTAAGGCAGGTAGCTGTCCGCTCCCACCCCAAAACGCTCCTTCGTGGCCGGCCGTTTGCTTCTGTAGAAGCATGGCATGGCTCCCCCCCCCGCCCCCACAGCGGCGACACGTCGGGTGTCGCCGGCTACAATCCACCTAAGCCAACAGTCGGCTGTGTTCGCCGTCTGGACTCTGGAGGACTTCCATGAAGATTGCGTGGTTGAGCGAGCGGCTCAATGCTCTTGGTGCGCTGGCCGTGGCGGCTAGCCTGGCCGCCGGTGCGCCGGCCGTGGCGCAGGAAAAGGCTGGCAGCGAGGCTGCCCAGGCTGCCGCGACCAAGCCCGGGTGGCCCGACCTACCCTACGGTCTGACCAGCTTCGGCGCTGCCGTGATTGGCGATGACCTGTACGTGTACGGCGGCCACAAGGGCGATGCCCACAGCTACTCGTACGACGAGCAGAACGGCACCTTGCTGCACCTGAACCTCAAGAACGGCAAGTGGGAAGAGATCGCCACCGGCCCGCGGCTCCAGGGCCTGGCGTTGGTTGCCCACGGCGGCAAACTCTTTCGCGTGGGCGGCTTCAGCGCCCTCAATAAGGAAGGCGAAGACCGCAACCTGGTTTCGCAAGATTCGGCCGCCAGCTTCGATCCCAAGAGCAAGAGCTGGAAGGAACTGCCGAACCTGCCCGAGCCCCGCTCCTCGCACGACGCCGCCGTGCTTGGCGACAAGTTGTACGTGGCTGGCGGCTGGGCCCTCCAGGGCAAGAAGGAATCGCAGTGGCATGACACCGCGTACGTGCTCGATCTGACGGCCCAGCAGCCTCAGTGGGAGCCGCTGCCCAAGCCCAACTTCCAGCGTCGGGCTCTGTCGCTGGCCGCTCACAACGGCAAGCTCTACGCCATCGGCGGCATGGACTCCAAAGGCAAGCCCAGCCTCCGCGTCGACATCTTCGATCCCAAGACCGGAGAGTGGTCGGAAGGCCCAAGCCTGCAGGGCGAAGGCATGGAAGGCTTCGGCAACTCGGCGTTCGCGGTCAATGGCCGGCTGTACGTCAGCACCATCAAGGGCCGGCTGCAGCGGCTGAGCGAGGACGGCAAGGCGTGGGAAGTGGTCGACGAACTGGCCGACGCCCGCTTCTTCCATCGGATGCTGCCTTACCAGGGGCAACTCCTGATGGTTGGCGGTGCGAACATGGGCTCCGGCAAGTTCACCAACCTGGACCTGGTGCCGGCCAAGTAGCGGTACGCTGCCGCGATTTCCATCCTCAACCACCGCTTTGAGAGAATCCGCAATGCAAGCGATCTTCCATAGGTTTCGCCTGGCGGCGGCCGCACTGGTCCTCGCCCTGATGGCCGCTCCGGCGCAGGCCCACTTCATCTTTGTGGTGGCCGACCCGGCTGACAATGGCACGCGGCTCCAGCTTTCCTTTGGCGATGGCCCCGTGCCGGCCGAAGCCTACCTGCTGGACAAGGTTGCCCACGCCCAGTTGTGGGCCGTGTCTGCCGACGGCTCCCGCAAGCTCGTGAAGCTGTCCAAGCAGTCGCAGGGCGATGAAGGCGCCTGGGTGGCCACCGTGAAGGATCGCCCCACGGCGATTCAAGCGGTCTGCCAGTACGGCATCTTCTCGCGCGGCGGTAAGACGTCGCTGCTCAACTACTTCGCCCAGTATGCTTCGCTGCCCGGCACCGTTCCGGCTCCGGCCAAGGAAGTGAAGCTGGCCGTGGTGCCCGCTCTCGAAACGCAGGGTATCCGCCTCCAGGTACTCTGGGACGGCAAGCCCGTTAGCGAAGGCGTGGAAGTGGTCGCCGTTGGCCCCGAAGACAAGGATCTCGAAGTGAAGGCTGCCGACGGCGCCTTCGTGGTGCCCAACGTGGGCGGCGGCCGCTACGTCATTCGTGCCCGGCTCACTCAGGACACCGCCGGCAAACTCGGCGACGACGCCTACCAGGGCGTGCTGAACTACAGCACGCTCACGCTCGACGTCGCCAAGTAACCCGCCGCCGCTCCATCGGCGGGCTTTCTAACGCATCAGGTTGCGCTCGGCCGCGACGGACAGGGGAATCGGGCCCCGGTTCGTCGCGGCCGGAGTGTTCTTGGGTGCCGCACTCTTGCGCACAACCAACCATGCCGCCAGCGCCGCAGCTCCCGCGGCCGCATCGGCCATAGCGGCTGAGGGCAATCTTGCTCACCGGCTGCGATGGCGATGGTACTTCTGCTTTTCTTCTTCGAACACTCAGCCCTCTGGGCTACTTCCCAATAGGTGCTTGGATATGAGCCAAGCTGCAATTCGTTGGAACAAGCTTTGGGCGACCGGTTTGTCGGCTTGCCTGGTGCTGGCCGCACTGCCAATCGTGGCCGCTGAGCCGGCCCAGTCGGGCTCGACCGACTGGACGAAGTTATCGGCCGAGGAATTGGTCACGCGGGCTCGCGAAGCTCGGGCTTCTTGGGCTGGCCTGCCGGGCTTTTCGGCCGACTTCACCGTGGCCACCGGCGGCAATAAGGGCACCGGCCGCTTGGAAGTGAATGCCGATGGAACCGTCACCGTCACCCTCAGCAATCCCAAGGCTCATCCCTGGGTGGAAGGCTCGCTCCGTTCGCTGGTCGGGCACCGCCTGGCCAGCGGCAGCCGTGATGAAAAGGTTCGCTTCGCCGATGACCAGCTCGACCATCCGCTGGGCCGGCTGATCGCCATTGAAGACGCCAGCAACAGCACCTGCCGCATTCGCGACGACGTGATTCACGCGATCGAGCGGACGCACGGCAACAACCGCTTCGCCATCAGCGTGATCGAAGTGGCCCGCAATCCCGAAGGCAAAGTGCTTTCGGCACACTACACGGTGAGCTACTGGGACGTGCCCACCGGCAACTTGCGCCGCGCCACCACCACGCGTGATACCTGGGTGCGGGTTGGCAAATTCGACCTGCCCAAGAGCGTGCTGGTCATCGAAACCCGCGACGACGGCCAACACGAAGCCCGCGAAATCGTGTTCAGCAACCACAAGCTGGGCAGCTAGATAGCCCGTTTGATAAGGTACAACCGCCGCCGAACCGCCCGCGCCGGGCCTAGTAGGCGGCGGCAATGTGCATGCATCTTTACCGGCCAAGGCGTGGCGACGGGGCAGCGCCGTGCGTTATATTTTGCTTGCGCGTGCGACTTTCTTCCAGGCGGCGTATGGCACCGTGGCCCAAGCCGTGCGCATTCTGGTAAGAAATCCCTAAAGTCCGGTGTGCATGCATGATTCCTGTAGTTCGCGACGAACCGTACAGCTTCTTTCCGCCGCAGCGCACCACGCTTGGCTATAAGGTGCTGCGGTTTTTTGTTCCCACCATCCTGCGCCGCCTGTACGGCGTGGAGCAGGTGGAAGTCCGCAACATGGAAGGCTTTCGAGCCAGCGTGGATGCGGGCCACGGCGTCCTGCTGGCGCCGAACCATCCCCGGGCGTGCGATCCGTTCACCGTGGGCATGGTTTCGTACCTCAGCCGCATCCCGTTCCACTTCATGGCGTCGTGGTACTTGTTCCGCGAAAGTCGGGTTAAGCGGTTCGTGGTCCGTAACTTGGGCGCCTTCAGCATCTACCGCGAAACCAACGACCGGCCGGCCATGAACGCCGCCATCGATATCCTGTCCACCGCCCGGCGGCCGCTGGTGGTGTTCCCCGAGGGCACGATCAGCCGCTCCAACGACCGGCTGATGGAAATGATGGACGGCGTGGTGTTTCTGGCTCGGACCGCGGCCAAGCGGCGGGCTAAGGAAGGCACCGGCAAGGTGGTCATCCATCCGGTGGCAACCAAGTACGTGTTCGAAGGCAACTTGAACGACACGCTTTCGCCGGTGCTCGACGAATTCGAGACTCGTTTCTCTTGGCAGCCGCAGCGGCACCTGCCGCTGGTTGATCGCGTGGTCAAGCTGCTCGAAGCCCAGGTGACACTCCGCGAGATGGAATACCTGGGCGGCGTGAGCGACGGCAACGTGTACGACCGCATCCGGCGGCTCATCGAGGGCATGCTCTGCCCGCTGGAAACCGAGTGGCTCGGCCGCCCGGCCAGCGATCAGTCGGTTATTTCCCGCTGCAAGCGGCTACGGACCGAGATCCTGCCGGAATTGATCGGCGGGAACATCACCGAGGAACGCCGCCGCCACCTGTGGCAGCACCTCACGCAGATCTACTACGCCCAGCAGATTTCGCTGTACCCGGAGAATTACCTGGGCGATGGCCGTTTCCCCGAGCGGCTGCTTGAAACCGTCGAGGGCTTCGAGGAAGACTTGAACGACGCGATGCGCAAGCGCACTCCCTGGCGAGCGATCGTGCAAATTGGCGATCCGATCGAAGTCGATCCAGGTCGCCGGCCACGTAATGGCGACGATCCTTACTACTGCCAGATGGTCGGCCAGATTCGCGACATGCTGCGGCTGCTAACCACCGAAGTGAACGCGGCTCGCGGCATTGTTACCGATGAAGCGGACCTGGGCAGCGAGGTCTCGCCGTTGACCACCCCGCAGCCCGAGGCCGTGCCCTAGTCGGCTGCGTCGAGCAGGCTTTCCACGCGGCTGAGCACCGGCCCCAGCTTGTCGTGAATCACCAGCGCAGCCAGCGGGTCCAGCGGCGTCGGTTCGTCGTTGATGATGACCAGCTTGGCGCCGCGCCGAGCGGCCATCTGTGGCAGGTCGGCCGCCGGGTAAACCACCAGCGACGAGCCCAGGGCCAAAAACACCTCGCACTTTTTGGCGTACTCGACCGCCTTGGCCACCACGTCTGTCGGCAATGCCTGGCCAAACGATACCGTGGCGTGCTTCATCCGGTCGCGACCGCATTCCGTGCACGGCGGCACCTTGTCCGAGGCCAGAAACTGCTCCACCAGCGGGCCAGCCGGGTAGCGTGCGTGGCAGTCCATGCAGGCGACGTAGCGAGCGGTGCCATGCAGTTCCAGCACCTCGCGGCTGCCAGCGTCCTGGTGCAGGCCGTCAATATTCTGCGTGATGACGGCTGCTAGCTGCTGCCGCTGTTCCAGCCGTGCCAGCACCAGGTGGCCGGCCGATGGCCTGGCCGTGGCGAAACTCGCGTGGGCTTCCGCCTTCTGCCGCCAGTATTCGATGCGGCCCGCCTCGCTCTCCATGAACTCCTGGAAATACACCACGCGGTTACGAGCCCACACGCCGCCGGGCGTGCGGTAAGCATCGAGGCCCGACTCCGTGCTGATACCGGCCCCCGTAAAAGCAACCGTGCGGCGCGATTCCTTTAGCCAGGCGGCCAGTTGCTTCAGCTTGGACTCCAGGTCGTCGTTCATGCAGTTTGCTCCCGGCGTTTCGCATGCAGGCCGCCGCGGCTTGTGACCAACGGCCGGCTTCCTTCGCGGCCAAGTTTGGCGGCAGTGTCGGCTGCCATCAACCGCGACTTGAGCCGTCCTGTCAGTTTACCGGTTAGGCGGACCCTACCGATTGGCTGGATTGTGCCGGTTTTGCGGATTTGGTGGGGAAGGCAGACTTTTCCGGCCGATACAGCAAGTAATTGGTCCTCCCGGGGCGGCGATGCGCTGTGCCGCCGGGTTCTGCATGCTCTTTCCCCCCAGGAGAAAGCAGAATGAAGTTTCGTTTATTGGCCTGGGCGATTGCCGCCTTGGCCGTTCCCGTAACCGCCATGGCTCAGTCGCGGGATGCGAGGCCCGTGTCGTACCGCGAAATTGCCGCGGCCTACGAGGCCCAATCGGCCGAGCTGGAGCAGTTGCGGGTGCGGCTGGCCTCGCTCGAGGAACAAGTATTAACGCCCGTGCCCGAGGCCGTATACGTCGATCACGGTATGGCCATGGGCGGACAAGATTGCTGCACCGTTGACTGCTGCGACGCCTGCCCCATGTTTTATGCAGGCGCGGAAATGGTCTTTCTCAAGCCGCACTTCGGCTCGGCCACAGCGCTCTCGCTGTCCGACGTGCCGCTGGATCCGGCCGCCCCTGATCCAAGCGTCGTAAGCAACATTCCGTTCGATTACGACTACGAGATCTCGCCCCGGTTCTGGTTTGGCTATCGCAATGCGAATGGCACCGGCTGGCGGGCACGCTACTGGCAGTTCGATCACCACGTAGCGGCGGAAGAGTTCGCGGGCGTCTTCCCGTTCGCGTTCATCTCCGTACGGGCCCCGAACACGTTTGTCGAGGTTCCCCTACCGCTACCCACGACCGGCGGCTGGATCGAAACCGAACACCGGCTCGACCTGGAAACCGTCGACCTGGAAATCACGCGCGACATCGACTGGGGCTGCACGGTCCTGCGCGTAAGCGGCGGTCTGCGGTACCTGGACATGAACCAGCATTACGCCGCTTGCGCCACCGACGGCACCTTCTGCTATGCCATGGTCGATTACGACCAGCACTTTGAAGGCATCGGTCCCACGATCGCCTTCGAGGTGGGCCATGAGCTGTGGTGCTGCTTCTCGATCTACGCCCACGCTCGCGGCTCGGTGCTGTTCGGCAACCGCAGCTCGCGTCTGGATGGCTTCTGGGCCATTCCCACGGTCGGCACGGTCATGCACGATTCGCCGTCTGGCGACAACGTGCTGTCGATCGGCGAGCTCGGCCTGGGCCTGGAAGCCAACTTCGGCACCTGGTTCGCCCGATTGGGCTACGAAGGCCAGATCTGGTGGGGTGCCGGCGGGCCAACCGACAGCACTTCGGACCTGGGGCTGCACGGCTTCCACGTGACCGGTGGATTGATGTTCTAACGGCCAGCATTCAGCGGGTCAGTCAGACAACACTGGGCCAAACAAGCAATCGACCGCCATCTGGTGCCACTGGGCCAGATGGCGGTTGTTGTTTTGGGAGCAGCAAAGTGGCCGCACGTTACGGCACGTTCACTTGCAGTGGCTCAGGCGGAGTGCCGCCGATGTAGTTGCCCTGCCGGTCGAACGCCCGCAGGTACACCGAGATCTCCTGCTGGCCGCGTTGCAGTTGGCACGCATCAAACGGGGTGAACAGCGACACGCGGAAGCTCTGCACGTTCTTGGTAGGCTTCACGCGTTGCCCCTGCCCTGCCCAACTGTCGGTCACGCGGAACCGCGGATCGCGGGAAGGAATACCTTCGAACTTGGTATCGGCCAGGGCCATCTCAACCGTGGTTTCGGCGCCTTCGGGTCCGGCGATGTAGATCAGCCCACTGGCCGACACGCCTGGTTGGCCGTCGGCGTTCTTGGCTGTTTCTACCTTGAGCGACTGCACCCACATCCGGGGCATGTCTTCCGATTTGATCGTGAAGTACTCGTACTTCTCAGGCACGAACGGATTGCGGGTAATCACCTGGTTGCCGCGTCGGAGCAGCAGCTCGACTTGCAGCGGCGTTTCGTTGTCGCCGATCAGGTCCAGATCGTTGAGCGGGAAGAACATCGCCGCGCGGAAGTTATTGCCGCGAATCTCGATATCGCCCTCGCTCAGCGGAATCTCGGTGCCGACCACGTCGTCGATGGCCGCTACCTTGTTGCGGTCCTGGAGCGGCGAACCGTCGGCGTACGCCATGCGGATCACCACGCTCAACTGTTTCCGCTGCTGGGCGAGCTGCGGCACTTCGCCTTCGAACTGGATATCCAGCCCGCGTGTGCCATACGCGCCCACGATCTGCGGCTGTGCACTGAGCCGCACCAGGTAACGCAGCGGCGAATCAAGCATTTCGCCGGTGGTGAGCGCCGTGGTCGCCGTGCTGCTGGGCAGCGAGAGCCGCGGCTGGGCCGAACCCAGGTTCGGCGTGCTGGAGCCAGTCGATTGCGCCACGGCCGTCGAAGCAACCAATGCCACACCAAGCAGGCTTGCCACAGAGAGGCTCACGCGCGAGACGCCGCGCACCGTAGCAACGTTCAATGGCTGCTTTGCCTGCGGCCAATGAGTGGGCCGCGCCAACAGATACCATGATCGCGAGCGAGATGTTTTCATGGCATTCCCTCCTTGGTCTGGCGCCTTGTGGCAGGCGATGGATTCGCCACCAATCAATGGCGGCGTCTTCTGGCGCGGCGGCCAACTGCCTATAGCCCGAAGGGACGAGCGGGCGAGCATCCCTGCGAACGTGGCTGGCGGTTGGCCCTGGAATCGCAGCGCACAGGTGCGTAGTTATGCCACAAACGCCCGTTTTTTTCTATCCCCAGTTGCATGCAAGCCCGGTAGAATCCCAAACCAGAACTCTCTGTTACCTTCTCGTTTTGGGCGATGCGGTCTGCCAGAACACGGCCAGCGGCCGGGACGCGGCATCGCCGGCGTTGTACCGATGAAGTGTCCTTACTGTTCCGTCGACAACGATCGCGTTGTGGATTCCCGCGCCAGCCAGGACGGCGGCATGATCCGCCGTCGTCGCGAATGCCTGGCCTGCCATCGGCGTTACACCACCTACGAACGGATTGAAGAACCGGTCATCAAGGTGGTCAAGAAAGACGGCAGCCGGATGCCCTACCAGCGCGAGCGGATCAAAGCCGGCCTGGAAAAAGCCTGCTGGAAACGCCCGATCAGCGACGACCAGATCGACGATTTGATCAGCCGCGTGGAGCGCGAGGTCGAGGAACGGTTCGATACCGAGGTCAACAGCCGCGAGTTGGGCGAGCTGGTCATGCGCGAACTGCGGCAACTGGACCAGGTGGCCTACGTGCGGTTCGCCAGCGTGTACCGGCAGTTCACCGACGTGCGCGACTTCGTCAACGAGCTGCGGCCGATGCTGGAAGACGAGCCGGCCGCCAGTGCCCCCCCGCCCGGCACTTAGTATGAGCGATTGCTAGCATCGCTAGCAAACTCATCTCGGCGCTGCTGGTG
>Ga0182737_1003894_pt1 | contig 10530 bp, 10 predicted proteins | sample eDN5th30CBELigOP_FD_128878 | JGI IMG/M metagenome (GOLD analysis project Ga0182737, IMG submission 128878) | Enriched Organic Plus compost microbial communities from Emeryville, California, USA - eDNA 5th pass 30_C BE-Lig OP (version 2) (version 2) ... | reverse complement strand
GATCCAGGCCGGCATGGAGAAGGGGATGAACGAGGCGTACGGCAAGCTCGACCGGCTCCTGGCGGCCCGGTGACCCGAAGCTCGCGGCACGACTCCTTCCGGGTCGCCCCGCGAGCGGATATGTTGGCGCGAGAGGGGAAACGATCCAAGGAGAGTCAATGCCGCAGGTGTCTTCGTCTTCTTACGTCCGTCCAATCGCGATCCTTTGCGGCCTGGGGGCGATGCTCCTGTCCCTCCTCGCCTCGCCGCTCGCCGAACCGGCGGGCGCGAAGGCGCCCCGGGTGACGATCAGGACGACGGAGTACGGGATTCCACGGATCCTGGCCGACACGCCGAAGGGGCTCGGATATGGGTACGGCTGGGCGATCGCCAGCCAACAGATATGCACCCTGGCGGACACGTACACGACCGTCCGGGGCGAGCGCTCCAGGTACTTCGGCGGCTCCGCCGACGCGCCCAACGGCATCTCCAACCTCGACTCGGACTTCTTCTGGAAGCGCGTGCGCAAGGAGGGCACGGTCCAGAAGATGTTGAAGCTGAAGCCGCCGAACGGGCCCCTGCCGATCGTGAAGAAGGTGGTCAAGGGCTACGTAGCCGGTTACAACGCCTACCTCGGGAAGACCGGGGTCGGCAGCCTGCCCGACCCCCGTTGCCGCGGCAAGGCGTGGGTCGGCAAGATCGGCGTGCTCGACGCCTACATGCGCTTCTACCAGCTGCTCGGCTACGGCAGCACCGACCCGTCGATGAACGGCATCGCGCAGGCGCAGCCGCCGAACGGCCAGCCGTTCAGCCACGGCCCGGCACCGGTCGATCCCGACGAGGTGACCGCCGAGGACTTCGACGAGGACTTCGGCAACTTCACCGGCGGGCTTGGGTCGAACGCGGTCGCGCTCGGCAAGGGCGGCGTCAAGGGCGGCAAGGGCCTCCTGCTCGGCAACCCGCACTTCCCGTGGCACGGGGCGCAGCGGTTCTTCGAATCGCAGCTCACCATCCCCGGGAAGGTGAACGTCTCGGGCGCCAGCCTGCTCGGCGTACCCGTGATCTTGATCGGCCACACGCGGAAGATGGCCTGGAGCCACACGGTCTCGACCGCTCGCCGTTTCATCGCCTACCAGGAGACCCTCGACCCGACCGACCCGACCCGGTACATCGTCGACGGGCAGTCCAAGCCGATGAGGGCGACCACGGTGACGGTCCAGGACAAGAACGGCCCCGATCAGACCCGCACCCTCTACTCGACCGAGCACGGCTACGTCACCAACTCGCTCCAGGGCCAGCCGTTCTTCCCGTGGACCACCGACACCGCGTACACGATCTACGACGCGAACACCGGCAACTTCCGGATGATCAACCACTTCTACGCGATGAACAGGGCCCAGAGCACGCCGGAGGTCCTGAAGATCCTGAAGAAGTACCAGGGCATCCCCTGGGTCAACACGATCGTCTCCGACTCGAAGGGCCGGGCGCTCTACGCGGACATCGGCGCGGTGCCCGATGCGTCGAACGAGCGGGTCGCGCAGTGCAACGTCGGCATCGGCGAGGTCACCTGGGGGCTCGCCAGGGTACCCGCCTTCGACGGCTCGAGGTCCGAGTGCGACATGAGCCGCAGGCGCGCGGGGGCGGCCGGTCCCGGCCTGCTCCCGGCCACCGAGATGCCGTACGTCATGCGCAAGGACTACGTGGAGAACTCGAACGATTCGTACTGGTTCGCGAACGTCCACGAACCGCTCGAGGGATTCGACACGATCATCGGCGAGGAGCGGGTCCCCCAGACCGAGCGGACCAGGCTCGCCCACAAGATGATCAACGAGAAGCTGGCCTCCGGCAAGTTCAACCTGGCCGCCCTGAAGTCGATGCTCTACAGCAACCGGGTCGAGAGCGCCGAACTGCTGCTCGACCAGATGGTCGCCTACTGCAAGGCGAACCCGGTCATGGCCGGGAGCGGCGGGCCGGTCGAGGTGGGGGCGGCCTGCTCCGCCCTCGAGGGCTGGGACGGCCGCAACAACCTCGACTCGACCGGTGGCCTGCTGTTCCAGCGGATCGCCGGCCGGCTCTACTCCGGGGACGGTGCCGTCTACTCGAACGGGTTCCAGTACACGGACCCGATCGGGACGCCGTCGGGCCTGAACACGCTCAACCCGAGCCTGCCGATCGCGATCGCGGACACGGTCAAGGAGTTCCAGGACCAGGGCATCCCGCTGACCGCGACGCGGCGCAAGTACCAGACGGTGACCCGGCAGGGAAGGAAGATCCCGATCCCGGCCGGCGACTACGAGCCATATGGCTCGTTCAACCCGGTCTGGGGCGAGTGGGTGCCGGGACGGGGGATCACGGAGATCGAAGACGGATCCAGCTTCATCCAGGCGGTTCACCTGACGGGTGCCAAGTGCCCCAGGGCGAGCATGATCCTCACCTACTCGCAGTCGGAGAACCCGAAATCGAAGCACTACGCCGACCAGACTCGTCTCTACTCCAAGAAGGGTTGGGTGAAGGACCGGTTCTGCCCGAAGCAGCAGAAGCGATCGCCCGGGCTGAAGGTGAAGAAGTTCGGCGGCGGAGCGAGGGCCGCCAAGCGGGGATTCTGAGCGCGGAGGCCTCCGGGGCGCCGTCCTGGCGCGATCAGGCCGGGCGGTGCCTCAGGTCCAGCTCGCCCGGGGCCACGGGGTGGCCCTCCTCGCATTCGAGCCGGGTCCCGACCTCGGCGCCGCAGCCGCGGTGGACGACCTCGGTCGACCCCCTCTCCCCGGAGGGCAGCCAGCGGTTGCCCCAGCGCTGCAGGCCGATTATGACCGGGAGGAGGTCCTCGCCCATCTCGGTCAGGCGGTACGCCTTGCGGGTTCGCTGACCGGGCTCACGGTAGTCCTCGCGGCCCATCACGCCGGCCCGCTCCAACTCCCGCAGGCGACTCGAGACCACGGGTTCGCTCAGCCCGGTGCGGGCCGTGAACTGGTCGAAGCGGGTGGCGCCGTAGTAGGCCTCGCGGAGGATGAGCATCGCCGAGCGGGTCCCGACGAGCTCGAGCGAGGCGGCGATCGGGCAGCCCTCGGCCTCCCACTCGTCGCGCGGGTCGAGGACTCCGGTCATGCGGATCGTCTCGGTCATGCGCCGATTCTAGCTGACTGAAAAAAAGCTAAGTCAACGTGCTAGTCTGACTTTGTAAAACCTTAGTCAGCTACCGAGCAAGGAGCGAACGATGGCAAGCAACTCGAGACTTGAGGGACGAGAGGTCGTGATCGTCGAAGCGGCGCGCACGCCGATCGGGCGGGGCCACCGTGAGAAGGGCATCTACAAGGACGTCCACCCGAACGCCCTGCTCGGCGCGACCTACCAGGCGGTCATCGAGCGGGCCGGCATCGACCCGGCCCTGGTCGAGGACGTGGTCGCGGGCGCGGTGACCCAGATCGGCGAACAGTCCAACAACGTCGCCCGCAACGCCTGGCTCGAGGCCGGCCTGCCCGTCACCACCCCCGCGGTGACGATCGACCGTCAGTGCGGCTCGGCCCAGCAGGCGGTCTCCTTCGCCGCCGGGCTGATCGCGGCGGGCGTCCACGACGTGATGATCGGGGCCGGGGTCGAGCACATGGGCCACCTGCCGATGGGATCGAACGTCGCACACGCCGACGAGTTCGGCCTGCCGTACACCCCCGAGCTGCTCGCCCGGTACGACCTGGTCCAGCAGGGCATCTCGGCCGAGATGATCGCGGAGAAGTGGTCGATCTCCCGCGAGGAGCAGGACCGTCTCGGCCTGCGCTCGCACGAGCGGGCCGCCGCGGCCGAGGACGCGGGCCGCTTCGAGGCCGAGGTCGTCCCGATGCCCGTGGGCGGCGAAACCGTCACGAGGGACCAGGGCATCCGCCGCGACACCAGCCTCGAGGCCCTGGCCCAATTGAGGCCCGCCTTCAAGGACGACGGCACGGTCACGGCCGGCAACTCCTCCCAGATCTCGGACGGGGCGGCCGCGGTGCTGCTGATGAGCCGAGCGAAGGCGGACGAGCTGGGCCTGGCGCCCCGGGCCCGGATCGTCGATGCGACCACCGTCGGCGTGGACCCGGTGATCATGCTCACCGGCCCCATCCCCGCCACGCGGCGACTGCTCGAGCGCAACGGCCTGACCGTCGGCGACGTCGACCTCTTCGAGATCAACGAGGCCTTCGCCTCGGTCGTCCTGGCCTGGGAGAAGGAGATCGGCCCCGACATGGACCGCGTCAACGTGAACGGCGGGGCGCTCGCGCTCGGGCATCCGCTCGGCTCGTCGGGCGCGCGGCTGATCACCACGGGCCTGAACGAGCTCGAACGGACCGGCGGCGAGCTGCTGCTGGTGACCATGTGCACGGCGGGTGGCACCGGGACGGGCACCCTGATCCAGCGGCTCTGACCGGGTCCCCGGGCCACCGGCGGGGTAGGATCGCCGCGTGGCCCGGGCGACTTCCGTATTCGACGAGCAGGCGGCGACCTACGCGGGGCCGCGCCAGAAGCTGATCCCTCAGCTCGACCTCTTCTACGGGTCGGTGGTCGAGGCGGTCGGACTGGTCGCGCCGCGCCCGGACGGGGAAGACGCGCCGCTGCGGATCCTCGATCTCGGCGCCGGGACCGGGCTGCTCTCCGCGACCGTCGCGAGGGAGCACCCCGACGCTTCCTTCACCCTGTTCGACTTCTCGCCTCGCATGCTCGAGCAGGCCCGGGAGAGCGTCCCGGCCGAGGTGAAGGTGATGGTGGGGGACATGTACGAGGGGATCCCGTCCGGCCCCTGGGATGCCGTCGTGTCCGCCCTGGCCATCCACCACATGACCGACGCGGGAAAGCGGACCGTCTACGAGGCGGCCTTCGCCAACCTGCGGCCCGGCGGGATCTTCGCGAACGCCGAGCACGTTCTGGGGGAGACCCCCGCCCTCCAGGACCACTACGCGGAGTGGCACCGGCGCCAGGCGTTCGAGAAGGGCCTGACCGACGCCGAGTGGGAGGACACCGTGGAGCGGATGAGCCACGACCACCTGACCCCGCTCTCGACTCAGCTCGCGTGGCTGGAGGAGATCGGGTTCGCCGACGTCGACTGCGTGTTGAAGAACCACGGGTTCGCGGTCTTCCTCGGGAGGCGGCCGGCCGGGTAACGGGCGCGCCGCGCCGGTCTCTCCCCGAATGGTGGGAAACTCCGAGCAATGAGCGAAGAGCGCCGGACGAAAGCGTCGACGAGGGTCCACCAGGCACTGCGGAAGCAGATCCTGGAGGGGGAGCTGGAGCCGGGGGCCAGGATCCCCTCGGAGCGGGTGTTGGCGGAGCGGTTCGGGGTCAACCGGCACGCCGTCCGCGAGGCGTTGAAGCGCCTCCAGCAGGCGAGCCTCATCGTGATCACCCACGGCGGCGCGACCAGGGTGCTCGATTGGCGCGACTCCGGCGGACTCGAGGTGCTGCTCGACCTGGGCACGGACCTCCCCGACCCGCCGACCGAGCTGATCCGCTCGGTGCTCGAGATGAGGGCATCGATCGGCGTCGACGCGGCGCGGCTATGCGCCCAGCGCGCCGACCAGGCCGCCCGGGACGAGGTGCGGGTGCTGGGCGAGCGGGCGGCGGCCATGGTCGGGTCGGGGGAGGACGAGCAGCTGGACGAGGCCTTCGCGGCGTTCTGGCTCTCGATCGTTTCCGGCTCCGGCAACATCGCCTACCGCCTCGCGCTGAACTCCCTGCTCAAGGCGATGCTCAACTTCGGCGAGGTCGCCGACCGAATCCGCCTCGCGGACGGAAGCCTCTGCCTCCGCCTGGGCGAGGCGATCGCGGCGGGAGACCCCGACGCGGCGGCCGAGGTGGCCGAGCACATGTTGCGCGCCGACGTGGACCGCGCCGCCTGGCCGTCCCGAGCCTTCTAAGTCACCAAGCCTGCGAAGGCCGGCCGGCCGCCCGCGTGGGTGCGCGGCTAACCCGTCTTCTCGTCGGGTTCCGGCCCCGGCGCGGGTGGGGTCCACTTGGCCGACTTCAGCGCCTGGGCCACCGCCTCGCCGACGGCCTTGGCGAACGCGTTCGCGAGCACCGAGTAGGGCGTGCTGCCGATCTCGGCCGGGGTGATGTCCAGGAACGACGACTCGCCGCCCCGGTTCCAGTCGAAGGCCTTCTCCAGGTTCTCGATGTCGACGTCCCCCGGGTTCAGGTACAGGTACATACGGCCGAACCGGAGCGAGTGGCGCCGGGACAGGAGCGTGACGCTCTCGTGGAAGCAGGACCGCGCGAGCGCGATCAGGTACTTCACGGCAACCAGCACGATCGCTCCCAGGGAGATCGCCGACACGACTCGGATGATGAGATCGTTCGTGGCGAGGTTCTCCTGGCCCTGCGACGTGTGGAGGACGATGTAGACCGCCAGTCCGACGAGGGCGACCACGGCGGCGATCGAGAGACCGGTGCCCAGCACGGCCATCTTCCGGGCCCTCTGGGTCAGGACCGACTGCGCCTTCTCGACGAACATGTCGACCGCGGCGAGCGGGAACAGGGCGTCCTCGTTCTTCGCGAGGTAGTCGAAGTCCTGCCGTCTCAGATTCTGGATCGCGTCCGCCAGGACGTCCGAGCGGGCGGCGATCTGGTCGCTGATCTTGCCCATCTCGTGATCGATTTCCCGTTTGTTGTCCGAGCGCGTGGACTCGTAGTCGGCGTCCGCGGGGCCGCGCCACCATTCGATCGGCCGCCTGACCTTCTCCCTGATGCTCATTCCTGAATCCGTTCGTTTCGACGTGGACGAGCGGCGCAACTTATAGGTCGATCCGGTCGTAAAGGCGGACGTTTCGGTCTTGCCTCCCGGGCGTTCAACTGGTATAACCAGTTGCGATGGACGATCTGATCATCTATGCGATCCCCTTCTTCTTCCTGGCGATGGGTCTGGAGTACCTCACGCTCCGGCACGCCGCTCACGAGCACGGGGAGCAAGACCCCGAGGCCCCGATCGGGTTCGAGGCCAAGGACACGGCAACGAGCCTCAGCATGGGGCTGGGGCACCTCTTCATCGCCGGTGCCTGGAAGCTGGTCGTGCTCGTCGTCTACGCCGCGATCTACTCGATCAGCCCGATCCAGCTCTCGCCGTCCGACTGGTGGACCTGGGTCCTGCTCTTCTTCGTGGACGATCTCGCCTACTACTGCTTCCACCGCAGCCACCACCGGATACGGCTCTTCTGGGCCATGCACGTGGTCCACCACTCGTCGGAGCACTACAACTTCTCCACCGCGCTCCGGCAGGACTGGTCGCCGTTCAGCTCGATCTTCTTCTGGATGCCGGGCGCGCTGCTGTTCGAGCCCTGGATGATCTACCTCGCGCTCTCCTGGAGCCTGCTTTACCAGTTCCTCCTCCACACCGAGTCGGTGCGGAGGCTGCCTCGCCCGATCGAGTTCTTCTTCAACACGCCGAGCCATCACCGGGTCCATCACGGCTCCCAGGAGCAGTACCTGGACAAAAACTACGGCGGCATCCTGATCATCTGGGACCGGATGTTCGGGACCTTCGAGCCCGAGCAGGAGAGGGTCCGCTACGGCCTGACCAAGAACATCGAGACGTTCCACCCGGTGAAGGTGGCCTACGGCGAGTACGCCAACATCTGGAGGGACGTGCGGGGGGCGAACGGCTGGCGGGAGCGGTTCGGTTACGCCTTCAGGGGGCCGGGCTGGAGGCCGGGGCGCGACGAACCCGCCCCCGCCGAGGACCCCGCTCGTCCCGGCGGGCGGGAGCGCGGGGTCCCGCAAGATTTCGCCTAGTTCGAAGAGACCGTGCCTGGCCCGTATTTGTCGCGGGTACCTTCCGCGGAAATGAGCCCTCACGAACCTTCGGCCGCAGCGCCGGCCTCCCTGCCGGATCCGGGCTACTACCCGGTCCCCGACCACCACCGCAAGCGGGTCGTCGAACGGAACTGGGACGGAGATGTTTGGACCGACGAAGTCCGTCCCGCCGCGGACGGCGCGACGCTGCCCGGCTACAAGCGGCACCTCTTCCGGTTCCTCCGGTCACCGGGATGGAAGCTGCTCGTCGGTTACGTGGTGTTCGCCGCGATCGCCGCCGCTCTCTGGTCCTCCGACAGGGAGGATTCGCTGGTCGGCGGGATCCAGCTCGCGATGCCGTTGTTCGCGGGACTGGCCGCCCTGATGGTCATGCTCGCGCTGTTCCATTTCCTGAACGGTCGGGTCGCCCTCGACCGGATCGCCGGTGACACTCGCAAGTCGATCGTCAAGTGGGGCGTCCTCTCCGGCGTCATCGGGATCGCCTTCGCCGTCGGCGTGGAGACGTTCGTTCCCGAGATCTTCGGGGAAAGCATCAAGGATGACCATGGCTGGGCCCTGATCGCCGGTCCGGCCGAGGAGACCGGGAAGCTCATCCTCCCCTTGATCCTCTGGGCGAAGGGCTTCTACCGCCGCCCGGTCGAGGGATACCTCCTGGTCCTGGTGTCGGCCGCGGTCTTCGGGATCGCCGAGGCCACCGAGTACGGGGCCCAGCCGGACAAGTACCAGGTCACCCGCCCCGCGGCGGAGATCATGCATCCCTTGTTCACCGGGTTCATCGCCGCGGTCGCGTGGCCGGCGGCGTGGCGGGCCAAGCGCATGTTTACCCGGGCGCTCTTCGGCTCATGGCTGGTGGCGGTGCTGGTGCACAGCATCAACGACGTGATCGTGCTCGACAAGGAGCTGGCCGACGTCAGCAAGCTGACCGGTTACGTGACCCTCGTGGCCATCGTCCTCATGTACCTGCTCCAGAAGCACGCCGCCCGTCGGATGGTGCCGCCCGACCTGGTCGGCGAGGTGTCTCCGCACTGGCGGCCCGCCGCACCGAGGCGGTAGGGGACTCCCGGTCGCGAGCGGAATTTCCCTGGAGAACGGCAACCCCCGGAGGGTCAGATGCGATTGCGGCGAAAGCAGCCGACCAGGTGCGAGTTGACCACGCCGGCGGCCTCCATCAGCGCGCACATGTTGGTCGGGCCGATGAACTTGAACCCGCGACGGCGGAGCTCCTTCGCGAGCGCGGCGGACTCCGGCGAGCTGGTCGGCACGTCGGCCTGGACCCTGGGCTCCGGCTGCCGGTCCGGGGCGAAGGAGTGGATCAGGGCTTCGAGGCCACCGTCCTCGCGCAGCTCGATCGTGCGGATCGCGTTGTTCCGGGTGGCCTCGATCTTGGCCCGGGCCCGGATGATCCCGGGGTTCTCCAGGTGCGCGGCGACGTCCGCGTCCGTCATGCCCGCGCAGTAGCCCAGGTCGAACTCCCTGAACGCCTCGCGGAAGGCCGGGCGCTTGCGCAGGATCGTCGCCCAGCTCAGGCCGGCCTGGAATGCCTCGAGCGACAGGCGCTCGAACATCGCCCGCTCTCCCTCCAGCGGGACTCCCCACTCCTCGTCGTGGTACTCCCGCATCATGCGGCTACCGTTCGCCCAGCCGCACCGGACCAGCCCGTCGTCTTCGAGATCGCTCATGCGGGCGATTGTCCCAGCCGGAGGAGATAGGTTGGGCGGGATGTCGCGGAGAATTCTCGCTCTGGTCATCCTCTTGTCGATCTGCCTGCTGTCGGCCGACGCGGCCGGGGCGGCCGAGCGGAACGTTATCGGGCGTTCGGTCGAGGGCCGGCCGATCGTCGCCTGGCGCCAAGGTGACCCCCACCCGCGAATGCGGGTGCTCGTAGTCGGTTCCGTTCACGGCGACGAGCGGCAGGGAATGCGGGTCGTATCCCGCGCCAGGCGGATCCTGGCCCGCCAAGGTGCCCCGGAAGGTGTCGCCTTCTGGACGGTGAAGACGTCCAACCCCGACGGCACGCTCGCCGGGACCCGCGGGAATGCCCGCGGGGTTGACCTCAACCGAAACTTCCCGTACCGGTGGGACGGCGGCCTGAGCGGTGGCTACGAATCGGGGCCGAGGCCGGCCTCCGAACCCGAGACCAGGACCGTGATGCGGTTGACCCGACGAGTCAGCTTCGATCTCGCGATCTGGTTCCATCAGCCCTGGGGCCGAACGCTCGCCCCGTGCAACCGGGACCGTCGCTGGGCGTTCCTCTACGCGCGCCTGTCCGGGCTCGGCACGGGTGGTGGGTGCGATCGCAACCGGTACCCGGGCAGCGCCGTCAGCTGGCAGCACCACGCCGCCGGCACCGTCGCCTTCGTGGTCGAGTTGGGCCCGCGGGTTCAGGCTCGGTCCACGGTCGCGCGCCACGCCAGAGCGGCAATCCGCCTCGCGCGCCGGATGGTCTAGCGCTACCGACGGGCCCCCATCGGCGCCAGGTGTTGGATGCGCCCCGAACGGTTCCGGGGCGTCTCGGCGAGCAACGATCCCACGGTCGGCGGCGCGGCTCGGACTAGATTCGCGAGGCCAGCTTGCTCGCGTACTCGGCGAGCTGGGGGATGCCCTCGTCGAGGCTCGCGAAGAACGGGTCGTCGGTGGTCCCGGCGAGGTGGCGCTTGCGCGAGCCCTCCAGCAGGATCGCCAGCTTCCAGATCGCGAGGCACCGATACCAGGCGAGGTGCTCGAGTGAGCGTCCCGACCTTTCGGAGTAGCGCTCGAGCAGTTCCTCGATCGGTGGGAAGT
>Ga0182737_1003892_pt1 | contig 10532 bp, 10 predicted proteins | sample eDN5th30CBELigOP_FD_128878 | JGI IMG/M metagenome (GOLD analysis project Ga0182737, IMG submission 128878) | Enriched Organic Plus compost microbial communities from Emeryville, California, USA - eDNA 5th pass 30_C BE-Lig OP (version 2) (version 2) ... | reverse complement strand
GTCTGCGCGACCGCACCGTCGCAGCCGGCGCGGCTGAAGATGAAGAAGATCGCCGGCAGCAGGCTCGCCCGGCGGAGCAGCTCGACGACCTGTGGCCGGTCGATGCGTTCCGCCCGGCGTGGTGGCGCACCTCCCCCACCGCGGCGGCCGGGTCCACGACCGCGCCCGCGACGCGGGCCCTCGAAGGAGAGCTGCGACCCGCCGCCCTGCAGTCGCAGCAACTCCCGATTGACCTGCGCGACCCCGGCGCCGACCCGGTCGTCGAACAGCGGCAGCAGGTCACCGCGGACGAGCATGTGCTGCTCCAGCGGCACCGGGCGGATCTCGGAGACCACGACGTCGGTGTCACCGCGGACGGTGTCGAGCCAGTCGCCGAACTCTTCCGCGTTCGAGACCGTTGCCGACAGCGCAACGACCCGCACCCTGCGCGGGAGGTGGATGATGACCTCCTCCCACACGGCGCCGCGGAAGCGGTCGGCGAGGTAATGCACCTCGTCCATGACGACGAAGCGGAGGTCCCGCAGGGCCGGGGAATCCGCGTAGAGCATGTTCCGCAGCACCTCGGTGGTCATCACCAGGATGCGCGCGGAGGCGTTGATGTTCGTGTCGCCGGTGAGCAGGCCCACCTCGTCGGGGCCGTAGACGTCGACGAGCTCCCGGAACTTCTGGTTCGACAGCGCCTTCATGGGCGTCGTGTAGAAGGCCTTGGCGCGCGGGTCGAGCATCGCGAGGTGGATCGCGAACTCCCCCACGACGGTCTTGCCCGCGCCGGTGGGCGCTGCCACGAGCACGCCGTGGCCGTCCTCGAGGGCTGCGCACCCCTCCCACTGGAACGGGTCGAGGTCGAACCGCTGCCCCTCCGCGAACGCACGGGTGAGCGGGTGCCGGGTCCGTTCGCGTGCCAGGGCGTAGCGCTCGGCCGGCGTCGGTTCGCCCATCAGGGGGTGCCGCCGAACAGCTCCGCGTCCCGCTTGCGTCGACGGCGGTCGAAGAGGAGCGACAGCGACGCGGCCGCGAAGTAGAGGACGACCATGATGCCTGCCAGCAGCAGCATCGAGGTGACGTCGGCGGCGGGTGTCGCGAGCGCGGCGAACACGACCGCGATGAGCACCGCGACGCGCCAGCCCTTGAGGATCGCCTTGCCGGTCACGACACCGGCGAGGTTCAACGCGACGAGGAAGACCGGGAGGACGAAGGCGATACCGACGACGATGAGGAGCTTGAAGACGAAGTCGTAGTAGTACGACGCGTCGTAGAAGGATGCGCCGGACTCCGGAACGAAGGAGGACATGAGCTCCACCACGTGGGGCATGATCAGCAGGCCCACGAAGCATCCGGCGAAGAACAGCGGGATCGCCGCGGCCATGAACCCGACCGTGTAGCGGATCTCCTTCCGGGTGAGTCCGGGCATGACGAACGCCCACACCTGCCACAGCCAGATCGGCGCGGAGAGCAGGATGCCGATGGCGAACGACATGCGCAGCCGCAGGTCGAAGGCGCTGCTGACGGTGCTGAACATGAGCTCGACCTTGCCGGACTCGCCGCGCATCTCGGCGACGGTGCGGATCGGCTCGGTGATCAGGTGGATGACCGGATCGGTCAGGAAGAACGCGGCGATCATGCCGACGACGAGTGCCGCCGCGGCGATCATCAGGCGCTTGCGCAGTTCGACCAGATGCTGGCCGAGCGTCATCCGCTTGTCGCGGCGCGGCTCGTTCGCGTCTGCCACGCGAGCTGGACCGGTGGTGACCACCGGGGTCAGGAGACGGAGTCGCCGGATCCGTCCGGGCGACGCTTCGAGTCGCTCGACACCGTGGACCCGCCGGAGTCGGAGGTGGACGGAGCCTGGGCGTCCTCGGCCTGGTCCTCCTTCTTCATCTCCTTCATCTCACCCTTGAAGACACGGGCGGACTGCCCGAGGCTCTTGGCCAGAGCGGGCAGCTTGGCAGCGCCGAACAGCAGCAGGATCACGAGAAGGATGATCAGGAAGTGCCATCCGGTGAGTCCTTGAAGCATGAGGGGTGTCCTTCCACCAGGGTCGCCCCAGTCTAACCCTGAACCCGCCCGGGTACCGGTCGCGTCACGCGAGTCCGTACTGCGCCAGCCCCGCGCGGGCCCAGTCGTCGACGGCGCGGCGCACCGGTTCGGGCGAGAGCACCTCGATGTCGCCGCCGAACCTGGTGGCGAGCCGTCGGAGGCTCCGCTCGTCGGCGAGGCGCATGGTGGCGGTGCAGGTGTCGCCGTCCTCGGTCGTTTCCGCTCCCGAGAGATGCGCCGACAGCAGCGGCGCGAGTGCGGCGGGGAACCGGATGCGGGCCGAGATCTCACCGCGGTCGGCGTCGAAGAGGGCGGGGGTCGCCGCATCCGCGTGCGTGACGGGGATGTCGGTGAGGACGGGATCGGAGACCCGGTCGAGGTGGAAGGTGCGCACCGCCTCGCGGAGGTGGCACCAGCCCTGCAGGTACCACTGCCCGTCGGCGATGTGGACCTTGATGGGGTCGACCGTGCGCGTGGTCGGCTCGCCGTCGGGTGTGCGATACGTGAAGGAGAGCGCGACCCCGCTCCGAAGCGCCTCGCCCACGCGCTCGCGCACCTCGTCGACGGCGGCGGGTGCGACGATGACCTCCGGCGGGGCGGCCGCCGCGCCGCGGGCGAGCTTCGCCAGCAGGCCGTTGAGCACCGCCGAGTCGGACACGCCCGGCAAGGAGCCCGCCAGCTGCAGGCCGGCGAGGAGGGCCGCCGCCTCGCGGGCCGTGAGCCGTGGTGCACGTTCCAGCCCCACGGTGTGGGTGAGCGAGATGCGGTCCTGCTCATCGAGCAGGTCCCAATCGATGTCGAAGAGGTCCTGCGGCATCTGCCAGAACCCGCCGTCGCCGGGGCGACCGATGACGGTCAGCGTACGTACCATCCGGCGCATCTGCTCCGGGGTGACGTCGAAGTCCTTCGCCGCCTCGGCGACCGACACGTCGCCGCGGTCCACGAGATACGGCACGAGCTGCAGCATGAGTGCCGCCCGGTCGGTCGCCAGGAGCTTGCGTTCCGCGCTCATCGGGCCACCCCGTTCCGCTCGCGCGCACCGCGCAGTCGCGCGACGACGAGCTCCCGCAGGGAGTCGGGGGCGACGACGCGCACCTCCGGGCCGTAGGAGGCGAGTTCGTCCGCGAAGACGTGTGCGTCGACGTACGGCACGCGCAGCCCTTGTCCGGCTGGCCTGGCACGGCGCCGCAGACGGAGCGCCGCCTCCGTGCCCGGGTGCACCTCCAGGTGGGCCTCCTGCCGGGCCGCGACCTCGTCGAGGCCGGTCAAGGCCCGCTCGCCGGCACCGTCGCGCAGCGCCGGGTCGAAGCGCTCGCGGGTGAGTTCCACGTCTCCGGCGATGCGGGAGAGCAGGAAGGTACGCTCGGCCTGCGCGTCGAGGTCGTGGGCGAGGACGTGCCAGCGTCCCTCGTAGTCCACGAGTGCGAGCGGTCGCACCCGGCGGCGCCTGGCGACCGGCTCCCCCGGCTTCAGGTAGCCGAAGGTCACGACCCGGGTCTGCTCGATCGCACGCTGGAGCGGGGCGAAGGCCGGGTCGTGCACGTTCAGCCGCGGGGCATAGCCGATGATCTGTTCGTCCACCGTGTCGCCGAGCGCCCGGATCTTCCGCAGCCCGCTGCGTGCGTCGGCGGACATCGAACTCGACCCCCAGACACCGCCCGCGAGGTTCAGCAGCGCGATCTCGGCCGGGGTGAACTCGATGTCCTCCGGCAGCGCGTACTCACTCGTCGGGATGCGGTAACGCGCCTCCCGGAGGTCTTCGGGGTCGGCCTGGTCGCCGATCGTCTCGATCGGCACGCCGAGCTGCCGCAGGTTCTCCTTGTCGCGCTCGAACATCTTCTCGAGTGCGTCCTTGGACGCACCGCCGTCGACCTGCTCGCGGTACCCGGACACCGACGACAGGATGACGTCCTTGGTCAGGCCCTGCTGCGTGGCCATGAGCGCCACGACCAGGTTGACGAGGCGTTCCTCGGGAGCGGGGTGGGTGGGCACCCGGCCATCCTAGGACGGGTGCGACGGCCGTCAGTCCGCCTGGCCGTCGATCCCGAGGATGTCGATCACGAAGACCTGCGTGTCGGCCTCGGCGCCCTCCGCCGGCGGCAGCACGACGAGCAGCTGCGAGCCGACCGGCTGTCCGATGAGGGCCTCGGTGAGCGGATCGGTGTAGGCGGACAGGTCGTACGCGTACGGCTGCGAACCCCACGACGTGCCGCCGACCTCACGGGTCTGCCAGGACACGTTCGTGTAGTTGATCCGGATGCTGTCCTGGTCGGTCGTGACGGGGCCGTCACCCTTCTTCAGCACCTGCACGACCGTCTCCGTCGGCGCGGGGCCGTCCGGGACGATGATCCCGGGCTGGCCGCTCGGGGCACGGACCACCGTGGGCAGGCCCCAGCCCGCGTTGAACTGGTCGGCGCCGTCGGCGGCGGCCAGGTAGACCTTGCGGAGGTCGAGCACGAACACCGCCGAGGACCCGGACTCGACCCCGAGCGCCTGTCCCGCGTCCCCGAGCTCCTCCGAGTCCAGGCCGACGAGGACGCGGCTGCCGGCGGACGCGCACATGAGGGCGTCCTCCAGGGCCGGGATGGCGTCGGTCCAGGTCGACACGTTGGTCACCGAATCGAGACCCTCGTAGCCCTGCTGAGCGAGCAGCTCACCGGTCGCACCGTCCACGACGGTGATGCCGAGGACGAGGTCCTGGCGGTCGGAGACGATCGAGGTGCCCTCGCCGACGGCGAGGTCGGAGATCTCGACACCGGACGCGTGGAACGGTGTCGGCACGTGCACCTCGGGGCGCTCCCCCACGGCACCCGTGACGTCCACGATTCCGGCGAGCCGGTCGGTGGACACATCGCGGTCACAGGTCGGGGCGCCGCTGGAGGCGCAGCCGGTCAGGGCCACGGCCACGAGGCCGGTGGCGGTCAGGACGGCGGGCAGTCTACGCACCGGTTCAGTCTAGGGCGTCCGTGCGGGCGTCAACCGAATGCGCGCGTTTGGCGGCCTCGGCGGCCTTCTGCGCCTCGCGCACGCGTTTGCGGAGGTTCTTGTCGGAGATCTCACGGTCGCCGACGGCGCCCGGGGTCCACGCCTCGACGTCCGCGTCCGTGCCGGTGGCCTTCGACGCCCGGCGCTTGCGCTCCGGTGGGACGGCACCGGGGGCGAGACGGCGTGCCGTGAGGAGGAACCCGGTGTGGGCGACCATGCGGTGATCGGGACGCACGGCGAGACCCTCCACGTGCCACCCGCGCACGAGTGTCTCGCTGGCGTCGGGTTCGGTGAACGCGCCGGTGTTCCGGATGTACTCCGCGACACGGCTGAGCTGGGTGGCGGTGGCGACGTAGCAGATCACCACACCGCCGGGGATGAGCGCCTCTGCGCTGGCGTCGATGCACTCCCAGGGTGCGAGCATGTCGAGCACCACCCGGTCGACCGAACCGGGGGCGACCGTGTTCGGGAGCTCCTCGGCGAGGTCGCCGAGGACGATGTGCCAGTTCTCCGGCGCCTCGCCGATGAAGGTCTCGACGTTGGCGGTGGCGACCTCGGCGAACTCCGGGCGGCGCTCGAAGGACACGAGCCGCCCCTCCGGGCCGATGGCGCGGAGGAGGTGGAGCGAGAGCGAACCGGAGCCGACGCCCGCCTCGACGACGACCGCGCCGGGGAAGATGTCGGCCTGGGTGACGATCTGGGCGGCGTCCTTCGGGTAGACGATCGCGGCACCGCGCGGCATGGACATCACGAAGTCGCGCAGCAGCGGTCGGAGCGCGAGGTACTCGTACTCGGCGCTGTTGGCGACGACGGAGCCGTCGGGCTGCCCGATGATCTGGTCGTGGAAGAGCACACCGTGATGGGTGTGGAGCTCACCGCCTTCGCGGAGGGTCGTCGTGTGCATGCGGCCCTTGGTGTCGGTCAGCTGCACTCGTTCGCCGGCACGGAACGGGCCGCGGGGCGGGACGATGGGCGATGTCATGCGTGGTCCTCTCGGGTGCGCGGGCTGTGCGCGGTGTACAGGGCGGCGATGTCCTGGGCGGTGCGGCCCGCCAGGCTCGGCCAGAGTTCGTGTGCGCCGGCGCCGGTCAGCGAGACCATGAGCGGCACCCCCAGGGTCACCGCCCCCGCCCCGACCGCAGCACGGACGCCGCCGGGCGAGTCCTCGATCGCGAGTGTGGAAGCGGGGTCGACCCCGAGCGCGGTGCAGGCCTGCAGATAGGCGTCCGGGAAGGGCTTGGGACGGGTGGCGTCGTCGCCGGCGACGATGAGGTCGAACCCCTCGAAACCGAGGAGGTCGACGACCGTCTGCGCCATCCGGCGCATCGACATGGTGACCAGGGCGGTGCGGACGCCGGCGGCCCGGAGGTCCGCGAGCAGCTCGCGGGCGCCGGGTCGGAACGGCAGCCCCTTCTCCCGGAGCTGGTCCATGACCTGCGCCGTGAGCGTGTCGACGATCTCCGGCACCGCCATGCGCACACCGGCGCCCTGCAGGATGCGGGCGGAGTCCTCGAGGCCGAGTCCGACCAGCTGCAGCGCCTGCTCATGCGTCCAGGTGCCGCCGAAGCGTTCGACGAGCGGGGTCTCTGCGGCCATCCAGTACGGCTCGGTGTCCACGAGCGTGCCGTCCATGTCCCAGAGCACGGCGGAGGGCAGCACGGAGGTCATCCGTCCATCGTACGCAGGGCGCCGGGCCCGCCCGCATCCGACGGCCTATCCTGGAACGAGGCCCGCCGGGCCAGGAAAGGAAACGCGTGGACGGACTCGGTCGCCGCATACTCGTCGCCGCCTTCGACGGGTGGAACGACGCCGGTGAGGCCGCATCCTCCGCCGTCGCGCTCCTGAAGACGGAGGGCGCCTACGAGCCCGTGTACACGGTGGACCCGGAACTGTACTTCGACTACCAGTACACCCGGCCCCAGGTCGCGATCGACGGCGAGGGCAAGCGCACGCTGAGCTGGCCGGAGGCCACCATCCTCCGTCCCGCAGCGCGTACGGATGCGGACCGCCCGGAGCTGTGGCTGCTCACCGGCGTCGAACCGGCACGCGCCTGGCAGGCGTTCGCCGCCGAACTCGTCGACGTCGCCCTGCGTGAGGACATCACCGGGATCGTCGCCCTCGGTTCGATGATGTCGGACGTGCCGCACACCCGGCCGATCTCGGTGTTCGCCGGCAGCGACAACGAACGGCTGCGCGGCGAACTCGACCTGGAACGCTCCACCTACGAGGGCCCCGTCGGCATCCTGTCGGTGCTCACGCACACCGCCGAGGGGGCGGGCATCCCGAGTGCCGCGCTCTGGGCGAGCGTGCCCCACTACGTCGCCGGGCACACGCCGTCGCCGAAGGCCACCCTCGCACTGCTCGACCGACTCGAAGGGCTCACCGGCGCCGATGTGCCGCGTGCCGCGCTGCCCGCCGAGTCCGCCGCCTGGGAGGCGTCCATCGACGCCGCCGCGGCGGACGACGAGGAGATGAGCGAGTACATCCGCGGGCTCGAGCGCACTCGGGACGCCTGGGACTCCCCCGAGGCATCGGGCGACGCGATCGCCCGCGAGTTCGAACAGTACCTCCGTCGCCGCGGCGACGGCCCCGGCAAGCCCCGTCCGGACGACCCGCGCCGCTGACCGTTCGGGTTCGCGGGCTCAGGCCGGGAGGACGCCGGTCGACAGGAGCACCAGGATGAGCGCACCGAGCGCGACCCGGTACACCACGAACGGCATGAAGCTGTGCTTGGAGATCCAGGCCATGAAGAACTTGATCACCACGAGCGCCACCACGAAGGCGACAGCCGTGGCGGCGAACGTCTCGCCGAGCGAGTAGACGCCCGGCTCGTCCCAACTCTTGAACAGCTGGTAGAAGCCGCTGCCGAACACCGCCGGGATCGCGAGCAGGAAGGCGTACCGGGCGGCGGCGGCGCGCTCGAACCCCATGAACAGGCCGGCGGTGATCGTGCCGCCGGATCGGGACACGCCCGGGATGAGCGCGAGCGACTGCGCGAATCCGAAGACGACGCCCTGCCCGAGGTTGAGTTCGTTCAGCCTGCGCTTGCGCGCACCGACCGCATCCGCGATGCCGAGCAGCACGCCGAAGAAGATGAGCATGCCGGCGACGAGCCACATCGAGCGGAACACGGTCTCGATCTGGTCCTGGAACAGCAACCCGAGGACGACGATCGGCACCGAGCCGACGATGATGAGCCACCCCATCCGGGCGTCGGGGTCGTTTCGCGGGATGCGGCCGAACAGTGCCCGGAACCAGTTGCCGATGATGCGCACGATGTCGCGCCAGAAGAAGATCACCACGGCCGCCTCGGTGCCGATCTGGGTGATGGCGGTGAACGCCGCCCCCGGGTCCTCGGCGTTGGGCAGGAATGCGCCGACGATGCGCAGGTGCGCACTGGACGACACGGGCAGGAACTCGGTGAGTCCCTGGATCAGGCCGAGGAAGATCGCCTCGAGGAGGTGCATGCGCGCCTTTCGGTGTCGGGAGTCAGAGGGAGCGGAGCAGGTCGGTCAGCACACGCTGCCCGAACACGAGCGAGTCGATCGGGACGCGCTCGTCCACGCCGTGGAACATGCCGGTGAAGTCGAGTCCGGCCGGCAGTCTCAGTGGCGCGAAGCCGTAGCCGGTGATGCCCAGGCGGGCGAGCGCCTTGTTGTCGGTGCCGGCGCCCATGAGGTAGGGGATCACCGGCACGCCCGGGTCGTGGCGGCCGATCGCGGCGACCATCCGATCGACGAGGTCGCCGGTGAACGGGGTCTCCAGGCCGATGTCGCGCGTGACGGTCTCGATCTCGATGTCCGGACCGACGATGCGGCGGATGTCAGCCAGCGCCTCCTCCTCGGTGCCGGGGAGCACCCGCACGTCGATGAGGGCCTCGGCGCGGTCCGGGATGACGTTGTGCTTGTACCCGGCGGTGAGCATCGTCGGGTTCGCGGTCGTCCGGAGGGTGGCCTTCAGGAACGCGGCCGCGGGACCGACGCTCGAGGCGACCGCATCCGGGTCGTCGCGGTCGGCGCCCGAGAGTTCGGCGAGCACGTCGAGGAACTGCGTCGTGGTGTCGGTGAGGCGGATGGGCCACTCGGTGCGACCGATCGCGGCCACGGCTTCCGTGAGCCGGGTGACGGCGTTGTCCGGGTGGAAGCGGGACCCGTGCCCGGCGGCGCCGCGGGCGACCAGACGCAGCCACAGCAGGGCCTTCTCCCCCACCTGCAGCAGATAGGCCCGGCGGTCGCCCACGTCGACCGAGAACCCGCCGACCTCGCTGATCGCCTCGGTGGCGCCGGCGAACCACTCCGGCCGGTCCCGGACCACGAGCGGAGCGCCCTCGACACCGCCGTTCTCCTCGTCGGCGAAGAACGCGATGATCACGTCACGGTCGGGCTGCTCCCCCGCGCGCAGCAGGTCTGCGACCGAGGTGAGGATCATCGCGTCCATGTTCTTCATGTCCACGGCGCCGCGACCCCACAGCATCCCGTCGCGGATCACGCCGGCGAACGGGTCGACCGACCAGTCCTCGGCGACGGCGGGGACGACGTCGAGGTGTCCGTGGAGGACCAGCGCGGGTCGGGACGGGTCTTTGCCGGGGACGCGGGCGGACACGTTCGTGCGTCGCGGGATCGGCTCGTAGTACTCGGGGCTCAGACCGATGCCTTCGAGATAGGCGCCGACGTACTCCGCGGCCTCCCGCTCCCCCTTCGCCCGGCCGCCGCCGTAGTTCGTGGTGTCGATGCGGATGAGATCCCGGGCGATGCGTGCGACCTCGGGCAGGTCGGAGACGGTGGACTCGGGACCGGTCATGCGCCCAAGGCTACCCGTTGGCGCCCGGGCGGCACGCCCGGGCGTGCCGCCCGCGTTCATGGTTGCGCCGAGGTCGTGCTAGTCTCGTTCCTCGGTTGCACAACACGGTTTCGGCCGGAACGCGCGACTGAGTTTCACCCATGCGCGGGTGGCGGAATAGGTAGACGCGCTAGCTTGAGGTGCTAGTGCCCGTATAGGGCGTGGGGGTTCAAGTCCCCCCTCGCGCACAGATCAGAGGCCCCCTCTTCGGAGGGGGCCTCTGCTGTTGAATGGGGGTGTCGTCGCGTGCGCGGGAGCCGGCCTACGCGGGGTGTGTGGCGTCGTGGGGGCAGGCCCGCGCAGGGTGTCTGCCGTCGTGGGGTCCTGTGGCGTCGTGGGGGCTCCGCTCCCGGTTCAGTCGCGCCGAATGGCGGATGCTGCGCCTGGGCGCCCACCATCTGGCGCGACCGAAGGACGCGAGCGCGTGTTCGGTCGCGCCGTTGTGCTGATGCGAGTGGCTGAGACCCGCAAGATGGCGCGACCGAACTGGTCAGCAGCCGGCCGCGGACGGGCGCTCGTCGCAGGTGTGCTGCACGAGGCCGGTGCGTGCTTCGACGATCCGCACCGGATATGCCGCGGACGTCAGCGTGAGTGTGCCGGGGACATCGCGCCAGCCGCCGCCGAAATCGACGTGCGCGACGTACGTCGTCGCCACGGTCACGGCGTAGTCT
>Ga0182737_1003891_pt1 | contig 10533 bp, 6 predicted proteins | sample eDN5th30CBELigOP_FD_128878 | JGI IMG/M metagenome (GOLD analysis project Ga0182737, IMG submission 128878) | Enriched Organic Plus compost microbial communities from Emeryville, California, USA - eDNA 5th pass 30_C BE-Lig OP (version 2) (version 2) ... | reverse complement strand
CGATCGCGCGCAGCACGAGCGGCGGCTCGTTCACGGCCGCGAGATCGACGAACGCCACGCCACCGGGGAACTCACCACGCAGCCGCCCGGCGGCCTCGATCGCGAGTCGACTCTTGCCGATCCCGCCGGGCCCCGTGATCGTCACCAGCCTGGCCTGGCCTGCGAGCAGGCCGGTCACGGCCTCGAGCTCGTGCACGCGCCCGATGAGCGGGGTCAGGGCGGCCGGCACGTCGGCACCTGGTCGGACCCCGTCGGCTGCAGCGTCGGGCGCCTCGGTCGCGGATGCCTCGGGCGCCGCTGCCCTGGTGAGCGCGAACCGCTCGGCGAGCAGGGTCGTGAGGTCGCCGCGCACGAGTGAGGCGAGGTCCTCCGGCCCGGTGAACGACACATAGGAGACACCGTCGTCGTCACGGATCCGGGCGAGCAGCTCCGCGAGCCGCGGTTCACGCGCGCCCGCAGCGTCCTTGACATAGACGAGCTTCGGCAGCTCGGGCGGCGCGAGCCGGTACTCGTCCTCGAGCCCGGAGATATCCTCACCGGGCGCGACCCAGCCGTACCGCTCGCCGTAGAGTCCCACGAAGATGTCGCTCTGTGCGAGATAGGCGCGATACAGCTCACGCGGCGGATGCGGCCTGGCGCCGAGCTCGAACATCACGGGCGCGAGCCCCAGCTGCTCGATCGCCGCGCGCACCGCGCGCCGCTCCGGCGCCAGCTCTTTCAGGGTCGAGCTGACGAAGACGCGGAGACGCTGGTCGGGTGTTCGGATTCCACCCGCGCGCGGATTCATGAGGGAAAGTCTGCTTCTGTCGCGCCCGGCTGTCCAGAGGCGCGCAGTCGGCGTAGCCTTGCCACGTGCGCGCGAGCGCCCCCGTCATCCTCCTGGCCGCGCCCGGCACCGCCGGGCCGGCGGCCCTCGCCGCGCTGCGGTCGCGCTACGAGCCGGAGTACGAGATCGTCGTGGTCGAGCCACCGCTTGACGCCTCCCTCGACGCGCTGGACGCAGCGGGGCGTTCCGTCGCCCTCGCGCTCGTGGCCGCCTCAGCAGCGGACGCCGAACCGGCCCTCGGCCGGATGCGAAGGCGTTGGCCGGATGGGCGCCGCGCCGTGCTCATCGACTGGGGCGGATGGGCGGACCCCGACACCACCCGCCGGGTGCTGGAGCTCGCGGCGCAGGGACGCGTGGACGGGTACCTGGTCGCGCCCGACAGCCCGCACGACGAATCGTTCCACCACGAGGTCACCGGGTATCTGCGCGAATGGGCCGCGGCGACCGCCGCCCACCCCGCGAGGTTCACGCTCGTGGGAGACGACGGCGACCCGCGCGTGCACGCCGTCCGCGCACGGCTCGCACGCCAGGGCACGCCGGCGCGGCTGCTCCGGCCGGGCCACCCCGAGGCGCTCGAGCTCGTGGACCGCGCCGCCTCGCGCGCGGCATCCGTCATCGTCGGCACGCCGGGAGGGGGCGTCCTCACCGACCCGACCGACGCCGACCTCGCCCGAGCGGTCGGCCTCTCGACCGAGCTGCCCGCACGCGACGTCGATCTCGCCGTCGTGGGCGCCGGCCCCGCCGGGCTCGCCGCAGCCGTGTACGCGGCAAGCGAAGGACTCGACACCCTCGTGCTCGAATCCGACGCCGTGGGCGGCCAGGCGGGCTCCAGCTCGCTGATCAGGAACTACCTCGGCTTCCCGCGCGGGGTCTCCGGGGCCGACCTCGCGCTCCGCGCATACCGCCAGGCCTGGGTCTTCGGCGCCACGGTCGCGCACGCGCGCCGAGCGACCGGACTGCGTGTGGGCGAGGGCAGCGGGTTCGAGCTCACCGTCGACGGCGGCGAGCGCGTGCGCGCGCGGGCCGTCGTGCTCGCCACCGGCGTCAGCTACCGCAGGCTGCGCGTGCCGGCACTGCGCGCGTTCGTCGGCGCCTCGGTCTTCTACGGTGCATCCGCCGTCGAGGCCCGCGCCCAGCGCGGGCGCGAGGTCCTCGTCGTCGGCGGTGGCAACTCCGCCGGGCAGGCCGCGCTGCATCTCGCCAGGTTCGCACGCACGGTCTCGCTCGTAGTGCGCGGACCGTCGCTCGCGGCGAGCATGTCGCAGTACCTCATCGACGAGCTGGCCGACGCCGGGGTCGGCCTGCGCACCCGCGCCCGTGTCGTGGACGCACGGCCCTCGGCGGTCGGCGATCGACTGGGTGCGGTGGTTCTCGAGCACACCGACACCGGCGACCGTGACGAGATCCCCGCTGACGCGCTGTTCATCACGATCGGTGCCCGGCCACACACCGACTGGCTGCCGGCCGAGGTGCTCCGCGACCAATGGGGGTCGGTGATCACCGGAGCCGAGGTGCTCGCGGAGGGCGGGCGGCGGGCCTGGCCGCATGGGCGGCCTCCTGAGCCGCTCGAGACGTCGGCGGCCGGATGCTTCGCCGTCGGCGACGTGCGTCGCGGATCCGTGAAGCGCGTCGCCAGCGCCGTGGGCGAGGGCTCCGTGGTCGTGTCGTCGGTGCACCGGCACCTCGGCGAGGTCGAGCTGGGCTGAGCGCGGCGCGGCGCGGGGCGGTGTGGGGCGCGGGGCGGCGCGGGGCGGTGTGGGGCAGTGTGGGGCGCGGGCACGGCGCGGGCACGGCGCGGGGCGGCACGGGCAGGCTCGGGGCGGGCAGGCGTGGGGTCAGGCGGATTGGGCGCGGTGCAGGGTCGCGTAGCGGCCACCGGCGGCGACGAGCTCGTCGTGCGAGCCCTGCTCGATCACACGACCGCGTTCGAGCACCACGATGCGGTCCGCCGACCGGATGGTCGACAGCCGGTGCGCGACGACGAGCGTGGTGCGGCCCGCCATGAGCCGTTCGAGTGCGACCCGCACCTTCGCCTCCGACTCGGGATCCAGCGCGCTCGTCGCCTCGTCGAGGAGCAGGATCCGCGGATCCCTGACCAGGGCCCTCGCGATCGACAGCCTCTGACGCTGACCGCCGGAGAGCCTGGCTCCTCGCTCGCCGACGATCGTGTCCCAGCCGTTCGGCTGGGCCTCGACGATCTCGAGCGCGTTCGCGTCACGGAGCGCCGTGAGCACGCGCTCGTCGGGCACGTCGCCGAGCCCGTAGGTGATGTTGTCCCGGATGCTGCCCTCGAAGAGCACCGACTCCTGCGGCACGACCGAGACGAACCGACGGAACGTGCGGAGGTCGAGATCCTCCATGTCAACGCCGTCGAGGAGCACACGGCCGCCCGTCGGGCGCAGAAACCCGAGCACCAGGTTCAGCAGGGTCGACTTGCCCGATCCGGACGAACCGACGAACGCGACCGTCTGGCCGCGTTCGAGCCTGAGCGAGACGTCGTCGAGAGCTGGCGCGTCCGCGTCCGGGTAGCTGAACGCCGCGCGATCGAGCACCAGCTCGCCTTCGACGGCCGTCACCGCGCGCTTGCCCTCGTTCAGCTCGAGGTCCGGCTCCTGGAGCACCTCGGCGATCGACCTGATGGACTCCGCGCCGCGGGCCACCACCGGCAGCAGCATGAGCAGGTTCGTGGCGCTGCCCGTGAGCAGCGTGAAGTACGACGACAGCAGCACGATCTGACCCGGCGTGATCGCGAGGAATCCCGTGATCGACACCCACGCGGCCAGCACGAGGCATCCGACCGTCAACAGCTGAAGGCTCACCCACGAGAGCGACGCGAACGCACCGTTCATGACGTCCAGGCGGAGGCCGGCGCTGCGGATGCCCTCGGCACCGCTGGCCACCCGGCTGACGGCGGTCTGCTCGAGTCCGTGCGCCCGCGTGATGGGCATGAGCGTCGCCATCTCGCCGACGCGCGCCGAGAAGCGCTCCACCTCACGTCGGAAGGTCTCGTTCCGCTCGCGGCTGCGCCGGTTCAGGATGGCCCTGAGCACCACCGCGAGCGGGATGGCCAGGGCGTAGACCGGAAGGAAGGCGGGCACGTTGACCGCGGTCATCACGATGGCGCCGAGCGCGACCATGGTCGCGCTCAGCAGCGGATGCGCCGTCTGCTGCAGCATGACCTCGACGTTCTCCACGTCGCGGACCACCTTCGTCTGCACGACCGCGGAGTTCTGGCGCGTGTGGAAGCCGATGGAGAGCGACTGGAGGCGTGCCGCGAGCGCGTTGCGGAGGTCGGCGCCGATCGAGCGCACCGTGCCCATGAAGAGCTTCGTGTAGGCCAGGTGGTTCGGATAGTTCTGCAGCAACGAGATCACCGCGATCGCCGCCCAGAGCCACAGTGTGCCGAGCGGACCGCCCGTGACGACCACGTCGATGATCGCCGAGGTGACGACCGGCAGCAGCCAGAGCGGCGTGTCCTTCAGGGCGAAGAAGGCGACCGCGGCGGTGACCCGCCCCCGGTGCAGACCGAGCAGATGCAGCACGGAACGCCCGGGGTGGCGGCCGTCGATGGCGCGTTCGACGGCATCGCGGGGAGGGGAAAGCGTTTGCCGAGACACCGGTCCATTCTGCCGCTCCACAGCCGCGCTCGCTACGCTGTGTCGGTGCCGCTCGATCTCCGTCACTTGCCCGTCGATCGCCGCTCCGCGAACGCGCTCGAACAGCGCGGCCTCGAACTCCGCTCCGTCGACCCCGCCGACCAGGCTGCCCTCGATGCCTGGGTCCACGCCGACATGCGCGGCTTCCACCATGCCCGACCGGTCGCCGCCGAGGTCGAACGCGAACGCGCCGTCCTCGCCGACCGCCGCCTGCTCGGCGTCTATGACGACAGCGCCGCTGAGCCCGAGGTCCCGGTGGCCACCATCTCAGGCTGGCCGACCGGCCTCAGCGTGCCGGGCGACCGCAGCGTCGACGCCTGGGCGGTGAGCTCCGTCACCGTCGCACCGACGCACCGCCGCCGCGGCATCGCCCGGGCCATGCTCGAGGCCGAGCTGCGTGCCGCGACCGAGGCCGGCGCCGCGGTCGCCGTGCTCACCGTGACCGAGGCGACGATCTACGGCCGGTACGGCTTCGCGCCCGCCGCCCGCAGCGCGACCCTCTCCGTCGACCGGCGCCGCGCGCACTGGATCGGCCCCGACTCCCCCGGTCGGGTCAACCTGGTCGAACCGGCCGCCCTCCGCGACCTCGCACCCCAACTCGCGCGGCGGGCCGTCGCCCGCACTCCGGGCGAGATCGACCGCTGGCCGGCACTCCTCGACCGCGTGCTCGGACTCGTCGAGCCCGACGACGAGCGGTCCAGGCAGATCCGCGCGATCCGTTACGACGACGAGCACGGCGAGCCCCAAGGGTTCGCCACCTACCGCATCACGCGCGAGCCCGACCGCCCCGGCCTGCTGCAGGTCGGGTTCTTCGCTGCGGCCACCGACGACGCAGAACGCGCCCTCTGGCGCACCCTGGTCGAGGTCGACTTCATCGACGAGGTGCGATCGATGCTTCGCTCGGTCGACGAGCCACTGCCGTGGCTGCTCGAAGACCGCAGAGCCGTCACCGTCAGCGACGTCGTCGACCATCTCTGGGTACGCGTGCTCGACCCCGTCGCGGCGTTGCGCGCCCGGCGTTACGGCTCGTCGGGCTCGCTCACGCTCGAGATCGAGGACCCGCTGGGGCACGCCGGTGGGACGTTCGAGGTCGAGGTCGCGAACGACGGCAGCGCCGAGGTGAACCGCGTCGACGAAGCGGCCGCGGACGCGCAGACCGGCGGGTCGCGCCGACGCCGCCGGGCCGGCACGCTGCGGCTCGGCGTGCGCGAGCTCGGCGCGATCTACCTTGGCGACGTGCGCCCCACGACGCTCGTCCGCGCGGGGCGCATCACCGAGGCGACCCCCGACGCCGCCGCCCTCGCCGACCGGCTCTTCTCGGCCTCGAAGGCCCCCCAGCTCAGCATCTGGTTCTGACGTCAACCCGCCCCGCCCCCGCCCCGGTGCCCGCCCCGACCCCGCCCCTGCCTCGGCCCCGGTCCCGGCCCCGGCCCCGGCCCCGGCCCCGGACCCGGCACCGCCACCCGGCCCACCCTCCCTTGCTCAGGAATTTCGCGCCCCACCCCGGCGCGTCGCGCCACGCCACCCCGCCACCGCGCGAATTCTTCCTGAACAGGGGCAACGTCGGGGCGTCCCCGCCGCGTGCCCGGGACACGACGAAGGGGCACCGGATCCCCGGTGCCCCTTCGAGTCTTCGCGCCCTACGGCGCGGGAGTCGGCGTCGGCGTCGGCTCGTTCGAGTCCAGCGAGCTCTCGCTGGCGGCCTGCGTGACGAACGCCTGGAACTCGCTCGCATCCTCGAGAGAACCCGAGTACGCCTTGCCGTTCACGAGCACGGTCGGCGTGCCCCGCACACTCTCGAGCTCCGAGTTCGGGATGGGCCCGGCGAGCGCTCGCGACGTGGCATCCTGCACCCACGACTTGAAGCGGGTCTCGTCGATGCACTGCCCGACCTCATCGAGCGAGCCGACGCCCGCGTCGGCAGCGAGGCTCTTCAGCTCGTCGTTCGACAGACCGGTGGAGCCCTCCTCGGGCTGGTTCTCGAAGAGGATCGCGTTGTAGTCGAAGAACGACTCGGGCGACTGGTCGGCCACGCACGCGGCGGCGTTCGCCGCACGGAGCGAATACTGGGTGCCGGCCGACTTGTTCGACAGGATCGCGATCGGGTGCACCTCGAGGGTGGCCGCCCCCGATTCGACGAGCGTGCGCAACGTCTCACCGTTCGTCTGCTCGAACTGCCCGCAGTAGGGGCAGAGGTAGTCGATGTAGGTCACGATGTTCGCGACGTTGCCGCTGTCATCTTGTTCGGTGGCGATGGGCTCCTCGCCCGGCTCGAGCGCCGGGGTCTCGACGGCGGTGATCGTGCCGTCGCCCCCGGTGAGCACGATGCCGTCGCTGGCCATGTTCGCGGGCCCGGGACCGGCGGGCTTCACGCTGTTGAAGATGAGCGCCCCGATGAACGCGGCGATCGCCACGACCCCGACAATGACCCCGCCCTGGATGAGGACCTTCTTCCGGCGGTCCTTCTTCTTCTGCTCCTCGCGCAGCGCTCTGGCCTTCTCGCGGGCGGCGTCTCGGCGTTCGTTACGGGTGGGGCGTGGCTGACTGGATCCGCCGTTGCTCATCGATGGTCACTCCGGAAAATGTGCGGTGGGGGCGCGCGTCCGACGCGTGCGGACGCCCCAACGATAGTAGGCACGGTGTCTGTGAAACACCCACGTGCCCCCGCGTGCCATACTGTTGGGGCGCCGATGACGACGCACTCATCCATTCACTACGGATCGTCCGGCACGTACCTGCCGGTGAAGGAGATACGAACACCATGGCATCAGTCACGTTCGACAAGGCCACCCGCCTGTACCCCGGCGGCACCCGACCGGCCGTCGATCAGCTCGACCTCGAGATCGCCGACGGCGAGTTCCTCGTCCTCGTCGGCCCCTCCGGCTGCGGCAAGTCCACGTCCCTGCGCATGCTCGCGGGCCTCGAAGAGGTCAACGACGGCAACATCTTCATCGGCGACCGGAACGTCACCGACGTGCCGCCGAAGGACCGCGACATCGCCATGGTCTTCCAGAACTACGCGCTGTACCCGCACATGACCGTCGCCGAGAACATGGGCTTCGCACTCAAGATCGCGGGCGTCGGCAAGGAAGAGCGCGCCGCTCGCGTCCTCGAGGCCGCCAAGCTGCTCGACCTCGAGCCGTACCTGAACCGCAAGCCGAAGGCGCTCTCGGGTGGTCAGCGCCAGCGTGTCGCCATGGGCCGCGCGATCGTGCGTCAGCCGCAGGTCTTCCTCATGGACGAGCCGCTGTCGAACCTCGACGCGAAGCTCCGCGTGCAGACGCGTACGCAGATCGCGTCGCTGCAGCGCCGCCTGGGCGTCACCACCGTCTACGTCACGCACGACCAGACCGAGGCGCTCACCATGGGTGACCGGATCGCCGTGCTGAAGGACGGACTGCTGCAGCAGGTGGGCACCCCGCGCGACCTGTACGAGAGCCCTCAGAACGTGTTCGTCGCGGGCTTCATCGGATCGCCGGCCATGAACCTCTTCCACGCTGACATCGCCGACGGCGGCGTGCAGTTCGGGAGCTCCGTGGTGCCGGTCGAGCGCGATGTGCTCGACCACGCGAGCGGCAAGGTCGTCACGATCGGCGTCCGCCCCGAGGACATCCACGTCTCGACCACGGCGGGCGAGGGCCTTGCGGTCACGGTCGACCTCGTCGAGGAGCTCGGCGCCGATGGCTACCTGTACGGCCACTCCGAGATCGAGGGCAAGCGCACCGACATCGTCGCGCGCGTCGACGGCCGCACCCACCCGTTCGCGGGCGACACGGTCTACCTGACCCCCACCCCGAACCACGTGCACGTGTTCGACGCCGAGTCGGGCGAGCGTCTGGGGCACCGCGTGACCGCCGCCTGACCCGCGGAATGACACCACGACCGGATGCCGGTCGGGCTCCGGCCCGGCCGGCATCCGGCGTTTCCGCACGCCTCCCTCCCCTTCCGCTTGACGCGCCTCCCCCGGCTCCCCGCGCTTCCCGCGCCCCGCGCTTCCCGCGCTATGCGCTTCCCGCGCCCCGCGCTTCCCGCGCTTCCCGCGCTATTCAGGAATTCACACGTGACACGCTGCGCGCCCGGCCGCGACACGCCGCTTCAGCGTCCGCGAGTCCTGAATGAGTGAGCAGGGCGGATGCCCCGAGGCGTGCCTTGACCGAATCACCCGCCCGAAGCATCCACCCACCCGGGGCCACCCTCGACCCGAGACCTCCTCGCACCCGGCGGATCCGACGCACGCATCGGCCTGCCGCGCAACCGGCCGCGCCCTTCGTGATTGCCGGATACGCTGAAGACGATGAGCGGCTCACTCTCGATCACGTCGGCGATGGCCGACCCCGCCCTGCTCGACCTGCCGTGGGACCTGCCCCTCGAGGCGTGGCCGAATGACACGATCGCGGCACTGCCGAAGGGGATCTCCCGGCACCTCGTGCGCTTCGCGCACCTCGGCGGACACGTCGTCGCGATCAAGGAGACGACGGCGGAGATGGCGCGCGGCGAGTACGAGATGCTGCGCACGCTGCAGCGGCTCGAGATCCCGTGCGTCGAGCCCGTCGCGGTGATCACGAACCGCACCGATGACGAGGGCGAGGCGCTGAAGCCCGTGCTCGTCACGCGCCACCTGCGCTTCTCACTGCCGTACCGCGCGCTGTTCTCGCAGACGCTCCGCCCCGACACGGCGACCCGCCTGGTGGACGCGCTCGCGGTGCTGCTCGTCCGACTGCACGTCGTGGGCTTCTTCTGGGGCGACGTGTCGCTGTCGAACACGCTGTTCCGGCGCGACGCCGGCGCGTTCGCCGCCTATCTCGTCGACGCGGAGACCGGCAAGCTGTATCAGGGCGGTCTGTCGCGCGGACAGCGTGAGAACGACCTCGAGATCGCACGTGTGAACATCGCGGGCGAGCTGCTCGACCTCGAGGCGGGCGGCCGAGTCGCCGACGAGCTCGACCCCGTGCGGATCTCCGAGGGCATCGTCGACGCCTACCGCAACCTGTGGGCCGAGCTCACCGAGACCGAGAGCTTCCCCGGCGCCGAACGCTGGCGCATCAATGAGCGGGTGCAGCGGCTCAACGAGCTCGGCTTCGACATCGAGGAACTCGCGATCAAGACCGACGACTCGGGCACGACGGTGCGCATTCAGCCGAAAGTCGTCGACGCGGGCCATCACCAGCGGCGGCTCCTGCGGCTCACGGGCCTCGACGCCGGGGAGAACCAGGCTCGACGGCTCCTCAACGATCTCGACTCGTACCGCGCCGCGTACGGCAAGGGCGACCTCGACGAAGAGATGGTGGCGCACGAGTGGTTGATGCGCGTCTTCGAACCCGTCGTGCGTGCGATCCCGGTGGAGCTGCGACGCAAGCTCGAGCCGGCCGAGGTCTTCCATCAGTTGCTCGAGCATCGGTGGTTCATGGCTCAGAAGGCGGGCCGGGACATCCCGCTCGCCGAGGCCGTCACCAGCTATGTGAACGAGGTGCTGCGGCACCGCCGCGACGAGGCGACCATCATCGACCCGCCGACGGGTGCGATCACGACCGCGATGCCGGTGCTCGACACCGCGGCCGTGCCGGTGGTCGACCCTGACGACGAGGGCGACTGGCGCGCCAAGGTCTGACGGGTCAGCGCCGCGGTCTGACGCGGGTCTGACGGTTCAGAAGTCGACGACGCGGTTCTCGCCGATGTCGGGCTGCTCCTTCGTGAAGAACGCCTTCGTCGCCTTCGCGGCGGCGACGAGCCCCGTCTCGGTCTTCGCCCAGTACTCGGCACTGTCGGGCAGGACCTCGAGGACGACGATCTCGGGGTCTTGACGGCCGCCCGGGAACCAGGCCTCGGCCGCAGGCCCCCAGAGCTCGTCGACGGCTGCCTCGTCGTTCTCGACGAGTCGGGCGGTGCCCGCGAGCGAGAGGAAGCCCTTCTTGGACGAGAATGCGACGTTCACGCGCGGGTTGGCGCGGATCTCCTCGACCTTCGGGCTCGGGTCCTCGATGAGGAACCGGATGCTCCGCTCGAACGTCTTCTGCAGCACGGCGAGCGGGCGGGCGTGCAGGGAGCCGTCGG
>Ga0182737_1003889_pt1 | contig 10546 bp, 4 predicted proteins | sample eDN5th30CBELigOP_FD_128878 | JGI IMG/M metagenome (GOLD analysis project Ga0182737, IMG submission 128878) | Enriched Organic Plus compost microbial communities from Emeryville, California, USA - eDNA 5th pass 30_C BE-Lig OP (version 2) (version 2) ... | reverse complement strand
GGCTTGTCCTGGCGGGCATCGAGCGCGGCGGCCAGCCATGCCAACTGCTCGGGGCCGATCGTGCCGGGCGTGACCATGGTTTTCTGTAGCGAGTCGAGCAGGAACAGGTTGGCGTGCTTGGTTTCCACCACGGCCACGTGCCGCGACTTGACCGCCGGCATCGCCTGCCGCTGCTCACGCAGCACTTCGTAAAACACCTCGCGGTTATCGTGATTGCCCATCGTGAGGTGGGTTGTCACGTTGGCTTCGGCCAGCGGCTTCAGCAGCGTGGCCAGGTGGCGATAGTCGCCCGGCTGCCCATCGCGGAGGGCCAGGTCGCCGTTGATCACCAGGCAGGCCGGCTTGCGCTTGCGGCTGGTGAGTTCGTTCACTAGCCGCCGCACGTTGTTGGGCACGGTGGAATCGGGCTCTTGCTTCTCGCCAACGTGCGTGTCGTTGGCAAAGTACACCACGTCGGCGTCGATGTTGTCGTCGCCGCGAGCCAGCGCCGGCCACGTGCAAATGGCCGCACCCGCGGCAGCCAAAAACGAACGACGACTGACGGCAGGTAAATGGATGGGCATGGTTCAACTCCTCGGCGGGTATATCGGCGGGATGCGATCGATGGTGCCAAATAGTCCCATCTATCATGGCTGATCGATCGCGGCGGCGGTAGCAGAAAGTGGCTGTTTGCGGGGGGCGGTTTCTGGCGGCGTGGGCCGGGGCACGCATTCCCCCGCCACGCCAAAGCCGGTAGAACAACGCGGTACGACCGTACGCTACTTTCCCCCGGCCCCCCTGCTCGGTGCGTCGCCATGCACGATCCTCGCATTGACCGGCTCGCAGAGATCCTGATCGATCACAGTTGCCGCCTGCAAGCGGGCGAAAACATTCTGATCGAGGCGTTCGACTTGCCTGATACCACCCTGGTTTGCCGGCTGATCGAACTGGCTCACCAGCGCGGGGCGCACCCGTTCGTTACCTGGAAGAGCAACGAGATTCTCCGCACGCTGTACCGCAACGGCACCGAGGTCAACCTGGCCCAGGCCGGGCAGTTCGAAGCAGCCCAGATGGGGAAGATGCAGGCGTACATCGGCATCCGCGGTGCCGCCAACTCGGCGCAGTTCTCCGACGTGCCGCAAGAGAAGATGCAGCTCTATCAAAAGCTGTGGTGGGACGTGGTTCACAGCCGCATCCGCGTGCCCAAGACCAAGTGGGTGGTGCTGCGATATCCCACGCACAGCATGGCCCAGTCGGCCAACATGAGCACGGCGGCGTTCGAGGATTTCTACTTCAACGTGTGCACGGCCGATTACGCCCAGATGGCCATCGATCTAAAGCCGCTGGTCAAACGCATGGAAGCCGCCGACCGCGTGCGGATCGTATCGCCGGGCACCGACCTGGAGTTCTCCATCACCGGCATGCCGGTGCGGCCGTGCTTCGGGCAGCGGAACATTCCCGACGGCGAATGCTTCACCGCCCCGATCCGCGACAGCGTGAACGGCACCATCCGTTACAACACGCCCTCGCTGTACCAGGGAACGGTGTTCGAAGGCATCGAGTTCGAACTCAAGGATGGCAAGATCATCCGCGCCACCTGCTCGAATGAGCCGGAGAAGCTCAACCGCGTCCTCGATTCGGACGAGGGAGCCCGCTACATCGGCGAGTGGTCCATCGGCTGCAACAACCGCATCCGCAAGCCGATGCTGGATACGCTGTTTGACGAGAAGATCGGCGGCTCGCTGCACTTCACGCCCGGCAACGCCTACGAGGAGTGCGACAACGGCAACCGCAGTTGCGTGCATTGGGACCTGGTGCTGATCCAGACGCCCGAGTACGGCGGCGGCGAGATCTACTTCGACGGCGAACTGGTCCGCAAGGACGGCCGCTTTGTGCCTGAGGACTTGCAGGGCCTGAATGCAGGCCTGGATTAGTTCTTTCGCGTGTCGCCGCTGCAACAGGCGTTACCACCACCGCTACGGCTGCGCGCTGTCGCCGACCTCGCTGATGCTCTGCCCGTTGACGGTCTTGAGTGTGCTGATTGTGCGCAGCACGTTCATGTTGGGGAGGGTCCATCATTTCCCCCCCGTGGCTCACGGCGGCTGGCTACGAGCGAGGCAGTGCATGCCGCGGCGGCATGCGGCTCTAATAAGAAAATGCTGGAGCGTCAGACCATTTCGGCGAAACCGTCGATTGCAGCCCCGAGGCCCGGCACCAGGCAAACACCATCGGTGCGTACAGGGTGCTGAGCCGTTCCCACGCCTGGGGTTCGTTGTCCCTCACCTGACGGATCAGGCTGGTGGAGGTTGAGAGTGCGGACCGTTGCCCCATGGATGTACTCTGCGTAACCGCACGACGGCTGTCGGCACATGGGAAGGACGCGCGCCAATCGCGGGCCGCTATCTGCCCCCGGCAGCGCAAAAGCAGCCGGTACAGATAGCCCTCCTCCCTGAGAAATGACGGCTCGCAAACCCGGTAAGGCCTAGCGGCGGCACGACCCTATCATCGGACTTGCCACAAAGGCTGGTTGCGCCCCAAACGTTGGGTTCGCCCGGCCGCGCGGGGCGATGCTGGCCGGCGGGGCAGCGGAGGAGTGATTAGGGCTTGGCCCGCTTGATGTACTCGGCGGCCGGCTGGCCGTTGATGATCGCAAGCGTGGGAATGGCGCGCAAGGTGTTCTGGTTGGTGAACACCATGACCTCGGGACAATGCAGTTCCTGCGGTGACAGGAACTTCAGGCACGACAGGTCCTGCGCCACGTGCCCACTTTGGATCATTATGCTGCGCACCTGGCCCAGGGCCATCACGGGGCTGATGTCCACCGGTTCATCGGGCTTTAGCGTGAGAGCGAGCTTGTCGATCTTGGGCCCGAGCAAGTTATGGACTATCCGCGCTTTGCCCGACCCGCCGTTGACCTCATTCAGGCGATCTTTCACGAGTTCGACACGGCGATCGACGGGCAGCAGCACCGTCCGCCGCATAAAGGCTTCCGCCTCGAAGCGTTTCTCGTCCAGGCCCGCCCAATACTTGTCGATATGCACAATCGCTTGCTGGCCGCCCTGCGGTCTCACGACCATGAGCGGCAGCGAGCGCATGATGGCATCGAGTTCATCGTCGTACAGCCGCGGCGTGACGCTGAGCGACGTGATCCGTTGGCCCTTCAGCAGGCTGTAATCGCCGATGGGAGCGCCAAAGCTGTGGAAGTTTTGCAGTTGCTTGTCCTTCAGCGGCGTCAGATCGCAAATCGCGGTGTTCTCGAACTCGATGCGACTCAGGCGCCGCATGCCGCGCACGATGAACAAGTCTTTCAGTGGCAAGCCGCTGACGTCCAACCAGTGCAGCGGCATCCCAGCCACGACCGACAGATCCTTGATCTGGCTACAGCCGCCTAGCTTCAACTGCTGCAGGGGCATCCCCTGTAGCGGCGACAGGTCGGCGATATTGCGGCATCCCTCGAGCGATAGATTGACCAGCGGCATGCCAGCCAGGGGTGACAAGTCGGCCACCGCCGTTCCGCCAATGGTCAGCCACATCAGCTGCATCCCTTGCAAGGGCGATAGATCGCTGACCCGATTGCAGCCGGCGATCCAGAGGCGTTTCAGCGGCATGCCCCGCAGCGGCGACAGATCGGCGATCGGACATTCCGAAACCCCCAAGGCTTCCAGCGGCATGCCAGCCAAGGGCGAAAGATCCGCAACCAGGGTCCGAGAGCAGCGCAGCTCGGTCAATTGGAGACCAGCCAGCGGTGCCAGGCTATTGAGCGAGCCGTAGGTGCTCGCGTAGCATTCGAGTTTGCGCAGGTGGGCCAGCGCGCGTACCGGCCAGATATCGCGCACAAGTTTGGTGTCAATCTGAAACGTGGTGACCTGTTCACTCTCCACCCGGTGATGATGAAACTCGCCATCGTAGCCGGGATTCACCTCCTTGAGCTTGGCGATGACAGCTGCAACCTGCTCATCGGGCGGCAGGCTGGCCACGTGCTCGAAAAATGCCAGATGCTCCGCGGTTGGCTCCCAGGGATCTACCGGCGCGGCAGGTTCGATCTGCGGCGGGGGAGCATCCAGGGAACGCATCTCCACAGGTGATTCGTTATCGGCAACCTCGTCGATGGTCGGTCCTAGCTCCCGTGGCACGCTCCACAGCAGCATCGCGCCGGCTACCAGCAGCACGGCGACAGCCCCAGTGGTCACAGCTAGTTTGCGGCGCTGCCACAGCGACGGCTGGGGGGACGCGTCCGGCGTGGAGGCGGCCAGCGGCTTGGGAGACGCCGGCAGTGCGATCCGCTCACGCAACGTTTCACGCGAGGCGGCAAACGGCGGCGTCCCGTGATCGCTGATCGACGAATCGGCGATCGGTAACTGGGGCTCTACATTGCGGGCCGCGGCCAGCAGGCCTGCCAGATTGGCCCCGGCGGTCCACGGAGCCAGGGCTTCCGCCAGTTCCTGCGGCGTGGCGTAGCGCTCGTCTGGATTCCGGGCCAGCAGGCGATGGATAATCGCCACCAGCAGCGGCGGCAGGTCGGGCAGCAGCGTGTCGATGGAGGGCGGATCTTCCGTCGTCAGGGCGACCAGTTTCTTGACCGTGGTGCTGTACTGCGGCCCTTGGAACGGCACCCGTCGCGTGAGCAGCTTGTGCAGCGTGGCGCCCAGCGAGTACAGGTCTGCCCGGATATCGACCGTATGCGTGCTGTCGGCCTGCTCGGGGGCCATGTAGTCGATGGTGCCGACAATCTGGTCCGAGCCCGTAATCTGACCGGCATCGGCCGTGCGCTGGAGCAGGGCCAGGCCCAGGTCGAGGATTTTGACCTGCGCGCCGTCCGGTCCGGCGGCCAGCATCAGGTTGCTGGGCTTGAGGTCCCGGTGAACCAGGCCGTTCTCGTAAGCGTGTTGCAGGCCCAGCGCCGCCTGACGGACGATCTCGCAGGCGTCGGCCACCGGCAGCGGGCCGATCCGCCGCACGACCTCACCAATGTCTAGGCCCGGCACCAGTTCCATCACCAGGTAATGGGTGTCTTGGTGCACGCCGGCATCCATGGCGCGAACGATGTGTGGGTGATCGAGCGAACCCACCGCGAGCATTTCGCGTTTGAAGCGGGCCACCGCCACGGCATCTTGCAGGCGCCAGGCTGGCAAGACCTTGATGGCTACCGGCCTGTCGAGTCGCTTGTGCAGGCCCCGGTACACTGCGCCCATACCGCCTTCGCCCAGCTTGCCCAGTAGCTTGTACTGGCCAAGCTCCAGGGGAAGCTGCCCATAGTGGGCGTCGCCGCTGAAGCCGGCGGACTGTTCGCCCGGGCTAGCGGATGGGACACGCTGAGTCATGACGGCGCGAAGTTGCTTGAACGCAAGGAGATGGAATGGTTCGTCGGCGTTCCGCCCCACCGGCGACCTTGCCCCTAGTGTAACGTCAATTGGGGGGATGTGTGCAATGACTTTGCACTTCTGCAGCCGCGGCGGGGCGAGAATTGGGCATTGGGCCAATTCGGCTAAAAGCCCGGCAGTTCCGGGGGCCTGCCGGCATCGCTTGCGTTGTCCTTGCTGGCTAGGCAAGTAGTGTGTCGGCCCCCTTAGCTGATTGGATAGCCTGAATTGCCCAATCTTTCTGGTCCCGCTTTTGGAGGGATAGCAAAAACGTGTTGTGCGCTGGGATTTGGGTCCGATATCGGGTAAGATAAAACCCGCTAGATGGATGGCTACCCGCGCGGCACCGCCGCGGAACTGGCGGCCCCCCGTCGGCTAATCCCGCCTGTTGCATGCCCACCCTAACGTCGACTGCTCGCCCGCAATCGTCTCTGCAAGAGGAGTTCTCAGCCGAATCCTGCTCTGGCAAGTGTGTGCCCCGTTGGGGCTTCTGCACAAAGGAAGATGGTTGTGAGTTTGGTTGCCAGCAGTGCATTGTGCCCATGCCGGTAATCGCGAGCCCAAAAAAAGAAACCACGAGCGACTGACCTGGCCTAGCGTGCCGGGGAAGGAGGCGAGTTGATGTTTGTGCTGTTGGTTTCCGTAGCGTTAGCGGCCGATCCGGCGGCCAGCACGCCGGAGTTCTCGGCGGAGCAGCTCAAGTTCTTCGAATCCGAAGTGCGACCGCTGCTGGCTGAGCATTGCCACGATTGCCACGGGCCAAAAACCCAATGGGCGAACCTGCGGTTGGATTCGCGCGAAGCGATCCTCACCGGCGGCGACTCCGGCCCGGCCATCGTGTCTGGCAAGCCGGACGAAAGTTTGGTGATTCGGGCGGTCCGCCACGAGGACGACGCCCCGCAAATGCCCGAGGGCGACAAGCTCAACGACAAGCAGATCGCCACGCTGGTGCGGTGGGTGGAGATGGGCGCTCCCTACCCGGGCGGCGCCAAACTCGCCGACGCCCGCGATCCCAACCACTGGGCCTTCCAGTCGCCGGTCGATCCGCCGGTGCCCTCGGTGGAGGACCGCGCCTGGGTGCGTTCGCCCATCGATCGCTTCATCCTGGCCCGGCTAGAAGACGAAGGTTTCCGCCCCGCCGCCCAGGCCGACAAGATCACGCTCATTCGCCGCGTGACGTACGATCTCACCGGGCTGCCTCCCACGCCCGAGGAAATTGCCCAGTTCGTGGCCGATGAGCGTCCCGACGCGTTCGCCCGGCTGGTCGATCGCCTGTTGGAATCGCCCGCTTACGGCGAGCGGTGGGGCCGTCACTGGCTCGACGTCGTCCGCTATGCCGACAGCAACGGCTTGGATGAAAACGTCGCCCAGGCCAACGCCTGGCGTTATCGCGACTACGTGGTCGACTCGTTCAACAAAGATAAGCCGTTCAACCGGTTCGTGATCGAACAGGTGGCCGGCGACCTGCTGCCCTACGAGAACGACGCCCAGCGGCGCGAACAACTGATTGCCCTCGGCTTCTTGTCCATCGGGCCCAAGGTGTTGGCCGAGCCTGATCCCAAGAAGATGGAGATGGACATCATCGATGAACAGCTCGACACGTTTGGTCGGGCGTTCATGGGGATGACCTTCGGCTGTGCCCGCTGCCACGATCACAAGTTCGATCCGATTCAGACGGCCGATTACTACGGGCTGGCTGGCATCTTCAAGAGCTCCAAGACGATGGAGCACTATCGGATCGTCGCTCGCTGGCACGAGAACATCCTGCCTTCGCCTGAAACCGAGGCGATGAAAGCCGAGTACGAGTCGCAGTTGGCCGCCAAGCGGCAGGCGATCGACGAATTCATCGCCAAGACCAACGAAGAGCTGTGCAACAGTCTGGGCCCTGGCGGCAAGCTGCCGGAAAAGCCCGAGGAACACTACTCCGACGAAGCCAAGAAAGCCCTCAAGAAGCTCCGCGACGAGCTGACCGAGCTGGAGAAGAAGCCGCCCGAATACCCGGCCGCCATGGGCGTGACCGAGGGCGAGGTGGCCGATCTTGCGATCCATATTCGCGGCAGCCACCAGAAACTGGGCGACGTGGTCCCGCGGCATACGCCGCCGGTGATGCGCGGCCCGCAGCAGCCCGCCTTCACCAGCTCGCAGAGCGGCCGACTGGAGCTAGCCCAGTGGCTCACCGACCCCAACCATCCGCTGACCGCGCGGGTGTTCGTCAACCGCGTCTGGCGGTGGCACTTCGGCCAAGGCCTGGTGCGCACGCCCGATAACTTCGGCCTGCTGGGAGACAAGCCCACGCACCCGGAACTGCTGGATTGGCTGGCGCACCGCTTCATCGATAGCGGCTGGTCGATCAAGGCCCTGCATCGGATGATCGTCAACTCGGCCACCTACCAGCAAAGCAGCGCGGCCGAGCCGCAGTTCGTCGAGCGCGATCCGGAAAACAAGCTGTACGGCCGGGCCAACGTGCGCCGGCTGGAAGCCGAGGCCGTGCGCGACTCCATGCTGGCCATTGCCGGCCAGTTGGACACCTCGATGGGCGGCTCCCTGCTGGGCGTCAAGAACCGTGGCTACCTGTTCAACCACACCTCGATGGACGGTACCCAGTACGACAGCAAACGGCGGTCGGTGTACCTGCCCATCGTTCGCAACAACGTATACGACCTGTTCCAGTTGCTCGACTTTCCGGACCCGGCCATTTCGACCGGCAGCCGGGTGACGACGGCCGTGGCCCCGCAAGCCCTGATGATGCTCAACAGCGATTTCGTCATGGAGTGCGCCAGCCAACTGGCCCAGCGTCTGCTGGCTGAGAACGAAAGCGACGAACAACGGATGAACCGCATGTACCGTCTGGCCTATGGCCGCGAGGCCACGGGCGAGGAAACCAAGGCCCAGATCGACTTCTTGGCGCAGGTCGAGGCCGCCTTGGCCGACAGCCAGGCCGATACCGCCGCCCGGCGGCAAGAGGCCTGGAGCGTGCTGTGCCACACGGTCTTGGCTTCCAACGAGTTTGTGTACGTGAAGTGAGAGTGAGACTGCACCATGAACGCAATGCAACCCGGTAACCTGCTCTCACGGCGTGCCTTGCTGAAGCAATCAGCCGTCGGATTCGGTTCGTTGGCCCTGGCTTCGATGCTGGGCGGCGAAACGCCCCTGGCCGCCGCACCCAACGATCCGCTGGCTCCCAGGCAGCCGCATTTTCCGGCCCGGGCCAAACGGATCATCTTCCTGTTCATGAAGGGCGGGCCGTCGCACGTCGATACGTTCGAGCCCAAGCCGCAACTGGACAAGGACGACGGCAAGCCGCTGCCGTTCGACAAGCCGCGGGTGCAGTTTGCCTCCACCGGCAACCTGCTCCGCTCGCCGTGGAAGTTCAAGCAGTACGGCGAAAGCGGCCTGTGGGTGAGCGAATTGTTCCCCAACGTGGCCCGCTGCGTCGACGACATTTGCATGCTGCACTCGTGCTACGGCACCAACCCGGCCCACGGTGGCGCCCTGCTCAAGCTGCACACCGGCAGTGATAACTTCGTGCGGCCCAGCATCGGGTCGTGGGTGAGCTATGGGCTGGGCACCGAGAACGCCAACCTGCCGGCCTTTGTGACCATTTGCCCCACGCTGGCCCACGGCGGCATCAACAACTGGAGCTCGGCCTTCCTGCCGGCCGTGTATCACGGCACGCCGCTGGGCAACGCCAGCACTCCCTCGGAACAGGCCAAGGTGAGGTACATCAACAACTCGAAGCGTTCGCGCGAGTTGCAGCGGCTGCAACTGGATCGCCTGGCGGCTATGAACCGCGAGCACCAAACGCAGGCCGGCCCCGAGGCTTCACTGGAAGCACGCATCGCCTCGTTCGAACTGGCTTTCCGCATGCAGAACGAGATCCCCAAGGTCGAGGATTTCAGCGACGAGACGGAAGCCACGCTCAAGCTGTACGGGCTCGATAACCCGGTGACGGCCGACTTCGGCCGCCAGTGCCTGATGGCCCGCCGCTTTGCCGAGTCCGGCGTGCGGTTCATCCAGGTCACCCACAGCGATACCAAGGTGCAGTGGGACCAGCATTCGAACCTCAAGGAAGGCCACGAGAAGAACGCCCGCGAGGTCGACCTGCCGATCGCCGGTCTGCTCACCGACCTGAAGCAGCGCGGCCTGCTGGAAGACACGCTGGTGTGGTGGGGCGGCGAGTTCGGCCGCACCCCCGTGGCGCAAGGCAAGAACGGCCGCGACCACAACCCCGAAGGCTTCACCATGTGGCTGGCGGGCGGCGGCGTGAAGCCTGGTTTCCGCTACGGGGCCACCGACGAATACGGTTACTATGCCCAGGAGAAGAAGCTGCACATCCACGACGTGCACGCCACCATCCTGGCGCTTCTGGGGCTGGACCATGAGCGGCTCACCTACCGCTACGCCGGCCGCGACTTCCGTCTGACCGACGTGCACGGCCACGTGGCAACCGAGATCTTTGCTTAACACGCCCGGCGGGGCGGCCGTGCTATGGCCGCCTTGCCAATCCCCAGGAGCCGCAGCGTGCTAACCGCTGAGTCGCGCCGTCGTGACTTCCCCACGCTGGAAGGCCGCGTGTATTTGAACACCGCCGCCGAGGGCATCCCGCCCTTGGCGGTGCGTGACGCCCTGCTGGCCTACTTTGCCGACAAGCAGCTCGGCATGGACGGCCGCGGACCGCATGCCGCCCAGCGCCGCGCGGTGCAGGAACACACGGCCGCGCTCTATGGCCTGGAGGCCGACGAGATCGGCTTCTGCTCTTGCGCTTCCGAGGCGTACAACCTGGCCGCCATGGCGCTGCAACTGCGCGAAGGCGACGAGGTGGTGATCAACGACCTGGACTTCCCGGCCGGCGCCACGCCCTGGCTGCAGCCCAGTTGCCCCGCCAAGGTGCACGTGTGGCGCAGCCGCGACGGTGCCTTGCAGGTGGATGACCTGGTGCCGCTGCTGGGACCGCGGACGCGGTTTGTCACCACCTCGCTGGTGAGCTTCTTCAACGGGGCGATGGCTCCGCTGGAAGCGATGGTGGCCGCCGTCCGTCGCCATTCGCCGGCCCTGATCAGCGTGGACGTAACCCAGGCTTTGGGTCGCATCCCGCTGAAGCTGGCCGGCGTCGATCTGATCGTCAGCAGCACGCACAAGTGGATCATGGCCAGCCACGGCGGCGGCCTGGTCGGCGTGCCCGCCCGCAGTGCCGATCGCTGGCGTGT
>Ga0182737_1003884_pt1 | contig 10563 bp, 13 predicted proteins | sample eDN5th30CBELigOP_FD_128878 | JGI IMG/M metagenome (GOLD analysis project Ga0182737, IMG submission 128878) | Enriched Organic Plus compost microbial communities from Emeryville, California, USA - eDNA 5th pass 30_C BE-Lig OP (version 2) (version 2) ... | reverse complement strand
GCTGTCCGCGCCCGCTGTGGGTGCGCTGGTAGAGCGCCGTGACAATGCCGAGCGCGAGGTGGAGGCCGGTGCCGCTGTCGCCGATCTGCGCGCCGGTGACCAGCGGCAGTCCGTCGCGGAAGCCCGTCGTCGAGGCCGAGCCGCCGGTGCACTGCGCCACGTTCTCGTAGACCTTGCAATCCTCGAACGGACCGGGGCCGAAGCCCTTGATCGAGGCCAGGATGATGCGCGGATTGAGTTCCTGGATGTGAGCCCAGGTCAGACCCATGCGGTCGAGCACGCCCGGGGCGAAGTTCTCGACCATGACGTCGCAGATCTTGATGAGTTCCTCGAGAACAGCCTTGCCCTCGGGGTTTTTGGTGTCGAGCGTGATCGAACGCTTGTTGCCGTTCAGCATCGTGAAATAGAGGCTGTCCGCATCCGCCACGTCGCAAAGCTGCCCGCGTGTGATGTCACCCACTCCGGGACGCTCCACCTTGATCACATCGGCGCCGAACCACGCCAGAAGCTGCGTACAGGTGGGACCAGACTGAACGTGCGTGAAATCCAGAATGCGAACGCCATCTAGCGCTTTGCCCAATTTTCTGCTCCTTACTGCCCACTCTCTCGGGTTAAACGATGCACAAAAAATACATCAATTCAAGGCGGTGCTTTTCGGAATGCGGCTAACCACCTACTCGGATTATTCGATGCGCGTGCTGCTCTATCTCGGCGCACGAAAGGACCAGCTCTGCTCGGTCGCAGAGATCGCGCGGGCCTATGGCATCTCCCAGAACCACCTCACCAAGGTCGTGCACGGCCTGGGCAAGGCGGGCTTCATTTCCAGCGTGCGCGGGCGCGCCGGCGGCATCCGCCTGGCCAAGCCCGCTGACGAAATCGTGCTCGGCGCCGTGATGCGCGAGACCGAGGACGATTTCGAGCTCGTCGACTGCGGGCATTGCGCGCTTTCGGGCGCCTGCGGGCTGGCCTGCGCTCTCGACGAGGCGACGGCCGCCTTCATGGCGGTGCTCGACAGCTACACGCTGGCCGACCTGCTCGGTCGGCGCCGTCAGATGCTGAACCTGTTCAGCCAGACGAGCGTTCCTCTGCCCATGGCGAACTGAAAACAGGCGAAGCCGGCGCGACAAAATCGCGCTGGACTTCGACCGCGGCGAGTCTCATAAATCATGTACCGATGATGCATGATTTAGGGAGATAAAATGCCGCGCCTGCCTCACTCCCGGTCACACGAATCCCTCATCGACCGTCTGGGTCTCAACGCGATTCCCAGCGAACTGCCGTGCGGAACCGAGCTTTATGCCCGCACGCCGGATTTCACGCCCGACACGCTGCCGGGTGAGCTGCGCTGCGCCCATGCGACGGAAGACGGCGTGTGGGGTGTGATCCAGGTGGTCGAGGGCACGCTGCTCTACCGGCTCGAGGCTCCGCTGACGGCGGAAGTATCCGCCCGCGCGGGCTCCAGCGTGGTGATCGAGCCGCAGACGCTGCACAGCATGGAATTTCTCACGCCAGGCCGCTTCTTCATCGAGTTCCACCTGATGAAGCAGCACACGGGGGTGCCCCACACCTCCCGGCCTCAATAAGTCCGCAAACGGAGCACTCTGCCTATGCCGCCGGGAGAGCTGTTTCCGCTGGCGCTTTTAATTCTCGCCATCGGGCTGGCCTCGCTCAATCTGACGTCGTTGCTAGTTCCGGCAGGAGAGACCGGCCGAAGGTATGTCGTCGAGACGTCCATCGGCACCTGCGTAAGCTGTACCGGGATCGGGTTGGCTTTCCAGGGTTACGGTCTGGCGGCCGGCGTCGCCTGCCTCGTCGCCGCCGCCATCTCCTGCCGTTTTTTCCCTCGCCGTCCGGCCTATGAAACGGCCGGGACATGGGTTTCCGCGGCACTTCTGCTGGCCTATCTGGCGCAAACCACGTAAGGAACCTCAGGCTGGAGCAGCGTAACCGCGGCGCGTCGGGGGGGGTGCCGCAGGTTCGGCTCCGGCCATTTTCTCCACCAGCCCGTGATGGAGCGAGAGCGTGCAGGCCGGATCGGCGTTGCGCGCATCGCCGGTCAGCATCAGCGCCTGGCAACGGCAGCCGCCGAAATCGACCTCGCGCCGCGCACAGCTCGCGCAGGGCTCGCGCATCCAGCCCGTCCCGCGGAAAGCGTTGAAGGCGGGCGAACTCTCCCAGATTTCAGCCAAGGCGTGCTCGCGCACGGTCCAGAATTCGAGGCCCGGAATGCTCTCCGCCGCATGGCAGGGCAACACCTTGCCGCGCGGCGTGACATTGAGCGACTGCCGCCCCCAGCCGTGGACGCACGGCTTCGGATAACGGGCGAAATAGTCGGGGGGCACATAATCGATGACGATGGCGCCGGCGGTGTCCGCCATCAGCCGGGCCATGGTCGCCCGCATCCCCATCACCGCCTCCCGCGAGGGCAGCAGGGCATCGCGGTTCTTCAGCGCCCAGCCGTAATATTGCGCGTGGGCGATCTCGATGCGCCGGGCGCCGAGCGCGATCGCCTCGTATGCCAGCGCCTCCACCTGCGCGATATTGCCGCGATGGATCACGGCGTTGATGGTCAGCGGCAGGCCGCGCGCCGTCACCAGAGCGGCGAAGTCGCGCTTGCGGCGATGCGAGCCGGACAGACCGGAGAAGCGGTCGCCCGCCTCTTCCTCGGCGGCCTGCACCGAAAGCTGGATGTGATCGAGCCCCGCGCCCACCAGTTCGTCGAGCCGCCGCTCGTCCAGGCCGATCCCCGACGTGATGAGATTGGTGTAGAGGCCCGAACGCGCCGCACCGCCGACCAGCTCGGCCAGATCCTTGCGCGCCGCCGGCTCGCCTCCGGAGAGATGCACGTGCAGCACGCCGAGCGCGGCGGCCTCCTCGAACACCCGCAGCCAGCCCGTGGTATCCAATTCATCGGAGCGGCGGTCGAGGTCGAGCGGGTTGGAGCAATAGGCGCAGGCCAGCGGGCAGCGATGCGTGACCTCCGCCAGCAGCGCCAGCGGCGCCGGTATCGTCTCCTGCGGACGGACGGGCGCGTTCACAGCGTCACCATGCCTTTGCCCGCCAGCTCTTCGAGAAACGCGCCGGCCTCCGATTCGATCAGTGCCCGGTCAGCGTCGAAGCGGCTGGCAAGCTCGTCCACGAGGGCGCCGAAGCTGCGCTTGCCGTCGCAAAGGCCGAGGATTTCGACGGCCACCTTCGAGGGCGTCAGCGCGCGCTCGGGTGCGAGGAGCTGGTGGCCGCCACGCACGCGGTCCTCGACGAGGCGCACGCCTCGGGCGAGCGCCGGGCGGGCATCCGGGGAAAGCGTCACGCCCCCTCCTCCGGCCGCCAGGCGCCGGGAGGCGGCCGTCCATTCGCACCATAGGCGTGTTCGAGGGCATCGAGCAGCGCCCACAGCACGTCGCATTTGAAGCTCAGCGCTTCGATCACCGCCCCCTGCTCGTCCGGCGTCTGCGCGTGCGCCGTGACATAGGCCAAGGCGCTTTCGGAATCGCGCGCCGCCTGCTCGGGCCGCCGGCTGAAATAGGCCAGCGCATCCGCGTCGACGAAGTCGTAATGCGCCAGCATGCCGGTGACGCGCGCCTGGATGATCTGCGGCGAGAAGAGCTCGGTCAGCGAGGAGGCGATGGCCGGCAGCAGCGGACCGCGGCGCACGAAGTCGACATAGGCGTCGACCGCGAAGCGCGTCGCCGGCAGCACGCCGCGATGGGCGATCACCTCTTCGCGCTCCAGCCCCAGCGCATCGGTCAGAGCCAGCCAGCGGGCGATGCCGCCCTCGCCGTCCTCCTCGCCGTCATGGTCGACGAGACGCCGCCGCCAGTCGCGGCGCAACGCCGGGTCGCGCATATGGGCGATGACCAGCGCGTCCTTCACCGGAATCCGGGCCTGGTAATAGAAGCGGTTCAGTGCCCAGGCCTGGACCTCGGCTTTGCTGCAACGGCCTTCCTGCAGGCGGATCTGGAAGGGGTGCTTGTCGTGGTAGCGCTCGGCGCCGATGCGCCGCAGCCGCTCTTCCAGCTCGAAGGGAGTGAGAAGGCCCGTCACAGCACGATCTCCATGCCATCCCAGCCGATCTCGACCCCGGCATCCCGCACCGCGCGGTGCTCGCCGGAACCATGGATCAGGATGGGGTTGGTGTTGTTGATGTGGACGTAGATTTTTCGGCCCGGCAAGCCGGAGAGAAAGGCCAGTGAACCGCCCTCGCCCGATACCGGCACATGGCCCATGCGGCGGCCAGTCTTGATGCCGGCTCCCAAGCGGATCATCTCGTCGTCGGTGTAGAGCGTGCCGTCGAACAGCACCGCGTCGGCGGCGGCGAGACTCTCGCGCAGCGCGGGCGTGATCTCCGCGCAGCCCGGCACATAGGCCAGCACCCGCCCGGACGAGCGCACCAGCACACCGCAGACCTCGCCGGCCTCGCTGCCGAGCCTCGGATCCTCGCCTTCCTCGTAGAGCGGCGCCTTGCCGGAAACCGGGAAAAGCTCGACCTCCAGACCACCCGGCAGACGCGCCGGGCCAGAGCCCGCGACCACGCGCCGCGCGCCGGCGAGCACGCCGAAAACCGGATTGGCCGCGAGCACGGCATGGACGGGTTCGAGTGCGACGAGATCGAAGGCATGGCCCTCGCGCAGGTTCAGCAGGCCCGCGATCTGGTCGATGTCGGCGCTGGTCAGCACCACCGCCGCGATCGGGGAATGGCGAAGCTCGCCCCGCGCCGGCCACAGCAACGGCGTGGCGCGCAGCTGCGCTCCGAGATCGGGGGAAGCGTTGAGCAGAATCCAGGCGCGCCCGTCGCCGCTCACAGCCACGCCGGACTGCGTGCGCGGGCGCGCATGTTCGTCACCCTGCCGGGCAAGGGAGCAATTGCTGCAGCCGCAATTCCATTGCGGAAAGCCACCGCCCGCCGCCGCCCCCAGCACGACGGCCTTCATGTCAGGCGCCTCAGAAGAGCTCGTCGCCCGCCTCTTCCTCGGCAGGGGCGTAGGCGGTCACTTCAAGACCGCATGCAATTTCCAGAACCACCGGTGTTTCCCAGGCCATGCTGTATTCTCCGTGAGTTCGCCTTGAAAGGGATATCCGCAGAACGTCCGAGCTTCGGTTGGGTTTCCAGATAAAGGCAAAGATTTGCCGCCTCGGCGACTAGGCGATGTCGCGCCACGAGGCAAAGGCCGCCGCCTGGCCGCGGTAGACGCCCTCCGCGTCGATGAGCTGCCACACCACGGCGTTCTCGATCCAGAAGCGCCGACCCGAGCGGGCGATGCGCACGCCGCGATAATTGGCGATGAAGCCCTTCCGCGTGACCTCTTCCAGCAGCGTCTGGCGGGCCGCGCGCTCCTCGGCCTCGGCGGAGAGGCGCGAAGGCAGGCCGACGAATTCGTCGAGGCCGTATTCGAAACAGGCCTGCGCGGCGCGGTTGGCATAGACGAAGCGGGGATCGGCGCCGGTGTCGTGGGCCACGACGGCAAAGGGCGCATCCTCATAGAGCCAGCCGGCGTCATGCCCCTCCGGAACGAGGGGGCTGCCGACCACGCGCTGATGGCTCTGCGTCAAGAGATCGAAGAAGCCGGCGTCCCGCGAGAGGTCGCCGGCGTGCCCGCCCCCATGAGTCATGATGAAGCACCCCGGCCCCGTACTGCCCTGCTTCCTCGCGGCAACCGCAAGGCAATCTTACATGCGGGGCCGGTTGAACTTCGCATTGCACGCTCCTATCTCGGCCGGGATTCCTTCCTGACGACCGCGCCTCGCATCGGTGCAGCCGCCGATGCAACAGGATGAGCATCATGCTGGCAAATGCCCCCCTGGAGGAGCCGAAATTCGGCCAGACGGCTTTCAGCCTCACATCGGACCTGATGCAGGCCAATCCCGCGATCTACTGGGGCGACCTGCTGGCGACATGCTTCGTCGGCTACGCGACGCTGATTGGCGCCATCCTTGCTTCCGGCGTGGTCCTTCCGCTGATCCTCGGCGTGGTCTCGGTGCTGGCGTTCTACCGCGGCGTCACCTTCATCCATGAGCTGACGCATATGCGCGCCGAGGAGGTGCCGGGCTTCAAGAGCGGGTGGAACGCCCTGATCGGCATTCCCTTCCTGGTGCCCTCTTTCATGTATGTGGGCGTCCACAACCTGCACCACGCCCGTGCCCGCTACGGCACCGAAGGCGATCCCGAATATCTGCCGCTGTCGCATGGCACGACGCTTTATCTTCTCGCCTTCACCCTGTTTTCGGCGCTGGCGCCCATCGGCGTGCTGATCCGCTTTGCGCTGCTGACGCCCCTCTCGGCCGTCATCCCGCCCCTGCGCAAAATCACGGTGGAGCGCTTTTCGGCGCTGGCCATCAACCCGCAATTCCGCCGCCCGCCGCCGCCGCGATCGCAGAAGCGCGAATGGTTCGTGCTCGAAGCCCTGGCCTGCCTCTGGGCCTGGACGCTGCTGGCCATGGTCTTCACCGGCGTGATGACGCTGCACGCCTTCCTGGTCGCTCTCGCCGTGGCCTCGGCGGTGGCGCTGATCAACCAGATCCGCACGCTCGCCTCGCATCTGTGGGATGGCGATGGCCACCACAGCATGAGCCACACCGAGCAGTTCCTGGATTCGGTCACGGTGCCGCCGCCGGCCATGCTGCCCATGCTGTGGGCGCCGGTCGGCCTGCGCTATCACGCGCTGCACCATCTCCTGCCGCGCATCCCCTACCACAATCTCGGCCGGGCCCACCGCCGGCTGACCGAGGTCCTGCCGCCCGATTCGCCCTACCACCGCGCCAGCAACGAGAGCTGGACCAAGGTGGTCGGCGGGCTCGTCAAACGCATCCGCGCCCGGCCGCGCAACGCAGCCTGACACCAATACCTCTGGCGTCTCCTGCCGTTCCCGATGCTAGACTGGTGGTTCTGACACGGGATTTGAATTCATAATTCAATCCTGCCATATCTTGAGGATGCACCTTCCCGCCTCTTGCGGGCGGGTGGCTTCGTGGAGACCGTTGTGCGGCACTTGCTGGCAATCCAGGTTTTCAGTCGCGTCGTGGAGACGGGCAGCTTCTCCAAGGCCGCGCAGGCGCTCGGCATCGGCCAGCCGGCCGTGACCAAGCACATCGCCGCGATCGAGCGCGACCTTGGCGTGCGGCTCCTCAACCGCAACACGCGCGGCGTCAGCGTCACCGAGATCGGGGCGCTCTATTACGAGCGGTGCCAGAAGATCCTGCAGGAGATCGACGAGCTCGAGAGCTTCGTCGAGCAGCACAAGACGCGGCTGGAAGGCGTGCTGCGCATCAGCGCCTCGGTGTCCTTCGGCCACAAGGTGATCGCCCCGCTCCTGATCGACTTCGCCGAGCACAATCCGGACATCCGCGTCGACCTGCGCTGCGGCAACCCCTATGCCGACCTCATCGCGCAGGGCGTCGATGTCGCCATCCGCATGGGCCAGTTGCCCGATTCCTCGCTCGGCAGCCGCCGCGTGGGCGCCAGCCCGTGGGGCATGATCGCCTCGCCGGGCTATCTCAAGGCGCATGGCGAGCCGGCTTCCATCGCGGAGCTGGCCAGCCGCGACGGCCTGATCTATTCCAGCCTGCACAACGACCAGGTCTGGAACCACCGCCTGCCCTCGGGCGAGCGGCGGCTGATCCAGACCCGCGAGCGCCTGCGCTCCAACAATCTCACCGCGATCCTGGACGCCACAAGCGCCGGGCTCGGCATCGCCATCGTGCCGCTCTACCTCGCGGTCCCGGCGCTGCGGGCCGGCCGTGTCGTGCGCATCATGGAAAACGAGCGGCTGCACGAGCAGGAGATCAACGCCGTCTTCCCCTCGCCGCGCCTCATCCCGCCGAAGGTCGGGGCGTTCGTCAGCTTCATCCAGGAAAAGCTGCGCGGCGAATGGTGGCTGCAGGGCCAGATGTCCACCGAAGAGCACGCCGACGCCTGATTGACCTCCGGACAATAAAAAGCTGCCGGCCCACGAGGGAACCGGCAGCAGTTGGTAGGGGGTTTGAGCCTGGGAGAGGAGTACTCAGGCTGCCTTCCTACGGTTAGCTTCGAGACGGGCGTTCACGATCGAGACCACCTCGTCGAGGACGGGGTTGTTCATGCCGATCTGAGCCGCGACGGACTGGACGAGAAGATCGACGCGCTCGATGTTCGGCGCACCGCCGAAGAGCGCACGCGCGGCCGAGGACGGCTTGGCCAGTCCCTTCGCGGCGTTGGCGTACTTCTCGAACGGCACCAGATCCTCGGGCGCGGCGCCGAGACGGATGCAGACGTCCTTCACCCAGTCATAGACGGCGCGGGACTGATCGAGGTCCGAATGCACCGCTTCCTGGATCGAGCGCGGGCCGTCGGCCGTGATGCAGCGGTAATTGCCGGTCATCAGCATGGCCCACTTCGCCAGCGGCACGAACACCGAGTCGTGGACCTTCAGCTTCACCGGAAGCTCGATCGGGCCTTCGCCGAAGTCGTAGCGCACGGCCTCGATGTCGGCCTGCATGTGGCGCAGCATGTCGGTGTGGCTGTCGGCGCCGAAGCGGGCGACCTTGAAGTTGGTCGGCAGCGTCACCTGGAGGACATTGGCCTTTTCCTCCGGCGGGCGGAATGCCTGCGGGTCGGGGCTGCACAGGGTCAGGAGTTCGGGGTCGAAGCTGCTCCACACCGCGGGGTCGGTGTAGCAATGAGTGAGCTTCGAGGCGTCGAGGCCCGGCACGCGGCGCAGATAGGGCAGCGGCGGCATGTTCATGATGGACATGGCCGGCACCTTGGCGTGGGCCACGGCATCGAGGAGTTCACGCACGCCCGGAGCGCCATATTGCGGCTCCTGCATGGCAAGGGCGACGAGATCGAAAGCGGCCGGATCGACTTCCTTGGTCGTGGCGGCGCTGATGCGGCCCGGCAGAGTGTGGGAGTCGATCTCGATCAGGCCTTCCTGGCCCTTCACGGGCAGGCGGACACGGGTGCCTTCGGCGTTGATGACTTCGGCTTCGGAGGGCAGGCAGACCAGGGTGACGTCATGCCCGGCAAGCGCCAGCTTGGTGGCCAGAAGGGAGCCATACGACGCTCCCATGATCATTACCCGGTACTTCATTTGCGTCTCTTCCTCTACCGCCGGTGTCGTTGAGATCGCGGGCTTCCGCGGGGATGTGTTCGGCTGAGAGAAAGCTATTGAATTCAGTTCGGCTGAGAACCGTGCTGCGCAGATATGACTTATGCCGAGATGGAATTGTCCGCGCGCTCGGCTCGGCGCAGCAGCTGCTCCAGATGCTCGGGATTGGCTGGCGGCGCGAGCTGGCCGAAGCGGCACTGGCCCGGGGCCTTGTCAGGCCGCCAGCGCAGGAATTTCGTGCCGTGGCGGAAGCGCGCTCCGGTGACGTGGTCGTAGCGCACCTCGACGACGAGTTCGGGCTTCAGCGGCTCGAAGGCGCTGTTGCGTCCGCTGTTCCAGCGGCTCGGCCCGCCCGGCGCCTTTCCGGTGAAACCGGGCTCTTCGACAAGCTTTTCGAGCTTTCGGGTGAGCGCCGCGCGGTCCTCACTGCCGAAGGACGAGGTGAAGCCGACATGGTCCAGCAATCCGGCATCGTCGTAGAGGCCGAGGAGCAGCGAACCGACCTCCTTCTTGCCGTGCGCATAGCGGAAGCCGCCGACCACGCAATCGGCCGTGCGCAGGCGCTTGACCTTGATCATCGCGCGCTCGCCCGCGCGATAGGGTGCCGTGCGGTCCTTGGCGATGACGCCGTCGAGCGCGTCGCCCGTGCCGGCCAGCCAGGCTTCCGCCTTGGCGCGGTCGAGCGTGCAGGGTGACAGCCGCAGCCCCGAAGCATCGCCGAGACCGGCGACAAAGCGCTCCAGCGCCTCCCGGCGCTCGGCAAGCGGCGTGTCGATGAGGCTGCCCTCCGCATGGGCCAGCATGTCGAACACGACCAGCTCCGCCGGCGTCTCGCGCGCCAGCTTGCGCACGCGGCTTTCGGCTGGGTGCAGACGCAATTGCAGGGCATCGAAATCGACAGCGCCGCCCCGCGCGATGACCAGCTCGCCATCGAGAACGAACGCCTTCTCGGCCAGGGCCTCCAGCCGTTGCACCACTTCCGGGAAATAGCGGCCGAGCGGCTTGCCGGACTTGGCGCGAAGCTCGACCGCGCCTCCGTTGCGGAAGGCAAGGCAGCGGAAACCATCCCATTTCGGCTCGAACTGCCAGTCGGGGCCGGAGGGCAGCGCGTCGGCCAGGGCCGCTTCCATCGGCATGGTGACGCCGGCTTCGGGCCAGTCTTCCGGAACGGGTTTCGCGCGTGCCATGCCTGCACAAGCCACGGGGCGCAGCGCAGGTTCCCCCGCCCCGGAACGCAGCGCGGTATCGCCATCCGTGCGGCCATGCTACACAGAAGATGTTCTTCTTACGTTCCTTGGGAGCCGTGCGTGGCGCGTCGAGCCGGCAGTGCCGATCTGCCTTTGCACAATGGCCGCGTGCCGGCCTGGCTCGGCCAGCGCATGGCGCGGCTCGGCGGCGTTATCGCCGAAGCCATCGTCCACCATTACGGGCGCGACGAGTTCCTGCGCCGGCTCTCGCATCCTTTCTGGTTCCAATCCTTCGG